>Ga0065711_1048809_pt1 | contig 11620 bp, 14 predicted proteins | sample Hoacrofraction12_FD_59098 | JGI IMG/M metagenome (GOLD analysis project Ga0065711, IMG submission 59098) | Hoatzin crop microbial communities from Cojedes, Venezuela - Epithelial fraction 12 v2 (version 2) | ecosystem: Host-associated > Birds > Digestive system > Esophagus > Crop | place... | reverse complement strand
CTCCTGACACCCACCCTGCAGATATTTAGAGGCATTTCTAAGGTCCCCTCTCAGCCTTCTCTTCTCCAGGCTGAACCAGCCCAGCTCCCTCAGCCTTTCCTCGTAGGAGAGATGCTCCAGTCCCCTCACCATCCTCATAGCCCTCCGCTGGACACTCTCCAGTAGCTCCTCATCTTTCTTGAACTGGGGAGCCCAGAACTGGACACAGCACTGCAGATGGGGCCTCACCAGGGCAGAGTCGAGGGGAAGGAGAACCTCCCTCGACCTGCTGCCCACACTCCTCTTGATGCACCCCGGGATCCCATTGGCCTTCTTGGCAGCCAGGGCACACTGCTGGCTCATGGTCAACCTCCCATCCACCAGGACTCCCAGGTGCCTCTCCACAGAGCTGCTCTCCAGCAGGTCAGCCCCAGCCTGTACTGGTGCATGAGGTTGTTCCTCCCCAAGTGCAGGACCCTGCACTTGCCCTTGTTGAACCTGAACTTCCTCGCACTGCCAGGTCCAAGAGGCCCCCTCTCCTCGCGACCGCCGCCTCCCCCCTCGCCTTTTCGGTTTTGGGTGGGTGTTTGGAAAAAAAAAACCTTTCAACGCATCCTGCCGTGCCCCAAGCCCATGCCGGGCGGATTCACCGGTGGCCACCCCTCGCCGTGCCATGTGCCCGTCCCTGGGGATGCCATGACGCCCTCCAGGACCTGGGAAGGGGATGCCAGGGCCGTCTGTGGAGTATAAAGGGGGGAAAATCATCCCGATGAGGGTTTTTTAATAGGCAAGAGGAGGACCAGGAGAGCACCTCTCCTACGAGGACAGGCTGAGGGGGTTGGGGCTGTTCAGCCTGGAGAAGACAAGGCTCCGGGGTGACCTTAGAGCAGTTGCCAGTACCTGAAGGGGCCAACAGGAAGGATGGAGAGGGGCTTTTCACAAGGGGGTCTAGGGATAGGATAAGGGGGAACGGCTCTAAACTAAAAGAGGGCTGATTTAGATCAGATATTCGGAAGAAATTCTTCCCCATGAGGGTGGTGAAACGCTGGCCCAGGTTACCCAGAGAAGCTGTGGCTGTCCCCTCCCTGGCAGTGCTCAAGGCCAGGTTGGACGGAGCTCTGAGCAACCTGGGCTGGTGGCAGATGTCCCTGCTCATGGCAGGGGGGTTGGAACCACATGAGCTTTAAGGTCCCTTCCAACCCAAACCATTCTATGATTCTATGATTCCATGGTGGGGAGGCTGGGAGCACCACGGGGCTGGTGGCTCTCAGCTCCTGGATGAAAAGACAAACTGTAAACCCAGCCCGGTGGGGAATTGTGCCTGGTCCCAGGTTTTCCCAGTCCATCAGACCTAGCAAGAGGGAAATACCCCAATGACTGCACAGCCACAAATGCTCGGAGCTGCTGTTGGCAGTTTTTTCTCCCCTCTGAAGACCCATCCCTGAAGCCTCAAGACCGTCAGTATCTCCAGGGACAGCTGGAAGGGTCACACAGGTGATGGTGGTAAAGGCTGGGCCACGCGGGAGACCTGGAGGGAAATCCCCTGGGAGCAGCTCGATGCAGTGTCCCGGCCAGGATTTTTCCCGGGAAAGGTCTTGGCTTGAGGGTGGGTGATCCCCTGGCTGGAAGGGAAGGATGGATTTGGTCGCACCAGATGTGGACGGCCGTCTCCTTGCCAGATGTAGATGGCTGTCTTCTTGTCTCGCACCAGGAGAGGGGGCCCTTCAGCTGGTGGGAATCAGCAGGAAAAGGGAAAATACCAGAAAGGGAAACAAAAAATTGCAAGGGAGCATTTTGTGACCAAGGAGGAGCTGAGAAGAAAATCCTGACCGGGCGATATTCTTTCGCTTAGGGGAATCTGCATCCCGTGGCCGGTTCAGTGCCTGCTTGGCTGCGGGTTTGGTGTCTCGGAGGGCTTCAGGCAGCGCAGACGGGGTGAGAAGTGGTGGGCACAGCGAGGGGAAGGTTGCTGCCTTGGATGTACCAAAGAGCGGAGAATCCGCTGGGAACATCAGAGGAAAGCGGCGTGAAAGCTTCCAGCTCGTTCGAGCCCAGAGAATTCACCTTCGAGCGGGAAAAAACCCCGGAGGGAACCGAGTTTGGCCAGTTCTGCAGCTCCCGGAGCTGCAGGGGTGATGGGGGACGGTGGGTGCTCTGCAGGGGGGTTCAGTCCCCTATAGATCCCCCTCCCCCAGATGTGCCTTCCCCCAGAATACTCCGAGCGGGGGTGAAACCCCTCGCTCCCCCGTGCTCGGCGGCCAGAGGCACTCGTGGAGCTGCGGTGGCAGATGCCACGGGAGGGCGTTCATGTCCCAAACACCAGCGAGAGGGGACGAAAAAAGGCTTCAGTGATTTAGGATCCTGCCCCCCCCCATCCGCAGAGCTGGCAGCCGGCCCTGGCTCTCGGGGGGCTTCGCCCCCCGTGCCGGTCCCAAAAACCCTCCCGGGTGTGGAGAGCAGCCCCGTTCCAAAGGTTTTTCTGGGGAGCCCTCGTTTCCAGGGCGGTTTTAATTAAAGCAGGCTGGGGACGCTGCGTCTGGGCGGGTGGGTTCGCACCTCCAGCGTGGGATCGGGCTGGACCCCCCTGCTCTGCCTGCGGCCCCCTCCCCGGCACCCGGGGTGGTCAGCGCCCACCCTGCTTTACCTACCCTGATGGGGTTCAGGGAGCTGGTTTTAGGGGCACGAGAGTGAAGCGGTCAACCGGGACCCCTTATTACAGGGCCAATTAGTGGGGGGTCCACGGGGGGCCAAGAGAGCCCGTTCCCCTGTGTGGCCCCCCCAGATCTACCACTGCTGCTGCCCTGCTGCCAGCAGACCCAGAGGTGACTGTCAGGCCTGGAGGCATCCTGGCTCTCCAGCCCGCATCCTGCTGCTGAGCCGGGGTTTGGGGAGCATCCCAAATCCCAGAGGCTTTCAGCTCACGCTGCCGGTGCTGGTGGGACCTGGTGGCCCCTGGCTCCGTGGGGACACGTCGCCGGGGCTGCTCCCCATCCCTCCGCTCTTCTCCTTCCCCCCACGGAAAATCACGCCCATGGCCACACCAGGGTTGGGGGACAGCCAGGTCTGAGGCCATTCCCAGGAGCCTGGAACTTTTCTCCGGCAGCGCTTTGCGTGCGGGGAGCGATTATCTCTGCATCTCCATTGCTTCCTTCTTAACTTGGGGACAAACTCCATCCTTGCCTGCTTTCACCTTCTCTGCTTAACAGGTACCTTGTACCCAAACACCATCTCCAGCGAAGATGGAGGGTGGGAGGAGGAGAAAGGGTTTGTACTGGTTCGGGAGCCCTCACAAAACAGGGGCAGAGCTACTTACCAGGTTTAACGTGTCCAGCTCTGTCATCTCAAGCTCTCCTCCATCCACAGGTCCAGTCTGGGTTGAGCAGAGGACCAGCATCTTCTCCAACACACTGCAGAAGGAAACTGCAGCAGGGGAAGATCCCACCAGCTCCAGGACCCCAGAAGCTGCTCAGCAGAGATTACCTCCCCCAAAAGGCAGAAACCAGCCGTTATCCCTGCTGCGAAGTGGCAGCTCCTGGGGTTCCAGGCATGGTGGAGCCCGGCTTTGTCCCAGGAGTGGAGCTACAAGGAGAAAGATGGCGTTTGGGAGTTTCCTTCTCCATGAGAAGGAGCTCCCAAGGCCAGATGGTGCAGCGGGGCAAGCGGGATGCTGGGGCAAAGCCCACCGCGCTTAGAGGATCGGCTGCCACCAGCTCAAAGGGAGGTGTCCACCAAACGACTGGCCGAAAGAGAGTACGCGTGGCTCAGACTTTCAGATGCAATTCGAAGCTTTATTGTGAGCTCTAAGGCATCGAGAGATGGTCTTTTTGATGTCAAGGGACTGTCACTAGTGCTGGGGACAAGCAGCAAAAGGGAGATACCCAAGAGTTAATCCCCATGAGGAGGTGATTTCCAATAACAGATCTCACGGGAGAATAAACAGCCAAAGGAAAGAAGTTAGAAACGCAGGATGCGCTTTTAACGAGGAGGCTCATTAAGTGTTGGAGCAACTCCCCTCTTCCTTCCACCCGGGAGGAAGAGCCACGAGCGTTTCCTCTAGCACATTTCGGGGCTGGCTGCGGGTTTTACTGGCGAGGAGATGCCACCACCCCGAGTGCCACCACCAGGCAGGTGTCCCGGCTCGTGGGAGAAGGTGTGTGGCTGCCTGGACCTTTCCTGTCGGGAATGAGGGAGCTGGGAGCATCCCCCCCTTTGGAAGAGGAGCTGGAGCCCAGCTGCCGTGCCTGATCTGCTGACTCATTTTAAAACCAACAATACAAGCAATTTGCCATGGGGTGATATAAGCTCCCCGGGCTTATCGCCGCCTCTGGTTCCAGTGACGAAATCACAGCGCTGGCAAACCACCTGGGGAGTAACTGAAGGGCTTAATTGAGGAAGATCGTTAGGGGAAAGACAAAGATAGGGGAGTCGGAGTCGCTTACCTACTGTGAGCAACTGGGCAGTGATCGATGGATTTGTTTATTGGGAAGCAATGGGGAAGAGGAGGAGGTGAAGAGCGGAGATCCCGCGCCCCCGAGGGGAGCAGGGTGCCCCCATCGCTTCCTCACAGAGGGTCCCTGGCTGGGTGGAGGGGTCTGGGCGTGCAGCTCCGCTCCAGAGCAAAGAGCGGTGCAGAGCTGGTGTACCTCATTTGGTGCTGGGGCCGTGCTTCTGCTCTCCTCCCTACATGCTGGGGTCTGCCAAGGCACCTGGCGGAGAAAATATCTGGTGAGGGAACCTGCTCAGCTTTGATGTTCCACCCATATCGTCCAGGAGCGGGCAGGATGCCCGAGTTTGGGATCAGGGTGGCTGGGCTGAAGGGATGGTTTGATTGCAGTATCCCCCACAAGAAAAGTGGGATCTTGCTTGTGGTCACCAGGCTGTCGGGGTGTTGGCGGACCTTCCCCCACCAAGGGGCTGTTTCACCTCAGTAATGTTAATATTAATCTGCTTATCTGCCCCGGGGCTATAAAACACTCCTATCCAAAGGGAAAAAAAAATTCCCACTGTTCTTGCTTTGTATCTGCCCTTGCTTATTGCAGGCCTTATCAGCAAAGACAGCCAGCCTTCAGGGCAAGGGAGTCACGCAATGGCTCCAGCAAACGGGACCTCTGGTCCTACACCAGCATCGGCATTGCGTTTCCCCACTGCAGCTGGACTCACCGGGCCAAGGCCATGAGAGCTTCTCCACCCCTCGGGGGTGGCATGACAAGTTGCTGCCAAGTTGCTGGCGGTCCCGGTGCTCTTCTGAGTCACCAGGTTAGGCACTGAGAGAGCCAGATCCACGTTCAGGATGATCCCACCTTCCCCTACAGCAGATGAATGCCGGCTTTGGGATGTCCCCTGCAGAAAGGTGGTTCGTGACTCTGTTGCCTTGACCTATGGCCCTTGTCATAGATAGGGGAGATGTTATTTGGCTGATGGGCCTCATAGTTTGTCCTAAACCGTCCTTCCGCTTTTCCTCCAAGGCCTCCGATAGCCTGCAGCTCAAACCATGGTTTGGACCTCCCAGTCCTTACCCTTGCTTTGCCTGCAATATTGGGATTATGATGTTGAGCCGAAGCCGGTGAGACACGGAGTGAAGCTGCTCAAGCTGGTTCAATGAATTCAGGTGGGTCTGAGGCTGTATCGTCTCAATGTTTCATCACAAGTCGATGTCCAGGCAGGACCTGGACATAAAGAGACAAAGAGTTACTCCTTTTCGTTCAGGCTTGTTTAGCGGGTCTAAACACCTCCCTGCTCTGGCTGGAATCTCCCTGAATTCTTGGGCAATCAGCTTCCCTATTTTCTTCCCTAACATGCTTTTTAATTTCTCTCTTCTTGGAAGTTTTTGTGCAATGCATGACGAGTGATTGGTATTCGGACCTGAACAGAACTCTCACTGGGCAGGGTCTGGGGCTATGGCTGAGCAGATGCCACCCATGGGAACAGATTCAAGAGCAGTGCGTGTTGCGCCGGATGGTTATACTTGTTCCTGTGTCGTTGCTTGCCAGGTACTGGGTTGGCTTAGGTGTCGTTGCGTGCAAGTTGAAGAAAAGGAGGCATCTGTTTCTACTGTCATGGGTTGACTGGCAGCCAATGTAAACGCTTGGGTTTGAGATGGAGAAAGTCCTGTTCTCCTTCTCTGCCCCGTTGTGAAAACACCCTTGCTCCAGCCCCGGCAGCTTGACTTTCTCAATAGCAAGGGGTAATGGTATCCTTCCTTGTGTTCTTCAGGGCCAGCAGTGACTACGGTGAATAAGGCTTAAGGTGGCTGAAGTCCCTTGACACACCAGTCCCTCCACGGAGGCTTCCCTCCAGCTCAGTTCATTTGGAGGATCCCTCTCATTTTTCTGAAGAAACTAATCTGAGCAGCAGGAGAACCCCTGGAGCAAGGTTGCCTGGTAGATTCTCAAAGAGGTACTAAAGTGCTTTGAGCTCCTCTACGGACAAAGACAAACCTCTCCTGAATGGGATCTTGGAGCAACATGAGAAGTCAGCCAGGCAATTAAAAACGTAGCGTAGAAACCAGGGAACAGGCTGTCCTTGGAGGACTTGGAGAAGCATTAGCATTATTCTAAGATTTCCAAGGTTTTTTTTTTCCCTGCAGACACACCTACAGTGAAGGTAAATTTCAACCAGTGAAAATTTGTCCCCTGAATAGTCCAGAAACAGTGATACTGGCTGGACCTCAATAATACCACCCTCCTCTCCATTCAAGCTTTGGGCACCGCTTCAGCCAAGATCTTAAACGTCAATGGAGGCCGCGGGAGTATGGCGTGGGTTGGCTGTCCTTCAGCCCTCAAAGAGCGACTCTAAAAGAATGCAGCCCAAAGGTACTCAGACGGTCTGGCTTTGGGTACATCCCCTTTCCTTTAGCGAAAGATGGTTTGCACAGCCCATAAATGTGCTTTGTGGTACTAAGGCTAGATGTGATGGAATGTCCAATGTTTGATGGAATGTCCAATGCTAGAAAGGCTGGAAAATGACAAACGCAAGAAACACTACAAAGTGAACAAGATAAGACAGGAGTTTCAACGGCTTCAGTTTATTATATCATCCCATAAAGTTGTACCAGACCCAGCTTCGCTACGAGGACACACAGGTCCTTGTCCCCGCAGCGGTGTGTGGGCAATGGACAAGCCCACTGTTCAGTTCATGCTCTTCATGGGGAAGCACTGCTTGACCTGGAAGTGCTCACGTCTTTTGTGCTTCAGAGACAGTCCTTCGAGCGGCGTTATGCCCGCCTTCTTCCCATTGCAGACGCTGAACTCCAGCTGCTGGAGCAAGGTGGACACGGAAAGGAAGATCTGCCACCTGGAGATGGGTTCCCAGATGCACCTCCTTTTCCCCAGGCCAAAAACCATCACCTTCTCCCCATCCACTTTGTTCACTTTGGTCCCTTCAGCACTGAGGAAACACTCCGGGCTGAAGGTCAGTGGATCCTTCCAAAGTTTCCTGGAAGGGAAAACAGCTGAGATGCTGAGATGGTGTCTCCTGGCCACGGGTGTAGGGGCGACACTGGAAGGTGGAAGCCATCAGTAAGAATATCCCTGAATTCAGTAGATCCCTCATCTGCTCTCCTTTCACTGAAAGTGGGTTGACTCCACTTCTGCCCAGAAACACAACTGTGCAGGAAGGGGCCTGCGTGTTGCTGCAGGAGGCTTTCTGCCTCTGAAGGTACTTACTCATCACGATTCACTCGCCACTGGTCGACAAACACGCAGCGGTCCTTTGGGATGTAGTAGCCATTCAACACTGTGTCCCTGGTTGTGCTGGAGAGAGAAATGACTGCGAGGGTTTGGAAAGCAAAAAGGCTCTTCTGCATCCTCAGGAGGCTGTTCGTTTGCTCCCGATGCTGCTGAAGTAGGGATGCAGAGATGGCTTTATGAGGGGTAGTCGCATTGTCTGTGAGCTGGATTGGGCAACCCCTACTTCAGCTGGGTGGAGTATCCTCAGCGCAGTCAGCAGCAGGCAAGGATTGCTCTTTGGGAGCTCCCACATTGCCGTGCGCAACAGCTGTGAGCTCCCTGTTTCCATGACGAAGCCACCGTTCTACAAGTCCGAGATAACCATCTCCCTGCCTCCCACCAGCCTGCTGCCGGCGTGGCTGGAACAAGGCGCCTCAAAGTCCACCTTGTCCATCCACCTCCTTTGCAACCTCAGCACTCTCCTGTGGAGGATGGTGAAGGGCAGGAAGGCAGAGTGCCTGAACATCTCCAGGATGAAGGCTTCTGTGTAGGGCAGCCTGCCGCAGTCCGACAGCCTCAATCTCCTCTTCTGTCCAACGGTCTGGTCTGCGGGAAGTCCAGAGGGGGGGAGCGGGTTGGGGTCAGCTCTCACCAGAGAGGTCTTGGCCCCAGAGGAAGCAGGGTCATAGACTCACCTAGTTCTTCCTGGATCCTATTCTGGGTGTCAGGGTACGCCACGAGATACATGAGGCTCCAGGACAGGCCAGTTGTCACGGTGCCAAAGCCTGGTCAAAGAGGAGAGCATGTGGGTGAAATCTGTACAACATGCAGGGCACGCAGCTTGACTTGCTGCCTCACCATCACACGGAGCAGTCTTGGACAGCTAAGAAGGCAGAGGAGATCCTGGGCACAGAGTAAGACTTGGGTTTCTAACCCGTCAGAGAAAACTTTGCTGGAACGTTCTGCTCTCCTTCATCCTCATTAGCCCTCGGGTTATGTCAGGTTTGTATAACTTCTCTGGAATCGGGGGAGTTTCCACAGAGTTACTTGAAAGTGAATCAGTCAACAGACATCTTCCTTAACCAGGAAAAGCCACCCTGGCTTGTGAAGTTTGACTGAGCTATAAACCATGCACTTTGCTTTTCCCTGAAGCCCCTTTCCAGAGCTAATGTCCCATGCTGGTTTCTTGGCTTGTCCCCAGAAGGTCCAGGAACACCAACGAGCAGCAGAGCGAGTGCTCAGACCCAAAGTGGCTGCCTGTTGTTGGACAAAGATGGGTCAGACACAGCAGTAACACAAGGGGCCTGAGAAAATCTGCAGTGGCTGAGGGACCAACGGGAAAAGATACCTGCTCCAAAGAGGTCATTCACAAGGTTGACGATGTTCTCCTTAGGGATTTGCATGGCAGTATTTGCCTCCACTTTTTTCTCCAGGCACTGCTCAATGAGGGAGTTGGTGATGTCTTGGATGCTGTTCTGAGAGGAAGAGAAGACAAGTCATGGCAGCAGAACTGTCAGAGTAATGGGCGTTACTGAGCAACAACCTGATGCTGGGGGAGCCCGGGGTCATAGGAGCTCTGGAGAACATCATCTTTCAGCCCCCATCGTCCCTACTGCTTTTACAACCTATGAAAACGAAGAGATGGTTCTCCAGGGAACCTGTGGCACAGATCAGGTGTTCAGCCAACAAGTAGCCACTAACACACAGGGCCACGGAGGAGGAGGAGGACTGCAGTACTGGGCTGTACACGGAGAGCCTGCAGTTGAGTGAGACTACAGCTGGACTTGCTAAAGTCAGCAACACCTACAAGAACGTAGATGTCCATTGATGCTTGGCTGCAAGAAGAAAAACAACTCACTAATAGAGAGGGGCAGAGAGCAGGAACACATCTCTGGTGCAGGTGAGGGTCCTGCAAGCCCTTACTTTGTCACAGGTCTTGTAGTGCTCTTTGACATTCTTCTGGAGGAACCAGAGGAATCACTTGTTGAAATCTTTAAATAAACTCATGGTGCGGCTGGGAAGGTACTGGAGCACGGGGATGAAGTCAGCAGGGTTGCCAGAGGCAGCCACGTCCCCAAAATCGTTGTTGAGGTCCACTATGTTGAGCAGCTCTTGGTTGCTGTGGTCGTAATGCTTGCCAAAGCAGATGGCGCAGATGACATTGGCCACAGAGACCACCAGGTACTGGTTCAGGTCAAAGCTCTTCTCCTGCTCCATCAGCTGCAGGAGCTTGGTGACCAGGTAGTCAGCCTCCTTGGAGACGTGCTCCTCCAGGAGGCAGGTGGAGGGGGAGGTGGGGCTGGGGGTGACGGAGAAGGCATTCAGGGCATTCTGGGCCAGCCTTCTGCGGGCTTTCCACACCTCCCCCGAGTCGGTGCCGAAGGCCAGGCTCTGGCCGTTCGAGATGTACTGGAAGCTGTAGAGGTCGGGGCGCCCTATGAAGTCTTCTCCTTGCTTCACCAGCGCTTGCTTGATGGTCTCCAGCCCGCTCAGCACCAGGACGGGCCGGGTGCCGATTCTGATCCCCATCACGTCCCCATACTTCTGGCTCAGCCTGGTCAGGACCAGGTGCGGGTCCTTCCTCAGCTCCAGCACGTTGCCGAGGATGGGGTAGCCTCTGGGTCCAGGGGGGCTCTTCAGCCCCTCGGGCACGCGCTGCCGGAGGCACTGGATGAGCAGGAAGACCAGGCAGAAGGCGGCAGCCGCGAGGAGGACCTCAGTGGCCGAGACGATGCCTTGGCTTCCCAGCAGCGACATCGCAGCCTTCATCGCTGCCAGCATCCAGCAACCTTGGTAATAAACCAAAGAGGTATTATGGAACCACAGAACGGTTTTGGGTTGGAAAGGACCTTGAACATCACCCAGCTCCATTACGAAGGAGGGAAGGTCCATGGAGCACCTCCAGTTTGAGATGCTCCTAGTACCAACTGCAGGCAGGAAAGCTGGGTGTCACTTCCAATCTGCAGCTGCCGTTAGGAAACCGCTTGGACTTAAAAGTGGGGGTTTTTTGCTAGCCAGGAGGGAAAGGAAGAGGTCCCACAGCTCCTTCTCTGCATGCCAGGGGTAGCAAACGTGCTCTCTCAGCTACAGGACCTGTCTTTTCCACCGCAAAGTCTTTTCCAGAACGCTTGACCCTAGGAGAGCCGAATCCCCCCAATTTGAGTCCTCCAGCGGCTCACACCGAGCCGCTGCCCACCCGCAAGCCAAAGACAGCATTGCCATGGATCTTCCCCAAAATCGACGGCCAAAGCAGCTCAGCGTGACCCCCTCAGCTCTGTCCAAAATCCCTCGGGAAACCCCGAGCCAGGGGCAGGGAGAGGCTGGGTGCGAACCCCCCACCCCCTTCCCCTCGGGGCTGCACCCCGCTGTGGGACATCCACAGGGCGAGGAGCCCTGCACCCCACCGGCTGCACCCCGGCTGGGACCCCCTCCCAGCGAGAGGGGCCTCGAGGAAAGGGTTACCCCCAGGACTCCCCCAGAAACCCCCTCCCGGGGGCTCAGGGAAGGATGCTGCGGGGGGTTTGGGGAGCCGGAGAGCGGAGGGGACACCCCGCAGCGGGGGTCCCCCCCGGCTTTCCACCCCCTCGGGGGACCTGGGAGTGCCCTTCACCCCCCGTGGGGGGGACAACTCACCTGGGGAAGGGGAGCGGAGCGGCGGGGGCCCGATCCTCCGGGCAGGTGCCCCGTTCCCTCGCCGCTGCTGCTTTATATGCATCGCCGCGCGCCCTGATTGGCCCGGCAGCCTCCCATCACGTGACCGAAGCCTAATCAAAGCTGACTCCTTAATAACTCACCCGGACCCCCCCGAGCCTCGAGCCCCCCTCCCCAAGACAAGGGCCGCTCATGTCCCCCCACGCGTGGGTTGCGGGATCCCCGCTGCCCTGCGCGGCCCCAGGAGGGGGGGGGAGGAGGTGCGGGTGCCCCGACGGGGCGGGCTGGGGGGGGCCGGTGCCGCCCGTGGGTTCCACACCGGG
>Ga0065711_1009102_pt1 | contig 11620 bp, 14 predicted proteins | sample Hoacrofraction12_FD_59098 | JGI IMG/M metagenome (GOLD analysis project Ga0065711, IMG submission 59098) | Hoatzin crop microbial communities from Cojedes, Venezuela - Epithelial fraction 12 v2 (version 2) | ecosystem: Host-associated > Birds > Digestive system > Esophagus > Crop | place... | reverse complement strand
GAGGACTCCTCACACTCTGCCCCTGCTCCAGCATGAGGTCCCTCTCACGGGGGACAGTTCTCCACAAACTTCTCCAACGTGAGTCCTTCCCACGGGCTGCAGTTCTTCACAAACTGCCCCAGCATGGGTCCCTTCCATGGGGTGCAGTCCTTCAGGAACAGGCTGCTCCAGCATGGGTCCCCCACGGGGTCACAAGCCCTGCCAGCAAACCTGCTCTGGCGTGGGCTCCTCTCTCCACGGGTCCACAGGTCCTGGCAGGAGCCTGCTCCTGCGCGGGCTCCCCATGGGGTCACAGCTTCCTGCAGGCATCCACCTGCTCTGGCGTGAGGTCCCTTCCACGGGCTACAGATAGATATCTGCTCCACTGTGGACCTCCATGGACTGCAGGGGCACAGCCTGCTTCACTGTGGTCTGCATCATGAGTTGCAAGGGAAGGCTCTCTGCTCTGGCATCTCCAGCACTTCCTGCCCCTTCTTCTTCACTGACCTTGATGTCTGCAGAGTTGTTTCTCTCACATCATCTCTCTTCACTGCCGTCTCACCGCAGTTTTTTAATTCCCTTTCTTAAATATGTTATCCCAGAAGCACTGCCACTGTCGCTGATTGGCTTGGCCTTGGCCAGCGGCGGGTCCATCTTAGAGCTGGCTGGCACTGGCTGTATCAGACATGGGGGAAGCTTCTGGCAGCTTCTCACAGAAGCCACCCCTACAGCCCCCCTCCTACCAAAACCTTGCCACGCAAACCCATAACAGTATTGCAGATATGGCGACCCTGATTTAAGACAATACTTCGGCAGTGTATATGCTTGGTAACAATTGGCTGGTGGCTTGTCTGTGGGGCAGTAAGCAGAAGATAGTATTAAAATCTCCTGCAAAAACCTTAGAGAAGGGATTAATGAAAAATAATATATATGTTCCTTGCTGCGTCATATGGAAGGATCTAGACTGGATAAGGACTCTGAGACTGTCACATGCGAAATGTCTCACCTGGTAAGACTTGAACCTGATTCCCTAAGTGCTTCCCGTTTCAAGATGTGGATTAGTGAAATCACATACTCTCTGGCATTAGTTCCCAGTGTGTAAAAATGTTGTGTTCTTTATGACAGGTTAACGTATATGAACAACTGGGCTGAAAAAGAAGGGTAGGTGTAGGTCCCTAACGGTTTCATAAATTTTATTACAGATACAGCGTGTAGGCGGTTTACTGATGAACACTTTGCACCAGGAGTACTGCTTAACTGCATGATGGGTTTTGTTGAGGACTGGTCCAGAAATGTCCCCATATTTGTCCCAGGGTGGTTTCAATAGCTTTTCCTCCCCCTTTCCATCAATTCCTTGAAAAAGTATCTCCACAGTTTGTAGCTGCTCTTCCAATTTTTTTGCTTTCCCTCACTTTTACTTCCCTGGCTAAAGCCAGACACCACTTTGAATTTACTGTTGCTAACGAAAGCATCGTTGTATTTTTCAGTTAAAACCTAGAAGATTTCTTAGCAAAAGCCTTATTTTTCTTCTAGAAAATGTTTTGATGAAAAAACATTGATCATCTTCAGTTGTTATGTCTTTCTTTAAAGCGTCTAGTATTGATTGGCTACTGGCACATGCATCATGCTTGGCTGTGTAGAGGAATATCTATAAGCAAAACCTATGTTCCTTCATAATAGGAAGGTTGTCTAACACCTGCCACATTTCAGATGAAACTTTTACAATTCTTTTTTGGAAATAAGAGATTGATTATGGGTCAGAGAAAGCAAGAATGGCAGGCTCAAACAGCAGCCTTTTCATTAAGGAAGAGGATAAGTCATCTTCAGTCTTACTAGAACTAGAGTTGTTTCTCCTTTCCTCACTGAAATATTGCTAATAAATCCAGGATCACTCTACCAGACAGACAAAACTGCATCCACTGTATAGAAGATCCTTCTCCAGCGATGCTTTCTGTTTTGATAAAGTTGAAGTTACTTACAGACAAGGGAGTAGAGGTAATGATTATCAAAAAAGGAAATCTGCAAGCAGTTCAGCATTTCTCACCACGCTGTATTTCCCTCTTCTTTTTAGGAAATGTAGTTGCAATGACAGATGCTGGTCCAGCTTTTGACGTAACTTTTAGTTTGCTGCTAGACTGAATGCTGTGGGTTTCATAATATGTGGTGGGTTTTTTTTCCTCCCAATTGTCTACAGTTCCTTTTGGCAAAAGGAAACACTTCAACTAGACTGAACTTTAGGACGTGTCAAAATGTAAAGCCTGTGGGGCCTTTTGCACGTTTATGTTGCTTTTTGCGAACATGCGCAATGCCAGCGGTGCAAAATGTCCCCTTCTGCCTGAGGCTGGCCAGGCAACTGCACCCTGTCTGCCTATGCTTGGCTATGCTAATCCACATTTGTGGTTGCCAAGTGTGATTATTGCAATGCATTGCGCTGAAAAATCAAATCGCTAGCCAAGTCAATAGACCTAAAGGGAGAAATGGAAGATTCCAGAGAGGTCTCTGGGCTTACTGAAATACAAACTAGGAATGCTAAGTCCAAAGTTAATAAGAGACATGTCTATCCCGTAGCAGTTTCCTGGCTTTTGCATGAGCAGTCTTCCACAAATTTTAGGTAAATTTTTTAGGTAAAAAAACCTAAACCCAAATCCAAACCAAAATACTCTATTTCCGTTCGATATATTCTGAGATATAACAAATTAGAAGAGAATTGTTAGGTATGTTCATGCTCTGTAAAACCCAGGATGGAACTGTGGCCTTTGCAGCGGTTGCTTTGTAGTTCTGTTACTCACAGATGCCTGTCAATAGTCTTCCTACCCTGACAAGGTTGACTGCTCCTCTCTGGTCTGTAAAACTAGGCCGTGCTGTTTCTTGGTTGGCAGATTCACCAGTTAAACAATGTAGGTGAAACCCAGAGGTGCTGATATCTTTTTAGTCCCTTACATTTTACACATAACGTGGTTTCTTTCCGACTTGCCCTGTGCAATCTGCTGTAGCCCCCAGGCCTACTTGTACTCCATGTTAGGCAACAGTAAGCCATGTCCTCCTGTGCAGCATTACCCTTTAGAGTCATGCCTTGATAAGTTTGATATTTTTAACTATCTGAAGTTTTCTTTATTTACAGAATAACACTTATCCAGGACTCTCTTGTTACTGTCAGCGAATGGATTAGTTATTTTCACATGTCTCCATTAGAGAATCTACTTTCTCTAAAAGTATTTTTGTGAAAGGGCGTGCAAATAATCTTCCCAGTGTGAAACAAAATGGCAAGAAAGAACACTGAAAAACAGTTAAAATCTTGTCTTGACCTTTTGAAATTTTTCATGTCACCGTTTTATTCATGACCCTTGCTCTTCTTCTTCTTTTAGGTTCTGTGAATGATTCGTATTTTTCCCTCGCTGCTGTCAAGAACTCAGTTGTTAGTGCCACTTCCAAAGCTAACAGCCAGTTGCAAATTACTTTCTCTCATATATAAAATATGCACGGGACTCAGGGAATGTGGCCTACGTGCCAATCTCCCCAAACACCTTAGACCAAACACCATGCGACCAAACAACGAGGGGACCCCCACCACTGACGCATTCAGGAACTACAGACCAACGGGACGCCGCTGGATCCATACTGGTGACTATCTCTTGCCACCCTGCCCTGACTGCTCACTAGGGATCTTTCTCTCCTATCTTTGCATCTCTTCCCTCTTGCTGTTTCCTCCTGAAAGACGCCCAGATGTGGGCGCAGGAGGAGGAGGGTGGCGGGGGCTGAGGGCTGAGGGCCCCTCTCCTGGGGCTGGCTCCCGCCTGCCATGTTGCTTGCCTGAGAGAAAGGCTGCACTTCGGGCACAGGGACTGGCCCCCACCTTCCCTCACCAGCCCTGGGCTCCAGCCCCCTCCTCATCCCATGCCGAGGGTCCCCTTGACAAGACGCTGGCGACAGTGACCTTGACGGGGGGTCGGGGGTCCCCAGCGCCCTCCCACAACCCGCAGCCCTGCAAGTGGGACAGCCGCCAGTGCTTTGTAAAATTCACCTACTGAATATCCCTGTTCAGATTCTTACTCCAGAAAGTGGGTTAAAAATAGCTAAACAGGGCTCATGGAACTACTAAGGAAGCAGGCTGGGACTTTCAGACTGTAGTCAGTTTAAATTGCTACTTTATCATATTCTAACTTCTACTTAGCCATTGCTATTCTTCACCTCCCGTTACCTCCAGAATACTTTAATTTTTTATCCTTCAAGCTTTCGCTTTCCTGTACAATCAGCTATGGAATGGGAGTGTGCACAGAGGTGTTTTACACTGACATGGTATATTCATTTGTGGCGCATGATACTAAGTGTATTCAAATGTGTCATCTACTTAATAGTATTGTGGTTTTGTAAAGTTAGTATCTCAGGAACAACTGCTGAAGAAATGACACTGGTTGGCTGAGAACCAGACTTGTGTAACAATTACACAGAATCACAGAATGTTCGTGGTTGGAAGGGACCTCTGTGAGTCATCTAGTCCAACCCCCCTGCCGAAGCAGGGTCGCCTACAGCAGGCTGCATAGGAACTTGTCCAGGCGGGTCTTGAATATCTCCAGAGAAGGAGACTCCACAACCTCCCTGGGCAGCCTGTTCCAGTGCTCCGTCACCCTCAGAGGTAAGAAGTTCTTCCTCATGTTCAGACGGAACTTCCTGTGCTTCAGTTTGTGCCCATTGCCCCTTGCCCTGTCGCTGGGCACCACTGAAAAGAGTCTGGCCCCATCCTCCTGACACCCACCCTTGAGGTATTTATAAACATTTATTAGGTCCCCTCATAGCCTTCTCTTCTTCAGGCTGAACCAGCCCAGCTCCCTCAGCCTTCCTCGTAGGAGAGATGCTCCAGTCCCCTCATTATCCTCGTAGCCCTCCGCTGGACTCTCTCCAGTAGCTCCTCATCTTTCTTGAACTGGGGAGCCCAGAACTGGACACAGTACTCCAGATGGGGCTGCACTAGGGCAGTGTAGAGGGGAAGGAGAACCTCCCTCGACCTGCTGGCCACACTCCTCCTAATGCACCCCAGGATCCCACTGGCCTTCTTGGCAGACAGGGCACACTGCTGGCTCATGGTCAACCTGTCATCCACCAGCACTCCCAGGTCCCTCTCCACAGAACTGCTCTGCAGCAGGTCCACCCCAAGCCTGTACTGATGCATGGGGTTGTTCCTCCCCAGCTGCAGGACCCTGCACTTGCCCTTCGTTGAACCTCATCAGGTTCCTCTCTGCCCAGCTTTCCAGCCTGTCCAGGTCTCGCTGAATGGCAGCACAGCCTTCTGGTGGTTATCCACCACTCCTCCCACTTCTGTGTCATCAGCAAACTTGCTGAGGGTACATTCTAACTCTTCATCCAGGTCATTGATGAAGAAGCTGAACAAGACTGGGCCCAGTACTGACCCCTTGGGGACACCACTGGTTGCAGGCCTCCAACTAGACTCAGCGCCGCTGATGACAAGGATGTACTATTTCTGTAACATACTTTTTTCTTGTACCTTTGATGACTTAGTTCCTTGCTCAATACCTGTTATTAAAACAAAAATCTAGGGAAGATTGACATGATTCAGTCAAAAGTGCTTTCCTGCTGAACTTTACCTGCTGGAGATGACTGTTTTATACCAGGTTTTGTGAAACGTATTTTTCAAATGTCACTGATAAAATGACCTGTCTCTGTTTTGCCAAAATCTTTATTGTCTTTAGACTTGTTTATTAGTTTATTTTTTCTGTTTGACCTTCAGTAGATTCATTGCTAGGAATGCAGAGTAAAAGGCAAGACCTCTTCCATCACTGTCCACCCTGCATCTTTCTTTGAGGGAGGAAAACAAGTTGATCTCAATTGTTAAGCTTATATTTTTGTTAACTCTGATAAAGTCTGATATGTAGGCTGTGCTCATTCATCCCCTGCCAAAGAAACAACTTTTCATGAGTGATCCCTTTATTTGACTGTAAGGTGCAAAAGAAAGTATTTCAGTTTGCAGCTATTGTAATTTAGATTCGGAGTGTACATTACATTTCAGAAATACATTATTCACCATGTCACCTCAAAATAACAGTGCAGATGCAGTGTTATCAAACACCGTCTTTTGAAAAATTTGCATGGTTCTGATGGCAGCTTTTCTCCACATTTCACAAGTTCCCAGTGCACGGCCTTTCTGTGATGTTCCTTCCTATGCCCCCTTTCGTCTTAATTTTCTAGCTCTGTGCAGACAGTGCTAACTATATTCTGTTAACTTTGCATGGTGATTCAGCAGAATATTGTAATAGTTAAATGCTCGAGATACACTAAAGATGCCCAGTATTTCTGTAGCAGCACCAAAATACTAAGATGCAATGTGTATGAGGTGGCTTATGACAATGAGTTCTCATACTCTTACTCTCTTTGCATCGTTTTTTCTGTCCTGCTTGCACTCTGGTGCCGTCTGTTATGCCTTACTAAAATATAGTTCCTATAGGTGCTATATTACTAACAACTGCCTAATATAGTCTACTGTTACTTTCATACCAGCTTTTTCATTCCAGATATTTCAGCTCTTGCTCCCTAATGTTTCATAGTGTCTTTCTGTGAACCTTCTTTGTGTCCTCCAGTATTGCAGTTTTCAGAAAAACAATCATTGACTATCTTCACCCTACTCTTGATATAAGAATATCTTTCATTATAATCCAGCATAGACCTTTCTCTTGGTTAGATGAAGGCCATTCCCCTGAAAAATATTCTGCAGTGAAAAGGCTCCAGCTGCCCCCTTTCTAATTCTAAGATTGAGATAGTTAAAGTGTCTTCACCCACCAGTCACAAACCTCATTTCAGACTGACCTGTGTGTGTTGGGTCAGAAGATGTGTATCAGTCACGAATGGCTGTGTGTCTGTGTTTGTACATAATTAATGCAGAGACCGCATTGCTCCTAAGAACTGACCTCAGGAAAAGCTTAGTGGGAAGAAAAATCAAAATAATAATGTCATCTCCATTTAAATGATAAGTAAATGCATTCATGGATTTCTCCTTGCACATGTATTCCTCCTTCCTTAGTGTATCTGGCAGCAGAGGTAGGGGACAAATGGAGTAGAGAAGTAGCACCTCACATACACCAGGCTCAGGCAGGTAGCTGGGGGATGAGAGAGTAAGAGGTGATTTTATGCAAAGCTGCTGCACCATACCTTTTTTTTTTTTTCCCCCCTAAATACACCCCTTTGTGCTGGTCAGTATGAGCAAATTTAAAATCTAGATTTAGAATTGGTGAGGAGCACACCAATGACTGGTGCCAGCAGAAAGGAGGAGCATAGAGCAGAATACAGTCTAAGGCCATTAATGTCCACCTGGATACTCCTGAAGCCAATAGCTAGGGATGAGCCATTAGCAGCCTCCACCTCCCACTGATCCCTATGATCCCTTTAAGGACAGTGAGTTTGTGTTGTTAGCCAAGGCTGTAAGTTGAACTTTTAATATGAGTCACTGTTGGGTCTGTGGTGGACCCCTGGGGTTATCGAGCTGGCCATGGACGTCTACACTCCTCACCGCACCCCAGATTGTGAACAACTACAGTGAGACCACGAATGACACTTGGGGTGATAGCGGAACGTGGCCAATTCAGTTTCTGGCTGTCGGGCAATATTGTTTAAACCGTGTTCAGGAGGGAGGGATCCACGTTGGGGAAAGCAAGTGCAAATGGACACTCACCCGTAAGTTAGTTGACAAAGATAGAGGTGTCCACATGTGGATGTGGCTTGACGAAGCCGGGCGCAATCAGGGATTTAAGGGATACTGGTCAAGCAAAAATGAAACCTTCTTCCTCCAACGGTCCAATTATTACCCCTATAGTTAAGTGTGTGAGTAGAAAAAAGATTCTGGCGCCTGGTACTGCACTGGCCGCATAAACGACAGCCCCACTGAGTTTTTTAGCTCTTTTGGCGACCAGGACACAACTCATTTTCAATCTCCAAGGGAGACAGCTGGACCATTTGCTTATGGCACTAAGGCAAAAAGGGGTCATTATTGGATCTGCGGACACACTGCCTACAAACGTTTACCGGCAGAATGGTCAGGGACTTGTTACGTAGGGATTAGCCAGCCCATGTTTTTCCTCCTCCCAGAGATGGGTGGACCTCGTCTGGGGATAAGACTGTATGATGATCTGGGGGATAGAAGCATTGCCCGTAAAACGCGATCTATTGAGGTTAACCTGGGTGGAACGCAAAAATGGGGGAGTGATGAGTGGCCTCCTGAGAGAATAATTCAGCATTACAGACCTGCCACCTGGGACCCCAATGAACCAATATCAGGGGCAAGGGAACCAATTTATAATTTAAATCGGATAATTGGATTGCACGCAGCTCTAGAAATCATCACTAATAAAATTGCAGATGCCTTAGACCTTTTAACTCGACAGTCTCAACAGATGCGCACGGCAATCCTTCAACATCACATGGTCCTGGATTACCTGTTAGCTGGAGGGGGGCGGGGTGTGTGGGAAACTAAATATTTCAAACTGTTGCTTGGAGATCGATGATGTGGACGAAGTGGTCCTCCAATTGACCAAAGATATTAGGAGGATTGCTCATGTTCCAGTCCAAACATGGAATGGTTGGACTGGTGATTTGTGGTCCTGGTTGCCAGGGACACGATGGGTAAAACAATTACTACTATTTCTGTTATGCGCGGTTGCTGCTTTAATGTTTTTACCATGTATTATTCCCTGTTTCGTTCAGTTAATCCGACATGTGGTATCCAATATGCAATTCATACCCATCACATCACCTGACGGCGTAAGACAGATCCATGTCATTCGTCAACCAAAGCCGACCACTGTACCCATCATTTAGACCCTATAGAATTCACAGACTGTCAAAGGGAAGAATTGCATATCTATATGCATGTCACACCCACCCTGATGTTCTATGTTTGTTATCATGAAAAGACTACCTCATACTTACCTGATTCCTCAATCTTTTGTTCAATATGACATTGTTAAGCTTAGCAGTGTTAAAAGATACAGTGTTTATATTGTGTAGTGTTTCAACCTGCCTGCGACTGTGCATTTCTGTGCCATACCCCTTTTTTTTTGGTCCTTCCTTCCCCTGCCCTGTCACCCATCCCCTCTATCCTGGTTTCTACCCCTATTCTTTCTCTCCTGTCTTTGCCTCTCTTCCCTCTCGCTGTTTCCTCCTGCCTTCCATTCAACAAGTGGACAATCAGCCTCTTTGACTGGCGGCATTTGACCTCTGTTCTGTCTTCATCTCACTCTGGGAATAACAACGAATCTCTATGGCTCGGGTCTTCCCACACCGTAATGCACATCTACACCATTTTTGAACGCCTCCAGGGATGTTGACTCCACCACTTCCCTGGGCAGCCTGTTCCAATGCTTCACAACTCTTTCAGGAAAGACATTTTCTTCTAATATGCAATCGAAACCTCCCCTGATGCAACTTGAGGCCGTTTCCTCTCGTCCTATGGCTAGTTACTCAGGAGAAGAGACCAACACCCACCTCACTACAACCACTTCTCAGGCAGTCGTAGAGAGCGAGAAGGTCTCCCCTCAGCCTCCTCCTCTCCAGACTAAACAAGCCCAGTTCCCTCAGCTGCTCCTCAGCAGACTTGTTGTCGAGAGCCTTCAGCAAGGCCTGTGTCACAGCCTGGCGCGGTCTCAGGACGGGTGAGGCGTGGCCAGGAGAAGGGGCCTACACGGGGGGAGGGCCCCTGCCTTGCACTCGGCAGGACCAAGGCCACCCGTGGGGCAGCTGGTCGTGGTGCTGTGCCTGAGGCCAGGGCTGGGGCTGATGTTGGGGATGGTGTGAAGGAAAGGCCGGGTGGCAGTGGGACAGGCCACCTTGCGCAAAGTTGGGGGTGCCCCTTCCCATCTGGGGAAGGCAGGACAGCTGGTGGGGAAGTTCCTCGGCATCTGGGGAAGGCAGCAGCTCTGTGCAAGCCCAGCCCTCTCCTTCCCTCTCCCTCGGGCCTCAGTGCGGAAGAGATGGCACCTCTTCCCGAGGGGCGGCGGTGCCAGGCGATGGGAAAGAAGGGCCCACGCCGCCCTTCACAACCAACAAAAGAAGACGTCTTTGTTGGTGGGAGATGCTGNAGGTGAGCCTGCTCCAAGTCCGTAGAGTTTCTTGCCAGGGAAACACGGCTTTCCCCTTATGAAGCCGTCTTGGCCGTGACCAGTGACTGCAACGTCTCTCGGGAGTTTTCCAGTAAGACCCAGAACGACCCCTAATTTTACGTGGCCCTCAACTGAGACTGATAACTTGGAAAGAAGAAATCCCTAGCATTCAGTGCTTTTCTTGGGATCGTTTTACTCCCTTTGCAAAACTAGTCGCAACCTATGGATGTTCTAGCCTCCAGAATGGAAGGCACCACCATAGCACCAAGGTGGGCACAGAAACAGAGATACTGGAGAAAGAGCCTCCTGCTCAAAGACGAGGAGCAGCAGGGCTCGCAGGAGGGCAGATGCAGTCACCAAAGTGCCAAATAAGAGAGGCAGAAAGCATTTTTATTGTTTTGTGGCTGTTTCCCGGGAAGCCACGCAGCTGCGGAGGCTGAGGTGCCGGCCGGACGTCTCCCGCGACGCTGTCGGCACCATCTCCCGCAAGGGAGCCTGCATGGCTGGGGTGCTGCTGGGTCACAGCTGTCACAGGTGGAGCTGCTGCCAGGGATGACTTCAGCGATCTTGAGCTGGACACACCTGCAGGGGCTCCACGTCATCCTTTGGCGGGCTGTGGCGCCTGGGCCTGACAGCGTGGCTCCTCAGCAGACGGACCTGCCGCCGCCCCATGCTGTTGCCCGGGGTGCCCACGGCTGCGCGCTCCACGATGATGGTGGAGTAAGGGCAGCCAATGGCTCTCATGGCGTGAGGGGGGATGTTGTTCCTCCTCGTCCTCCACTGCTTGTCCTGCTTGGGGCTCCTGAGAGGTGCCTTCCACTTGGTCGGCTGTGGGAACTGTCTCTGTGCTGTTCCCCACCAGGGTGGGCAGCCAGCCGCCTCGCTGTTCCGCCTGCTCTCGGGCACGCAGACACGCTTTGGCTCCACACCGTTCTCTGCTGGGGCTATAGCCAGGTGCCACATGCCCTTGATGAGAGCAATGATGTCAGCTGTGCTGGTGGCATGAGGCGTACGGTCCCTCCACCTCCTCCTCCCTCCTCCTCCTCGTCCTGCGTTGCCTCTGCTTCCTCCTCCTGGCAGGTGCCGTCTTCCTTGGCGGTTGCGGGGACCAGCTCTGGGGCGTCCCACACGAAGGTGGGCAGCCACCCGCCTCCCTCCTGGCAGGTGCCATCTTCCTCGGCGGGTGCAGGGAGGGGCTCTGGGGCGTCCCATGCGAAGGTGGGCAGCCATCCGCCTCGCTGCTGTGGCTCCTCTTCCTTCCAGGCATGCTTGGCGTCCGAGGGCCTGGCAGCTGGGTGAACTGTGGGCCAGCTGCAGGGGCCCCTGCTTTTATAGGCCTGGAACAAAAGGCAGTGAGGTGGGCTGGTGACATCAGGAGGCCATTGTGATGGCGACTGTGCGTGACGCTTGTGGCCAAATATGGCAGCTTTGGGTGGGGGGGGCGCCTGAGGCCTGAAAGACGCCCAGATGTGGGCGCAGGAGGAGGAGGGTGGCGGGGGCTGAGGGCTGAGGGCCCCTCTCCTGGGGCTGGCTCCCGCCTG
>Ga0065711_1048811_pt1 | contig 11621 bp, 10 predicted proteins | sample Hoacrofraction12_FD_59098 | JGI IMG/M metagenome (GOLD analysis project Ga0065711, IMG submission 59098) | Hoatzin crop microbial communities from Cojedes, Venezuela - Epithelial fraction 12 v2 (version 2) | ecosystem: Host-associated > Birds > Digestive system > Esophagus > Crop | place... | reverse complement strand
GGGGGGGGGGGGAGGTTAGCAAGTGGGAGTGTGGGCGAGAGAGGGAGACTTGCGCTCTAAGTCGTCCTGACCGTAATCCCCATCACCAAACACTCATTCAGTTATCAAAAACATTTCAGAGCCCTTGAGATTAACGGCTGGTGCCATGTAAACAGAGCCTTATAATGGGAGGATGGAGCTACCAGCAGGTCAGTGCACCGCAGGAGAAGACCAAGGCGGGTCCCTGTCCCTTGCAGTCCCAGCGATCCCCAAACAAAGTCCCGGGATGGGCAACAGCCTGAAAGCCATAGTTGCTCTTGTGCCCTCTGACGAGTGCCAGAAGTACCTCCTGGAAGACCTAGAAGAGATGCCAGTGGATAAAATGGTGGATCTGAGTGGCAGGCAGCTGAGGCGGCTGCCTCTGCACATCTGCTCTTTTAGGGAACTGGTCAAGCTGTACCTGAGCGACAACAACCTCAACCATCTGCCCCCTGAGCTGGAGCAGCTGCAAAACCTGCAGATCCTGGCCCTGGACTTCAACAACTTCAAAGCACTGCCCCTGGTTGTGTGCACGCTGAAGCAGCTGTGCATCCTCTACCTGGGCAACAACCAGCTCTGCAGCCTGCCGCTCGAGCTCCGGCTCCTGCAGAACCTCAAGACCCTCTGGATCGAGTCCAACTGCCTGCAGTGCCTGCCCGAGGTGGTGTGCGAGCTCAGCCTCCTCAAGACCCTCCACGCCGGCTCCAATGCGCTGCGCGCGCTGCCCGCCCAGCTGCGGTGCCTGCAGGAGCTGCGCACCGTCTGGTTGTCGGGCAACCTGCTGTCCGAGTTCCCCCCCGTGCTCCTGGACATGCCTTTTCTGGAGGTGATCGACGTGGATCGCAACTCCATCAGGTTCTTCCCCAGCCTGGCCCACCTCCCTGGCTTGAAGCTGGTGATCTACGACCACAACCCCTGCAGAAACGCGCCCAAGGTGGCCAAAGGGGTGCGCAGGGTGGGGAGATGGTCGGACGAAGAGGAGACCCCCGAACCCCGCAAGCGATCCGGGGCGGTGACAGAAATCACGTTTGATGAAAAACCGTCGCCGCCTCCTGCTGCCAAACCCGAGCTGGAAGCCGAGCCCTGCTGACGCTCAGCCGCCCGCGCTGGCGAAGGCGCCGTGCACCCACACCACCACCCAACCTCTACTTCTCTCTTGCTTGCTGGTGGGCAGGAGCACCGCGCTGCCTGGACTGTCTTCAGGAGTAGATGCACCCTCTTCGGGCTAGGTGACAGCAAAACACTCTTGTACAGACACCCACTTCGCGCAGCACCCAGGACTTGCCCTAGGCCAAAGACTTCCTCCCGTGTGGGGACCACCCAGGAGTTTGCAGTAGAGATGAAGACATACTTTAGATGTTCTCCATGGGTGGATTGTACAGAGCGCACAGGGACTCGCTGCTCTTTACCCATGGGAAATCCGTGGGCTCGCTCTCCCCTCCACCTTGACGAGGTGTCTGAGCTGAGCTGGAAGCCACTGTTTCAGGCAACGATTGCTGCTGGGAGCAACAGCTCTGAAGCAACCCACAGCGTTTGTCTCAAGCGACTTACCCGGAACGCAGCAGCGGCAGCAACAGCTTGAAGGTCTTCCCACCTGCCACACGGGAAGTGGCAGCGGAGCCCTGGCTGCGCTAGCAGGGACACGGTGCGTACACAGCAGCGAGCTCTCTGCTTACCCCTGCCACCTTCTTCCTGGGAAACCAGCCACCAGCCCTGTTTTGTTGCAGCCAAGCAGCATTTTAAATGATGGCGAGGAAAGCTAGAGGCTTTGCTGCTGGTTTTTATGTGACCAGCAATGCTGCCTGTAAGGGCAGCTGCACGTGCTGAGTTTTCACACAGTAGCAAAGAAAATCAAAGCCTGACTGAAACAGAAAAAACATGAGCTGCAAAGGTAAAGTGGCACGAATAAAAGCCAGGGCTGGGAGCCTGCTGCTACAGGCTTGCACACAATCTGAAGCCGAGGTGAACTTTACTCAGTTGACTTCAGCTGGGTGTTTCTCCAGCTTGCAAGCGGGACTGCTCCAGATCCCCTTCAAAATGCCCTGAGCTCTTTTTGTTGCAGCGTGCTTTGTTTTAACTGTATAACACAGGAATCTGGCTCAAAATTACATTTTCAGCTTTCGATTCCATAGCACGGATCACCGAGTTTGGCAGAAGACAGCTTTCTAAAAAGGGCAGGGAGCCCTCGGTGGCGCAGAACAGCGACTTCCCACTCTGCCTCATTCGTCAAGTGGAACCATCTCACCCACACAGCCTGCAGAAGCCACTGCTGACTTCCCACAACAGGTTTGATTCAATGCCAGTTCGTGACTGCTTGATGTCGTTTACGCGTCTAAAAAAATTATCTGGAAATACACTGACTTTGCTAGCGCTTGCTGTCTTGTTAAATGAAGTCGGAGTTTGGATCTGGCTGGCACCCATGTAGTGTGCTTACTAGTCATTAAACTAAATAAAGTGCACTTCTTTGGAATTAACTGAAATCGCCCTTTCCCAATTCTTTATCTAAGCTTGTTCAACAAACTATTTCTTCCCTACAAAACAAAATTACTCAACAGGACAGGAGTTTGGGGCTTTTTTAACACCCAAGTTCAATGCTTGGTTTCTGTGGAACTGACCGGTTCTTTATCTACCTGAGGGGGTGGGGAAGGCACTTCCGCCTGTTTGTCAACGGTTTGCATTTAACACAGCACTCTGCACAGCACTCTCACCTCTGGAGAACACGAGAGGCTATTCCGAGAGCTCGGAGGAGCATTCTGTAAGCAGATTCTCTGCACTTCAGGAAACCTAAGGCAAGGGGAAAAAACGTTTGCAGAGACACTTTCTCGATTTCCAGTTAACCTTCCCGCTCAGGCAGACCTCCCCCGGTGCTTGCCAAGGGGCTGTCACACTTGCAGGGGTCAGAAGGGTGACAGTGCCCAGCAGGCGCCTCTCGACAGGACACCTCTGCCTGCCTGCTTACAGTCACCAAGAACCTGCCGCAGGCATCACAGGCTCCCCTGCGACCCCAGCACAAACTTGTCCCATTAAGAAACACGTTGCCTTTGCAGCAGCTGCTGGAATAGGGCAGAGAACATAAAGGTAGGCCACAACAGATGTGAAGGGGGGTGGGGGAGAAAGGGAAGGCGATGCAGCCCAGCACGTTTTCCACCAACCGCCCTCTATTCCAGCAAGCATTCGTAAGGTCAGCCCAAGTCCAGTACCCGACAGCCAAACACACAGACTGTCTGGTCCAGGATGTCGCTATTTCTCCCCATCTCTGCATCTGCCTCTCAATCCCACTCAGCAGAACTCCTATCTGCAGAAAATGTGCAGTCTAAGAAGCTGCAAAATCTCTTTAAATTATAGTTCTGAGCATTGACTAAGGCTCCCCTTCAGCTTTTCTCCTCCTGCCATCACCCAGGATCACTAGAAATGGGTAGCACTTAACTTCAGCGACCCTTTCTAGGATCCCGACGCAAAGCCTTCGCAGCCAGGACTGGAACTGACCGCTCGCACAGAGCGCGCCAAGCCCAGCCGAACCAGCAAGCCACGCAGGCCCGAGGGGGCATCCCGAGCGCGGCCCGCCCCGTCACTGCTTGGAGCGCCCGGGGCTGCGGACAAGCTCCGCAGCTCTTCTAATGAAACTGCCCTGCCTGGTTCTACACAAAGACAATTGCGACTTCGATTGATTTTTTTTTTTATTCTTATTTCTGTGTATTTTAAGTGGAACCTGGAGAGGAACAGAAGGAATAGGGTCATATAAAACCCTTGTTTTACTCGGAAGTGAATCTTCCCCACAACACACATGAACTGAAATAAGTTAAAACCAACTGAAGGCAGTTATTTCACGCCACTGATGGAGATCTGCTCGTCTCAAGCTTCTGTTCCATAACCTCACAAAAACTAGATCCTTAAAAAAAAATTACTAGGTGAGATCTGGTCCACACATCCTCAGGAACTGAAGAAAATTTAACATGGGCGATGGTCTGGTACACGTTTTCTGGGGAGAAAAAGAAAAATCAGAAAATTCCCTCCCACGCTGACGTCCACCAGCCTCCCCACCCATCTTTATATTTAATTTTCTGTTGATCGGTGCTAGCTTTGTCTCACAGCACAAAGGGCAGTATCACCTCCAAGCTAACACACCCACCTTTGAACATGGCAAAAAAAATGCAATTCACAAAACAGTGAAAACGACCTTGTAGTGGGCACGTGTGGCAAAACCTGCCTACAAGTGGCATTTCTTCCCGAACTTTAACAAACACAGTTTCGGTTTAGCTGCAGATGCCACTTCAGGAGCAGCTGGACATTTAACTATAATTCTTGCCAAAAGGAAAAAATGCAGCACGATCCTTTATGTTTTGGTCAGCCACTTCTGCAGATGTTTTAGCACTATACAAGGCACATGAGTAGCTGGTGACCTAAGGTTAACTAGGCATTGCTCAGGCACACTAATTTAAGCGTACTGATGGCTCTAAAGGCCCGTTCATACTCGTAATGCAAAAAAACCCCATGTAACAGGAACATTAGCACATCAGACGTCAGTCGTCTTTTCAAATACAGTATTTTTAGAAGACAACTTTTCTGCATAGTTGCTCTTCCACAGAAGGAGGTTACTCTACACCACCGTAACTGACCAGTGCAGATTCTCACATCATACCTTGGTGCTGCTTTAATAATGTCATCTACACGAAGAATCATTTCTGCTGCTTCAGCTGCACTCAGCAAAACTTGTCTCTTGACTTGGAAACTTTCCGTTACCCCCAAGACTGCCATGTCTCCAATGATACCCTCTTTCATATCTAGACAAGGAGATACATTAAGAGGTGGTTAATTTTTTTAACTTTCCCTCTCCCTCCCTCCCCCTGCCCCCCCAGGAAATTACAGGCAGCTGACAGTATGGTAACTTATCTGCTCAAATGAACTATATTGATAGTAAGGGAGTCATTAAATAACATCTTTCACTTCACGGCTCCTGATTTAAGCCTAACATTGCAATTACATATAGAAAACTAACCATAAGACCTTTATACACTGAGAAGAGGAGATGAGCTGCCAACAGGACTCTCAGTGCTATTTCCTTAGGTATATCAACTTCAGAATTACTCTCCACAACTTTTAAGTTTTTTTCCAGGGGGCATGTGGTGTTTGGTTGTGTTGGTTTTTTGTTTGCTTTTAAATCAATGTCCTTCTTTTTAAGCTTCATATAACTAGACTCCATGTAAGTAAGCAAAGTGGTTTTCACAGGTGGAAACCATCCCCTTCAAAAACAAAGCTTTTCACTCTATTGTGAAAAGCCTGGTAGAATGATAAAGGAAATGTATGAAATATAGTAGAAATATAGTATGAAATATAGTAGAAATCAACGTACTCAGTTCTTCCAGCTGAATGTATCAGCAACAAACAGATGTGACCGAGTTTAATAATCCCCCTCCCAAACAGCAACCCAACAACAGAAGCAACACCAAGCCCCTTACCAAGCCCGTAAGTAGTCTTCCCTTCACTGTGAGCAGCTCTGAGCTGAGCAACCAAATCCGCACTGTCGTAGCCAGCGTTATCAGCTATTATTGTTGGGATCTAAGGGGATAAACACAGGTTGGCTTTAATTAATGCAGGGATCGCTCCCTAGCAAACATGAAACATACTTTGATACTACTAGTTTACTATTCAGTTTCAAGAAGTGAAAGTTTCAAAAACATGGCAGATGATGTGTTACAGTGATTAGAAGGTAGGAAAAAAGTCCAATTACCTTTCTAAGGATTTTAAGACCCTATTAAGAAAGCAGCTGAGAGGACAGAAGCGTCTTAGCAGATCTGTCGGTTCATTTTACATGGACTGAAAGAAATCTGTCTCCTTCTCATTTCAGACTATAACTGGAGAAATGGCTTCATTTTAAGAACACATGCTTGCTGGCAAGCATTAACAACCAGATCATTCTGTTCACTGTTTAAGTGACAGGAGTGCAAATTGTACGTGCTGACTGAAGAGGTAATGCCAAGTCTTACCATGCTCTTTAACTTAATTTTCTTGGGAGAAATCTTTTCCTATGGTATTTCATTTCCTAAGAAAGCTTTTCCCTAATTTAAAATACAGGAAGGCAATCCTTCTCGAATTGACATTCTGTTAGCACCATAATATTCTGTAAATGTTTCTTGTGATATCCTTATTTCCTACCAAGGAGCAATCTCCAGTGCAACTCTAGAAACTTCTAGATAGTGCTAGAGCATGAATACAATCAAACAGCACTAGAGTATCAACAGAACAGACAGGCTGCTCTTTTCTAAATCAGCTGTCACCTGCATCAGCCAAGATTTGACGTGCTATTCCTGTGGCACTTTTAACCTTGCAGGTAAGAGAAGCAAGAAAGAATTAGATGAGGGCTAGCATATCAGCATTCCGAATTCTTTAACATGCTGAACTATTAAAACACCAATACTTCTTTACTGAAAGAGAAAAGAGTAAGTAACTATCTGATGTTAGAAGTTAGTAAACTTAGTGAAACTTTACTAATTCAGCAATCTGATTAAACAAACTCACCATTCGTAAAGCCTTAGCGAAGGACTCCATTGCAACAGACTCTTTCCCAGGTGTTCTGATGGCAAGTTCCGTAACAGCATTCGCCATCAGCATCTCCGAACAACCTATGCATTGAAGACACACAGATGTTTTCCATCTGAGTTTAACAGTCATACAAAATGTGTATCATATGCAAAGTACAAAGAATCTAATATTCACCTCCACCATACACAGTTCTAGTGTCCTTCACGGTCTGGGCAAGAACACAGAGAGCATCATGCAAAGACCTCTCTGCTTCATCCAGAATCTGTTGTGTTGCTCCACGCAAAACTATGGTGCAAGCTTCACCTAAAAAGTGCAAATGTGAGAAGATTAAAAAAAAACCAGAACAAAGACACAAAAAAGGAGCTATCGCAAAGCCTTTGTAATGGTTTTGCTATCACTGGAGAAGAAAGCATGATGACATTTCACAGGCAGAATGAAATGATGTACACTATGCTCTTGCTTTTATCAATTAACTCTTCCACACCACTTTATTTCATTTAACAGAGAATGAATGTTATCTCAAAACAACCCCTTGGAAACTTACAGTATTGGCATTTACTATAACAAGCTCTGAGTTCTTGATGTGTAACAGATTGCTACCTTTCTTGTCAATTTAATCTCTCAAAGCACAAATTTTTGTTCCCATCCTTACAAATGTTTATGTGTATGTTTAATATTAGGTAGATCACAGAATTGTAGAATCACAGGTTGGAAAAGACTTCTAAGATCGAGTCCAACCATTCACCCAACACCACCATGCCTACTAAACCATATCCCAAGGTGCCACATCTACACGTCTTCTGAACACCTCCAGGGATGGGGACTCAACCACCTCCCTGAGCAGCCTGTTCCAATGCCTGACCACTCTTTCAGTAAAGAAATTTTTCCCAATATCTAATCTAAACCTCCTCAGACACAACTTGAGGCCATTGCCTCTCGTCCTGTCGCTAGTTACCCAAGAGAAGAGACCAACAATTAGATGAATAATTTCAACCACAAACATACATCTTTGCAGGACTTCTACTGAAGAGCAAGGCTTTAATAAAAATGGTTACGTGAATCATTACAAAATTCCTATGCCATCCTGGTAACCCTCTGCTAACTCTGTTCAGTTAACGCAAATGTTACAACGTGCCATTAGTGGTAGAACACTCACCCATTGCCACTCCAGAGAAATGAATGAGTTTATCTTCTCCAATCATGACTTCTTCAATAAGCTTGCAGCTTCCTAGTTTCACTAGCTCAGGGTGATCAAAAGTTGATGCAATTTCACCTCCTACAAACGTAACATCATACAAAAGTCAAAGAGCTCATGATGAAAGCAATCATTCAGGAAGGGTCTCACTGGGGGCGGGGGATATGAAAAAATAATCCTCATCATAACTGCCCCAAAATAAATTGAAATTAAAAATACTGATAAGCTAAATTTTTCCAATGTCAGCATATGGCATCAGAAACCTTCTACTGATGTTCTCAAGTCCTTAAAACACCAGTATCTTGTTTCACATCACAAGAACTACAATAGCTGTAACACTTTTGAGTTCTGCCTGGAGAAGACACTGAATGTGGATATTTGCCAGCACTAAAATATCAATCTGCTTAAAGTTTTAACTGGCAAAGTAGGTATAAAATACTAAATCAAGTTTGTTATGTTTTCAAACTTGAGCTTGTGCCGGTATCCGTTTTGCCCCCCGATGATGTCCGAGAACTGCTGGCCACCACTCTCCTGAATCATGAGTCTCGTGCCATGTCGTAGCAGCAATATTGTGTGCTATTTGTAAACTCGCATATCACAAACATAACAGATGTTACAAAGACCAAAATGTCTCTGAATGGAATATTGTCCTAGTACTTTGCTCTTCCCATTAGAAAACTATTTACATGTATTCACTCCCAATGCATGCTCAAATATCCCACATTAGCTTGCAGCATTGCTGTAGTTGCAGCAGTACAAGTAAAGACAGGATTTGTAGTAAAGAGTTTGTGCTTACTTGGAATAAAACAGCTTGTCTTTATTAAAATACCTTGTCTACTTTTTCAGCTATGCTATTTGGTCCAGTGTGGTCTGATATGGTCCACTCGCTCTGCTTACAAATTTTGCCTCAAATTTGTTCCAGAACATAAGCAATGTTCCTCTCAATCAAGCGTTTGCCTGTGTCAATGTGCCTACAGACTGCTACACACAACTGCTACTTCAGTTTTGCTAAGCTAAACAAGTCTGTATCTTTTCTTTGCTCCCTGCAAAGCAAATTCTCCATGTTCCTGATCACTTTCACAATCAATTTTCTATGATGTTCCAATTAACCATCTCTAACTTCAGCAATGAGAGTTATCTGTAGCATTCCAGATATTTCACTTTCATTAGGTACCAGAGTCACATTTACACTGACCCACTATTAAAAATATCCCGGTTGTTCATGTTATTCGAGGTCCATCTCAAGTCAATGACTCAGGCCCACATTTTTAAGAATGGATGACTCTTCAGACTTCTATTACTACAATCAAACAACAGCTATTCGTAACAAGATGATATTATTTAACCTGTGGATTTATCTTCTTATTCTTTCTATTGCTAAGTTTAATCTCTTCCCTAGAAAACAAACATTTCAAAAGTTTACCAAGCAAGGACTTAACTGAAAATATTTCTAAAATATGAAAGAAAATTAGTAACTGGCACTAACTGGCTAAATTATATTCCATAGTTAGCACGATGACCCTTTATTCACAATTGCTAGAGAGAAAAAAGTATGTTTAAATCGTTATGCAGAAAGGATTCAGAATCAAACCAGCTATTTTACATGCAAAGTAGAACATACAAAAGATTGAAACTGAGTTACCGCTTCTGAAAAAATGCTGACCATTACACAGCAGTTTGTAAATCAACAAAGTAATTTCTAATTACTTATGGCCAACTTCATAGGGTCCTCCACACGTTTGTATTTAAGTACTCCAAAATAAAGCTTATTTGGAATACTCTGCACATTCACAGATCTGATTAATAGTAAAAAGTACAAACTCGGTGATCAAGCATTATCGTTTACTAAAGATCAAACAAACAAAGTGACCCTCCAAGTTTCAGAGGACAAGGTACTCCACATACCTGTAACAAGAGCCAGACGTTCTACACCAGCAAAGTCTGCGTGTTCAATAGCCATGACGCCAGCAGCTCCAAAGAGCTGTTCAGGGTAGTTGTAGATCAGCTGTCTATAATCAAAACACAGGCACATCTTCCCATTACACATGGAACAAACCTTTTAAATACCAGAGTAACAAAGGACAGCCGATTCTCAGTAGCATGGACAGGGACAGATTTCTGAAAGCTACAAAAGCAGTCAGCACGAGGCACCTGCCACACGGAATGTTATACCACACAGAAGCAAATGCAGTGACTGGAAAACATACGAAGCCAAAAACAAACAAACAAAAAATTCAAACTATTACAGCTCTTTGAAATACCCTTCCCCTGAAGACACACTATCAATGCACAGGGACCCATATGCTTTACATTCTAAGTCCTTTGCTCCTAAGTGCCTACCTATTCTAGCAGGGTGCACCAGAACAGCATGTGAAGTAACATCTTTAATTCCTTCACCAGTTCAAAACCTAAACAGTATACAGCTCTGTGGGAACAAGAAATGGCCAGTCTTGTAACATATACAAATAGCAGACCACAGAGAAGAGCATATGCTCCCTTGCTAGTAGGTTCTCTCTAGAACCAAGCAGTCATGTAAAGCTGGCATCCAGAAGTGCTATGCTAGATTTTTCCCTTCCAAATTAGAGATTGGGTGTTGCAGAGAATTCAGCACGAGCTGGGAGATGCCATCTCTGTCAAAAAAAATGCTTCTGATCTATCTTCAAAAGAGACAACTGGCGCTGCTGGGTATGCACAGAGTAGATTCTTCCAACTCTGCATCCATATAGCCTTGACCCTGTCAAGCATCTCCTCAGCGGTGTTTAACCAGCCTAACACTGACCATATCAGATGCGAAGTGGATCTACAGTATGCCTATAGGCACAAATCCATTTTATCAAGGAATGAATCTGAAAGTCAAGAATCAATCTAACTGGAATGCCACTACTCTGGCTACAGCGCCTGACTGCTACCCGAGCTTCCTTAGGGCAACTACCTGCGTTACAAGCATATCAGGTGGCAGCGATAGAGGTTTTCTTTGCATACTTCAAAGGACCCTTCCATCCATTTGCCAACAGGACTCTTGACTCTAGGACTCTGTATCTGTACCACCACCACCAGACACACCACCAGACAGAGCACTCCCTTTGCCTAGACTAGAACACCACGTATGTGAAACACAACACAGATGGAGGGACTATTGGAGTCATCAGGCTGTCAGTGGTTCTTACAGATGTTTAAATGAAATTTTGCAGGTGACTTATAAGATGCACTATGTTCCGAACGAGCAAATCTTTGCTATTGCAGAAAACAGTGCTACTCTTACAACTCCTAGCCTTTGGTGTAGTACTAGAAGGTCAGCTTCCTAGTGCACTACATGATGCACCAAACCACCAGCTGTCAAGCTGCTCGTACAGCTGCTCATGTGGCAGCTTCACTCAAATGAAAATTTCTGACAGGCAGAAGCATTTTTCATCATTAAAAAAACGAATGCTTTTTTGCACTGTGACAGTTTAAGAGAGAAGTGCACTGCTAACAAAAATAAGTAACTCGGATTGTGACATCTCTTAGATGAAAATGGTTAGCTTCATACTTTCAAAGGTGCATGTAAAAGGCTCTTGACAGGGAGCCCAGAGGCCTCTCAAACACTCTTGGATTTGGAGCACTACTCCAGCACCAGCATCTTAATGCAGGAAAAAGCATAGCTGGTTCAATCTGAACTAAATGCATCCAGCAGCACAGATGCTTTCAGGACCATTTTCCCAAAAAAAGGGGAATATGGATATGGACAATGGTGCTAGCATTCATAACTAAATAAATCTGTCAGTATAAAAGCATGGTGACATTGCTTCAGCTGGACTGAAACGTGGATCCTGGATTAGTAACATCACTTCTTCCTCTTTAAAATAAAAAAAAAAAAAAAAAAAACAGG
>Ga0065711_1048810_pt1 | contig 11621 bp, 9 predicted proteins | sample Hoacrofraction12_FD_59098 | JGI IMG/M metagenome (GOLD analysis project Ga0065711, IMG submission 59098) | Hoatzin crop microbial communities from Cojedes, Venezuela - Epithelial fraction 12 v2 (version 2) | ecosystem: Host-associated > Birds > Digestive system > Esophagus > Crop | place... | reverse complement strand
GGCACCGGGGTGCCTTGAAAGATCCCTGGAGACCCTCAGGAGTATGCTCTTCAATGTAGGAAGCCAACAGTCTATGTGAAATTAAAACAAACAAACAAACAAACAAACAAACAATCAAACAAAAACACTAAAAGAATGACTCTGCAGTAAAATCTTTTACGGGGCTTCGTGCTTGAACACATGGCTGTGGGGCTTTTGATTAAACATGTCTTGCACATCTATTGTATAATTCATTTTCCCGAGCACCAAGAAATATTCTGCTTTGTGCCATGACAGATGTGTGAATGCTTAAGAGATTCCTGAAAACTTTATATAAACAAAGTTAAAAATGCAAACAGTCAGGGCTGACGTGAGAGTTGGATGAAGATGATTCTTTATCAAAACCCAGGGGAATGGGAGGAGTAAGGGCCCAGAGAAGTAGGCTCAAGCCGAGCCCTGGGAGCACAAGTAGGGAAAGCAGGGATGGAGGGATGTCGGAGGCTTCTGCAGCAAAAAGGTAGCTCTGCCGAGCTGGTAACCTGTCAGACCAAAGAAAAATAAATCTCTCCCCATGCCCCCCCCCATCCTGCTGCCGCAGCAGCCCACATAAGGCTTGGGGTTCAAGCGTCCAGGTTTCTCTCCATCACTGGACACCAGTTTAGGGATGCACCGTGCAGCAGGACCACTGGGGAGAGGCTGGCAGTGCCCGGAGGCAGGAGTGCCCGAGGATGGAGGGAAGCCTTCGGGCTTGGAGAGCATCAAACTGCACCCACCATTTGTGTGGGGTGAATGCTGCTCCTACAGAAGCGACTTGCTGCAAAGGAAACGGTGTTTTTGTCCTCGTCCAGTGCTCTCCGAGGCGGCTGGTTGGTTGCAAAAGAGTGCAGAACACAAACTGCTGCTCCACAGGGTAGGGACTGCTGGGGTCCGGGTGGTCTCGCCCCAACCCAGCCTCGGGGGAAGGCAGTGGGGAGAGCTGAGCTGGCAGAGCTCAGGGTCAGCCAGCGAGGAGTTCGCTTTCAGCCACAGGCAGAAATATGTACACTCCAAATATTTCATATTTTCCTCGTTCCCTCTAAAGGGGAAAAGTTAATTAAACCAATCCCGCAGAACCGAAAATAAATCACTGAAAACAGCACCACCAGGCTTTTGTTATGTTATAATTATATCCATAACACACCCAGAACTAACATCACATCACTGGGGAACTTTCACCTTCACCATCTTTCTTCACCCCAAATATTTACACTCTTTGCTGCTAGTCTCTCTTAGCTCTCCAATTTGCTGCAGAGACGACAGTATCCATGTACAATTCTGATTTTGAGCCAGCTGCCCAGCCAGTGAGCACAGCCCAGCACAGCAGGAATAGCTTCAAAAACCCCAGGAAAGGGGCATTTCTACTCTGGGTAACTCAGCAGACACAGATATCACAGACCCAGGCATTTTACCACTGCAAAGCCACATCTGGATTTGTTTTGGTTTGGTTTTATTTTTAAATGCAAAGTGCACTTCCAAAAAAGAGAGAAGAGACAAGGCAACCAGCACTTGGTCAGTCCCTCCCAGCAATGTTTCACTAATTGGAGTCTCCAACATCCACCTAATGGGGTTATAAAGACATTGAAAAAGCAGCACGCCTCTTAAAAGACGAAAGATGAGCCACATTTCAAGGAGAGGGCAAGTGATTTCACGCACTCCTTCCCATATTTACAATCAAAGCATTTCTAAAGACCAGGAGACCAATTTGTACAGTTCCTCCATTTATTTTAAACTAAAAGTTACAAACAATTTCTGAAAAAAAAAAAGCATGCCTAGCAAATCCCTTTTTTTAATCAGAATACACAAAGATAAAGCAAGGCACTAGGTCAAGTTGAGCTTGTATTCAAAAAAAGTCTTTGGAAGTGCATTGGTCGGTCCCAGTAACTTTAGAGCAATGCAGATCCGAGACTGGTTTTCCAGGCTCCCTTTCATTCCATCGGGCTTTTATCAGTCTGTTAAGTCTCCAACAATGGAGAGCAGACTATTTATTTAAGAAGCAAATTCCTTCCTTTATAATCTCCCCTGGCCAAATTCTCTTTAAAGTTATCTCAACTGTCTGATGAAAAGCAAACGGCAGAAGATCAGTTCTTGATCCCTATAGTAACACAAAGGACTTGCACTTATTTAAGGGCACCTGTCTGTTTTCAAGTCACTCCAGCCCCTTTATTTCTGATTTCGGCTTCCTACCTGTACTGGCAGAATTCGGAAAAGGCATTTGCTCGGCAACATACAGCAACCAACACCAGTGTAACTCTCCTCATCTAAGGAGCGGCTGTTTCCAAGACAGAGAACAGCGCCCAGGCTCTCAAAAGCAATTTAGTGATTTCTAAACTGATTTTGTCTCAAGACACCTCAGAGAAGGACAGGGATTTCCAACATGGAAATGAGAGCGTGGATCACCTCAGTAGCCCAAAAGCAACCCGTCCCTCCGACAGTCCCTGGCAGCATCCGACTCGCTGGCTGCACGCAGAATATTTTAGCTGCATCTTGCTCGGCACGGAGCAGGGTACCTAAACACCCATCCCATTAGAGATGCCGCGGGGACATGCAGGATACCATACCGACACCAGCACCACATTTCAGCAGGGCTCAGGACATCCCAGACACACAAATCTTAGGCACCGTTTCCACCCATAAAAGAGAGGACCTACCCACGGCCCCAGTTTCCAGACTTAGCACTTTCCAAAAACTGGACTCTTTCCCTTCCTTCCTTCGTGGCATCTTGAGCAGAGCTCCCAAAAACACCAACTATTTTGCTGGGGGGTTTGGGGTTTTTTGTTTGTGGGGGCTGAGGTTTTTTTGTGGGTTTTCTTTGTTTGTTTGGTGGGGGGTTTTGTTTGGTTGTTGGAGGGGGTGGGGTGTTGGAGTTTTTTTTTGTTTGGTGAGGGGTTTTGGTTGGTTGGGGTTTTTGTTTGGGGTTTGTTGGGATTTTTTTTGGTGTGTTTTCTTTGCTTGGTTGGTTTTGGTTTTTAAGTTGATGCATGGGCAGGTCCCTGCCCAGGGAAGCAGCAGAAGGCGAGACATCACATCCGGGTGGCACCAGTTGAGCCCATGGCTGGGCCATGCCCCGCATCCCACACGGTTCCTGCATCCCCCCTGCCCTGGTTCACAGCCCCGGTTCACACACTCACTTTAAAAGGAAGATGTTTTACCGTCTCCTTACTCCCCCCGTAAGAGCGAAGCAGCCATTGTAACAGCAGCACAAGATGATAATTTGGCTTTCAAGAGCAAGGCTCACAACCATCGCTGCCAGAAATCGATCCGAAGCTCCACCACCTGCTCCAGACGGGCTTTCCTTCAAGAACATGCATAATCCTCTGCAAAGTAATGGCACTATTCATCTCTCGAAACTTCCTCGCAAGCTTAAATCCCTTGCTGAACGGGGGGGCCACGTGTTCAGCCATGTTCCCAGTAAATTAAAATTCAGCTTGTGCTTTTTCTAAAGAGAGACACAAAGAGTATCGATCGATAAATTTACCAAAAGTTTTATGGCAGCTGGTTTTCTCAGTAATAGAGCAACCACTGCTCAGACATGGTTTAACACATAATCTCCAGATCAATATAACTTTTGATTTATAAATAATGATAACAAAAGGAGCAAGGACAAATATGCTTGGGAAAAAGTAAACACTCTCTGATGGATACTTCTGGTGAAATGCTCTCAAAATAAAGACCGCGTATTTCAAAGGCTGCGGTGGAAACCAACACAGAACATACTACCTAACAAAGCTGAACATTCATCTTCATTATTACAATATTCTGACTTGTCTGTTCTGCAGCTCTCGGCGCATAAGTACGTGACCCTCTTGGTGGCATTTGCGAAGTATTAGCTTCTCATAACTCCGGAATCCTTTTTTGCAAAGGAAAGTTACCACCCACAGACACCTCCCTTCTCAACACTTCCACACAAGGTATTTCCTTACTGCAAATCTTATGTTCATTATGGACCATTTCCTAGGCATGAAAAACACAGGTCAGAGAGGATTATAAATCCTATCACCTGACAATTTTTTCAGTTACTGTGCATGTTAAAATGATGCTAGCACAAATAGGTTGCAAGACATGCTAGAAAATCTATTAAGTTACTGTAAATCTATTTAAGTTGGGAATTCAGGCCTTGCAGAATTTTACCATTAGTCCTGAGAACTAGTTTATTGCTGGACAGGGAGGGCAGAGCCCATGAGGGTCATTTCAAAGACGTACTGCAACATGGCCTGTCTAAGGAGACCCCAGCCCAGGCATTTAGCGTGTTAGCAAGTCTTTGACTAAGTGCTTGCATGCTTCTACCTCTGCAGACATACTCTGCTGAATAAGACAAGGCATTACCTTTTTTTAAGCCTTCACATTGCTTCTCCTCCCTTCCACAGTCTCCTCTTGCAGTGGAAGCACCAACATATTTGAGAGGTTACAACAACATATATACGATTGTTCAGTTGCTTTGGGAATCAACACCTGTTTTTTTTCATATCCATGAAGAAAAATCAGGGGGGGAAGAGCTCAGGTGCAAATACAGAGCTTTCTGCTCCAAAGACAACTGCCTTCCCTACCCCAAGCCCACTACTGTTCCTGCCAGGAAGAATATCTTCCCTTGAAAAGCTGGTCTTCGTTGACTTCTTGTCAAGAATCAAAAAAATTCATTTCCTGTGAGGTCTGAACTTAACTGACTCGCTCAGGCACATCAGAGATGGATCCTTCTTGATAACAGAGTAATGGGAGTTTTTACAGCCTCTAGAGACGGCAAGAAGAGCCAGCCCATTTTCCGCTATCTGAATTGATCATTTGCTGTTTGTCCTCTGAAGGCATCGGCAAAGCAGAGCTCACAGACTGTCAGCATCCACCACGGCTCAGACGCTGCACAGCCTCCCACACAAGCAACATGGAAGAGGTGGAGGGGAAAAGGAAAAGAATCCAATGCTAGCAGCCCAGAGTTATGCCCACACCCCCACCGTGTCTCTGAAAGTCCACCCGACTTTGCTATTTTTATCTGACCTACTAGGGTAGTAGCAGGCTCAGATCTGGGTTCAGACCTCTCTCACCCGAGTCGTAGCCGAGCTCAAGCAGGATGCAGCACTACGGCATGAAGAAGAGCCTGGGAACAGAGAGGAGAGACCTGTATGCCTGTCTGGCATGAGGAACATATTTAGCTTTCAACATGGATGTGGAGGGACGAGCATCCTCTTTGCAGACAGTATCCCATTTTTATATCAAAATACATTATCCTGTTTGAAGTAAATAGCACTCCCCTACACATTTACTTGCTTTTCTTCAAGATTTTCAGCTTTTCACACAAGACCCAAGGACCTTGGAAACTCGTTTTCCCAAGAACCTTCCTGAAGCTGCCCCAGAACAGCCTCCCCATGAGCTGGGATACGAAGGGCAAAGCACCAGGGCAGTTTTGCCCCAGCTGACAGGCAGTCTGTGCCCCTTCAGCTACAGATGCCCTGAGCCCCTTGTAGTGAGACCCACACCCTCTGTCTGTCAGCTGGAGGGACCTTTGCAGGCAGGGAAAGAGCTGGGGCCAGCAAAGATGCTCTACGACACCCCTGCACTCACAAGAGCCTCTCTGGAAAATACACCTGACCACAGCCACATTGCAGCCCCACGGCCGCCCTCCCCATGTGCTTTTCCGTTACAAAACACTTCACGGACTCCCTCCGTCTTCAGGGCAGATGGGGAAAGCAAGTGAGCACAACCGACAGCATCACCGGCACGGAGAGGGGCTGCTCAGCGCGACGGCTGCAGCAGGCTCATGGAGTGAAAACGCTGCCAGCAAGCACACGGGACAGACTCACTCTCTTGGAAAGGCACACCCTTCTCCCCAGACATGGTCCATTTACTGTGACCGACTTCGGTAAAGCTCCTCCTGACTTCCAGAAACAGCAGCTCAAAGCAGGTCCACGCAGACATGGACCCAGCCTTTCTCTCAAGCACGCAGAGTTGGGCACAAAGCACTCCTTTCATTTTTCCCTTGCACGCAGCAGCCTGCTTGGCTATCGCTAAGCCCAAGGATGCGCTGCAAGCCTCCCTCCTCTTTCTGTTACCAGTTTGATGGCGTTTTACACCCCCAAGAAATCTAAACTGCAATAAAACCCCAGTGACAAAACCAAAACTGGCGATGGAAAAAGCCGCTCCTGCCCAGGGTGGCCGTGCGGGCAGCATGTTAACAGCCATCTGGAGCAAGTGTCATTAAAGTTTGTAAACATGCAGCGCTTTGCTAACTCCCCCCAGACATCAACCCCCCCCCCTCAGCCCAGACAAAGAGCCCACGGACGCCAGGGCTGCAGAATCTCCCCATAAACACTTTCATTTTAAGCCAGTTTAACTGGAAAAAGGTCAAGACCAGTAAGAGCACAACATGTGTTATCGGTTAAACAAAGTTAGCAGCTATCAGTTAAACAAAGACCACTTAGACACAAACCAAATCAAAGATCCTCTGTATTCCAGGCACCCAGATGAATCTCTAATACCCTGCTAAGCTTCTGTGTTTCATGTGGAGTCTCCGTGAAGTCTGCATTTGGGGTTTTTTAATCACGCATGAATGAATTAAACATCGAGGTAAACAGACTACAACGTAAAAAAATGTGTAGCAACATAAAAATCTAGAAGTGGCATCTACATCTCTGCTGCCCAAAGCAATTGCTGTGCTTCTGATTTCCCATCATCAAGCACCTTCTAAATTATTGCCCAATTTGTATAGACAGCCAATAGACTATTTTTCTCCCCTGAAAGCTCAAATAGCGATATCTATTAAACACATATTTAATGAGAAAGCTTGCTCTTTGCATGCTGAATATTTCCATACCACATCATCTTAGGTATGTAAATATGGTCAGGATTCAAACTGGTGTATTCCCCACTCCAATAAGTGACATTTGTACCAAAGTTTCACCTTTGACAAAGGCTAAATCTATTCCCAACTGCTGGAATTGCTCTCGCATCTTGCACAATCTGTTGTTTTCCTGAAGCCCCAGTTTTGGACAGAGAAGATTATGTAAAGACCTCGGTTTACAACTAAAAACCAAAACAATCCAGCCCTCACTGCTGTGGGAAAAAGCTTGAAAATGTGACCTGTAGTGCTGGAAGACAAGAAAAGCAAATTAAGGAAAACCTCACAACGTATCCTTTTTCAAACTTACAATGCGGATCACATAGTTCTTAGGGCTTTAATCACGATTTTGTTACGGCCCAAGGTTATGGGAACTGAGAACCGCATGCCTCCACTCAAATAACACAGCAAAACAGTTTGCAAATTCATCTTTCCTATGAAGACCTTCATGTTTCATCTTAATCTTTACCTGCCCACTAAACTAAAAATTTACTAAAGTCTCCCAAGGACTTACTAGCTTAAGATATGGGGAAGTTCCACAAAAACCTCAGCATTTTTTATCCCTTTTCTTTCCAGATTATGATGGTAACTCTACCCTGATTTAGGGGAGTCCCAGTCATTACCTTTATAAATTAACAAAGCCAACCAGTTTTAAAACACAGGGGGGTCTTACTATTCCCCACTTCCCAGGCCGACATGCAATTTATCCCACGGACCTAACAAGCAGCACATAAACACAAGATGTGATTTCAAACTGCCCCAGACCACAGATGATTCCTCCCAGACACGGCACTGGAAATTTGGACGCTTTTTCCCCATCGGCTGAGCAGCACCGGAGCCGGGAGGGCACAGTCCCGACATCCCCCCGTGGGCTGGGGCTCTCCACTCTCCCCGACGCCGGGATGCGGATGGCACTCCCCGAAACAGCCAGAATACAGCAATCGCCTTCAAGCTAGGAAAGGAAAATTAAGGAGAAAAACCTGATTTCCTTTGCTCTTGAATGAATTATTAGCTACGGTTCCTGTCCTAAACAAAGTGTTTCTGCTGGCCTAGTCAGCATGAAAGCAATGCAAACTGGACAGGAAAAGCAGGAGAGTGAGCAATGCCAGTGCGTTAGCCTACATGCAGCAGGGAAAAATAAAAGGAAAAAATAAAAAAAGAATTACAGGAAATATTAAGGACTCCTCTCTGAGTTATGCTGCTTCACATCTTCTGCTGTCAAATCTGAAGTTAAAGCTGAAAATCGCTCATGTGTGCATACAGTTATTCCAGCACCACCAGGTTGTTACACCACCTTGTCAACCCTGTCCAAACACCCTTGAGCAGGGAGGAGTAGCTGCACCCATAAGGAAAGTGAGCCCAGGCCTCACATGGAATATATTTATGATAGCAGATTGCTTTTGTACATCAAAAACCAAAATAATTGATGTTTTCATAAGGAGTAGGGGTCAGCACCAGTACAAGGCAAAATCAGCCCTGGCTGAATTACACAACCAGCCACGCGAACGCCCCGGCTGGGTGTGGAGGCAATTTGCAGCCACCACCTCAAGCCACGTGCAAAGACGTCTCAGCCTGGATGGGGAGCGCATCCTCACCGGCCCCTGCATCTCCCGGGCAGCCCACGGGACGAAGTCCAGCTACGAGACCTCTGCCACAGAACTCCGACGGCCACCACCAGCCATGGAAAGGCTCGTGTCACTGAACGACTTAATTTGAGGGTCATCTTTGTGCTTATATGGGATTAAAGAGGTGGAGAGGGAAGACTGAAAGTATTTGCAAATGTGTTTAATTTTTGGTGCTTTGCTAAAACCACGTAAACAAACAGAGCAACGCTTCCATTCCTTGCTGTTTTTTGTGATAGGGGACTGGGAGTCCCCATAGCTGTTTCTTAAAACAAGTCCACTCTTGAAGTTTTTCTCTCCATCAAGAAAGTCAACTAGACAGTAACATCAGCTAGATGGTAGGAAAAAAGCAAACAAGCAGAGGCTAAACTGCTTCTCACCCTTCGCATTCCTGTGCAAACCCACTCCCGCAGCACTCCACTCTTCTTCCAGCCAAGGCTTGAAGTTTTTAAGCCCTGTCTTCAGAGTGAATTAGACTGGATTTATTGCAAGCACCTCCTCCGGACACTTGTAAAGAAGTCTGCAAGCACCTAATGGATTTAAGATTTAGCTAAATTGGTGCAACACAATAAGGAGATTAAGAGCATGGTCAATCACAAGCAATTGAGTTAGCGCAACCTTAAAAAGCTACCAGCCATCAGCAAGTTTCAAGAGTAACAACCGAGCAGGGAAGAAGGGGAGCAGAAGCACAGGGTAAAGGTTGGGGTTTCCTCCAGCACAGCCTGGGAAAAGTCTCTACGGAGCTGCATGGAACAGCTGGCATTGCAGGGATTCAGAGCTGCCCTCACTGGCACCCACCCTCTCCTCTGACCTCCCTTCCCTCCCAACGCATCCCTTGCGAAAGCTGCAGAGAGACCACATTTCCCACGCGCGTACCATCACCACCAGCGTTTGTCTGCAACAGCTGAGGAGCAGTCTCCATCTTTAACACAGGAAAACTTTGGCACCATGATGCATTTGGCCCAACCTCATCCATACAGGAAAAAACCTCACTACATTCTTCTATAACAGGTAACTTAATTTTGGAAAAATGTATTCAAACAGAGAATACACAAATTTAAAATAGCACATTGCTGCATGCAGACCATTTGCACTGGTGACCATGCACATTATTACCCTCAGGATCCAGCCAAGACCTTGTAGGATGATCTCAAAGCCTCACTTGACCTCATCACATAGTGAAAACACTACATGGTGCCGAGTCCAAGAATTTCACACACTTTGAACACGCAACATCTTTCTGAAGCTTGGCAAGGTACACTTTTTCTGGCTTTCACTGCATATTTCCATGTGCTTCCCAGAGTCTTCTTCCCCTCCAGCTCTGCTTCAGTGTGCTTTGCTGGGGGATGCAGAGGAGTGGGTTGCACACCAGCCTCTCTGCCTGCCAGCAGTTCTCCTCCAGCTGGGCAGAGACAGGGTCCAGCGAGGTGTTTGGGTAGTAGAAAGTCATTCAATTTGGGGAAGCTACAGCAGCAAACTCCATCAGCAGTTAAACAGCTCGGCACCATGCTTGCACCAGCTGCAGCATCTTCCAGCCTCATTTCCAAGAGAAGGCTCATGAACAGGTTTGTCACAAACCAGTCTTTTTTGCAGTCCAGAAAAAAACGTGCACCATATTCTGGTTTCATGTTCACAGAAACTCTACACAAGAGCAGAGCCAGCCTCTTCTTAGCAACCTTTCACACTCCTTCCTGCACCATTTGTTTCCGAGCAAACAGAAGCACTAATAACCTTCCTCCTAATGCACAGAAACTGCACGTATTTGGTTCAAACAAGTCCTATACTATTTCTATTAGTCCTTACCAACATACAAGCTATCTTCATTTCAGAAGAAGCCATCCATATTCCTCAGTCTCAGAATAATTGTTTTTCAAACAAGTCGCAATGAAAGGTTTCCCCTCACACAGCTTCAGTTCCACGTGAAAACACAAGTATCCAAATATTTTGGTTATTGGAATTATACAATCATAGATTAGCTTATTGCTTCATTTTGTATCAAACTTTGTGAGGCTTCCAGGCATTTACACCGCCAGCAGCCCTTCCCTTACTGTAAAATCTTTTTTATTGACAATTCAATCATGTCAGGTTTGGAACAGCAGACGCACTGATTTGATCAGCTATCATTGGATTTACAATATATAAATGACAGCACTGTATCTGGCCCGCGTCGCAAGCAGCTGCCTTTTATCGATTTATATTCTACTAGCAAGAAAGAAAAATTGCAGCAGAATGTAGTGGTATAGTCTCAGATCAATACCAATTTTTTTCTTAATGACACGAAGGCCAAGATAAGGACAGCATAAGTCAAAGCCAGACAGATCAAATTTGCCCGATATCCCTTTCAATTACGGAGGTACATACGCAGGGATATGTAACGTTAAAGCCGAGGGGAACATTATCAAAATGCTTTAAAATTACAACAGGCTTACAAGGTTGCCCAACGTCCCCACTGGCCCTGGAAATCGTGATGGAGAACCTGGGGCTGCCCGGCTCCATCAGCCACCGCGCTGCCTTGCCAGCCCTTGAAGCCTGCAGGCTGAGGCTCCGTGGGGAGCGTGCAAGACCAGCTGCACTGCCAGGAGGTGAGGGACTCTGGTTTGGTACTAGCAAAGTCAGCAACAGTCGTGGTTATTGATATTTGCTCCACAGCCACAGCTTCAGCAGTGCCCAGAGTACGAGGGTGCTGCTGTGGGGTCCCTGGTGTGCTGGGTTCCACCAAATCACAGAATCACAGAATGGTAGGGGTTGGAAGGGACCTCTGGGGGTCATCCAGTCCAACACCCCTGCCAAAGCAGGGTCACCCAGAGCAGGCTGCACAGCACCGCGTCCAGGCGGGTCATGAATATCTCCAGAGAAGGAGACTCCACAGCCTCCCTGGGCAGCCTGTTCCAGGGCTCCGTCACCCTCAGAGGGAAGAAGTTCTTCCTCAGGTTCAGATAGAACTTCCTATTCTTCAATTTGTGCCCATTGCCCCTTGTCCTGTCGCTGGGCACTACTGAAAAGAGTCTGGCCCCATCCTCCTGACACCCACCCTGCAGATATTTATAAGCATTTATAAGGTCCCCTCTCAGCCTTTTATTCAGGCTAAACAAGCCCAGCTCCCTCAGCCTTTCCTCATAGGACAGATGCTCCAGTCCCCTCATCATCATCGTAGCCCT
>Ga0065711_1012053_pt1 | contig 11621 bp, 10 predicted proteins | sample Hoacrofraction12_FD_59098 | JGI IMG/M metagenome (GOLD analysis project Ga0065711, IMG submission 59098) | Hoatzin crop microbial communities from Cojedes, Venezuela - Epithelial fraction 12 v2 (version 2) | ecosystem: Host-associated > Birds > Digestive system > Esophagus > Crop | place... | reverse complement strand
AAGCTGTGGCTGCCCCCTCCCTGGCAGTGTTCAAGGCCAGGTTGGATGGAGCTCTGAGCAGCCTGGTCTGGTGGAAGATGTCCCTGCTCCTGGCAGGGGGGTTGGAACCAGATGATCTTTAAGGTCCCTTCCAACCCAAACCATTCTATGATTCTATGAAACAGGAAGCCTGTTTGGCCAGTGCTATAATTCAGGAGCAAGAGAGGAGTGAATGGAAAAGGTAGCGATTTCAGAGCCCAATTACGAACAGAAAATATTTTGTACGGGTATGATTTGCCTCGATGCTACCAGACATCGGCTGCTAAGCCCGTGGCAGCAAGTGGTTTGGCATGATAGGAGCGGGCTTGCGGCGTGAGAGGCTGGAGCTGGGGACCCACCACCCCTGCTCTGCACCTCTGGGACTTTCGCGCTGGCCTAGACCAGCTCTGGTCCCGCAGACCCAATGTCCATCAGCAGCAGCTCACTGGTCACGATCCTCGGGTGTGGGCTGTGGGTTATTTTCATCTGGTGCAAATGCACCAGGTAGAATTAAACACTCCACATTGTGAACCAAAGCGTGATACATGGGGAGCCAGGGGAGAAACGATTCAAGAGCACACCTCAAATCCAAACTCAAATGTTAACGTAGATGAATCTTTTCAGCCCAAGGACATACTAAGACTCAAAGTAAGGCTTGAGGTTTATGCTGTAAAAAGAATGTCAGAATTATACTAAAAATGTTGGAAGCTGATAGCTATTCTATTTTACTTTATTTAATTTTTATGCTTATTTTTTCCTTTTCATGAAGTGACACTGAGGATGTAACATTTTGGATTAAGGAAGAAGGAAGACACTTATGACAGAAGTCTCTGATGTGTCTTCATAGCCAGTCAATCATGGCAAGAAATGAAATATTCAAGTGTGTTTAATACAAACTATTTGACAAACTTGTGCATCCTTAACATCTATTTGTTTAGACATATTTCTAGGGTGTTTCTTGTGCCACAGTCTTCTGTATCGCTCTTGTCCACAGTGCAGACTCTGGAGTAGCCTCTGGAGTGAAAGCAGTCATATGTTACACTGAATCCAACAGATGACTTTTTTAAAAACTATTTTGCTGTTTTCAGGTTATCAGAGATGCTCACATCTTTCACAGAACAGCTAGAGCCAGGCCGAGGAGACCTTACGGAACGAGCTGCGGGGTGAGGAGGATGCCAGCAGAGTGGGCTGTGTGTGAACACGTGGGGTTTGAGATGCTTTTCCTGCCACCTGATCCAGCCCATCAAGACACACACGTTAGAATCGCTCGTCTAAAAGTCGCTAGAGTGGGAGCGACGGCGTGTGCTGAGCACCCGCAGTGCGACGGGCACCTCGGTGTCTGCGCCGTAGGGTGGCTCTAACACATTTGAAGACAGCCTGGAGTTTTGAGGAGATCTGCTTGCATTTCAGTCAACCTCACAAGCTCATACAGTGACAGCCCTCCCAGCCTCAGGCTTATTAAACAGGAGGTAGGCTTTGCTATTTTTAGTGTAAATGGTATCTATTTGTTCCTTATTTAGATTTTACCTAAATAATCATAGAATCATAGAATCATAGAATGGTAAGGGTTGGAAGGGACCTCAAAGATCATCTGGTTCCAACCCCAAATATTACTCTGAAACTATCTACCAGCTATCAGCTATCAACCAGTAAATGGGACCAGGAGAGACAAGAGGTATCTCAGCTCTGATAGCCAAGCCAGCACAATAATTCAGACGACAGAAAGCCTCGTTGGGGGTTTTAGACCCGTGTTAGGACCCCTTTGGGAAAGTTTTCCACTTTCTGAAGAGGCCTCGGGACCTCCTGCGCTGGGCTGAGCTGGGCAGTGCCATGGGGATGGGGGACGGAGAGGGGACGTGGCTGTGGCCAGTGTTTTTGTGCCAGCAGAGCGAGGACACATTTTCCTTCGTGCATCTGCCTCCGTGCAAGCACCGAACGCAGCCGTAGGGGTGCGTGGCTCTATTACCAGCGTAATTAACAGAAAACCACCCAGCCCAGTTAGCCATAAGGTCAGGGAGAGCGAGTGAAGAGCACTGGGCCGTTCGCTCTCCTATGGGTCTCAGCGGTTCCCCCACGGCCAGCGCATCCCAACAAAAGGTCTCAGGAAATGGCCCTGTGGAGACCGCGGCGTGACATCTGGAAGGTGCACCTATCTCTGGAGGAGAGTAGCTCTGCCATCATTATTCACGTCTGATAATTAACCGGGATGTAATTAGATATAATCACCCTGACAACAGTGCGCACCTTTTTCAACAGAAGAGGAGGAGGGCTTGTTGTCCACCTGTGTCTGATCAAAAGGGATAATAGAGGAGCAAGCCATTAGCGTGCACGTGGTAAGAGAACTGGGCCAGCGCTCCCATTGAAGGCCTGGTAAGTGATACAGCAGAGCATAGGGAAAATAATTAATTCATGATATTTCTTTAAACTACCTTTGCCATCATGATCTCAGTTGTCAGTAGCCAACCTGTCTGAATAATGCTGCATTAAAAAAAAGTATGTATAAATAAGTAAAAAAGGCCAGGGCAGCTAAAAGAGAACAGAAATGTTTTCTACACTATCAGCAGGGTTCGGTCAAATTATTGCGTCCCTTTGTTGCAGCAAACAACAAGAGAATAGCTGAAATGTTTTGTATCCATCTGTGCATGGCACCTACCCAAAACCTGCTTAACACAAATGCGCCAAGGCCCACGCCAAGGGCCCTTGTCCTCTGCTCAACCAGAAAGACCAGGGATGTGCCGTGGAAATCACTAATCCACAGAAGGAAGGCTTAAAAACCTGAGCTGGGAGTGCCTGGTGTCTGCCCAAGCCTTGCCCCGAGGGGTGGCAAAGGGCCCTTTGCTTCAGCCCCAGGGCAGCTGCACTCCAAAAACAGCTACAGAGCCGTGCCAGGGATACCTCAGCATCCTTAATTGGGTGACTTTAATTAAATGGCCACTGGCAGATGCTTCCCCGTGCCCCATCACTGGCAGCCCTCTGCTCTCACCCACTGCCGCAGCAATGCCATCTCCCCCGGGGCAGAGACACGCAGCCTGTCCCCTTCCCCATGGATGTTGTCCACCAGCCTCTGCAACAGGATGAGAGGCAATGGCCTCAAGTTGCGTCAGGGGAGGCTCAGACTGGATATTAGGAAAAATGTCTTTACTGAAAGAGTGGTCAGGCATTGGACCAGGCTGCCCAGGGCAGTGGTGGAGTCCCCGTCCCTGGAGGGGTTCAGAAACCATGTAGATGTGGCACTTCGGGACATGGTTTAGCAGGCATGGTGGTGTTGGGGTGACGGCTGGACTTGATGATCTTAGAGGTCTTTTCAAAACTTAACTATTTTGTGATGCTGCTGACCCACCGTCACAAGCCAAGGGATGCCCCGTGCCAGAAAGAGATGTTTTACGGGGTTTCTTCCAGGAAGGGCTGCTCGCTTCTGCCCCTGCCAGCCTGTCCGCTGAAGGGACATCCATGGGGACCTCCGAGATGAAGTGTTTGCCAAAGGGAGACCTGCACACACCTTCACTGTGCCAGACCACATGCAAAAATCATATTGGAACAGAACCTTTCTGTTACAGGAGGAGATGGACCAGATCCAACCCCAAATGTCTCTGAAGTGAGATGAAATTTGCGCCTGGTTCCCAGATCTAAAGGCTGAACTGGACTCTGCTGTTATACTGGGTAAAGACAACATTTCTGGCCTTCTGCTTTAGGTCTTACATTTGCCTCCTCAGAACTGTGCATAACATCGTAGAATCATAGATTGGAAAAGACCTCTAAGATCATCAAGTCCTCTGCATAGCACAAGGCTTTCCCTCAGTTGCTTTGAATGATCTTCCAGGATGCCAGAAGATCACTGGTTTGTACCTGAACTGCAGCCCAAGCCGTTCTGAAGAACAGGGTCTCCTGAAGCAGAAACTTATTCATATGCTTCACATTAGAAACAGTCAGAAATTAATACATTGTGGTAGAAAATGCTGTTAACTGGCTTTGTGAGAGATTCTGAGCCATGTGCTCATAGACCATCACTAAAAATCCATGCTGAGGTCAGAGTCAGAGCACCAATGCAGTCAACGTTTGAGGCCAAAGAAATCTAGCCAGAAGTTAGTCTCCTTCTGAAACATCCAGCCGCTGCACTGCAATTTTTTCTCTGCTCCTAGGGTTGAACACGTGGGTCTTAGTCAGGCTCAGTGATGATACCCACGCCTGCCCGTGCTTGATTCACCCTGTACAGGACAAGTTCTGGATAACCACCAGCTTCCCCCATCCGCGCAGGATGGCACCAAGACAAGCCGTCTGCAGTCAGGCATCTGCCTTTTTACCAGCTAGCTCGAGGTACTCAGTCTTCCTCTATTCCCCCTTTGACATAAATTTTGATTTTTTTTCTGCATTTATTTACTCATTTTTTATTTTTCCATTTTCTCTAGATTTTGCTGCTTTTTTCTGAGGCAGATGTGGGCAAATCACGTTTGTATAAACCCAAAGACAGATGTGTATTTTTGTTGTTGGAATCTTGAAAACCTTCGACAAGACTATGAGCTAGGTTTTGTTGCTTAAAATTGAGGATCCCTGATTTCTGTGGTTTCTCCTCTTTCCATGTCTCCACTTTGCCATTGCTTTCTGACAGTGGGAACCTGACGTGCACCAATGTGGAAACGCTGCTGACAAACTACCCATTGGAGAGACTCCTTATCACATTAATCAAAAATGTCTCTACCGGCGCAATCAAAATGTAAAAAATCACTTTTTCTAGGTATTTCCCAGCAGCTTCTGTGTTTTGGCAGTCACCACTGCATTCACAGAAAGCAGGTACTGGAGCAGTGTGCATACAGCTGAAGCCCAGCTGCTTTAAAATACCATAAACAATTATTCTGGCAGGTTTTCTGAGTTTTTTATATCAATATTTGGGAATGTGGTTTAAGTCTTTCTGACGCTGCTGGGGAGGCAGCCGCAGGGGACCCCGTCCCACTCCCTGCTCCCGCCACCCCTGCCCTCCCCGTCTCTTCAGGGCAGGGATTGCCTCCTGCCATGCGAGACTGTCACTGCCACAGCTGCAAGTATAACAGCTCCGAGGGGGCTGGTTGGAGCTTTTACAATGCAAACATCAGCCTCTTTCCTTCCAGAAGCGTGTAGTGGACCAGCCAAGCCATGTTGGGTAGACCTGGTGCTCACCAGCGAGTCCCCAGCTATGGTGCTTCACCCAAGATGCCCATAACATTTCACATTTATGAGGCACCCTCGCCCCATCTAAAAACATAACCCAGCCACTGGAGGGGAGAATCATCTCCACCCCTACCTCAGACATTATACGGATGCCTTATGAGGCACGGAAGAAAGCATGGCTAACGGGGGCCAGCCCAATTAGCGCAGCACCCTGGGCAGGGCGCTTCATCTGGGCCCCTCGCGCTGCGCCGGGTGCAGATGTGCAGGCAGGGAGCATCAGGCAGAGGAGCTGAGTCCTGACCGCCTTCAAAATCCCTCCCCAAGGTTTCCCTGCTTCCTTTTTCTCTTTCTCCCCTCTCACCACGTGAAGCGCGCGGTGGGCTGTATGTGCAAACACTGACAGATGGTGACACTCGGCTCCAGCTCGGGCAGATTAGAAAGGGAACTCGGCGTTCAAGGGACCAATTACCACTCTGTCCCCTCGGGGAAGAGCATATCAGATGTTTACTGGGGGTTAATAATAAATGAATTGAAAAAAAAATTGCTCTTCGAACACCATATTCTGTGTATTCATGTCAGCAGGTTGTAATTAGCTAATTAAATGCTTGGACTGACAGAACGGCCCCCGTGGGGGTTGCAACATTACAGATCGCTCCTGAAATATGAGCAGGAAACATCTTGGAATATGCAGGCAGGAGAGCAGTTAACACCTCACATTTAATGGGACGCTTCTTCCTGCAGAGGTTACTGGGAGAGCTGGGAGGAGGACCTGGGCAAGTCCTGCGCCTGCAGAGCTCGCTGCCAAAAAAAGCTGGGGACAGCGCGCGAGTGAGGGGGGCACGCGAGATACGGAAACCAGGGGGTCACTGGCTCTCGACAGCGAGAGGAAAAAGGATGAAGCTTTTGAAATGGGTGTGCAATTCTAAATGAGTATCAACTAGCTGGTAACTCCCAGCTCCTCCTTAAAAGGGTAGAGACCTCCGCGGCGGCAAGAAAGCTACCGGGAGACGCAATCTACTATAAATACGGGTGTCCAACCGCGTGTGATTAGTTTGAGTCATCAAAACCGAAGCTACACTTACGGGACATGAAAGGCCCACCTTTAACCTCGCGAAGCAGAGGAAATGAGAAGGAGCGTTCAACCTCTTGGCTGCCGTTCGGGCATTAGCTCACGCCGTACGCCCCTGCCCTCGCCGCTGGCCTTCGGAGATGAGAGCGTTTTGTACCACTGGCATGTCACCACCGCTTGTTTGCTTTCCTGGCTCCTTAGCAGCGGCGGGGTTGGGTTCGCGAACAGCAAGGCACCTGGCACGCTGTACAAACAGAGGAGCAAGATCCGTGCCAAATTACAGCACGAATAATGCATCCGTCTGGAACGTATCAAAGGAGGCGTTTGCAGCACCGGCAGCGAAAATGATAGTGTGTCAGGCTTTTTCAAACCCTGGGTTTCTTTGGTCTCGCCTTCTAGACAAGCTGCTTTGGAGGTAAAAAGAAAAACGCTTACAAGAAAGCAGCCTGGAAGTGTGCGAGCCGTCCCAGCAGGAATCTGAGCTCACCCTCGTCAGCCACTTTTTGATGGCGTGACGTGACCCGTAGCATCATGCGCTTGGACCTGCAGCCTCCCAGCATGTTGTAGACACACAAAACATCGCTCATCCACCCCGTGGTCCTGGGTGGGGTAGAATCATAGAATGCTTTGGGTTGGAAGGGACCTTTAGAGGCCATCTAGCCCAACCCCCCTGCAGTGAACAGGGACAGCTTCAACTAGACCAGGTTGCTCAGAGCCCCATCCATGACTTGACGTGACGGGAGTTTGTCCTCCTCCTTTCCTTCCCCAACCCTATCCTGCTCCCAGCACAGCTTGGCTGGATGAGGAGAGCTACCCAAGCTCTGCAAGTTTCAAGCAATGGTTTCTCAGACATGAGAGGCTGTGTAGATGAAAGCAGTGAGAAATATTTAAAAGATGCCTCCAAAATGTAAACCATGAAGTATCTACAGAACAGGAAAAATCAAAAGGAAACATGCCACTTTGCACCTTGCATTCATTACTGCATCAGAAGCTCAAGGCAGCGTTTGAAAAGCACTTTGAGATGCNCACTGGGCCGTGTCACAAGGCAGATGAGGAGCCAGCAGATCGGGGCTGCCTGCTCAGTGGTGCTGGGGTGCGCAGGACTTGGGGACGACCACGCTCTGCCAAACCCCGTGTGTACAAGGTCTCACCTGCTGTCGTCTGACTCCCAAAACCAGGAGCGCTCTGGTGAGCCCAGGAGGTCTAACCCACCTTTTCTCTGCTGCAGCTGTGATGTTTTCCTCATGCCCCTGCCAGCGCTCTGTGTTCTCTGCTGTAAACATGCCCACCCAAAGAGCCTGAGAGAGGATGGCTGTGATGCATTGCTGCCAGACCGGGACGTGTGCTTGCCCTGTGAAAGCTTGTTGATCTTCCCTTTCCACTCTCCCCGAGTGCCTATTATGATTGCAGAGCAAAATCATTGCTGTCCCACGCGTACCGGACCGAACTGTCCCCCTCCCGCGCCCACCCACCCTTCCAGGGGTGGCCGCCCAGCCCCGGGGCTCAGTCTGGGAGGGCAGCTGTGAGGACAGCCAGTTTTCTTTTTTCTCTTGCCCCTGCGTGTGAGGGAATAAGGCAGGTTACTTTGGCCGTGATTCATTTTTTAAAGCCTTTCCCTTTGATGAGCCAGCTTCACAAAACTGCGGTCGTTCAGGCTCCTTTAAGGGCTTTCCAGCGCTGACTTGTTGGGCAGATTATGGAAATAGCCTTTTTCACTGTATTTTGGCCAGCTGGGACAAATTCAACCCTCTTTTCTTGGCCAGCAAGCTTGTGGGTGGCAGAGCGGGTATAGCTTAGTCAGGCCGTGGTGAAAGCTTGGTGAATTGAGGGCTGCGTGTGGGGCGTCTCTTCCATGCCAAGCAGAGCCCCATCCACCAGCAGCCTTCGCAGCACATGGACACTTGGAGTCCGTGGGGTCTGAGCACGATGCTCCGTCATGGAGGTGCCCATAGCAAGCCTGACCTGATGGGTCCGGACGTGGGTTTGTGATAGCCCTGTCAAGCTCCCTCTGCCGTCACCCAAAACCTGGGGAAAAGGGTCCGTCGTGAGCCGCCTCCGAGCCTGCCCTTCCCGGGGAGTGCTCAGGCCAGGCAGGATGCTCCGGTCCCCGGCAAAGCCAACGGAGCTGAGCCGTGCGACACCAGGGCAGGCACCCAGCCAGCGACTGCTTCACGAACGGCTCAGGAGAGCTGTGGGGTTTCAGTTCCCTGTCTAGTCGCAGGCAGAACAACCCTTTGCACTTCCCACTGCAGGAGCTGGGGTTGAATTTTTAAAATCCTCCATGATCTAAGCTATAAGGACAAGCCACAAGCACACAAGCAGGGAGTGGACAACCTCAGCGGGCTGGCTCTGGGGCACCGTGCTGCTGCCCACCCCCTGCCCACCGCCCACCACCCACCACCGCGCTCAGCCCTGCTCAGACACCCCACCACGACCTCTTTTGGGTTTTGACTTCTTCAGGCCTTGGTTTGTTTTTCTGTAGCGCCGTTCTCACACAGCCGTGAGCTCAGGACCTTAATTCGTGCCTTGCAAAGCGTTTCTGGACTCTCAGTCCCTGCCCTGCAAACACTCTGCGCCTACTTCTATACCCGTTGCAACCGGTGCTTAAAGCTCAGCTTTCCCAGATCCTGGCCGTATAGCTTGACACTTTGCAGAAATGATTTATAGGTGCAGATATATGTTGGTTGGGATTACAGGCAGAAAGGTATTTTTTTCTCCAGATACGCAGCAGAGAAGGTGCTGTTTATCGCACCCACTGAGCCCAGCTCGTGTTGCCTGCGAGGATGGAAGGAAAGCACGCAGCACGCTCCGCGGGCAAGAAAAGCCTGGAGAAAGCGCCGGCTCCTCGTTACCGAGCTGTGACTAGCAATCCTGCTCAACCATAATATTCCAGAACTGAGTGTTCCAACCACATCAGCTATGCTTGTAATTGCCGTATCGGATAACCACATATAGTTATTATTTACCAGCACATGCTTTACTGGCGTTCGTTACAAGCTGTTAATGAGGTGTCTGTTTTAATGGCAGCCGCGGAGCGAATAAGCAGGAGGTGGAAGGATCCTGCCCTTTGCCGACAGATTTGATTTCTCTGCTGGCTTCTGGGCATCCACGTACCCATCCACAAACGGCGAGCAGCGGGATCGTGAGCTCTGCCTCAATCACGTCTGCTGTCCCCTCATTTTGGCGGGGTACAGGGCAATGGGATGCTGTGTGGCGGTCAGCAGCCGAGGGGGAGTTGTAGGGGCAAAAGGTGCCACCCGTGGACGTGGCCAAGAGCGACGTGCCCACCCGGAGCGATGCTCACCCGGCAGCCTCCCAGCCGGTGTGGCTGGGACCAGGACCACTTGCGTTGATGCTGCCCATGGCTGGCAGCCATGGGGCTGCGTGGGGCACTCAGCTGCTCTGCATTTTGCAGAGATTTTTAGGAAAAACATGAGTCTGCACCACCACCGCTGTCCCACAGAGGCACCACTGCATGGGGCGCGGGTCCCAGCTGCTGACGAGGGGGTGATGCTGGGAAGCCCCTCTCCCCGTGCTCCCCCGAGCTGGGCTGTGCATGGAGCAGCGGGGTGCCCTCGGAGCTCAGTGGCAGGGTTCTTTTCCAGTACAAACCATAGGCTTGAAGCAAACCAAGAGAAACTCTTGGCAAAATTTCAGGGAAACCAAAATTCGCAGGCTCCATCCTGCGCTGCCCCGTGTGCTGGTGACGAAGCTCCTTCCCCCACACGCCCGGTCCATGGGGCAGGGGATGCAGGATGCTCCCCAGACCCCCCAGCTCCCATCCCTCATCCCTGAAGGGTGCAGAGGGCACCCCAGCAATGCCCCCTTCACAGCCCTCTTGCCCAGGCTCACCTCCCCGGGGCCGGAGGAGGCCGACGAGGGACGGCGCGTGGGGCGATGCCATGGTGGATCTGGGGAGATGGGGCGACAGATGCAAGGCAGGCACCAGGAGTGGAGGCTCCCGTTATTTCGGCCTCGGGCACTTTCGGATCGGTGGCCGGGTGTCTCGAGAGTCACCCTGCGTTTGGCCAGATCCCCGATGGCTTTGCGCATTCCTTTTCTTTCCCCGAATGAATGGTCTAATCTGGCTGGAGGGCATCGCGGGGCCCAATAGCCGGTTGGCTGCACCTGCTCATCAAGGATTGAAACACCTGCCGTGGTCGGGGCTTAGCATTTAAGTGCTGCTATTTGAAGACAAATCTTGTCTTTTGTCTCCGCCTGAGCCTCCTCCCAGCTCTCCCCCCCTTAAAAGAAAAAAAAGAAGAAGAGAAAAAGGCTGTGTGTGTGGGTTTTCTTTGGACAGGGCTTATTTTTCCCCTGATTTCACAGAGAAGCAACCCTTGCTTTCCGTGTTAGGTGCGTTGCTGGGAAAGGTTATTCACACAGGCAGAGAGAAGCAGGAGCGCTTTCATTTCTCTCGCAGCTGTTTAAAGGGCCTGTGCTGATGTTAAAAAGTTGGAGTGTTTACGCTCCGAAGCGCTGCTGTATCATCCTCGCACCGGCAATCAGTGCTGTGCAATAAACTGATGCTTTTCATGAGAAAAGATGTTCTTCTTCCACGCAGCCTCCTGCCTACATTTGACCTTTAATTTTTTTCGGGTTGCTCTCTTGTGACAACAAACAAATAATATGGAGCGAATAGCTAATGTGAGATTTACTTAATGGAGATTTAGAAGGGAGCTGTATACTTTGTGCCAGTAAATTAGGAGGTAAGGAAAACAGATTTTATCCAAGCAATCTTTTATTTAATAAATTTATATATTTGGGTGACTAAGGCACTTGGGCTGTATAAGGAAGCCTTGGTTTTGCAATATTTGTTAATGAAGAGCCTAGAAATATATACAATACACTAAATANGTTGGGCAGGAANCGGCTGATCCTTCTCCAGAGCTAAGAGAAAGCAAAAGCTGTGTTTCTAGCNGCTGTCAAAGGATGTGTTNCTGAACCAAGTTCTTTAATGCTTTTACTGGTGATCTGGAAGAAAAAAGACAGCCGTGTTGTGAACAAAGATTGGCAGAGAGCAAAGTTTTCAAGGGAGGTAAGTAAGGAAGAGCAGGCTTCAGGGAGCGGACCCAGGCAGGTATACAGACTTGGGTAAAAAATGGGGAAACCTGTCTGTCACTGGCGTAACAGAAAGGGCTCCCTGCCCAGCACAAGCACCTACCCTGGGAAAGGGGATCTGGCAATGCCTCAGTCCTCAGTCTGCCAAAGTACAACAAAACCTAGAGAAGAGACTGAAATGAGGCAAATGCAAGGTAGAAATGCAGGGTAGATTGGCAACAGAGGGTAAGGAACTGCTGAAATTGCTTACTGAGGGCTGTGATGGATTCTGTATCACTGGAGACTTTTAAATCGCATCGGAATTTCCTCTTTTCTTCTCCTTCCCCCCCCC
>Ga0065711_1048808_pt1 | contig 11623 bp, 8 predicted proteins | sample Hoacrofraction12_FD_59098 | JGI IMG/M metagenome (GOLD analysis project Ga0065711, IMG submission 59098) | Hoatzin crop microbial communities from Cojedes, Venezuela - Epithelial fraction 12 v2 (version 2) | ecosystem: Host-associated > Birds > Digestive system > Esophagus > Crop | place... | reverse complement strand
GCACTGGAACAGGCTGCCCAGGGAGGTTGTGGAGTCTCCTTCTCTGGAGATATTCAAGACCCGCCTGGACAAGGTCCTGTGCAGCTTGCTGTAGGTGACCGTGCTTCGGCAGGAGGGTTGGACTAGATGACCCACAGAGGTCCCTTCCAACCCCTACTATTCTGTGATTCTGTGATTCTGTAACAGTGTCAAAAATATCAGGAGCAGCAGCTTGTTTCATTGGAATCCCAGCCTATCACCAATAAAAAAAAATGGAGATATTTCCAAAAATGGAAATATTTTCCACCACCAGCTGGCTTTTCCGTCAGATAATTTTTTGAGAAACAGAAGTATAAAACTGTATGTGTTTGTTACAGAGACGGGAAGTCTCCCTGTTGTTAAAAATGTTCCACACCAGAGATTTCCCAATAAACCCAGCAACCATGGTGGCCCCAAGCTGTAAGAAGCAGTTTGCACTCCCAAATTCATGACAGAGAGATGGATCAGGTAACCATTCTAGGCCATAATAGCCTTAACGTCTAAGATTCAGTGATTCAGGCCTTTTTTTGACCCATCTAAGGTACAGGCAGGAACTCTCTACCTTCAGCCTTCCCAAAGAACTATAAAGTGTTCTGATATTAATATCTCTAATAACTTTGAAAAATGTATTGTTCCAGTCTTCAGAGCAGTATCCTTTCCACTGAGAACTAAGAAATGGGATCAAAATGTCTTTGAAAGAGGTGCTACACTGAAGACAACATGAAGTAGATTAAGAAACCTTTGAGTAAACATTAGGTGCATATGCAAGATACAGCCTCCATAGCTTAGATTGTCCTTTATACGTGACTATATGAAGATAACGGTCAATATATTTTACCTCTTCAAATACCTCTTTTCTTTTCCTTGCTTATGACAAGGCCTCTTGGAAGCTTGAAACTAAAATATATTTCCATACCCAAATGCTTTTTGCTTCATCACACTCGCTTTTTACTGCAGTTTTTGCTGGGGGAGAGTGGAAGATGCATGCATGCAATTTTGTTAAAGCAGGGACTGTCTTTGTTGCAGAGATTTTCAGCGACACCTGCAAAGGGATCAAGCAACACAAGTGTCTCCCTAGTCTGGCACCAAGCAATAGCTTTATATTATAGCATAGCTGTCATCATTGAGGATACGCTTGTTTCTTATGGTTGTGCAAGAAAGTGCAGGGCTGTAGACACCTGTGTTGTTAAAGATTGACTGGTATGAGTCTGTGGTGTTTTCATCATATTTGATCATTATGAAGTGCTCTGCCTCTACCTTTTCATGATCGTGCTGATGTTGAGGTCTCAGCTTGTTTAGTGTAAAAAGATTACTCAGTAGTAGGACCAAGATTTGTTGTTGGGGGGGGGTTTTCCCCAATAAATTAGATAAAAAGGAATCAGCTGGTAAAATGGCAATAAAATTCAATTTCTTTCTCTTAGAGCATTTTTTTCTTTCTTTCTTTTGCTTCTGCAAAGCAGGAGAACAGTCTGGAACTGTCGCGTCTAAGTAAGAAGTCCTTTAGCCTTCCTAGCTTTCACTTTTATTTTAATGCTCTGCTGTCCAGCAAAATCAGTGCAGTCATCACCACTAGCTCACTTCCATGCTCTGCTTATAGGAGCCTTTATTAGAAGTACAGACAGTCCCTATCAAAATGGAGTAAATGCAGCCCAGAAGTCTTTATTCTCTTGTAGACTTCCACCTTGGTAGGCCCATCACTGGAGCTGAAGATGTACCTGTCTTTTAGCAGGAGAGAGTTCTCCATGAAAAAAAGTTTTGTGTGTGTTTTTTTGCATCTGACAAAAGGAATTGGCCAAGAGCATGTGGCCCCACGAGGACACTGAAGGAGCGTACCCCAGGGAAGGAGCTGATCTATCACAGGGAGTACCACACCAGGCTAGAGGACACTTAGTGACAGCACGGATACCCAGAAGCGCGGAATGGCTTAGGTCCAGCTCTTTCTTCAACTCATCTCCTTTCCAGTGCTCAGAAACATCCATACCAGAACACTAGAAGCAGATAGCGGATTTTCAGCAGTGATGGCCACAAGTCAGCTTCCCATCAGGGCTGTGCGATAGCAATCAGAATAGGGCTAAGCCCTCAGTAATAACCCTTACTTAGAGATTAGTCAGTTGTTCTTGGCTCAGCACAGTGTTACTGTATTGCCATGGATGGTTTGATGTGCACAAGAATTCTCTGACTTGCCCGCTCAGCAGACAGTGTCATTACTGCAACAGAAAGTTTCCTAAAAACACTAGGACAGCAGGCAGCTAGGCCCATGGGTACGGCACAGGCGGCTATTGCAAAGCTTGAGAGCAGGCAGTTCCCTTAACTGGCAGAAACACAATAACTTCTGTGTGCTTTTTATCCAATTTTACTTTGGTTTCAGCTCTTCAGGGTCCTTAATTCCAATCTGAAGCATGTGCATAACCATATTGACATCAGGGCAATTACTCATGTGCTTCAAGAGGATGCTCAAGAAACATTTTAATTGGGATTTTTCTAAGGAAGAGCTTTCCTTTCAAAAAATAAGAATCTGCCAACAAAAAATACAAGCAGCACCCAGTTTGATGTAATCCACCAGAGCTTTTTTCCTAACAAAGAGCGAAAGATCTTCACTCAATTTTAATTCTGGATGCAGTTTTTTTAGACTTATAAATCTCCCTTTTGGGACACAAGCAGTCTAGACCACAATGATTTGAAATCCTTTGTTTTCCTTTCAATAGCTCTAAAGTTGTTGTCAGACACTGAGAGGGTCTCTGTGATGTGGCAGATAAGCCCACAAGCTGTGGCAAGCAAAGCCCTGAAGAATTCACATGGCAAAATGTTTCCAAAATGCCTGCTTCTGTTCTCATTTCTTTATAATTACAGAGGTGGTTGTAGGGGAAAAAAAAAAAAAGCAAAGGTGGGGGACAGAAAAAAAGCAAAAGTAAGAGAGAAGTATCACCTGAGGCAACTCTGCCAAAATCAATACACTCTATTACAAGCACCTCCTCAGGTATAGGAAGCAAGGATTCAGAGGCACTTCATGTGTATTTCAGACAGTAAGTGCACAAAACAATGAAGAAAAAAATTCCATGAAATCTGTAGCTCCCTTGGGTCGCCATTCCTAGCAGCCCTTATATACCCCATGATGTGGCAAAGCTGTAGGCTCAACCTGCAGTGTCTGGGGGTGTATGTGAGCCCTCTGCATGGCCTCAGCACCATGGAGGACTGCTAGAACAGACAGAAAGACGAGCTCCTCTGATCGTCCCCATGGGGGCAGAAGTGATTGCTGTCATTCCAGCCCTACACTGTGGGTCTCAAAGCCAGATTCCCAGTGCTCCATCCATGCTAAGTCAGTAGTAGCCGTGATAGGACAATATTGCCTAGAAGACCCCATAATTCACTCTTCCAGAACTAAGTACTTAACAAAGCAGCACAGAAGCATCCAATTGACAGAGCAATAAAAGACATTGCACAGAAGAGCAGTGAAAATCCTTTCCATTCCCCTTCTGTGGCTTCATTGCTGTGACTGATTATTAGGAAAGTGTCATTTACCACGTCAGATAGGTACTCTGCTGCTGAAGTTTCATTTAAAGCTAAAGATGGAGAGACGTTTGGATAGGACTAACCTGGAGCACTGACTGGCATGAAACTGAGTGAGACAAAGTGAGTGTGAGTGGGACAAATTGAGTGAGGCATAAGTGAAGCAGGAGAGTGATAAAAAAGATGGTCAACAGTAACATCTTTTTTTCAGCTGTGCTCCTAAGAGTAGCAGCAAAACATTAACAGAATGTATTGTCCAGGCAACATTCTTCGCCAAAATGCCAAGGGAAATAACACAGGCCAAAGCTCAAATACAAAGAAAAGATGTTCAGGTCTTCTTTCACAGCTTCTTGAACATATGCTGATGTGTGGCTTATTGTAGGAGGTGTGAGATACTGGCTTTCGCAGCTGGCTGGAATTTATAGGTTACCAAACTGGAAAACTTCGCATTTTCCTTTTTCTGTGCTCTGAAAAGAAGAAACAAAAAACAACGAAACACCTCAATTTAAAGTAAGCAGACATTACCAGCCAAAAATAAAGTGAACAAGCAAAATTCCAAATGCTCATAAACAAGACGATGTGAATGGAAAAAATCTGGCTTTTCTTGTCATTTCAGATCACTTAAATGCGAAGTCTAATGAAATTGTATTTTTCACTGAATTTTGGGTTGTTTATCCCTCTCAGACAGGCTTGTATTACCTCCAGTGAGAGGCTATTCTGCAGCTGCATTGATCTCACTGTTGTCTATTAAGCTGTTCATCTTGAGATTCAAACTAAATATCCTTCATCAGGATCTAATCCCATTTCTTGTAGTTATGTCTCCTACAATCGTGCTAACCAATTTCTCTTTGTCCTGCACAGATTATTGTCTTTTCCCTCGTTTAGTCATTACTTAGATCATTTAGGACTTGCTTACATTATGGAAATTTGCACTAGTATAATTACATCAAAACAGTACTCCAGCACAAGCTTTAATATGAGTGAATAAAGTGAGAACAAAACCAGCACTGCTTCATTTGGGAAAGTCTGTTTAGGTACAGGAAAAACATCACCTCAGCCAATGTATTCTTTTTCTTTGGATTACTTTTGCTCTTAATTTCCACTGACAACTGTGATTGAATGAAACGTCCCTCACTGAGTTTGTAACCCAAACTTTACACTGTTGTGCTCGTACATGAGAGAATGGAAGTGAATGTTACTGAGAGGGGCTGAAAGAACTATTGAGGGTGTTTGCAAAGCTGACAAGGAAACCCTTTTCTTTTCTAGCTGATCATTTTTAACCTGTCTGCCCATTAAAATTACTAATAACTTTATTATGGTAAAATCCTCATGTCTATTTTATAAACCACAGTTTCGATACCAGAGCATGCAAAACTGCATTTGCTAATTATTGTAGTTATTCTAAGATTGGCACACAATATAATGCACTGATGGAAAACGACAATAATTAATTACTGCATTTACTTCAAAATTACAATCAGTAATTACTGCTCTGAGACTGAATTCCATTCAGCAATATTTGGAACTTGTTCTTCCTCAAAGCAGGGCAGATTTTCAGGACTGTTGCTGTGTTTGCATCTAAATGAGTCCACGTAGGTCACTAACGTATCTGCACTATTTGTCATGGGAGTGATAGGGCAGCATAATGCAATACCATAACACTTTCCCTCAGTTCAGAGCAGGAATTCTTAATTAAAACCCATGTTTCAATTTTTTTAAAATGTTAGATAATGCAATTATTTCATAATTAAATAATAGATATGAAAGCAGCCTCCCATTTCTCATTCCATTGTGATGCAGTTGGTACTGATGCTCTAAAGTAAACTTTCAGAGACTTGTGAGAATTTTCCCCAATGACTCGGCCAGCAAAGAGCCTGCTGAGTTGTCCCTACTGTGAAAAGACCGGGAGCTTGGTATGGGTGTGCCACCTGCAAAGGCTTCCAACAGCAAAACCCCTCAAAGCCGCAAGGTTGACTGGAGGGTGGTAGTGTTATATTCAACCACTTGACCAACAATATTACTATGGGATCTCACATGGACCATGTCATGCAAATTAAATGAGTAGGTCAGGTTTAGAGCCTTTCTGAGCCAAATGATGTGAGCTTTGACTGCTTCAGCTGATGGGCAGCTGCAGTAACCTGAAGAGAGTAACCTTTGAAGGAACATTTCTATATGGGCCAGTTCTCAAGGGACTTCAGCTTGAAGAACAACTGGGAAATCTAAGAAAAGGAATGAGTAGATGTTTTAAGCAGCCATTATCTGAAATGAGAGCCAAAGAAATGGAAAAACACAGGAGACACCCATAGCTGAAATGTTTGTTCCGGCAGCTGCAAACACTGACAGAATGCAAAGCTTTGCTAAATAAAATAGGTACAAATAGAATGAGAGACAGAAAGACCCACAATGAAAGAAGCTTGTGAAAATCCAGGATGAGGTTTAAAAAGAAGTGTGGTCATTTTCCTACAGGACCTTCAAATAAATGACATGTCAGCAAAATCTTTTGATACTGGAGCACTGGGAGAGCAGCACCCACTAATAAGCAGACAGGAAAGCAGCAGTTATCAATTTGCAAATGCAAGCGCTTGGGGAAGAGAGCAAAGGCAAGCTGTTTGAAGCTCAGTGTCTGAGACCATAAAGGTCTAGGACTTCAGGCAAGAGATGTTCTTCTTAGACGGCCCCCATGCTTCATATGCTTGCAGGCTAATAGCTCGCTCTCTGGTGTGTTTAGTCAGAAGAAAAGATCAGCTTCATGAACACGCTTTTTTGTCCAGATAAAGATGATAACAGACAGTGTAGGCCAAAGGCAGGGCACAGCCCTCCAGTTCTAAGGAAAAGTGAATTAGCAAAGAAGGTTAATGCAAGAAACTGGAAATTCCCAACAGAGTCAAAGTTACAAGTCAGCTCCAACATATGGTTCACACAACTCAGGTCACTTGTGTAGCATTGATCAGTAGTCTGAAAAGGGTCTGATCTTTTCGCCACTGACCTTTGAAAGCTACTGCACAACCATGAATTGAAGCTGTATGTGGTAGTGTTTGGCACTTACGCTGTAGGTATAAAGAAAAGGGAGGCTAAAAAACTCCATGAAATTTACTCTGCAGGGGAAAACTGCTACCGGACTTGGCAAGAATCTTAATAAGGGGTTGCAGAGTGCTCCATCAATGTGAGCACCTTAAATTGATGTCCTTATGGTTTGGAAGGCATATACAATCAGCTGCACTAGAACAATGTTTCTCATTCCCACAGTTATACCCAGTGATATATCAAATGCAATAATTGCATATTTGAATAATTCATGGATATGGTAACTTTGGCCAGATACAAGTGAATATCAAAACTCTGATCTCTGCAATGTTTGACACCGCTGTAGCAGAGAATTGAAGGTTTATGGTGCAAACCCTGTTTCTCAGGTGTCTTTCGAGCTGCCCTGTAACTGTGGCTAGAGAAAAGACAGCTTTTATTTCAAATGGGTCATTTTTCCATTTTGCTGAGCTTCACCCAGCCTTTTTGAAACACTGGCTAGAATGCTGAGCTGGAGGGGAAAGGAGAAGTCATTTCTGCAGGAAAGAAGAAAGTAGCCAAGTCATTTCCCAGTCACAAAGCAGTGAATGAAAACTCAATGCTCTGCCCGGAAAGGTACTAACCACAACCGGGGTCAGTTAAAGTTTTCAGGCAGCGTCAATCACCAATTCCACTGTAGTCAACGAAGTGACACTGATTCATGGCAGCCAAGGATTCAGTCCCGCTATGACTTCCTTAACTCTAAATGTTCTCCTAGCAGAGAAGTTTCAATTATTTGCAGTTCTAGAGAGAGACATGATGCCACCATTCTGGATGCTCTGGTCTTTTTAGAGCTGAGACACTAGGGAATGAACACGCCTTTCTCCAAACACATCCCTGTCTCTTAGTTTAAAATCTCCTTTATAAGGCAACAGCTTACAAACCGAAGAAATTCTCTTGTATCCCTGGAAAGCTGCAGTTGCACTCTCAAGTAATTATCTTCAGAAAGAAGATTTCTCCCACTATTGGGGGAGATTTTCTCCTCCCCATCTCTTCAGATGTCCCCTTTTTCCTGGGTAGTACAGATCCAGCATCTGGTCTGTCTGAGGCACCCATTCTATGCAGAACAGGGTAACTCTTAAAAATCTTCACAACGATATACCTACCTTTGAGATTTCTGGCTGTCTGAGGCTTGGTCCTTGAAGCCAACAGACATCTTTTAGTTGATTTGGGTGTGCTGTGGACCAGGTCCCTGGTTGTCACGGTAGAGTGCTGTAAGACAATATCTGTCTTAAAAAGCAGGTTGTTCCAAAAGCAAATAGGTTTTCACTACCTTGATTTCTAAAGATTTGGAAATGATTGAGCCATGAAACCCACAGGCTGTGCGGTCAGCTGCAGATTTGTCTTCGCTGGATAAGATTCTCTTTTTCTGTCCCCTCTTGAAGCATCTCTGCTCATCAGTAGAAGTTGCATGCCATCTCCTGTGACATATGACAAATGAATGTTTGCCATGCTCTTTATTTTCCTCTGTGCATTCTGCTTCCGTGACACACATTGTTCCACCATGGCAAACTGAGCACTGGGAAACGGAGCCACTCAGGCAGCCCAACAACTGCTTTGGGAAACTGGGCTCTTATAGGTAAATTCTTAAAAGATTTGGTTCTTTTAGAAGTGGGTGTATTTGAGGGTTTTCTCTCTTCTGCTCTTAGCTTACAAGGGCATTATTTGATACAGACCATACAGACCTTCTAGGAACAAATCCCATCAGGAATTGCTATAGGTCTTTTTCCTCTTCCCCATAAAGACCAGTGTAATGCAACATAGAGAAAGGTGCACAGATCCCAGTCAGGAGTAAAGGAATACCTTATTCCTGAAGCAGTGTGCCTAAACTTAAACTGGAATGTAGGAATTAACTTCTCAGCAGATTGCTTTGTTGAGGAGCATGCTCAGGGGCTGTTAGTAAAGGCACATGGACTGGCACCATGGTTGGCTTTGGGGTCTTTTCTCTTTCAGCACAGCCCCACCCTCTGACATTCTGGCTTCTGGTACTCACCAATGATTCCTGGAAGTAACTCAGGGGTGCTGCTTAGGAATAAAATGAAAATAATTTCTTCTGTCAGAAATGCTCTAGAATGTGTTGTCCTGAGGATCACAGGTAGCTGGAGAAGTGCTGGGCCTGTCCTTCAGCTGGGAGAAAAACAGGCCTTAACAGAGTGATGATGATTTGTGCCAGCTAAAGACTTGTTGTGGGATTTGGCCACTCACACCCAGGGACCAGAAATCTTCTGCTTTTTCCTTTCTGATCTTTCAAATTGCCTCTGTAATTTTTCCCCAAGTCATGTGTGCTCAGTATGTTCTGTCGATGTGAGAAGTGGTAATGTCAGTCTGTTAGGAGTTTTATGGTTCACAGAAGGTAGGATTTGTATTGAGATAGACAGATAGATGGATGTCTGGTGCCTGAACACAATATATTACAGAGATTGACCCAAAATTTTCAACACTAAAATCCCAAAAGACACACTGAGGGAATGTCTGTCTGGGACATTTCAGATTGATTTTATCTCTTTTCTCTGATTAATACAAGCCTTTAAAAGCATATCATCCCTGTCCCTTTGCCCAAATAACTAGAGAAGATCAAAGTAAAGAAGGATCAATAGCAAATAAGTAGCCTACATTCTGTCAGGCATCAGTGTAAAGGAGGTCAGACATGGCACACTGGGAAGGGAAGAATACACAGTTTGGGGGGGGGTCTGTTCTGAATTCAGGTGAGAATGTGACAGAGGAGAAGCTGAATCCTGTTGCCCATGCAGCTGGTAAACACAGGAAAGGTAGCAATGATGCTCATGTCCCACTGACAAGCCAGGCTCAGGTCCATACTGCGATCTGAGTTGTCTCTGTACGTGAGGAGGGAATGGAAATGAGCAGAAGCGCCGGCTGACGGGAGCGGTAGGGACATCGCCCTGCCAAGCTGCCTGCGGAGCCTGGAGCTGCCTCCTAATGAACATGAGCGTCTGGTCACAACTGGAGGCGAGCTGTTCCCCATTTGTTTGTGCTCCTCAGTGTGGCGGGGATCCGCTCTCCATCAGAATAATCCAATTGAACAAAATGATTCATATTAGCAGGCACATCTGTCTGAGGCCAGAGCAGAACCCTGGTGTTAGTTTAATAAATGGTGTTCATTAAACTCAGCTGAAAATATAATCTGGAGAGACTGATGGGGTGAACAGAGCAAAGAATAAGCAAGAGTTAGCAATTATCAGATGTCATTTGTTCTACTGGTACCACGGAATTGGGGCATGTTTGCTGAAATCTTAATTTCATTTTGCCGAGGCAGAATCCATCAAAGAAGCTTATGCTACAGCTATGATTCCTGATTGTCAGACTTTGGTACGGAATGGGGCATTTTTCTTTTCCGCTTTTCTACCAAACAGAGCAACCGTATGTGCTGAAGGAGCACAGAACCCAACAGAGAGCCCAAGCACGGGAAAGATGGAGGGAGCAGCCTTGCCTTTGCCACAAAAAGACTGCTGAGTAAAGTTTCCCGTGCTGCAGCGCAGAGACCATGGCTAGCACCTTAGGACAGGGACCTTCAACCTTTCCAGTGCAGCACCAGTTGTAGCTATTCCCAGATCCTCTACCGTTTTCCCTCCTTAGGAAGGGAGTTTATAAATACTCCCCATTTGGCTTCAGGAGCATTTTACTCTCTATAGGCATCAGTGGAAACGACTCTGCAAAGTTTGGGAACTTCTTGGTAGCCAGGTCAGGTAAACTCCTAGCAACTGTGCACTGCTGGCTGCCCAAGATGGCTCGGCAGTGTTTCATGGGGCATGGGGGAGGAGGCACAGATACTGAGGAGCTCCAGGCAGCCCACATGTTCAGAGCTCAACCCTGATGGTCCCGGGCTGCCTCCTTCAGGCACAGCTCACACCCCCTGACAGTTCTGCCAGTTGCGCGGCATTAGTACTCCCTGCCATAAGTCTTCACATGAAACACTGAATCCAGAGGGCCTGCTCTGAGGAGGGAGAGCTGCCTTTCCCCATTCACGTTGAGCAGAGACAAGCTTCTTGGGTCTGATTTACAGAAATTTATGGTCAGCACTTGAAAATTGGGTGGACAAGCTGTTTTTTGCATGTTGCTTTGATTTGGTTCAGTCTGAACCTCTCCCCACAGGTATTCAAATGGTCTTTGGTGTGCTCCAGAGGAAGGCAAGAGCCAACAAGCCGGCCTTGTTTGTGGATCCTCTGGTGTTAACCAACCAGGTGGCCTTTGTTAAATGAGTATCCCAATTTTTGAAAGTCCCACCCCCCATTGCTCTCAGAGTGCTTTTTAGCAGCCCATTGAACTGTTCAGTTTTTCCAGAGGCTTGTGCATGGTGGAGGATGTGATACACCCACTCAATACCGTGTTCTTCAGCCCAGGTGTCTATGAGGCTGTTACGAAAATGAGTCTCCTTGTCCGACTCAATTCTTTTGGGAGTGCCATGTCTCCATAGGACTTGTTTTCCAAGGCCCAGGATGGTATGCCGGGCAGTGGCATGGGGCACAGTGTAGGTTTCCAGCCATCCGGTGGTGGCCTCCACCACTGTGAGCACATAGCCCTTGCCTTGGCGGGTTTGTAGGAATGTGATATAGTCAATCTGCCAAGTCTCCCCATATTTGTATTTTAGCCACCATCCTCCATACCACTGAGGCTTTACCTGCTTGGCTTGCTTGATTAGAGAGGATGTTTCGCACCATGGATAACGTGTGTGGTGGTGTCCATGGTCAAATCCACCCCTCGGTCACGAGCCCATCTGTATGTCGCATCTCTTCCTTGGTGGCCCGAGGTGTCGTGGGCCCACCAAGCTATAAACAGTTCACCCTTATGTTGCCAGTCCAGATCCACCTGAGCCACTTCAATCTTGGCAGCCTGATGCATCTGCTGGTTGTTATGATGTTCTTCAGTGGCCCAAATCTTAGGGACGTGGGTGTCCACGTGACGGACTTTTACAGCCAACTGCTCTAGCCGGGCAGCAATATCTTGCCACAATGGGGCAGCCCAGATAGGTTTGCCTCTGCGCTGCCAGTTGTTCTTCTTCCATTGCTGCAGCCACCCCCAC
>Ga0065711_1048807_pt1 | contig 11623 bp, 11 predicted proteins | sample Hoacrofraction12_FD_59098 | JGI IMG/M metagenome (GOLD analysis project Ga0065711, IMG submission 59098) | Hoatzin crop microbial communities from Cojedes, Venezuela - Epithelial fraction 12 v2 (version 2) | ecosystem: Host-associated > Birds > Digestive system > Esophagus > Crop | place... | reverse complement strand
CCCCTCGCAGCCTTCTCTTCTCCAGGCTGAACAAGCCCAGCTCCCTCAGCCTCTCCTCGTAGGAGAGATGCTCCAGTCCCCTCCTCATCCTCGTAGCCCTCTGCTGGACTTTCTCCAGTAGCTCCTCATCTTTCTTGAACTGGGGAGCCCAGCACTGGACACAGCACTGCAGATGGGGCCTCACCAGGGCAGAGCAGAGGGGCAGGAGAATCTCCCTCGCCCTGCTGGCCACACTCTTCTTGATGCACCCCGGGATCCCGTTGCCCTTCTTGGCACCCAGGACACGCTGCTGCTCTCCCCACGCCGCAGGCCCAGGGAGCAGGGGGAGCCCCGGGCCCGACCCCGGCGTCGGCGCTGCCACCGCGCCCTCACACCGCCCGCGGCCTGTGGGGCGCGAGGGGCAACTGCCCCGCCCACAGCCTCCAACAGAAGTCCCGTCCCCTCCCAGCAGCCATTTGCCACAGAGGTCACACGGTCTGTTGTGATTGGCTGGCAGCACCAGCCGCTCCCCGCCTACTGGTTTACCCAGAAGTAGTTTCGACGCGGAAGGCCTATCTACACAGGGGGCAGCCATCTTGTTCCTCCCACCATTTTATGTCAGTGAGCGGCCATTTTGTGAAGCGCCATGCGGCTCTGCGATTGGCTGACGGCCACTTCCTGGCACCCTCGCAGCCGCGTGTGCTCAGGCTGCGATTGGCTGGCGGCCTCCTCAGGACCCAGGCGTGCTCAGATTAAAAATACATACATTTACACACAATGCATGTATTCATACAATTATTTATATAAAGGTATGTATAAATACGTATTTTTCACCTGTATACTTCCATATTTCTATATATGTGTATATAGTTTGATTTCTATGTATGTGTATATATTTTAATAGTATATTTATAAGGGTGCAGAGATTAAATGCACGCAGCCATAAAGCCACAGAGAAAAAAACAGGGCTGGGGCCCTCCGGTCCGAGGTACTTCCAGGTGAACCAATTGGGGGGCGGGGTGTGGTCCCGCCAGCCAATCACCGCACACCACCTAGCCCGAAGAGGGCGTGAATTGCTGGGCAAGCAGCCTATGAGGCCGCAGGAGGGGGCGGGGCTTCAGCTCCAACCCACCCACTCATGGCCCTGCGGCGCGTCGGCCATCTTGCTGGGGCGCCCGCAGTTCACGGCCAACACTGCCCCGCGGCTTCGCGCCTCGCCCCGCGGCGGGGACGCAGCCCACTACAGACCAGCGACCGACCCCAGCGCCGGAACGAGAGGCAGAGAGACTGCAGGCCGCTGGAAATTCAGACTGCGTTTCTTTATTTCTCATTTCTTTTTCACGGTAAGTCAGCCAGCTGCCCTTGCTGCTCTGAGTTCTCCTCCGAGGCGGCAGGGAACAACGGGAGTCGGGCAGCCACACGCGCTCACCTCCGCTCCCCAGCCTCGCCCAACGGCCGCCATTGAGGCCCTGCTTCACCACGCGGCGAGCGCCCGCGGGCGAGGAGCGATCTCCAGGAGCCCACTGGACACCGCGGCGAGAGGGGCTGCTGCCCCCAGCCCTCCAGCCCCAGGTGGAGCAGCTCGCCAGGGCAGCTCCCAGCAGCAGCCTCAGCCGCTTTCGGAAGAGTAAATGAAAAAAAACCAAAAACCAAACCAAGAAAGAAATCCCCCAACCCAAATCACCTTTCCCTGGTATTCCCAACTCCAATGCTAGAGATCTCTAACTCTGCTTCTTCACCCTCCTCCTCCAACACCTGACGGCAAAACCCTGCAAGTCAGCGTCTCTCCCCAAAACCATCAAGACCAAGGCGACCAAGACCAAAGCTGAACGCGAGGTACGCGATGGCCAAGCTTTGGTGTCCGTTTAACTCCAGGTTTGAGAGGCTGTGCTGGGCAGGCAGAAATCTCCAACAGCACCTATGCATGGACAACACTGGACAGTAGACAATGGTCACTCAGACATCATTCAGGAGTTCACTTTTATTTATTTTTTGCCTTCTGGATCAGCATCGCCCTCACTGACACTTCTCTGGGATTCTACCCCCACCCCCCTGCAAGTAGCACACAGTCTCCCCATTCGTCCAAGCAAGTGAGGGGAAAAGAACAACAACAAAAAAATCCCCAGCAAGATGACTGAGCCTGGGGCCAAACGCTTGTTTTGAGGGGGGGGGCAATGAATTCCGTGGTGGCAGTTCTGGCTTCAAGAAGCCAGACTGAAAAGGAGATCTACAAAGGGGAAAATGGGCTAAAAAAGATTTTGCAATCCTTCCTCTACCCAGAGAGCAGGGAGATAAGGAAAAAATAGTCATCTGATTACACACAGGGTATATATTTTTACACACACTTTTACACACATCTAGATATCGTACATGTAAAAATATATGCTATACAGATGCCCATTCTCACCAAGGTGCTCTTAGTCCACCACCTGCACTGTGCGTATGGGCATGTATACGTGTGTATGAATTAAATGTACAGGTACTACTAAGTGTATATGTGCATATGTACACATACATACAGGCAGGCAGCCTACCACCAGCTACCTGTGCCTTCCTCTTTGTACAAAACCCAGTCCTCCCACCCTGAAACACCATCACGCTCTCCCCAGCCCACTTTGAAACAGGTCCCCCAGTGTAGCAGCTTCTTTCTCAACAAGCACGTCAAGGAAAATAACTTTGCAAAGGGAAGAGGAGAAAAATCAAAGTGAAGCGTGTGTGGCTCATGCCCGTGGTTGCTCTGAGGTCCTTCAGCTCCCCTCCTGGGCCTGGAGCAGGGGACTGCTCGCTGGGGAGCAGCCAGCCAAGCGCCGTCCCTTCCCCCTCTGCCAGCTTATTGCACGTCTGCTTCTGGGCTGCATTTCGACCACGCATTACATTCCACAGACCCCATCATCCCCTCATTTCAATCAAACAGAGGAACACAACCCCCTGGCCCGGTCCCTGCCCACCCGTCCTCCCCCCACTCCAGCACAGCCCCAGCAAAAGGAAAACAAAACAAAACCCCAAGAAAGGCTGCTTGCTAGCAGAGTGCAACAGTAGTACAGACTGAATGGGTGTTCTCTGCAGGAGCTCGGTGGAAGGAGGTTATTTCTAACACTGTAAACGAAGCCATGCAAAGGGTGGGAGAAAGGAAGCAGGAGGAGGAAAAAAAAATAAAGGATGAGAAAGAAGAACGGAACCGAGGAGGAGGAAGAACACAGCATGGCAAGTGCTCAAGGCTTCATGTTTTCTTGTCCTCTTCTTGTAAACAAGCTAATAATTCTCATTAGATAGAACAAGTAAAAAGACTGAAGTTCCAAGTCGAGGGGCTGGAGTTTCCAGGAGTCCGTTCAGTCCGTTCAGCAACACCACAGCCAGTGAGAAAACGAGGGGTATTTTTTTCTTTTTTTGTTTGTTTTTTTTAAAATCTTCATTACTTAAAGCTGAGAGAAAAAAGCCAACTCAGGAGCCCTTTTCAAGGATGGCTCATTGTCTCTAGACTGAATAAATCACACTAGTTTAGAGAGAACCTTTTTTTTTTTTTCCTTTTTAATGACTTATAAAAACCACGCGGTTCCTTCCTCTGCCCCTTTGCTCAAAGGCGGGTCTGTGCCTCGGGTACGTAGATCTCGATGCTGTCTGCGCTCTCCGTGGCCGAGTTCTGCCGGACAGAGGCAGCCCGCTTGGCTGCCATAAGACGCTTGCGAGCTTCCTGGCGCTGCTTGTCTGAATCGGAGGCTTTGTCCCGGTTCAGTTGGGATTTGGACTTGGCTGGCTTCTTTGGCACTGGAGGGGGTGGTTTCTTCTCTTCCTTTAGGGAGACAGTAAGGAAAAACCCAAACATAAAATAAAAATGCACATACAGAAGCTTGCTCTCTGATCTGGTGGGGACTCTTACGGCGTGAGGGACTAAGCAATGAGATCGAGCGTCAGGTGAAAGAAGCAGGAGCAGTTCTGAATAGAGACACCCACCAAAATCAGCTCTCCCAATTTCTAGAAAAGCGCCATTTCATGGTACAGAGGCTTTCTGTGAAGTGGACTAGCGTTTGCAGACTGTCTCTGGCCCAGCTATGGGTCGGAGCACAGCACAGACAACACGAAGACTGAACTTGATCTGGAACTGCAAAATTTTACTATGCCACCCTGCCCAGAGCCACAGTCCTCCTCCCTTCCCTCACGGCCAGTCAGGCGGCCTGGCCCAGCTACACAGCCTGTCCTGCGTTTTCAAGAGGTTCCAGTAGGTGTTCTTTGTACTTCTCAGACACCAGGAATCGTTAAAGCCTACTCCTACAGCGCCTGGAACACTAGAGGCCTCTGTATCACTGCTTTACGCACGCACCGCCACTCGTCGCTCTGTCTCTCTCCATTTGTGCCGCTTTTTCCCCGGCACAAAATTGTTTCCACTATGACTCAAGAGGAATGGTCTCGGTGCATTGCAAGGCTGTGAGACCACACTGCACAACTGCAAGGTGGTAAAAGCCCTGGAGATCTTCTGTTTGCAGACAGGAATAGACCTCAGACACCTGAAATGTCTGCGAGGTGCTCTGACCACTCTCAACTGCCCCACACTCACCTTTCTCTCCGGTGTCTCTGCCAATTGCCAGCTATTAGCTTTCAGGTGGTACAGCTCATCGAACTTCATGCTGATGTCTTCAATGGACAGCTGCAGGAGATCCCAAAATCCGGCTAGGTCCTGGGCTGTGGGTCTGGGATTGGCATTAGGGTTCTAGAAGGCAAAGCATAAAAACCCCCCACCTTTCAGAAAGAAGATACACTCCTGACAAGCAGAGCAGTCTGCACAGCTTACATTTTCACCCCTTGTAAGTCTACCTGCCTGACAACCAAAACATCAAGGACCCACAGGAGACACCAGCCCTGAATATGCAGAGACACAACGCCATCATTTAGAGTCAAAACTATTTCTGCCAAGATCAGGAAGCAGAGATTCTGACTGTATTTCTCCTACGGGAGCCTGAAGAAGAATCCTGAAAAAGACACCCTGTAGCAGCACGCAACAGCTCCCCTTCTCGCTAACGCTTCCACAGCTGGCGCTAATCCCAGAGCAGCAACCTCCAAGTGAAGGTGCCCAGCACATGATTCAGAGCTAGAACGCTGGTTCCTTACACAGAGATGCAGGGATTTCAGGGTGGGTGATAATGGAAATGGACACAGCATGATGCAAAGCACAGCTCTGATACCTGCAGAATTTGCATGCCAGTGTACAGCAATCCAAAGCAGCCCATATAGCTTTGATGAGCAAAATTACTTTGCTACATCCCCCCACAAAACAAACTGAAAGTATCACTATTTCTCAGGCTAGGCTGAAAAATTTTAAGTAGCTCAAGTTTCTTCCAAGAACAGAATTTTCCCAGTTCCGAGACACCCAAACTGCCATCACAGGCCTGGACTGTCTCAGGAAAGCACGGGGTCAGATCTGAGCAACCTGGCACAAAGCACCCAAGGGAGACCTCAGCACAAAGCTCTGCTGCAAGCCCGGCAGCTCTGGTGCTGCTGCTAACCTCTCAGCTGCGATCAGCCAGGGATCAGCACTTCACCCCCCTCTTCCTCCACCCCGAGTTCCTCTAAGGCTTTTTGCCAGCAAAGGGGAATTCACCTCTGAGGAAGTTTGCAAAATCCATACCACAATAAAGCTTGAGGGGAAAAACAAAACACAGACTCCCATCCATCCCCAGGTCAGCCCCATCTGGCTCTCAACGAGGGGAAAACCCCTGCATTACATCTGAAGAGACCCGATTCAAGCAGTGCTTTGTGACCAACAAGGGACAATGGTGCTGGGACCACATGCAAAGCAAGCACGTCTGGAGAACAGCAGCAGACTTTTCAAACATTCCCCTCTATCTGGCAAAACCTCAGCAGTTCACCTCAAAAAGCCCTTCAGAAGTAACACGAAAGAGGCAGTTTCCAGGACGCAGAGCAGTATGGCTCGCTGACAATTCAGACCCACAGAGAGACTCAGCGTGTTCAGCGTGCCCCGATCAGCAGTTCAAGAAAATTCCCCTGTGCTCACGTAAGCACCAAAAGGAATTCCAAACACTCGTCCTGGAGCATAGCGCAGCCCAAGAACTGCCTCTTCGGAAGCAGGGCTGAGGCAATCAGCCTCCCACTGCTCAGCTGCTGTTTTAAATCAGCATTCACCCACCAAGGCACGGTGGTCAGGTTGTAGGCTACAGCTGCATCGGCTTTGTTTCTACGGTGACAGTAGCCTGTTAACACCTGATCGTGTTCCTGGAGTGCTGATGAGACAGATCAAAACCCAGGAGAAACATGCAGACTCACCAAGTTTTGTTCACAGAGGCCATGGAATTGCTGGAACTTCTGTGACATTAGTAACTGTGCACTGCCCACTGCACTCAGGACTTTTCCTAAGACTATGGGGGAGAAGGAAAAAAAAAAAAAAGAAAAAGACCTCAGTTGAACAGACTATTAAATGCAGCAACAAACTCAAGTGTTTCTAGAGCAAAGAAACACTCTTGACTCATTAGAAAAGGAGTTTGCGATCCCCAAGGAACTAATTGCTCTCAGGGAAAGAAGATGTATTGAAACTATAATCTACATCTGTCTTTGCCATCTATTATTGCTCCTTCTAGAGCAGGTCAAAAGCAGGCCAGACTGCGAACATTACGTCAGAGCTGGCAGAAAGCACCTTAAACTGCCTTCAGCCCATCAGCCCAGCCACCAGCACAAGCCCAGCCAGCAGATCTGCTGGCACCTGCTTGCAGATCACAACCTGCTCTTCCACTCATGCACGAGGGGAAGGGAGCAGGGGGCAGGAGAATCATCTCCAACCTCCATTTACCAGAAGGGATTAAAATACTGGCAGGCTAGGGCATTTAATACCCAGGGCTTTATGCTGCTTTTAGTGGGTTTTCCAGGAAGCCTCTGGGCATGGCAACATTCCTCTGCTCATTAATGGAAAGACAGTATATGGGCTTTACCCTTCCAAAGGCAGGGTTGAGACACCCGCAGCGCACGCAACGGCCCCGGGAACAGGGTGAACTGGTCCCCCCTCTCCTCCCCAGCCTGCTGCCGCACCTACCACGTCAGCTCTGAACGTTTCTAGATCTTGGTGGGACCAGCGTAAGCTGGGCTCTCTCCGTATCCACAGAGCTCTCGGTTACAGAGCCTGCTAGCAGAGTGCTCTCACAGACAATGCCACGCTGGTCTCGGTGCCTCTTCTTGCCACAGGCAAGACGTGGGCCTTGCCCGAGGCAGGGAGAGCCCTGGCACAGCCGGTCCAGCTGGCAGCCAGCACGGCATCTTAGTGAATAGGATTAGAGATTAACTCCCCCAAGCCCCAGCAGTGACAGTCAGCTATAACCGAGTCTCACCATTATTTCACCTTTCTCGGGTATTAAAAAAAACAAAAACCAGACTCAGAACAAAGATCCTGCCCTCTGCAGCCTAGTCACCCACTTCTGTCACTCGCTGTGTGCCACAGGCATGGTTTTCACTGTGAGCAGCACAGGTTTTGCCAACTCATTGGAAAATAATGGAACAAGCCCAACTGGGACCGAATCCAATAAAATCAAGTGGCCTTGTGTTCCTTGTGCTTTTGGTGCTTAGCACCAATTCAGTGACGCTTTCCCATGTGAAGAAACCTCCTCTTTGCTGTGAAGACAAGTCCATCCACCGATTCAAGAGATCAAACAAGCTCCGAAGCCATGTTCATTCTGTCCCACTGCCAGCTACACTTCCCCCTGCCCACTCGAGTCCAGGGGGTTGGGCAGGGAAGAAGAGCCTCCCTGAAAGCAGCCGCTTAAGCTTTTAGCAGTTCTGAATAGGCAGAAGCTGCACCACCCCCTGCAAATCTCCAGGGCTGCATCACAGTATTATTTCTTACCCCACCTGCTAGAGGAAGTTACCTTTTCCTTTCCACAGAAAAAGCGTTCCTTGTCCCATACTCATCTCCACGTTCTGTCTCTGTGGGCTATCAACATTTTAACTGCAGAAAGCTGATCCAACACTCAGTGACAACTCTTTCTTGAGGGAGGAGCTGCTACGCTGCTCCAGTCTAGTGCCCAGAGGCTGACAAGACCTACCTTCTTCAGAGAGATTGTTCTCTTTGGTCTCCTGGTCCATCTGGCGGCACCAGCCTTCTAACCGCTCCGTTTCTGCCTGCAGCAGCTTCAGAAACCAGTACCCGTCCCGCCGGCAGGCTCCTGGCTGCGTGGGTTCTGATGGCGAGGTGGAGGAGGTCTCAAGCCAGGGGTCAGGAGGAGGGAGGGAGGAAGGTTCCAGGGCTGGGTCATTGTTTTCTCCATAGGAGAGGTTTCTCTTAATCTGTGAGGGCTTGGCTGGTTGCCTGGTAGTGGCATCAACACCAACAGAGTTGTTGTGTTGGGGGCACTCAGCGAGGCTTCTCTCAGATGATTTACAGCTAGAGTTATTAGGTTCCTGTGTGTCAGAGTCTGTGTCCTGTTTGGAGGACATGCTGCGAGAGTGGCTGTTTCTAGAGAGATCAAAAGCAAACATGAAAAGGCAGAACTCAACCTGGCTGGCCTCACACACTGACGGTGAAATGCATTTATTCCACCTGCAGATGAGCCTCACCCTGCCCACCCTGCCCCTCCTCACACACAGACACACACCACATGTTCAGACAGACAAAATTATAAGGTTGCCTGCTTACTGCAATAGGCTGTTCAGACGAGAGGACTGACGCACATCTATAATTAACATCTGGTACCTTTTTTTTTTTTTAATTTCAAACTCCCATCCATTTGGCTGTTTACAGAACAAGTGCTTTTTGCAGCAGGTGTGTGCCGTGGAGGAAGAGCTCTCCATGGGCCCCCCATTCAACACCACTCATATTGGAACGAAGAAGGGGAGAAGGTCTAAGCGAAAGTGGGGGAAGCGCAATTTAAAAGAAAGGAAACTATAAAAGCTTGCGTCTTTCACTTACCGCCACTCGTCCTCTACCTGTACCCCGATGGACTGGAATTTGGTGGCTGGTGGAGGAGGCTCCTCTTTTGCCACTGGCTGAAGGCAGTCAACCTTATCAAACAAAAAAAACACAGACAAGAACAGACACAAGAACTTGCTGCTGGAATCCACGTCAGTAGACCAGGAGTGCTGCACACACACACAGCATGCCGACACCACAGGCCAGCTGGAGGGCTGCCTGGGGTCCCGCTCGGGTCTGCCTCCACTCCAGCATCAGGGTGGCATCAGCCGGGCTGCTGCCAGGCACCTGCGCTATGAGCACTCGGCCCTGCTGCCCGCCGCTGTTCGCACGGCTGTGGCACGCCGGGAAGGGCTGCGTGTCCCTGCGCATGTGGCAGCTGACACGGGCAAAGGCCAGGACGCTCCAGAGAGGGCAGCGATCCGATTAAGACCGACAGCAAAGCCCAACTTTCTCTCTCCCAGGGACTGACACTCCATAGCTCTGGATTAAGAGGGTTAGGGAAGGAAACCCAGGCCACGGGGCAGGTGGCTTGGGGAGCAGCTCAGAAAAGGGAGAAGAGAGGAAGGCAGTCAGCCTCTCCAGCGCGAGTTCTCTCACCTTGCTGCCCTTTCAGCACGTTTTGCCTCACTGTCCTTACAGAAAAGCCTCCACTCTCACACATACCTAACTGACCAGCTGGCCTTACTGCACACCCAAGGGAGGACTTCTTCAGCACACACACACGTGACGGCTCAAAGCCCAGATCCTGCATTTGGACTTGCTCAAGCTCCTATCTGCAGGTAACGGCCGGCAGCACCGAGCCAGCACTTTGGGACAGAACAAGTGCTCGCAGCAGTCAGCTGTCTGTAACCGGGAAATCTGTCCACAGGGAGAGCGTACAACTGCAGACGACTCAAGTTTTGCTGAACAAAGCATGGATTTACACTACTCAATGGGTTCTCATTTGACTATATAATCAACAGCTCATTTCCATTGATTTCTACAGAGTTAAATGCTTCCAGCAAGAGAAGCAGCAACCTGCTGGGAACGGTGGACAGCAAGGAATCGCTCCCTCCTGCCTACAGCCCTGGGACCACTTTCCACTGCAGCAGCCCAGACTACAGGGATGTCAAGCAGAAGGGCCCACCTCTGAGAATAAAGTTGTCCCTAGAACCACGATGGACAAGGAGCAGATTGATGCCAAGTAATACGTAGTACAGAGCACAGGCTCAGCACAGGCATACTAGCAGCAAAAGGCCTCTTTGGAGGGACTCGCCCCGTTATGGTCCCACTGCTTTATGAAACATTTAAATTCTGTACTAAAAGAACTTAGTCCTTCCTGGTCTGTTATGGAAAGCTTCTGCTGTACTGCACCCCTGGGATCACAGGAAGTGAGTCTGACAAGGCAGTCAGTGTCTCTTGCTATTCTAAGTGAGATCAGATGCACACCTGGTCACACAAAATGCACACGCTAAATGGATGGGTTAAGGACATTCCTTAGAACAAAGGAGAGCAAACTATTCCATACTTGTATTCCTATAGACGACAGCTTTCTTTTGGGGACGTTCTCCACTTTCGGCTCTTCGCTAGTCAGAGTCCCTTTGTCACTTTTCAAAGCTGCATTTTTCTGGGGTAACTCTGGAGTGTCTCTTGCTGGAGTCACGATGCTTCCCCTTGTCACGCTGGGCGTCCTGGTACTGTCCAAGCTGTCCGAAGAGTTGCTGAGTCCCGACTGGCTGGTCACCTCGCTCTTGTGGTCCTGGCTGTCCAGGTAGGTGTCCTGCGCAGATTCAGTGCTGCTCTGCACAGTGACAGAGATGAACGGCTTTGATGTGGTCCGAGGTGGGACAGGAGGTGGAGTCTTTTTATATGCCACTAGGCATGATGAACCTGCAGTAATGGAGGTGGGAAGAACGGAGAACACAAAGACAGATTGGGGGGGAGAGAGAGAGAGAGATACAGTAGAAGAGAAAGAAAAAGCAGGTCAGTCACAACATCCAAGAGGAGCCTCCAAGTAGAAGCTGGAGGCAGAAACGCAGAAACAGCCTACAGCCAGCAGCTCACACTGGGCAACCCAAACCAAAGCATAAGGGGAAGCAGAAGGCAGAGCCAGAGCTAGCTTGCAAAAGAAGGCAAAAGGAATACCATGACGTGTGAAAGGCTGGAAACGGAGAAGTAGTATAGAAAAGCCTCCCAAGAATGCTACAGGGTTTGGCAGGTGTAAGCCTCCACGCTAGGGAAATGTTCTTTGGCTAAACCCTATGTTTTAGTGTCCTAGTACAGCCAAGTGTCTCAGCTCTTTGTCCCATCAGTTGACAAGTTTCAGTGTCTGGACCGGGGTGGTGTTTTTTCCTATAAAACGGAAAGAAGCCAGAAAGTTTGTTAGATGCTGACGGTAGGAACAAATATTTATGAAGTACCTTAAAAACCTAGCTGCTATGCATTAGAGGAAAATACATCATCTGGATGCAAGAGCCCAAGGGCGGCGAGGCTGCTGCTGCTCCACGTCCCCAGAGCCAGCCAGCAGTGAGGCTGAGGATGCGTTCCAGCAGGCACACGGGTCACACGTACCCACTACACACATGTACACACACAGGTGGCTGGCCACACGGATCAGAGGAGAGCACCCACATGAACACAGACAGCAGCAATCACAGAATCACAGAATAGTAGGGGTTGGAAGGGACCTCTGTGGGTCATCTAGTCCAACCCTCCTGCTGAAGCAGGGTCACCCAGAGCAGGCTGCACAGGATCTTGTCC
>Ga0065711_1048806_pt1 | contig 11623 bp, 9 predicted proteins | sample Hoacrofraction12_FD_59098 | JGI IMG/M metagenome (GOLD analysis project Ga0065711, IMG submission 59098) | Hoatzin crop microbial communities from Cojedes, Venezuela - Epithelial fraction 12 v2 (version 2) | ecosystem: Host-associated > Birds > Digestive system > Esophagus > Crop | place... | reverse complement strand
AGAAGAGAAGAGAAGAGAAGAGAAGAGAAGAGAAGAGAAGAGAAGAGAAGAGAAGAGAGAAGAGAAGAGAAGAGAAGAGAAGAGAAGAGAGAAGAGAGAAGAGAAGAGAAGAGAGAAGAGAGAAGAGAAGAGAATATTTCAGTTGGAGGGGACATACACTGACCATCTAGTCCAACTGCCTGACCACTTCAGGGCTGACCAAGTGAAAGTGTGTCATTAAGGACATGTCAAAAGCCTCTTAAACATTGACAGGCTTGGGGCGTTGGCCATCTCCCTGGGAAGCCTGTTCTGGTGTTTGACCACCCTCTCGGTGAAGAAATGCTTCCTAATGTCCAGTCTAAACCTCCCCTGGTGCAGCTTTGAACCATTCCCACGCGTCCTGAAACCACATCTATACCAACACCCTGAGCAAGACTCATCCTTGGCCAGCTCTGCTGTGATGAGGGGTAGGCAGAGGAAAGCCGAAGAGGATAGCTGAAGTTTCCAGACATGCCTCAAGGGAGGAAAGTTGGTGAGGGGGTGCGTCTGTGAGAGGTGCATTTGTAAGGCATGCTGTGGAAGTGGGAAGACTCCTGAGCTGGCAAGCTCTTGCCCTCACTAACGTGCCAGCCGGGCTCTTGGGCACTGGAACTGGTGCCAGCACAATTCCAGACTGACTGCTCTTTAAGAAGGCAAATGTCCCTAATGGGGAATTTTTATGATACCCCTTGAGGCGAGGTAAACACAGATTCATGCTTCAATATAAAAGCAAAATTTAACAGACAGTGCACTGGGCAGAGTCTTACCACAATACATGGTTCAACATGGAGTCTGCAAAGTTGCATCACAGGCAGATTCCTTATAAACACCAGCACCGATCCCTTGCAAGGCGTCTGTTCTGTCTCTGGCATTGCTGCTTCCAGACAGTTTAACCCCTTCTTGTATTGGACCTTCTTGCCCTCCATGCCACGATTATTCCTCGGTCACAAATTACCACTGCGGAGCAGTTACAATCAGAATTTCCCCTTCATCCCAGACAAGACCCAGGAACTAAGAATTAAGCCCTTATGGGTGTAAAAGTGAGAAGGCTGCGCTAATATGCTTATCTCCTTCTGACTACGTTGGGCAGCAGCTGACTGAAGGGCAGCTCTCACAGCAGTGAGACCATGCTCCAGGAATCTGCCTCATGAAGAATCATCTCCATGTCCAAGCTGAAACCATGATCCAGCTGGAAAATCCCTTGGGCTCTGTGCCCCTACCCCTTGGCCACCCTTGATCTAGTGTTTAATCAACAACCCGCTGGGCCTGGGTGTTTTCATCAGAGCAGACAATTAAACGGGGAGTGCGGGGCAGGTCGACACAGTGGCTAGCAAACACCAGAGCTGCTCTCAAGACAGATCCCAACAAGAGTGGTAAAGCCATGCCCTGAGCTAGTGAGATCTGCTCCCCATTTTATTTACTAATGAGCTTGTGTAACCCCATCCTGATTGGCAAGAAAAGCTTAGAAATGTGAACTGCCTTAGCAAGTATGCCCTGGACTCCAGGCGGGCAGGGTTGTGCCTTCAGGAAAGGGAGATCCTCCAGCATGATTTCAGCAAGATCTCTCTCAGCAGGTACTCTCACCACCCAAAATCTAGCAGGATGCACTGGCCAGTGATGTCGTGGTGGTCCTTTCCCTCACCTAAGGGACTCGGGGCAATTCCTGAGGTGCAGAGTGTGTTTGCCCTGTGTGCTCCAGATCCAGGCTGAAGGTGCAGGTTGAGGAGCAACGTGGAAGGCCGTGGTCAGCCAAGCTCCTGGCCATGCAGGAGTCATCTTCTGCAAGGACTCAGAAGGCTCTGGATGATGGATAATCAGGTGCAGATGTGCAGCTGATGTTTGGGCTGAGAGATAGATGGGAATCAGACCTGAGGAGTAATCTGCAAGCTGTGGGAAGAGCAGCACCCCAGAATGAGCATTTAAAGAGCAGATTCTGTGAATAGCCCGAGAGTCCAAATTACAGATCAATAAACGCAGCCAGATGGACACTGGTGCCTTCTGGACATCTGCATCATTTATTGATGCCATCAGGACTCAGCTATGCTGCCAAGACAGAGGCACACAGCACCCTTTGCCAAGGGCCTCCTGCTCTGCCACAAGGACAGAAAAAACTAACCAGGACTCAAGTTGTGAACAGGAACCTACTTGGCTGTCCAATGTTCCTGTGAAAACCTGTTCCAAAAGCCAAGCTTTAGTAAAACACTGTCCTGCCCGTTGAACCATCTGTCTTGCTCCAACTTATTAATGAGCCACATTCTTACCTTTGCTTGTGGAGTTCTTCAGCTTTGCTAGTTCTTTTCAAGCACCTTATCTTTAGCTTTTTATCAACAACAATACTGTCCATGAAATCTGTCAGTGCAAAAGATATCCACATCCACAATCTTGTCAGGTCTGTATCAGTGAATTAAACATTTTCCAGGCCATTGGCACGAGATCAAGCAGCCCAGACCCTCCCACAACCTTACTGTTAAATTCTCTGAGCCTCCAGAACAACATGGTAGATCCGGCCTGTCTGACGGGACTGGTATCTGCTCCACAAGCAGTCCTGAACCATGCTCACAAGTAATTTGGAAGACCGTCAGCTGGCCCAGGCAAGCCATACCCACAGTGGCATTGGCATTGCTTACTCAGCCACTGTAATGGTGCAGAAGAGGTTTTTGGTTATTAACAGCAGCTCATTACTTGTTCTGATTTTACTCCACATAAGGCTGCTGCAGCAGCCAGGAATGCTAGAGCCTGCTGCCTTCAGAAACCTGGCGTGCTTGGTGGAGGCACAGTGATCACCAGAACTTATATATCATTAGTGATATCATACAGCTCAGTATTAAAAAAAAAAAAAGGCAAAATCAAACAATTTTAAGCCTGTAGCACAAGGAAGAAGGCTGCCTCTATGCAAATATACCCAGAATATCCTCAGACCGTATTCCTAAAGGCACTGGAAAAGGTGGCTGAACATAAAAGTCTTCCCCCTTTTCAATGGTTAGTTTTGTCTGGCTGGGATTAGCACAGCATTGAGCATGTCAGCTAGGTACAAAATTGTTGTCAGCACTAGAAAAATCACTTGCCCTGTGGACAAGCTTAATGCACAATAAGCTGCTCTGGCGAGGGCACAGATTCAGCACGTCCAAACACAGAAAGCGAACAGAAGAGCTGTGCTGCTCGTCTCCGTGACGAATGAACTGCAATGGACAGGCTCCTAGTTCAAACACCACAGAAAACTTCATTTCCCAGTACGAACTGAGATCTGATTTATACAAATAAAAACGTGACACGGAGTCTGTACAGAGCCCCAGGTCTTCCCCAGACCACGCTCAGCACCGCGACTGCCGCATTAGTGCCGCGCACAAAGCAGTGGTAACCTGATTGAAAGGGAGAAAGGGCAGCAGCAAGCAGATGCCATCTGCCAGGGAGCTGACCCTGAGCCCCTCCGCCTTGAAACGGGGACTCCGGTGTCAGCAGCAAAGCTCTGCTTGCAAGGGTGAAACACAGAGCGATTGACCTTTAGGTGACGGTTTGCAGAGTGCCAGCTCGAATGACACTGCGGGGAGGGGAGTGAGCGTTGTTAAGGTCTATGATATCACCCGCAAGCAGGAAAATAGAAAAATTTCCCCTGGGAAAAAAAGCTTGTGATTACTCCCCATGTTAGACTTCTTGGCTCACTGCTTCAGAGATCCTCTATTGGAGACAAGAGCTTATCACCAGGGTACCTGCATTTCTCATAAAAGGTAAATTGCCTTTTAACTCCTCTCCACTGCTTTATAACCGTCCTACTTAGATCTAATGATGTGCAAAAGTTTACAAAGCATTTTCAGCGGACCTGGAATGCTTGCCAGCTTGTGAGTACAGCAAATAGCTTAGCTAGGATAATAGAGAGGAAATCCACTGAATAGCTCAAGTCATTAAGATGTTTGCATTTGATGAGACAACCACTACCAAGGGCCAGAGAAAAAGGAGAAAAAGGAATGCGCCAGTGCTGCTCATGCCAGGTGCTGTGAGGCATGTCTGCATCCACCCCTGACCTCCCCAGCCCCGACAGCAGCAGGGACTCAGGGTCAAGTCTTTCCCCAGTGCACCAACGATTGCCTTCTGCCCAAGATCCTGAAAAGCTACAATGCACAATTCAGCAATTCCACACACAAGCAAATAAATAACAAATTAAAACCCATAGGAACCACATGGGCATCCCTCCAAAAAGCTGCGGGGCGAGGGGTTGAGACAGCAGGTATACCTCACTGGTGCTTACTTCAGGAAACTTCATCAACCTGAAATTACAGTGCAGAGTTAAAAACCTCTTCCTATCCATCCCCATTCCTGTATCTTTCAACCATATTTTGCAGCTTTAAGGAAACATTTTTTTCCCCTTTATTGCTGAGTGAAATGCAGCCTTCTTCCCAGGAGTAACCGGGTGGCCAACTGACTGGAGAACAGGCAGGACCACTGCAGGAGGAGTAAGTGCTGAACACTGTGAACTGCAAGCGGTTAGGCAAGAGGCAGCAGCATGCAGACATCAGAGCCCTTGGGCTCCTTTTGGGTATGTCCCTCCTCACCACCACACCTTGAAAAGGGAAGCTGAGACAATCATAAATACCTTAGGAGCAGCAGATGTAAAGGAGAATTTTATCTTTGTCATTCAGCCTCAGGGATAAATGCAAAGGGAAGGCAGAAGGGATCAGGACTGCAAGCAAATAAAAAAGGCTGTTTCACGCTGATAGCTTCTGTGAAAAGGCCAGGAGTCAGACACCTTCAAGCAATGTGTTACAGGGAACTTTGTCCCTACCCAACTCTCAGCTCAGCTGTGGGAGATCCTGTGATGCCGTCAGGACCTCTGTCCACTTGCTCCAGGACATTTCACCTTCCTCATTCTCTGTCTCCTGCTACTCTGCTTTCTAACCCTAGACTGCAGTACCTGGACCAAAAAAAAGTAGGGTTGCTAGTGCTCAGGTGGGAGATATTGCACTGGGGCTTATGTTTTACCCAAACTGTCAGAACATGGTTTGAGCACTAATACTGGATGGTTATATCAGAATGAATACAGATTAGCTCCTTGCTTTTTCTCTCCAACTGGCTGTGGCAACTCAGCACGTCCAAGTGTGTATCTGAAAGAATAACACAGAATGCGTGCCCTTCCAGGGGGACATAAAAGTCATCCCTAATTGGGCTCATTATGTGCTGACTCCCTATGTGTCATTTCAGCAGCTCAAGGGCCCCTTATGAGAAACTAATGACTTCAGATCAATGTACATTACACACAGTTACACAAAAATCTTCCCCAAGCCTCTTTTTCCTTTGCAGGAGTCACAACAACACTGGATTTTTTATGACTAGATAAACACTGTGACAGCAGCAATTGTCTGCAGTAAAGAAATCCCAGGGCAAGAGTTAGATTAGTCACAAGTACCGTGCTGAATTCTTCAAAATCCACTTCTGCACCAGGGAAGCTGTGTCGTTCGCAATGCCATTGCGTTCTGACACGACGCTCTTCTGATGCAGCACAGGTATTGTCCTGGGGCTATGGAGTTCCTCTTCCTGAACAAGAAAACATGAGGTTTTCAGACAGGCAATTGCTGGGTTTCACTGAAAACTGTGTTAGGAACAGTTTCATGGGTGTTTAGTGGACGTTGGATTTGCACATATCCCCCTCCTCACCATTCATAAATATATGCACAAGCGTCATTTTATTCACACAAATTTTGGCAAAAGGCCCATTGAATTCGGCGGAGAGAAGTCCATTGACTTTGGTAGACTTTGCACATTGTGGGTGAGAACAGATGGAGGCTCCATTCACCAGTTGCCACTAGTTATTTAAAGCTTATTATCATTAAAGAGTTTTGTTAATGCATTCACAAATGAGGCGCGATCCAAGTGGCGTAACCACCACCGAGTGCTGGTGAACGGCAGACACGCTCTTCAAACAAGGATGGAGGGAACAAAGGGTGCACCTGTATACACAGAGCTTCTAAACAGGAGCTTATTGGACCACTCATCTCCCGACCTTCGGAGGCAGGAGGTCTGCAGCCAGTGCTTTCTGCCCGCAGGTAAAAGGCAGTTCCCAACAGTTGCAGTGTGAGACATCTCAGACCTGACACGTGAGAAAAAGAAAGCGTGAGCACAGACCTCTCTGTTGCCAGAAGGAAGGTCCTGTGCGTTTTGGCAGGAGCTGTACTGAGCGTTTCCATAAGCTATGGCTATCCAGACTGGAAACCCTCCTTGAATAGTGAAGGAACAAGGAATCACATTTTCTGAGCACAGCCAGAGGAAGGGAAGTCTTCCAGAGCAAACGATCTCCCTACACATGGCTGCTGCAGCTTCGGTGAAGATCTTGCTTCCAGAGACCTGCACCAAAGCTAGATCTTGTCTCACTCCAGTGGAGCTCTGGAACTCCACATAGCAAAGAAAGTGACGCTGGGACTGCTCACTAGCTCGTGGGCATGCAGTGCTCAGCAGTCAGCTTTTGTAAAAGGCAGAAATTTACATTGCCTGTGGGGCTCCACGGCTATAACAGCCGTAATAAATGTTCCAGTAGTTCAGAAATTTCTGGCATTAATAAAGCAGCATGGCCAATAGCTCTCACAAGCAAGCTAGAAACAGAAGTTTAAAATCCATGTTGAGTTTTAGGGGTAAGATTAAAAAAAAGACTTCTTGGGCTAATCTAGAGGAAACATTAACAGACATGGGAGTAGCAAGAGGGAGAGGAATGGCTTACTCCAAAGTGGGAATGCAACCAGTAAAAATGGATCAGTAAAGAACAAGGAAATGTTCTCTTGCTGCAAGGCAGAGGCCTGAGCCCATGGGACTGCTTCTCCAGAAAGCGGTGAGAGAAGCACGCCTGGCACCCTTAACACAAAAACCATTCCCTGCTGCAGGTCAGCAGCCTGAGAAGGTCTGAGCCATCACCAGGCAAAGCACCCTCTGAGACAGATATAAATAATTAGCATTGGTCTATTGAAACACCCCAAAGGATAGCACTGTGCATAGATGTGGCAAGAGGTAATTAATTTCAGCTTCTAAATATCTGATAAAGATGGCATCAGTATAGTCTCCTCTAAGAGAGGCACATTCACGGTTGTTAATTATTGGAGTGCCACAGCTGAGGAGCGTCTTCTCCTGCGATTTGAGCCTTGATGCCTAATCACAGAATCACAGAAACACAGAATGTTAGGGGTTCGAAGGGACCTCTGTGGGTCATCTAGTCCAACCCCCCAAATGCTTTATGTTTTAACTAGACAGCAGTAAAGGTTAGTGACAAGCAAGTTTGGGGACTACCCCTGTCCCAGCTGCATCACCTACAACTGAAAACCAAACTTAGGTTTCCTGATTTTGCTCTCTTTTGTGGGTTCACAAATGGTGGTGCTGGGACTGTGTGAGAGTGTCAAAGCTCTGAGGCTCTCACAACGGCAGGAAAGCACATTTCTGGTCCTCGGAAACAGAAATCCTCCCTAGAAACACAAAAATAACTCAGTTGTATCCTTCAGTGGGCTTTCATTTCTTGTGCTGGTGTCTGTGGCTTGGGGTTTCCGAGCTGGGAAGCTGCTCCCAGTGTCGAGTGTTTCACAAATCCTTGGGCATTCATAGGGCTGTGTGCAGTGCTCTACTTTCATTCAGAGAAAGGACCTTCAGAGAAAGGTCTGCTTGACCCATTCACTCACACTCTACATCATTGCTTGGAGCTGGCAAACCATGTGAAAGGACCTGGGAGATCTTGGGAACACACTGAGTGTGATTCCCCTGAGAAGGACCTTCTGCTGCCTGTGTAAGAGGCCATCAGGGAAGCCAAGAGAAGTTTGCTTTTCTTTTGGTCTGATGGCAACGCAGTTTGGTATGGCCAGGGCCAGGAAAAAGCCAGCAGAGCCTTGGGCTTGAACAGAACAAACAGATCCATTGAGAAACAGGTGTATGGAGAAATGGACTTCTCCCTCCTGCGCCATCAGACCATCTCAGTTCAGGCAGCAGCACGACAAGTGATTCAGGTCCTCCTGCTGCTCCCAAAGGCTCTGTATATGGTCTGTGCCCCGTCAGCTGTTTGGATGGCTTTTCTGTAGCAGCTGCACGGACTGTCCAACAGTCTGAGCAGCGCATGCAAAAAAGATGGCACTTTCCTGCAGTGGAGGTCCTTGCGCTGCTGGGGGACTTGCTTACTGCCCAGGTGCTCACACCACCTGTGTACTGGGAAAGAACATGGGCCAGAGCTGACAGAAAAGACGTTCTGACCACTGGAAAAGGACTTTGCACAAGATCCTCACAAGAGAAAGCCACAAGTGACAGTGAAGCCTACATGGGAAATGCAAGTGCGTCCCCAGAGAAGACGAGACACCCACGGTTTCCAAGCAGACCGTCTGAGGGATTGTCTGTTTGCCAGCTTCCTCATCAGATTTGTCACCGTGGCACGGCTGCTGTGTACGCACTTGTCGGGACCCGAGAGGCAGCCTCTCTGAGGTAGCTTCTGCTTAATCGCAACCATTTTCAGCACCATGAACGAACACTACGACTTCCTCAAAATGAGCTGCAGGCTGGAGGGATCCTCGGTTTGAGAAGAGTCGTCATCCAGCTACTTCGTTTGGTTTTCAGTTACTCTGTGCACCGGTGCAGCATCACCTCAGCCACAGAGCAGAAGCTGGCCCTTGTCATACTGCAATGTGTCACTAGGAGCAGGAAAACACATTTGCCTAGACGTGAGCTCACACGATTTACCTACCATCAGAATCAGACAAAAACTTCCTTTTCATGTTTATTAGAGCAACGGTAGCCAATGGGAATTTCCACTTGCTTGCAAAAATAGCATTTTGTTCTGTTTGAAGTAAAATTGTCTGAATAAAAATACTGTTTCTGCACTTGGAAGAAAAATCCAGATTTTGTTCTAGGTGTTTTGCAAAGCTATTTTTCCATTTTTTCCAACTCCCCTCTAAATTTCATGTTTTTTTCTGATTTTTAAGGAGCAACTGGAGACAGCAGAGGAGCAAGAAGAAGGGTGGTTTCTGCACTCACAGGGAAATATTTTTCGTATTTAGATTTCCCCAGGAAGCTGAAAATGGACATGTAGTCCAGTGGGAAGTTGTTCGCATTGGTGCGCATCTCAGTCGGCACTGCCTGGGTTTAGGCTATGTCCCCCTCCTGAGGCAGAGCAGCTCTGAAGGCTGTGCAAGGTCACCTGCCTGGCATCGGCTGTGGGCTCTGCCAGGCATTGCTCTGCGGCTGGAGTGCCCATGTGGGCTCCTGGAGGCTGAATCGTGGCAGCTAATGTGCTCATTATATATGCTCATTAGCATTTGTTTGGAAAGCAAATATGCTGTCCTCACTATTGGATTTTTCTTATGCTGTAGGTAAGACAAAGCTCTATTAAGTGCTTGAGACACAGGAGTCAATCCAGGGTTCTGCACATGGGCATAGATGTTGGCACCAACCAGCAACTAATGAGGGCTGAGCCTTCTCTGGAAACTGCTGTGGAGGTCCCTGTGCGCTGAGATCCTGGATGAAGCAGAAGGAGGATCTCCAGGTGGCCCCATCCTCAGGAAGGGTAAGACATACCCTGATGTGTTGTCCACCACAGCCATCCTGAGCAGGGGAGGGGGGGTGATCATATCAGCCCCAGGGAGATGAGGAAGTGAGATGTGACCCTTGGATAACGCAGGCCATCTTCAACTCCATGCAAGGCTTGGCTAGACCACTCCACCTCTGACTGCCTGAACCCTTTGGCTAAGAAAAATGGAGGAAGGTTTTAAAAACCATTGGAGTCTGACTGGAACGATGTGGTTCACACAGATTACCTGTAACGAACTGAGTCACCAGACGACTCCTCACAAGGCTTGGATGAGCCAGTAAGAGCTTGTTCCAGTGGTCAAGCACTGGGACCGGGGCCCAGAGGGACTGTAGAGTCTCTGTCCTTCAAGATTTGCAAAACTTGCCTGGACAAGACACTGAGCAACCTGTGCTACTGTTGCAGTGAGGTCTGTCTGAAATGTGCTGTGATTTTACACGCCATATCCCAGTTGTGGTGGAGCACATCAGGAGTGAGGGCCTTGCACAGAATAATGCCAGAGTCACCTAAGGTGAACAAAGCCTACTATTTCTACACTTCTTAAAATGGTTCAGGGAAGAAAGTGAATGTATACGAGTTATACAGGAACTGAGTTCCTCCAGTCCCCGCTTTCTCTTTCTGCTTCAGGGTTTTTTTGTCAAGACTACAGGATCAGCATCTCTTGGGTCAGAAAGTGGCTTGAAGGGCTTGTTTACTTTTTTTTTTCTGTTTCACACATATCCTTCCAAGGCTGCTCTTGATCTTCTGATGGTTTCAGCTGTGGTTAATGAGTGCACTACCATGGAGCTGATGTGTGCGCAGTGTCTTTCATATCATAATCAAGATGTGCATCTCTCAGGCAGACTTCAACTAAGCTCATCTTACAACAAAACCTGTATGTCTTGGGCAGGTTACCTGCACCTCAAGCCTCTTCAGTGGTGAGCTATTTTTACATCTCTTCTTTAACCATTTGGTTTGGCCATGTACCTGCTGCCTTCCTCCCCATCCTAACCCACGCATCATGCAACCCAGAGACGTGCAGCTACCCAGCGTCGTGTTTCCCCACACAGAACCACCCTGGTGGGTTGTGGAAATCCCTCTCTTGCTTGTTTGACTTCTGTAGGCATGCCCAATGGTTTTACTGAGAAAGCCATTTTTTTTCCACCCAGAATTAACTGATATGCTCAAAAAAGGCCACTCCTTTGGTCTGCAAGGCCACATCTGGCCCAAGGCAGGACACGTTCCATCACCTGTCCATGTGCTCTTCTGCACCCAATGGAGCTACTTAAAAATCATGGGCTCCTACTCAGCCGCTGGAACAAAAGAAGAGGAAAAAGTGTTTCTTCTACATTTCAAAGATGATTCTTCAAAAATAAAGCAAGCAAAAATTCTAACCCCAGCCGCAGTCCCACCAGGAGACAGCCACAAGACATTTGTCTCTGAGAAGGCATCAGTGTGCCAAGCTCAAATCCAAATAGTTTTCAAGTTGTCGGATTTGGGTGGTTGGACTTACTAAATAAAGCTCGAAACTTTCTGCTATAACCAGTTACCATAAAAACCATGATAAAATCAAACTCCTACATTTCAAGGGAAAAATAATGTGAGCCAAACATGGCAGAAAATCCCTGTACCAAACTGGGCCTCCTCGCCCATCCACACTCCCATCCCAGCACAGAGGACATCACAGGGAGGGATGACTCCCTTGCACAGCCATGGTGGTTATCTTCCAGGCTGGACAGGAGGGTCGGCACCCACCCCCTTCTCCTGTTGCTCCTCTCCACAAAGGTGCCACCCCATGCACCAAAGCCTGGACCCAAGGACCAACTCTGTGCCGGTGCCAAGGTTTCACAACAGCAACCCAGTGGTGGAGAGCAGTTTGGCTCTGTAGCTGGTATCAGTTAGTGTGTGCAGAGGCTAAAAATAGAGACCCTTCACTCTCACAATGACTCAGAGATGCAGAAGGGAAACCCGCAGGCTCGGTGCTTGGCTGTCCCCTGAGCTGATTGAAAAATTTTCATCTAAAACTTTGTTTTGACACAAAACAATTTTTTGAAAAACAAACTAACCTAAAAAAAAAAAAAAAAAAAAAAAAAA
>Ga0065711_1048804_pt1 | contig 11623 bp, 6 predicted proteins | sample Hoacrofraction12_FD_59098 | JGI IMG/M metagenome (GOLD analysis project Ga0065711, IMG submission 59098) | Hoatzin crop microbial communities from Cojedes, Venezuela - Epithelial fraction 12 v2 (version 2) | ecosystem: Host-associated > Birds > Digestive system > Esophagus > Crop | place... | reverse complement strand
ACTCCCCTGGTAGTGAAAGTGAATTCCTTTTAGGTTTAATGGTTTTGTGGTTAAGGTTTTATGGTTAGACAAATGCAATAAATCTGGATGTTTTCATGAGATTCTCTGTGGCAAAATGTAAAACTGATCAAAAGGCTTAATGACAGATCTAAGTAACTTTTGTTTTCAAGTAAATAGTATGTTTTTAGTTTAAAACCCATAATGTTCAAAAGCTTTGAGTTTTCCTTGCAAACCCAGGTGGTCTTACCATCAGATAACCCTAGCGATTGGTGTTGGAAGACATTGGCTGTAATTATGTTTCCTGAAACAGCCTAAATTGGGATACAGTCTAAAGAGAAATACTGAGCGTTGCAGACACTACCTTGTCTGCTGACCTTTTTTGTGAGAAGAAAAAAAACCCCCAACCTATGTTTAATGAACTTGATTTAGCTCATTATAGTTTCAGCAACTTCTCTGTAGATTCTTGAAGAAACCAGAGAGAAACTGGGCTTCTTCTAAAAGAAATAGCTGCCACAAAAGTGGAACAAAAAGTTGGGCTTAGTTCTCTGACTACAGAAAAGGTTAGTCTTTGTATTGGTTCAAGGAAAAGGGTAAAGGTTTGGCTGAACAGTATGTTTTCTGAATTGGTTCTCACAACCCAGCTACAAATCAAGGCTTGAATAGTGCACTAGTGAGTATAAAATACTGAGATATAAATCAAAACTTGAACACTGTACCTGTGAGTATAAAACACTTGATGTTGTACAAGTCAAGGCTCAAAAACTGTCTGTATGAAAAGCTTGGAGAGATAAATGGTAGCACTTGAACATCGGCTGTTTGGAATATAAAACACTAGGGTTATATGTCTCGTTTCGACATGAGTTCTTGAACACATGTGTACATCACAATTGCCAACTCAAAATGAAATACTTCAGTCTCGTACCTGCCTGCTGAGATGGCAAGCACTTCAAAACTTATTTCCTGTGTGCAGTCTCCTTACAAATTAATTTCTTGGTGTGTACTGTACTTTGCATGGGAGAAAGGAAATCTTCTTTTGATACCAGAAGGAGCTTTTACATTTTGGTATCAACTATAATGAGCATTTCTTACATCACTTAAACATATAATGCATTGAAGGAAGGTGGCTGCATTTCATCTGCTTGCAAGGTGACGTGTTTTCAGCGGGAGAATATGTTGACCTAAGCTTTCTAGACAATCTGTTTTGAAGAGAGATTGTGACTTGGTTGCCAAGCAGTTCACTTTGGCTAATAGTTCTTTTAACTTGTCATTCTGTGTGAGGCATTGTTTGCCTGCTCTGCTCAAGAATACTGATCAGGGATTTTATCTTTGGGTTTGCCTTATCCACACAGAGTAAGTCAACTGCTGGTAAGGACCCCGTATCACTGCAGATTCTGCGTGGAATCTGACCGATCTATGTAGTCATGGAACAAATGTAATTGTCCCTTAATTACTCTGAGCCTGATTAATTGCCTCATGATCTAGGCATTGTTAAAGTTGTCAGTCTCCTTGAGGTGCTGGAAGAGTCAATAGAGGAGGCATCATAATTTGTCTGTTTTTTAATTCATTGTTTATTCCTTTTTCTGTAAATGGTCCTGGCTTTCTGAGTAAGGCTTTTGTGATCACCAAGTGATTTAGTAAAAATATTATGGAAAAGATCAAATAACTGGGCCAGCAGTCTTACTGAACACTTTCTGTGTTAGTAAACTGTTTTTACTTTCATATTATTGAAAGTTCTCATGACATGGTTTTATTAGTTCCCCTCAACATTTCGGTGGTAAGCCAAAAATGTCTGTTATCTTTCTGGTACAATTTACTGTGGTGTGCTATCTGTGCAAGACAGGAGACAATTAGCTTGTTTTGCTGTAATACCTTGACTCGAAGTTGAATTATACTCCAACTTGAGGTGTTGTAGATACACATAACAGTCTTTGCTCTGATGATTTGTGATTTAAACAAGGTAAATGAGAATAAGGTAAATAACTTGAGGCGAATGGTCTTTGATTAGGTGCTTAACCTCTTTGAAGTAGAGGACAATTATCACAGTACAAAAATCAGGGAAGCCTAATGAAATTACTAAGTAGCAGTGTGAAAACCATGGTACTTCTTCATCCGTGCATAACTACATTTCCAACTATACCTTTTCTCAGTCTTCTCAAAAGGATATGTAGTTTTCTCAAAGAAAACTTTATCCCTAAATTTCCATTCTACACTTTTAGGAATAATAGGTTTGTGACAAAATAAAATAGTAGTATCCTTTTTTTAGATCAATTAATGTAGTACTAGTATACGTGAAGACTTTTGTGCTGATTGTGGCTCAATTTATGGACAGAAACAAGTGTATCCCTTCTGTTCTCTAATGACTATTAACTAATATTAGCAGTCTTCATTCTGTAAGATGCTGCCTAATTTCTAATGGTGGAGAACGGTTGAAATGACCTCGAGGTTCATTCTTTCATGATACGCTAGGTAAATGTTCAGTTCTTTAAAGTACTCCTCAGTGGAAATGAATAAGAACCCCCACCGCACTGTCTAGAGTTTAATCTGCTGTTCAGCACAGTAGCAGAAAATCCCAAATTTCTGCTGATTCTGAACACAAAATGTGGGGTTTTGACTACCTGTTGCATAAGTTGACTTGCAGACAGTTTGTGTTCGCTGTACTGCAAACTGTTGACCAGTGGTACAGAAAAAGCCAAGGTATCCCACCTCGTCAGATTAGAAAAGTGCTAAGTTAGGGAGAATTCCACGTATTGAAAGGGATGTTAATCATCAACTGTTACTCAGTTATTGCTGAGTAAGACCAAAGTCACAGAAAACTAGGATGGAACTCTGCCTAGGCTCGTGTCTACTCATTGTGCACTCAGTGAGGTATGGCTTCTGTTAAGGGAAAAAAACATTATGTAATTGCGGACTAACTTGATGTCTATAAACAGACAAGGGATGATTTGTAGTTGCACATGTAGTTGTAATTCAGTCTGGGTTTTTCCTGACTTCTGAACTCTTGGCTCTAAGTTCTAATATTGTAGTATAGATGTAAGGTTATTCAGGTAGATTTCCCCCCCCCTCCGTAACCTATTTGCATATTTCTAAAGTGTAAAACTTTTTGCTATTTCAAAGCTCAGTTAGTTTAATTTTTGCCCCTTTGTTCTTTCCTTCATTGTCTCTTAATCTTATTGGTGACCTCATGCAGAGCAAGTAAATGTCAAATCATAATCAGTTTCACATTTTGTATCATGAATGTGATCAAGTTCCTCCTTTTCAGAAAATCTCATTAGTTAAGAGTGCATCTTACAATTGCTACACTGAACCCCTTATAGTAGGTATAACTTCACAGGCTTTAGTTACAGCCCTCTCCTGTTGTACATTTCGAACTTATGGATATCCTAAACTTTTCTGTTTGCTTAACCTTTCTCAGATGATCTGAGCTGAATTTAAAGCAGGACAAAAAATGTATGTGTAGATTCTTCCTTGCAGTAAGGCTGCCAAGCTAATGTCATCTGTGTGGAGTCATTCTGATATTGAAAGGTATCTAAAGAGGATGACAGGACCTCTTCTGCTGCTTTTCTTCTTCCTCTTTGCTTCCGCTTGTGTTAATACTAGGGGTATTGCGAAGCTTCTGTGCATCCTGATTACTTGGGCTCTAATAGCAGTTAGTAACTGGTCTGAAGCAAAGAAGCCAGAGCAGCTGGAATAAACCCAGTATTTCTGCAACTGTGTTCACACAAGGATTTAAACTGAGCTGTGTCAGCACAGTTTAGGAATCAAATTTAGGAGTCATCCAGGAAGGATGGGATAATTGTATACGCTGTAAGTAATGTGGAATTAAAAAAAAAAAAAGCCCCACAACTAGTAAATGGCAATAGAAACAACAATTGCAGCTGAGACTTAAACTCATAGCCTGAAATACCTATACAGACAAGTCATCGTGGCTTCAGGTAAGTATATGTGAAATATCTAATACACAAAGTGCTTGGCTCTACCAGTGGGCTTGTAAATATGCATTAGTGACAGGACTGTGGGTAGTAAGCCATTCAGTTCCTACTGGGTATGTGATGTGTCCCCGTTTGTGAAAACTTAAACGACGACTTTCAAGATTAGGTGTCCAAATGTTTCCCTGGAACAAGGTGAGTATTCTGGACTTCCTTTCTCAGAACAGGGAGGAAGCATCTTTCAAAGATCAATTGAACTCAGAGGCAGTTAATCACCAAAATGGCAGTTTAGATTAAGTGGAGTTCTAAGGAAAGAGCTCATCTGAGGGCTGAGTAAATGAGCGTTCAGTCCTTGGAGGGAGCATGGAAGGGAAGGCTCTTTAAGGGTTAAGAGATCAGTGTGCAGATTGGTGGTAGATTATCACCTTGGAGATCCTAGACTCTTATTTTGGTCATCGCAGAGCAGCAAACAATGGATTCCTTCATAAGAGGAGGAGAAAGGTCTCAGTTTAAAGAAGTGGTTGCTGTGGTTTGAAAAAGGTAGCTCAGAGAAGTGCTTGTATTCCTGCACTTTTCCTGGAGAGGTATAGTTTTAAAAGCTGTAGTGTCAGCTGCTGTGTCACAAATCTCAGCAACGCAGGCTCTGAAGCTGCAAAGAACACTGGTTGTTCATAGATTGCTCAGTTGGAAATTTTGTGGTCTATTTTGAGAATGTAGTTAATGACTTCACCAGGATCTACCTTGGCTTATGTGTTGTGAAACAATAATAAACTGCTACTGAAGCCTTTGCAAAATTAGATGTTTTTGCTTTTTTCTGATTCACTGCAAGTAAAGGCGTTGTCACTGTTTTGTTTTTTTCAACAAGTATAGTGTCCTTCAAGTTTCTGCTTCAGGTTCAATCTTAGGTTATTGAGCAATTACATGTAACAACTTAATCTGCACTGCTAAGTTGGTTCAATTCCTTCTGGTAGAGTTTAGTCCACACCTAGAATTTCTACCTGAGGAAAGCTGACCTTCGGCTGGCGTCCTTATGACAGTAATCTTTTTTTCCTTGTTTTTGGGTCTTTATTTTCTCCGTCAGAATTTTACCAGAGAATTAGCTAGCATTCATGCACGCAAATTACAGCTGTCTCTACATATAAATGTAGGTTGGGTGGTTTTTCCTGTTTGAATTTTTCAATTAATTCTATTCCCTACTCCCCCTGGGAATTTTACAGTGTCTAAATATGAATTAGCTCACTTAAAAATCTATGCTAATATCATCTTGTATTCATGGACTCGAGTATATTTATGCTGTATAGGTTAATTCAGATTAGCCCAACTGTTCCGGCCATTGGTGTTCACAACTAGGAAAATTTCATTCAGCTAGCACAGTGCAGTTCTATTAGTGCAACTACTGAAGCATGAAATAACCCCCCAACCCCAGTTAAAAATAAAGCAGCAAGGAAGACTTCAAAATCAGAGTTTTTGTTTTCAGTGTAGCTTTACCAAATATGCAAAGGCATCACTGGATTTATCAACCTTATCCCTCCTTTTCTGTGGTTATTAATCTGAGTTATGCAACTGTGGAGCAACCCTGATAACGCTGTCTGAACACTCTGGGGAGTTAAGGTAGGATTATAACTGCATTTTACTTATACATCATCCTAACAGTTGAAGAATAATATACCTCATGGAGAATCTAGTTCCTAAATCTGAAGCACACTTTGTTTGGAGTCCTTAAGCGCCTACCATCCAACTACCAGTGCACAGTTCGGATGCATTCTTAGGGATTGCAAGCGAGTTAAGCTTCAGTATGTTTTGAAGTCAATGACTCTTCTAACATACTGTTCATTATCACTTGTGATCAGAAAATGAGTGAGCTTGAGTTTTCCGTTATTGTCTGAAAACGTTTGGCATACCCAATAAGAAGAGATTAAATACTTTTTATTGCTTTAGCTAGTTTAAATGTGTGAAGATGCTATAGGTTCAGTGGGTATATCTGCCTTACGAGATAAACATTGAAAAAGTGCCTGGATGTTCCTGGAAGTTGCATAGCTGCAGCCCTACTACCCTGCACCTGGATTACTACTGTATGTTTTTAACATGCAGTTGGAGCTGGCTTGGGTATCTCTTGGCAGCACTACTGAGAAATGGCTCGTAAGGAAATACTAACACATGATGAGGGGCAACATCTTAAGTTTGTGCCATGCTTCCTTGTGACAGCCCCTAACAAAGCATAACACAGAGCAGAGTGCATTTGAGGCCTGTTCTTGACAGTCTTATGTGAAGTTATGGAAGAGTTAGTCTCGAGAGCTTTGTACTGCAGCAGGATGACTCAAGACCACTGGCAACCTGGTCCTGACCTGAGAGGGAATCTCTATTGCACAGTGGAGCTGCTTTCTATTTTTTTCCTCTAGCATAGCTTGTTTCCTTAGGAAGACTCATACAGCCTTTCTAGTGCAAATATAAGCACTAACGTGGACAAAGCGTAGTTAACTGCTCTGTGCAGACACAGGATCTTCTGGGTAAGAAGCTCTTCTAGGGTTTTGGTCTGTTTTTCAGCTTGAATGACATGAGTTAAATATTCTGCTGCTCTTACTGTTCAGCCTTTTAACTCTACTGCATGCAGGCTAAAGTAACAATAATTTTTTTTCTGTCTTTCCTTTTTGTCAGCTAGAAATGGTCTGATTGTCCAAATTTGGTACAGAATTTGCATACAGTTCATGACCAGCTTTGCCCTGTGCCTGTATTCCTATATCTTCAAATAAAGACAGAGCTATATGCATGCTACAGAAGGCAAAATTTTCTTCCTGGGGACCTGTCTGTTATAGTTAATGAAATCAACCTTTGTGTAAGTCTGTAAAAAGCTACAGGAGATTTTTGTTCTATGGAAAAATAACTTTCTTTTCCAGTACTGGAAAAGTCCGTGGTTAGAGGGTCAAAGAAAGCCAAGTCTGAATAACACAATGTGAATGGCGTATAATTACAACTAAAAAGGAGTTGTTGCTTGTAGAGAGTGCTGAGGCAAAGACAAACTGGCCATCTGAGATGAACAATTTGATGCTTCTGTTAGCACAGCCTGAGCTGCAAGGAGGAGAAATGAAGTCGTATACATTCAGTATAATATTTTTTTTAAAACTCCGTGGAATCTAGTTTGTTACTGTATAGAAAGAATTCCCTCCTTAAAGCTTGTTTGTGCATAACAACTTTGGTCAGGCTCAAGAGGGTAAAAAGATCAGAGGGGTGCTGAAACCAGAAATGTTTGGGTTCTTCAGCAAGTGCTCTTTTCTGCCTTCAGATACTGCCCTGGGCAGATTTTTTGTCAGGCGCTGCTGGTGTCCAGACTCTCAGTTCTTCCCCCAGAAGTAACGTCAGGCCTTTCTGCAAGGGCAGTCAGGTGCAGGGCTAAGCTCAGTTGTTATAATCCATTTGTACATATTATGGGGGTAAGAACAATATGAAATAGTGTCACGGTTTAACCTCAGCCTGCAGCTAAGCACCAGACAGCTGCTCAGTTACCCCTGTCGGTGGGATGGGGGAGAGAATCAGAAGGGTAAAAGTGAGAAAACTCATGGGTTGAGATAAAGACAGTTTAAATAAAGCAAAAACTGCACATGCAAACAGAGCAAAACAAGGAATTCACTTCAGTACTTCCCATTGGCAGGCAGCTGTTCAGCCATCTCCAGGAAAGCAGGGCTTCATCATGCCTAATGGTGCCTTGGGAAGACAAATGCCATCACTCTGAACATACCCCCTTCTTCTCCCTGCTTTATATGCTGAGCATGAGTGGTATGGTATGGAATATCCCTTTGGTTAGGTGGGGTCAGCTGTCCTGGCTGTATCCCCCTCCCAGCTTTTTGTGCACCCTCAGCCTCCTAGCCAGTGGGGTGGGGTGAGAAGCCAAAAAGGCCTTGACTCTGTGAAAGTACTGCTCAGCAATAGCTATAACATCCCTGTATTATCAACACTGTTTCCAGCACAAATCCAGAACATAATCCCACAGTAGCTACTATAAAGTAAATTAACTCTATCCCAGCCAAAACCAGCTCAGGTTGAAATTTTCACAACTTCAGGAGAAGGAGAAAAATAAGCCAGCAAGGCTAGGGAGTGGACTGAAAAGCCTGAAGGGTGAAATCAGGAGAGGATAGGAGTAGGGAAACCAGCGGCTGTGGAATGGTATAATGTTGAGACTCAGGAGGAATGAAGTGGCATAAAGACAGCAGAGTAGGGGGAATTTCTTTCTGCCTTCCTCTACCTCAGGGGTTGTTTGTTTTTAGGTCTTAAACTATTTTCTTGCTGTGCTGTGACACTACAAGACTCTAAAACCTCCCTAAACTGTCAGTTTGTCCTGAAAGGGGGAGAGATGTAAGTGCTATATGGAAGTTAGGTAGAGTGGGTTACTTCTGGAAGTATCTTCGAGATCTCTGAGCAGTTGTGCCCTCTACTTGTCTTGGCTTAGTTATGCCTAAACAGTTGTGAAGTGGTAGGAAACAGGGCAGACTCATCATACATGCCTTGGTTTTCTGGCTATTACACTGCATCACTACAAGATGAGTTAGAAAACAAATAGCAGCCTCATGTCTGATTTGTCTTCCTTTTTGTTCTTTATAGAAGCAAGGATTTAACTTAATCCACTTTAATGAAGGCTTTTCACCCTTTAATTCTTCACCTTGATGTCTTGGAGTCAACAGCACTCATGTAATAAAGTAAATTGAGAGAAAATGAGAAGATTCAATTGATTTCTCAAATGTACAGGTAAATCCAGCTTGCATTTAATTATTCCCCTGATAATAAAATGGCCACTATTGTTTTTGTTATGTTCTTTGAGTGGAATTGGCTTTATCAAGATGTTTCAGGCAAAATGCAGTCCCTATTACTAAATCTACCTTGAAGAGCTGACTAGTCACTGGGGCATTTGAGCTACTGTATGGCAAAGGGAAAGCTGTAAGCTGATTACTGAGAGTGTGGAAAATTAATGTTTTTGTTAAATTCTGAGCAGAGATAAGGGCTTCCTGAAGATGTGGTGAGATTTGATGTTCTTTCTCAGTGTTATCAAATTGTTGGTGTAACTGCCTGTTCTGTACTGAACCATGATGTAATCATGTAATCCCGTTCTGCTGTGAAAGATATGAACTGTTGACTTGGGTTCCACTCCCCAGTGTTCCTTAACATAGCTGTTACTGCCACTGAAAATTCAGCAGCTGGTCACAGGTTGGTAGGTCTTTAACAGGGTGTCTTAATTATCACCAGGTAAGAGATATCTTAGCTTTAGTAACCTCCATGTAGAAGGTGTAGAAGTTAATGGCCTTTAAGGTCTACCTATGTAAGTTGCAGCACAAGGAGGTTTCAGAAGTGCTGCTTCTTGTTGTTCTAGAAGTCTCAGCTGACACTGAATATAGATATTCTGTGAAGGTGTGGTGGTTTGAAAGAGCTTGCAATCAAAATGACAGAGGAAGAAAGGGAAGAAGGGAGATATACTCAAGGTTGCAGAAGCCACTGTCAATTGTTCCCTGCTAGACCAACACTTGTTCTGTCCTTCCATGTTCTCAGAAGACCTCTGAAACACTAATTAGATGACATCATTATGACCTAAACAAGGATACTGCAGAACTTTTTGTAGGTACACAATATTAGCACTAAACATATACTAGCAGACATCCGTTGTGTAAGCTGATTGATGAAAGAAAAAAGTAATAGGACCAAGGCAAAAATTTCCTAGAATTAACGTTCTTTCAACTACAGAAAACATGGCTCTATAGGAATATCCCATGCAAAGTTTAACAAGTGGTAATAATGACAATTGGTTATTTATGAGGTTCTGAAATTTGAGGCTTAATTTAGAAGGTGGAAGAACTGAGACTTCAGTTGAAAAGAAGCTTTTTATTGAAGTTGCTTGTGTGGTTTTTTGCTGTACCCATACATGCAGGTTTCTTGCCTCTGCACAGAAGTTGGCATTCTGACACTGCATTCCCACTACCTCATGATTTGTGTAGTGTACACTGCTGTAGTTATTCAGAGCTCTTTGCTTATCTCAAGCATTGAAACTCCCACTTCATTTCTTTAAGTGATCAAGAATGTTTTCTGGTATTTAGGACCTGGGACATGCAGAACATCCTTCCTCATTCACGTGTCGAAATACTCTGTGTACTCTTTATATTGTTTTGCAACTCATGGATTTACCTGTAAAGTAGAAGGGCACCATGCCTTTGATAGAAGTCTCATCTAGCTTTGGAAATATCAGTGATTAACTACATAGGCAAGGGGAATTTGGCTTGTCCAGGTGGTTTGGATATCCAAAAATGCTGTAGCCAAAGCCATTCAAGGGCTCCTAGAATTGCTGCCGTGGGGGGGGTTATCTTTATGTGAATAAATTTATAGTTAAAGGACAAAGCAAAGACTAGTTTTGTAAACAGAAGGAGGTCATTAGTGAAATACCACATCATTCTGCTAGTTTCTGTGCTTTTTTTAAGCACTGTTTTACTTAAGTGCCCTGGAAAAAGTTTGGTTTGTAGATGGAAAACCTATTCAGGGTAGTCAAACCAAAAAAATGGCATCAGGATGTCATGGGTGTCAGAAGTTTATAAGAATCCTCTGAATCCACTTATATTTCTGGGATTATAATCTGTTTAGGGTATTCCATGAAACCCCGGACTCTCAGATTCTAACAGGCTGAGAGAATGTGTGGGAATTAAATATTTACTCAATCCCTTTGTAAGTATCTGCTATTGGCTAATGTTGGAGAGAAAAGATACTGCACAGACAACCCTGTGCAATGCACACTGGAGAGCTGCCTGGTGGAAAAGGACCTGGGGGTGCCAGCTGTCAGCCAGCTGTACAGGAGCCAGCAGTGTGCCCAGGTGGCCAAGAAGGCCAAGGGCATCCTGGCTTGTCTCAGGAATAGTGTGGCCAGCAGGAGTAGGGAGGGGATCGTGCCCCTGGACTTGGCATTGGTGAGGCCGCACCTCAAGTACTGTGTTTGGACAGTGAGTTGCTGGAGCGTATTCAGGGAAAGGGCAGTGAAGCTGGTGAAGGGGCTAGAATACAAGTGTCATGAGGAGTGGCTGAGGGAACTGGGGTTGTTTAGCCTGGAAACAAGGAGACTCAAGGGAGACCTTATTGCTACCTGAAAGGAAGCTGTAGCTGGGTGGGTATTGGGCTCTTTTCCCAAGTAACAAGTGATTGGAGGAGAGCAAACAGCTTCAAGTTGCACCAGGGAGGCTTAGACTGGTTATTAGAAAATACTTCCTCACTGAAAGGGTTCTCAAGCGTTGGGAAAGGCCGTGCAGGGAAGTGGTTGAGTCACCATCTCTGGAGGTATTTAAGATGTGTGGATGTGGTGCTCAGGAACATGGTTTAGTGATGGACTTAGCAGTGTTAGGTTTATGGTTGCACTTTATGATCTTAAAGGTGTTTTCTGACCTAAATGTTTCTATGACCTTTGGTCAGAGCTCATGCAGCAGAACTTAGTTTAACTTGGATATTGATTTATCCAAGTTGTAGCCAGGCATTACTTTTAAATCTGGGACATGAAGTCATAGAAACATGTTGTCAAACGTCTTGGAAGATCAGCATTTAGGGTTATATCATATATGCTTTGTCTACATGTACTAAAAAAATCAAATACATAACAAAACCATGCCATCCCATTGCCCATGAATGCCTACCACCTGCCCGCCCCCCCCAAAAAAAAAAAAAAGGCAACTGCAGAACAATGC
>Ga0065711_1010239_pt1 | contig 11623 bp, 8 predicted proteins | sample Hoacrofraction12_FD_59098 | JGI IMG/M metagenome (GOLD analysis project Ga0065711, IMG submission 59098) | Hoatzin crop microbial communities from Cojedes, Venezuela - Epithelial fraction 12 v2 (version 2) | ecosystem: Host-associated > Birds > Digestive system > Esophagus > Crop | place... | reverse complement strand
GTTTCTGCCTCTTTCTTTTCATTCTCCTCCGCACGCCGGCAGGGGGAGGGGCGGCCGCGTGGCGCTTTTGTTGCCGGCGGCAGCCGAAACCAAAACATGAGGGAACTGGGGTTGTTCAGTCTGGAGAAGAGGAGGCTGAGGGGAGACCTTATCGCTCTCTACAACTACCTGAAAGAAGGTTGTAGCGAGGCGGGTGTTGGTCTCTTCTCCCAACAAACTAGCAATAGGACAAGAGGCAATGGCCTCAAGTTGCGCCGGGGGAGGTTTAGATTGGATATTAGGAAAAATTTCTTTACTGAAAGAGTTGTCAGGCATTGGACCAGGCTGCCCAGGGAGGTGGTGGAGTCACCATCCCTGGAGGTGTTCAAAAAACGTAAATATGGCACTTGGGGACATGGTTTAGTAGGCACGCTGGTGATGGGTTGACAGTTGGACTTGATGATCTTCAAGATCTTTTCCAACCTTAATGATTCTATGATCCTATCATTTCCATAGTCATGCAAAGTTGCATGGCACCATATGCAAACCAGAGCAGTTCAGATGACTTAACACAATCTGCTCTTTAGTGCTCTGCGTTAGCTTTTGTCTTTGCTATTAATTTGACAGGCTGACACATGAATGTCACCCTTGATCTCAGAATTCGTTCCATTCCTACCTCCTTCCTACTATTTGTCCTCCTATTACAGTTTCTTTCACCAGCACAGTGTCAATTACACAACTACACTCAACAATTCCAAAGACAAAGAACTTCTGCATTACAGAGTGGAGGGCAAATGTCCATTCGCACTCAGAGCCCCTGCTCTCTGAAGTCCATACAAGTTTTGCCATTGATTTCTACAGCACCAAAGCAACCCTCCTTGCAGCCACATCAGATCCTGAGATCTTCTTTCTGTACTTGGAGAGATAACACAAGTCCATTTCTGCTATCTAGTTGTTTGTACTCTTCAAAATTAAGGGCTGTGCTCCAATGTAGGTACATTACAGCTAGGAAGTCTGTGTTATAGGTGATTTAATATTGACATTTTCTCAGGCCCAGCAGTCATAAATCAGTCATTAGGTATTCCTCCTCAATGTCTTACCCACTGAATTCACACTGCTTGATAGTGCCACTACTTCTAAGTATACAGACAGTTTTTGAATTTCTACTGATGTAACAGGGCACATCGAGATTTTTTGCTACACCTACTTCAGTGATGAGTCTCAGTGTACCAGTTTGGTAAGACAAAGAGCATTTGCATTTGAGTAGTGCTGCGCTCCCAGAGCAGTCTTCTTGCACTTCTCCATTGCTGTGGAAAGCACAGACCTTTCTGCAGTTGCATGTGCTGAAGGCTGAAACTATTTTTACCAGTCATTGCTGCCATGCTACAGAGCATCAACCACATAATAGCAAATCCAAGACACAAAAGCAATGATTTTCAGCTGACCACACACACCCCCAAACTATCACAATAATTTTCAATGCATGCAAGGCTCAAGAAGGAGGATATCAGCTGCAGATTTATATGAGGAAAAGGCAAGAGTGTTTCATCTGTTCATTGGCACAACCCAGGGGAGCAGATCAGCTTCCATGTCTCATAACCCTGTTCCCACTGTACAGGCCCTTCCTCCTCATTAAGATCAGAGTCTGTGCCAAAAGACCTTTTGGACCCAGTACGGAGCCATACCAGCTGCAGTCTTCCAAAACTTCTGTATAGCCCTTCCAAGAGTTTTCCTACAAAGGGATCTCAGCCAGCCAATGTTAACACATCTGCAACCTCAAAATCCTCTGCAAGGAACGGAGATCTATTTCACAGTTACAGGGAAGGAAGCAACAGCACAGAAAAAAATCAAACATTCTGTTCAGCATCGCACAGTGCCAGTCTCAAAGGCAGGGAGACAACTCAGATCACAGTTCTCAGCCTTGTGCCTTGATCACCAGGACTTGCTCAGTCCTACACAGTTAGGGACAAACTGCAAAGGGGATACAGCTTCATCTAAACCAAGATGCCATAAAACACAGCATGCAAATACGATGTGTATAGATAAGGAACCATGGTGATGCACCTAATCGAAATGCCTTGCAGGAGTCCAGCTGTTAGAGGCTCACAGCCCACCATCAAGTTGGGTGCCAGCTTACTGAATGACTTCTGATTATCAGATCTACAAGAATTTATGGTGTTCTAGGTTATTACAAGAGAGATTTTCTTTATACAGTCAGATCTGCAATACTTCCCCACAGTAAAAAGGTCACAGACCGTTCTGAACACTGCCAGGATGCACAGCTGCAGAAAGTTACAACTCTCTGGACAAAACACAGCATAGGTTTCAAAGGGAACATTTTCCAAGCCCCTTGAATTCCTTACAAATCACACAATGATGCACCTTTATAAGGGTAATAATTAAGATGCTTTTCTGTTAGAAAAAGGCCCAAAATTCTTGTCACATATATGTAAGTTTGTAAAAGTACGAGGCTAATCTAGGGAAAATTTTAACGAAGTCATTTGTGCTGATGATTAGAAAAAGAGGACAAAAGAAGCCCCATGTTTTCCTCTTACTCCAGCTTCTGCGTGCCCTTTTTGTGGCCCAAGTATTTTATCTAACACCCCGTTCTCTCTCACATCAATCCAGTTCTTTGGCACTGATTTCACAATTGAAAGTGAAAAAATCTTTCGGGGGGGGGAGTTGCTGCTAGGGCTAGAAAGGGGGAAACCATGGAAATACAGGTCTTTCTCTCTGGGCTATAATCTTACTAGTCTTGGTTTTGTCCCCATGGCAGTGGGAGCCTGCAGTACAGCCCCTTCAAGCCATGCCCAGACAGGACATTTCAACCAACACATTGTGCCTTACACGGGCCTCTACCAGGTCAGGAGCTCAGCTCACAAGGTATCCTATTTGCCTCAACCAGTCCTGAGGCAGTACAACGACACTTACTTAGGCAGCTTCCCAGTTAAACTGCTACTTAATAACCAAATCTTACCTCTGTTGTTTTGATGTGCATATAAATTCACATTCTGTAACTTCCAGAATTGGTCGAGCTAGGGGAATATTCTTTAATTCTACAAGACAAACATGAAAACATGAAGGATGAAACTCTGCAGCCTTGGACATAATCCAAGATTCAACTGGATTAGGTCTTGAGAGAATTTATCTAATTTTGCCCTGCTTACAGCAGGGGCTTGGATCATAGACCTCCAGATGTCCCGTCCAACCTAAACTGCTTTATGAGTTTATTACTCCAAGTGCTTGGGTTTTGCTGATTCTGAGTTTAAATCCAAGTATACTATAAACTCACTTGGGACTGAGTTTCCCACACCATGTAGCAAAGCAGAGCTTTCCTACCTATCATCCATCACCATCATTCACTGCCTTCCTCTCCTCACTGCAAAGCCAGCTCTCATGCCAGCCTGTGAAGTCTGACTGCAGTACCCACTTCCTACCCCTGAGCTCTGGAGCAGGAGAGTTAAGATGTCCCAGTACCCTAAGTTTATGAATCACCATATCCTTGAGTGAGGAGTGCCCAGCAGCCGCAATTTCCCACCAACTCCATCACCAGACAAAAAAAACTACATCACTTCAAACATTCTTTTTTCCAAAGTTGTAAAGAGAGAAAACATTATTGACACAGAAAATCAAAAAGAAAAAAAAAAAAAAATCCTCCTCCAGCGCTAAAGCAACTAGCTCACAGCCCTGACTCTCTGTGGTTAAGTGAGAACTACTTCTATTAAGGTAAAACAGGATTTCTTTGTTAAGGTGCCAATGCTCTCAGCTCAAGCACTGAACATCTCTTGCCAGCTTAGCAAGGCTTCCTCCTCCCCCATGGCCATTACTGCAGTGCCTGCCCTGGTACCACACACAACCTGCCTGCCTTTCTGCACGCGTATTTCCATGTTGCTTGCTAGTTAGCACATTCTCTGCATCAGATTGCTTGTTTGTGGTGCAGCCTTCCAAACAGAACAGATAAAATTCATGCATCAAGTACAACATATTAAATGTATGTACAAAATACTAAATGTACAATCCCCTCACTAGATTCTTCACTAATATTTTTCAATAAGCATGGTATAAAGTTGTATGATGATCTAGTGAAACTGGCAAGTGGAGACCTTGTGTGATAGCACCTCTCTTTCTAAATATTGGCTATGCAGACTCCTTCTTGGGATCCTTCACACGTGTACTGAAGCCACGGCAGCTTAACATGCTGCAGCCCACTGGGGCTGAATAACGGTAGCTGTGTTAATGCATGATTTTGGCCTACACTAAAGAGAAAAAGAGAGTTAAAGTCGCATTTAAAAAACACCAGCCTTTACCAGAGACTAAGGACTCATATACCATTACCACAGCTCAGATGATGCATGTTAAACTGTAAAATAATCATGAACCTGAAACCTCTATTTACATCACAGCAATAATACCCATCTGTCCAAAATCCCTGGAATCAATGCAAGCTTTGTCTGCATTCAGTGCCTTATGTTTCCTGCTACAGCCACTTTACTGACTTTGATTAATGATCACTTTGTGTACTATTAGCTGAGCAAGCAAAGTGTGACTCCAAGCATTTGAAATAAGACCAAGGAGATACTAAAGCCTACAGCAAAATCAACTGGCCTTGCAGCTCCCTACCCTCTTCTTTCCAGCTCCTTTTAAACCAGCTCTGAACTACAGGATATATTTCCTAAGAACCTTCCAATGATCCCATCTTACTATCAAAATAAACAACAGTAGTTAGAGCTCCACTAGGTTGTTATGAATAGCCTTCCCTAGCTTTCAAATTTCTCCCAGGCTGCAAAGCTAGCGGCACTGGAGGAGTTAGTCTTAATGCACATGTAGTTTACCGAACAGCGTACCATAGATAAATCATCACTTCTTGTGTGGAGAGTTTCAAAGGAAAATGATGGCCTAAATGTTCATACAGTACCAAGAACTAGCTTAAAAATGAAAAAAGAAAAAAAAGAAGTAGGAAATTCTAGCACTACTTGCACATCTCTAGTTTAAGTCAGGGATATAGGGGTTTAGTGCTATGATTCACAAAACCTTCATGGCCAGTACCTCGTGGTCCTGGTAATAACAAGGTTGAGAGTCTTCAACAGTTGAACTAAAGGGAACATTGTCAGTGAGCTTGACTTCCCCTCTCAGCTTATTTCAATACAATATGCAACAACTATTCCCTTCCTCTTCCCCCAAAATAAAAAGTAGCAGAAAGCATCTTTCTGTAGAAGAGTTATAATCAGGAAGTTTCTTAGCTATAAAATAAGCTTTTAAGAATATTTCTCCCCAAAACTACCAGATCACATAAGTGCAACAGATATTTAGGAAACATGTCACAGAGAGATCAGCAATCAGGTCTTTTACTGGGAAAAAAAGAATCATGTAATGAAAACTTTGTCTTTAGTCAGAACCAGGATTAGACTTGCAGTTGTCCTTGACTATAGTCTGAGCCAATTCCTTCCCCACACACACTAGATGACTTTGCCCAATGAAGCTTTCTCATGGCTTGTTGCTTTAAGCAAGTTCCCCAACCATTTCTCACCAAAATATTTATAGATATAAGAGGTTATGTGTACTTTTTCTACCAAGGGAAGAAAAGGTCTAGAGTGGAGTTCAAGCTTTTTCAACCTCTATCAAGGAAATCTGCCAAAATTGTGCTGCAGATCTCAGCAGCTTGCTGGCTTTTGTTATTAGGGGCATATGAAGTGCTAAGGAAAACAAAACAAACCCCAAGAAACAAATGACCAACACAAACAAAACTATTTGCAGAAGTTTTAGTGGTCCTCCGAAACCCAGGAACACAGCTGTATGTATTTCAAGATCTGATCTTGTATCTAACCCACACTGCAGGGATGTGTTCTACAGAGCAGACCTCTAGCAACTCTCACTACCACCTCTGCTCACCTTTCCCTGTGCATTCAGAGCCCTTCAGATAGTCACAGAAAAGAGGTAGCCACGAGTTGTCCATAGACTAGCATAGATGCAGAAGCAGGTGAACTAAGAACTACCTGCATCACATGCATCACTGGGTTGCTGCTATGATGCGGAGCCAAGATGCTCATGAGAATTTTCAAGTCTCAATATTTTGCTGCAGTTTCTGGAGCCTGAAAGGCCAGCGCTGCAAGCAGGTGCTTTCCAAAGCCATCTCTGAGAAACCGTGGCCTTGATTTATAGCTACTTCAGCTTTAAAAGTCTTTATATAAAAAACAACAATTTGGCATTTCAGAGATGGAACTCAGCTTTTAAAATATCAGGATGATTTGTGAAGGACTACCACAATGCAGAGCCTACAGACACATACCTTGTTCAGAAGTGCTAAACCTGTGCTATGGATTTGCAGAAGAGGTCTAGCGCACATTTAGAGAATGGGCTGAAAAATCACAGTTTGGACAAAAATAACCCTACAAGAAAAACTATCAGAATACATGGGATCAGAAATCTTTCGGTTTTTAGTAACCTAGCATTTTGTTAAGGTGAAAAACTCTCAAAGTTCTATTTTAAGCTTCAAGAAAAGCAAGTCCTGGAACACTTGAGAAATAAATATCATCCTTTGATTCACAAGGGAAGTATTCCTCTTTTATCCCCCTGTAATTCACAAAGAGAAAAGCATTTAGAATATTTTCTTCCAAAATAGCACTCACTTGGTTATCTAGATCAGGGGTCTGCCTACAGAAATGATAATGAAACTGCAGAACTATTTCAGTACAATCTCTGCTCCAATAAATTACGTGGCTACTTTAAATAGAAGTTATGCAGTTCTCAATCATATTTTAGCATAACACTATATTCCTAGAATATGTTATCCACTAGTTATGTGTTAAACTTGCAGTTTAAATCAATCTATGAAAAAAACTATTATAAGACTTGGTTATTCTTGTACAAAGCAAAGTGCAGAAGCTGTTGTTCCTCAAGAGCAATGGGCTGATAAGAAAGCTAAGAAGAAGATTTCTTTTGCTCATGTGTTCAGTCTGAGTTTGGGTTTTATCTGTTTGGCTTTTGCATCCCTTGCATACCCTCACATGTAGGTTATTCCCAGAGCTGTTCCCATCCTGAGACAGAACTGTGGCCCATGGGAAGGGGATGGGTGTTGGTGCCTTCAGTTCTTCACCTTGCAAACAGGAGATATTGCAAGTGCTCCTTCATTTCCAAGAATATACTACATGAAATTCAAGAGACAAGAAGCATCTCTTCATGCACAAGATCAAGTCTGAATGACTGCCTTTAAACCACACTTTGAAAACCCACTGTCTTCGAGTGGCAGAGCAGTTCAAGCTGTAAAAGTCTCCAAGCAAACTAGCAGTCAGGTGTGAACAGGGCAGAACTGAAAACTAACAATTTCCAAATACAAAAATTGAAAATAAAAAGCCAAAAAGCATTCATTGAAATGAGAAGCGGGTGTTTTTGGTGAGCTTCACAAGTCGTCATGCTTTACGGAGGTGATATTCATATCCAAAGCATATGGGGGGGGAGAGGGGGTTGCTTTGAAAAATGTCATTCTTTGGCAGAAGTCACGCCACACAGGGCTTGAAATTTTGATGCTTCTACTTAACATACAGGCTTCAGTACTACCTACTGCTTTCCTCACAAAATGATCTTCTGAAATCTGCTGTAGCCTTTTCTCCATCTCTTTCACATACATTCACGATCTGCACATGGCTCACAAAACTTCAAAGTGTGCTAAAAATAGTCACTTAGGGCACATTGAGGGCTTTTTAAAAAATATTTTGTTCAAACTAAACACCAGAGGAAATCTAAGGTCATATAGGTTTAAGAAGTAATTAGCAATGAATATTTTGTTACAGAATATAGCTTTTTTCTGCTTGCAAAATAGGTAGAAGCAGTGCAAAAAGGTGTCAAAGTCAACATTAATTACTAATTTCTTTGCAAAAGATTTGATAGAACTGCATTTGCAAACCTTAGGTGGAAATATGCAGCATTCAAACTTTTAGGCACGCATTCATGTCATGATTTTGTTACAAATGAGATGCAAAACCAATGCAAACATTAGCAGTCAGCACAATACAACACCCCTTCCCAACAATAATAAAATATATATGCTGAATTTCACATTCACAATATTTGAAATTAAGTTGGTTTCACACAGATGTGAGTATTTTTGTAACAGAACATATCCCTTGGCAGCAGATATTAAAACATTTTTTTTCCTTTAATATTCCAAACTGAATTGCAGTACTTTAGGCATGCACACACCTCTAATGCTTCTTATATATGTATTTTCAATACACATATCAAAAGCCTATGCTTGCCGAGTGGCAATAGAGCAATAAAGAGTTTTCATAACAGACAGATTATAATTACCATGCTGCTGATATGCTTAGTCTAGTAAAAGTTAGTGGAAAAAGCCACTCTTCTGCTAAAACAATTTCAACCTGGAGAACATTGGACAGTTCAGTTTTGCTCAGCTTCTCGGGGTTCCTGCTGACAGCGCTGGCAGGGTTCACCCACTGCCTCTGGACAGGGAAACACCAGCATCCCTTGCCTATGGCTCCTGGGCAGCTGGCAGCTAAGAAAACCCTGCTGCAGCCGTGACCCAGAGAGCCCAGTCTCTAACCAGGCTTTTAAAACTGATCAGTGAAAGACAGATGGACAAGAGACACTCGTGGCTCCCTGTAGAGTCAGACAGTTTGTACTCAACACATCCCCTTTTTCCTTTACTGACATCCTCTACACTGTCTTTGTGTCAGCAAAAGATTCGTGGAATACATCCTATTCAAGAAGGTCTGTGGAACTGGGTTTCTTAAATAAACTATTTTAAGGAATTCGAAATCACGGAAGTTTTTTAAAAATACGGCTCAATCTGATCCAAACCAAAACCTAACAGAAAGAAAACAGCCAGGGGAACAAACGAGCCTCCAGAAAACAAAACCCAAAGTAAAAACCACAACCCACAATCCTGCTTTTTGGCCTACTTTATGCTTATCTTTCAATTTAATAACTAGGATAAATTCACACTTGACCCACATTTAAATGATGCCATTAATTTTAAGAGAGGCTTTTTTTCCATAAGCAGTAATGTTCAGTTGTTTGAGAGGCACTTGGGACTCCAGATGTGTTTCCTGGACTCTATTCATGTCATGTCTAAATATTTAGCTTTGTCCACAGCACTGGTCCTCTCCCGGAACTTAAGAGCATATGAACGGCCAGAAATGCTACTCCTGTCCTCAGTGTAACCATGTAGTTAGCTACCTCACCAAGGCCACAAGTTTCCTTGATGCCAGATGTCAATTCTGAGCTGATGGGGAAATGACCATCATGATGCTTGATAGCTACAGAAAAACAAACATTTTGAACACAAAGAAACACAATCATCTTCTCTCTCCAAGTGAGCACTTGAAGCAGATGAATTGCCTGGATTCTGGCTCAGAGCTTTGCTTCAGCACGCTAACCTCCACTTCGTAGGTTAAACTGTACTATGTATGCAGAACTAAATCCATGACTTCATCCACAGTTATGCACATTTGTAAATGTTAACCCTGAAAACTTATTTTCGAGCTTGTAAATAGCCCTATAATTACAATACTTTTGATCAGGTTTCAGAAAAAGTCATCCATACATTTTTGCCCGCTGACGCAGCAGAAAGTAATCAATCAATTTGCTTTTGCTATGTCCCTTGTCACAGTGCCAGTCATAAAGAAGCCCCTCAACATCAGGTCAGAGCAACTCTCTAGAACACATTTATTTGGTCTCCGAAGAAGAAAAAAAAAAAAAACAAACAACAAAAAAAACAAAACAGAGACTAGGAAATAAACCTCCCACCCTTTCACCAAGCAGTAATAGAATCAGAACTCTGGCCTTCATCGCTTTCTGTTGTGCTCCAAAGTATTTCATCTTGCTCAGGGCATTTCCAACTCCCCATGCCACAGTGCTGTGGTATGCATTGCACGTGTTAACCTGAGCACGGAGGGCATCCTACTGCAGACTCCCCATCCTCACAGGCTCTTGTCCTACTGAGGGACTTCCACCACCCCGATAAGCTGTAGGCAATCCAGGAGATTCCTAGAGTGCATTGAGGATAACTTTTAAGTCAGGTAATAGACACCCCTACCTGAGGGGATTCAACACTGGACCTGATGGTCACCAATGCCAGTGAGCTCATCCGTGACATCAAGACTGGAGGCAGCCTGGGCTGCAGTGATCACTCATTGATGGAGTTCACACTCGTGAGGGATATGGGAAAGGCGAGCAGTATAGTCAGGACTCTAAATTTTTGGAAAGCCTACTTCTAGCTCTTCAAGGAGTTAGTCAGTAGGACCCTCTGGGAAACGCTCCTCAGGGACAGGGGAGCAGAACTGAGCTGGCAGATCTTGAAGGATGCTTTCCATAGACAACAAGAGCTCTCAGTCCCCAGGTGTAAGAAGTCAGACAAGGAAGGGAAGCGATCAGCATAGCTGAGTCAAGACACACTGGTCAAACAAAAGAGCAAGAGCGAACTGCACAGACAGTGGAAGCAGGGACAGCTATCTTGGGAAGAGTATAGGGACACTGCCTGGTTGTGCAGGGACTGGGTCAGGAGGGGCAAGGCATTGCTGGACCTGAATTTGTCAAGGGATGCTAATAACAACAAGAAGGGCTTCTACAGCTATGTCAGCCAGAAAAGGAAGTTTAAAGAAAGTGTACCCTCCCAATGAGCAAGAATGGTGACCTAGTATCAATAGACAAGGAGAAGGCTGAGGTACTCAAGAACTTTATTGCCTCAGTCTTTACTGGCAACCTCCCTTCTCACTGCTCCTGAGTCAATGGATCACAAGATGGTGGGGGGTAAAGCCCCTCCCACTGTAAGGGAAGATCAGGTTCGTGACCACCTGAGGAACCTGAACATACATAAGTCTATGGGACCTGATGAGATGCATCCCTGAGTCCTGAGGGAATTGCCTGATGTAGTTGCCAAGCCACTCTCCATAATATTTGAAAGTTCTGGCAGTCAGGTGAAGTCCCTGATGACTGGAAGAAGTGAAACATTGCACCCATTTCTAAAATGGGTAGAAAGGAGGACCCTGGGGACTACCGACCTGTCAGCCTCAACTCTGTGCCTATGAAGTTCATGGCGCAGATCCTCCTAGAAGCTATGCTAAGGCACATGGAGGACAGGAAGGTGATTCGAGACAGCCAACATGGCTTCACCATGGGCAAGTCCTGCCTGAGCAACATAGCGGCCTTCTATAATGGAATGACTATATCAGTGGACAAGGGAAAAGCAACATATGTCATCTGTCTGGACTTCTGGAAAGGCTTTGACATAGTCCACACAATACTATTCTGTCTAAATTGGGGAGATAGGGATTTAATTGGTGGACTGATCACTGGATAAGGAATTGGTTGCATGGTTGCATCCAGAGGGTAGTGGTCAATGGCTCAATGTCCAGAAGAAGATTGGTGAGAAGTGGTGTCCTTCAGGGGTCCATACAGAGACTAGTGCTCTTTAATGACTTCATCAATGACATAGTGAGATCGAGTGTACCCTCAGCAAGTTTGCTGATGACACCAAACTGGGAGGTGTGGTAGATACAGCAGAAGGCTGTGATGCCATTCAGCGTGACCTGGACAGGCTGGAGAGTTGGGCAGAGAGGAACGTGATGAAATTCAACAAGGGCAAGTGCAGGGTCCTGCACCTGGGGAGGAACAACCCCATGCACCAGTA
>Ga0065711_1048805_pt1 | contig 11624 bp, 12 predicted proteins | sample Hoacrofraction12_FD_59098 | JGI IMG/M metagenome (GOLD analysis project Ga0065711, IMG submission 59098) | Hoatzin crop microbial communities from Cojedes, Venezuela - Epithelial fraction 12 v2 (version 2) | ecosystem: Host-associated > Birds > Digestive system > Esophagus > Crop | place... | reverse complement strand
CGCCCCCCGCCCCCGCCCCGCCGGCCGCCTCGGCTCCCGAAGCCGGGGAATTCCCCGGGCGGCGGTCGGAAAGCCACGGCGGGCAGGCAGCAGCGGGGAGCGCGCCCTCCGTGTCGCCGAAACCCCGCTCCTCACCCCCCCGCTCACGGCAACACGGTGATGGTGCGAAGCCCCAGAGCTCTCAAAAGGGGTGGGGGAACCCGGGGTCTGGGTGTAGCATGCTTAAATATATATATACAGATATGTGTACATACACACACATATATATACACGCATATATATATGTGTGTGTGTGTATAAAATAAAAATATAAAAATATAATTTGTGAGATAACCTTGATTCTAAAGTCAGGTGTTTACACCTTTTTTCAACACCTCGGCTAGCAGTATCCTGGTTCCTTTTAAAAACGTGGCTTAAATGAATCCTTTAAAAAGTAGCCAATGCAGATATGTTGAAGAATAGGAATGTGCAATTTCTCAGTAATTTGTGGTTCATTCTCTTTCTTGCACCGAGAGCATTAGCTACAGCCTTAGCCTGCACTAAGGCCTCCCTTGCTATTCCCATTACCAACCTTTCTTTTGAGCAATGTATTTTTGATACTTCTACTTATTGGATTTAAATTCTCAAGACACGGTCTCTGCTTGGAAATTGATTTGTTTTTCTTTTTGGTTTGAATCATCAGGTCAGCCATTTGCGAGCCCAGAGAGAATGGAAAACAAAATTCTTTCGTCATTCAAAAGAAAAACAACTCTCGTGACCTGTTTTGGAAATGCCAGAGCATCGACATGGCTCTGGTGAGAGCACTGAAGTCTGCGATTGGAATAACCTGAGTTTTGGAGCATTCCTGGGAAAGCTGGATTTTAAGCTGGCCAAGCACGGCCCTTTCTTGCAGACACGAGGGGTTTCTGGAGCAGCGTGCTGTTTTTCCACCATGGCATGCTGTTCCCAGTCAGGGAGTCCATGCTCATTACACGGGGAGCTTGCCGAGCTGCGTACTGCAGTGAATTGAAAGGCTGCAGCAGAGAAATAATTTATGGCTAACAGAGACCATGGACATTATTCAGATGAATATACTCTTAGGCAGAAGGCCAAGATAAGCCCTCACGGCACACATAAGGCTTTATCTACTGTTTAAATGCAGCCCCTGCCGTACTTCAGGCATTGAATGCACGACACGTCGCCGGCTGCTGCCCTGTGCTCTGGCAGCAGCCTCCCGTCTGACTCCGCTGCAGCAGGAGAGACGCCGCAGTGGCACGAGACACCAGCGATCATGCCCCTGCGTTGCTTCACTCAGCAAGAAGCAGGAGGCCCTGCGCCCCGGGTACAGCCCTGCCAGACCCCCGCTTCCCTGGGGGAAGCAGGCTCTGTGCAGTTCCCATTCCACGCGTGCAGATTGCCTCGCCGGTCTGCAGAACTGTAGGGCGGCAAGAGCAACCCCCGAGGCGCTCCCAATGGCTGCAAGGGCCGCAAGCGAGGTGGCTGGTGGTCTGTGATCAGCACCGAGCGAGGCGCCCAGGCCATAAGCCTCCAGGACTCACACACTTGTTGCTGCCCGTGCTGCACCGGCAGCACCATCAGTCCTCACTCTGCGGCGGGCTGCGGGGCGCCGTCGCCCTACGCCAAGGGCCTGATGCCCTCCCTACGCTGCCCTCCAGCCCCACGCGATGGGCAGAAGGAGGAAGGAGCTTGCAGAAAGGAGTTGGTTTTGAAAGGCTGAAATCTTCTCTGGCAGAAGGCATGAGGCAGTCTGTGGACAGCAGAAGCCCAGGGCAGAGCTCAAGGAAAAGGGGGAAAAAGGTGCAACTTGGGAACCTTAAAAGTAATGAGGACACTGTCAGAGAGGCCTCTGTTTTGCGGTGCTCTAACTCAATAAATACTTTTGCCTCGTTTCCTGAGGAAAAATATTCATGCCATTTTGGGGGCAAGGGGCACATATCCATCACTCGCCTTTGAATTCAATTGAATTCAGACAGAGAGAGGCAGAGATGTCAAGGGAAGAAAGCAGTGAAACAGAGAGACCGTGCCTACGCCCTCCCTGGGAGCAGGCTGCAGCTTGAGCCCAAACCCATTTGGGCTTCAGAGTACCCACACCAGCGCTGCTCCCCGAGACCTGGCTTCTTCGGCCCTGTCACGCAGGCAGTGCCTTGCTTTGTCTTTGCTGACTGAAGCGAACAACCGACGTTCCCACTCACCCCTCACCAACACTGGTTCTCTGCCACCCACGTTCTTATGCTTCCCCTGCAGCATTTCTCTTTCTCCTTCTCTAGGGCTCCTACAGCCTCCCTCACCTTTCTCCCTTGATCCATCTCCCTTTACACACACAGACTGAATTCCCCGCGTTCTCCCTGTGGAGTGTCACCTAATCCCTCCACACGCCTGTCAGCCCCAGCACCTTTCGGGACAGGAGCTGCCTTTGGAAGGTGTTTGTACCACATCCAGCCCCATGCTCCCATCAGGGTGGGACAGGGCTCACAGCTGGCACATGGGAGGTGCAGTGAACACACCTGGAAGAATCCAATGACCGCCACCTCCACACCACTGATGAAGGCTTCGGCATCCGTGATGTTGTTCAACAGGATAGGTTTCTCTGCAGTGCTAGCTGTGCCTGGAGAGGAGAGGTCGGGGTTGGACAGAGGGTAAACAGAGAAGAGGCTCCCCCCAACACTCATGGGAGCATCAGCAGAACACTTGCACGGCACACCCTGGGTAAGGAGGACTCCCTACGGCAGACCCAGCCCTTGCCCCAGCCAGGAGGAAAGCTCACTTACTGCGGGATGCAGAGCCGCTGTCTCCAGCACACGCTGCTGGGGAGCCCCCGGCAAGCAGGAGAACGAAGAGGCATGGGAAGACTGAGGTGCCCATGGTGCCACCCTGCTCCAGTCCTCTCCTCGGCAAAAGACACGTCAGCCACTGCGGGGGGCTGAAGTCTCTCCCGGGGTGGTGGGAAGGGAGCAGCTGGCCCAGGGCGAAGCCTTCAGCTCCTGAGATAAGCACCTGGCAGGGAGAGCTCCACCTGCTATGCGGGCACCAGGCTTGGAGAGCCTCACCGACACTGCTGCCAGTGTATCCTCACCCACAGCACTGGACATCTTGGCTACCCTGCACCTGTGTGACCAGCTGGGTAAGGACATCCCTCCATGCAGAAGGAGCCACTGCATTTGTCCAAGTGCTGTGTCTCAGAGGCTGATCCCTTGTGCTTGGCCAGCAGGTCAGCCCCGGACAGGCAGCTCTTGCGCTGGCTCTGGGGAACAGCTACCACGGTAAGCATTAAACATGAGAAGGCCATGTTACAGCTCCCTGGGCTCATTCAGTTGCCACGCGAGATGAGAGGTGGGGGCTGTCTACCCCCATCATGGGTCAGAGTTTAGCTTCGACAAAGGATTCATGAAACCCCTGAAGGAAGTGGCTCTGAAAAAATTTCCCTACAGAGTTAGACTGCTGCTTTGAAGAAGGAGGGCTATTTCCCTGCTGAAACATGCTCTTAAGCCTTCCTGTAGTGCATTCTCCACATATACATCATTGAAAAACATATTCTAAAAAATAATGTGACACTCATGCAGAAAAGAAGAAAGAAACTTGTTTTATTCTTGGGACACTGAAGTCTTGTTACAGCATCTCACTGCATTCCCCCTGACTGTTTTTGCCTGCACAAGGATGGATTTTAACAGGATAGGGCACCAGATACAGACCAGGAGACCATCATGGGAGGTAAGTAACCATTTACAATGAGTCAGAGCACATGGCAAGTGTAACTCAGATAGGGATTTTCCAGGGGCCAGTCCGCCCGGCCAGGTGATCTTGTTTCCTAGAAAAGGCACTTCCGGGACCGGAGTTGATACAGGAGATGGAGGCAGCAGGAGGAAGTACTGGGAGAGAGGGAGGGAGATGCTTCCCAATTTAACCCATTACATGTCATGATGGGGCGGCGGTGAGAACGGGCAGGTTATTTTCAGTGTATCAGAAGAAGCAGCAAAGGCCACCTGCAGGCCTGTGCATCGACCAAGGCTGGCACAGAGCTCCAGCACCCATGGAAAGGGCTGCCAGGGCTATGGCCAGCCACGGTTGCAGGAAGGAGCAGCGTGGTGGGCATGGCCCACCTGGAGACTGGTGCAGGAGGCAAGGGGATGGGAAGGGGGAAGGCAAACTGAGTGAACTCATTCTGTCCATTCCTTCTTGATGGACAGGTTCCACTCCCAGGTGAGATGGTCGTGCTTGTCATCATCCGTGAAGAAGGACTTGTTGTGATAGGTGCCTCGAGCCAGCATACCCTTAGGAGCCTCCTCAACAGGCGTCAGGAACTCATACTCCTCTGGCCGTGGCCCGTAGCTGCCAACCATGAACGTGGCTTTGTCCACTAAGAGAAAACAATCCACAGGAATGAGCCCCTCAGGTGGGGAACAATGAAAGAGAGAAAAAGGCACAAGCACAGATCACAGACAGAAAGGAGACAGCAGGGAGAGAAAGGGACAGTCCATGTCAGCAGCGGGAACAGAATCAGGGGAAAAAGTGGGATAGTGAAGCACAAGGATTGTGACTCAGAACAACTCGGGTTCTGCACCCAGCCGGAAGCTTCATAGAGCAGCTCTGAATTTTACCAAGTGCATCTGGGAGAGCTTTCAGGGGGTGGGAAGCTCCACACAGGCTGAGCCACTCTAGAGGGGGCAGAAGGGAGGTGAAGAGCTCTGTATGGAGAGGAAATCTGTGGCAAGCACTGTCTAAACAGTGTCTCTAGGGACCTTGCTGCTGCAGACAGTGGTGTAGCATACAGATACCAGAACTGGCTCATACTGAGTTCACACAGGCACAGGAAACAGTTGGCCGGGGTGATGCAGAGTGCAGGCTACTGCACCCTGCTGAGAAGTCTCATCTCCCATGTGGTGGCGTGAGAGGGGCCTTGGGACCAGGCGAGACTCTGTCCCAGCCCAGAGCTGCAGCAACACTTCTGTAAGCAGAGGGAACACAGGGGTAGGAGCACTGGTGTGCAGGGCACAAAGGGCTCTTACTCACCCTTCACCCCTGTCCGGTAGGTGTGTTGCACATATTTCAGTCCCGACACAATGTCCCTGTTTACCTGCAAGAAGTGACCAGAAGCAAGTGTCAAGGGAAAGATTTTGGCTCTGAATCTGCTGGTTTTCTCTCTCCTTAGAGACATACCCATCTTGGCTACCTACACCACCGCTCCCAAAGGCTCAGCACAGGACACATTGCGGGGAGTCCTAACATGACTTCTCCACAGGCACCTGGAGACCTACAGCATCCTCTGTGCATCTCCTGCACTTCCCCATCCTTTCCCTGACTCTGAAGCTGACTGGAGCACATCAGTCAGCTTCACAAGACGGGCTGATGAAGACAAAGAAAGTGAAGCAGGGAGTTCCCAGTTAATAATTTCCATACCGTCCCCAGACGTGGGTGACGAGTCAACCCTCCAGCACAAATGGGTGGACAAGATTAGTTGAACACTCCCAGCTGCCCTCTAAGCTCCATGAGGAGCTTGCAAGTTTCTCCTCAAGAGACAGGAGGACGGAGTTTTGTTCATAATGTTTCCTCAAATCTCCCATGGATAGCCTGGATGTATGCCTTGCTGTCCCACTCCAGCATACACTGCCTGCTCACAGCACTGGTCAATATGGAAACAAGACAGGCAAGAACCTTCTACATCCCAGGGGAGAAATCACATGGTGCCAGCTCTTATCAGCCTTGGGACTGAGGGAGGGAGTTAGAATAACTTGTCTCGCTCCAGGCATCTCCTGTCAACAGGGCTCAGATACAGATGTAAATATTTCATAGCACAAAGGACAGCTGGAGGTGTCTCTGGGGACAAAGCCATCTCAGAGACCAAGCCTCACAGAAGAAGGGAAATCTTTCCTACAGAACCCACAACATTAACACTTTCCCTTGTCCGATTCAGGAGAGTTATCCTCCTTCCCTTTTTGCCTTCTCTGCCAAGCCCAGCTTTGTCTGCAGCAAATGTTTGTGGAGACGATGACTTCAGCATTGGATGCCACACTGCAGTGTAGCCAAGTTTCATTTTCAGCTGGAAACAGCAGAAATGGCTGACACACTGTTTAATGGGAGAGGAGGAGAGATGAGTCTGTTTGAGTATATTGTGACTCAGAACAACTCGGGTACCTTCAGCCAAATGCTATGGTATTCAATCTTTTTCATGCACACATGAAGCCCAGCAATGCCACCTGAACCAGTACTTCACAGAAAGCCATCATCTCTACTCCTCCCTGTCCATTTCCACTTTGTGTGAAGTAAAGATTTCCTGGTGGCTAAAAATCCAAGCAAAACTCAGCTAAATCTACCCATCTGGCTTCCAAACTGCCTGCTGTTCACCATTGTGAGTGGACAGAAAGCAACTTCTTCCAAGGCACAAGCAAGCAGAAGCAATTCCCTGGAAATGCCCAGTCCCTTGCTGCGTAGAACAACACCTGAAGCTAGGGGAGCTTTACAAGTGCCCAGCTTTTGGGCAGACATGCTGCCCAGCTCTAGTTATCTGACAGACTGACATAGACTGGCCTCAGCAACTGATGAGAAGCAACAGGAAGGAAAACAACTTACTTTGAAGTGGATCTTAACTCTGTATTCCACTCCTTCCTTTAATACGAAGGTCTCTTTCTTGAGTGCTTCAAGCTCACCTGTAAGGAAAGGATCAAGACATCAGCTAGAGGTGATACAGCAAGATGAGACCACATGCTGTGGGATAGGGCTGGGATTGGTGTCAGAGATGAGCATCACTTTGCAGGATGGCACACCTGCAAAACGAGTACACAGAGGTCTGTATAAGCAACTGCACTGCAAGAGCACAGAAACGCCTGGGTGTATGCATGTGTCTGTGTCCCCATCTATGAAGACAGTGCCTAAACAAACACAGGTCTAGGCACACATACACAAAGATATTTATGCACAGGCCCGTTGTTAGACATCTGCAGGAGCCTACGCATGCTTCATCCATGCCCAGCCCTGGCTCGGGTGAGCGGAGCATGTTCCGCAGCTCCTGCCTGGCTTGCAAGGCTGCCCGGGCTCTGCAGGGCTCTGTGTGGTTTCGGTCAAACAGGAAGCCTCTCTGCTCCTCCGGGCCCAGCTTCCTCTCTCTGCAGAAAAGCCCATATAAGGTGAAGCCTGGTTCTCTCCCCATGTCCCCAGGAGCCGGAACTGCAGTATTGCTTGATTCTGAAGTTTCAAAACAGCTCGTTACCCAAACACATGCACATCCCTTGTGCTTGTGAGGTCTCATTGAAAAGAAGCAAGCAGAGAAGACAGGAGAAACCCAGGAGCTCCTAGACCCTTGACACTCTCAATAACATCTCCTTTTCTTTTTTATAGGTGTACACCCTAAAATAAGAAACAAGGCTAAGATACCCTCAGAGTTCCTCTAAAACCCACTGCAGCATACCACAGACAAAGTCCCTTTCAATTTGAAGCACACCAGGGCCTTTGCTTGTTCCCCTTCGTGCCCAAGGACAGAGTCTGTGCCTACCTGTAAGGTCCATAGTGATCGGTCCTGGAGCACAGTCACACACCAGGGTGAGTCGAGTGACCACCACATTGGGAGCTGTTGGGTCTGCAGGTAGGAAAGTCGGGGGAAGCTGTCAGCTTGCAAAATTATATGCAGGAGGAGGGGAACAACACTGAAGAAACAGGGTTGTATTCCCACACAGAAACTGCATTTTGTGAAACATCCAGTAACACCAGGCTTCTCTTAGCACAGTAGGATCACACACCCACCCCAGTCCTTCAACATGGATCCCTCCAGACTCCATCCCAATACTCAGAGGAGGTCTTTCCACCACAGGAGACTCCCCTCTTAAGATCATTCTTAGCAGCAAGGCCCCCTTTCAGCATAGGCTGGTCCCCTCATGTTCCTAACCTCTCAGCAGTCCTCCACAGCCCACACACCTCCTACCACACGCCTCTTTCCAATTCCAGCACTCCCTGGTAACCTTACACCTAATGCTCAGAGACCTTCCCTGCTTCCTTTACATGCATCTCTCCACACACCCATCCCCAGTCCTCCAGTAGAAGGAATGCATGTGCCTGGTCAAACAAGCTCCCTCTTCTTTGAAGCCACCTTTCCCCATCCTCACAGTGCACTGTTGCAATGTGTCTCCCCAGCCCCTTCCTACAACAGCATGCCCCAGCCTACCTACTACCACAGGTCCATCTCCCAGCAGGGACTTCTTGTACTTAGCGAGGCTTTCGTCATCCTTGTCCAACTCTTGCAGCTCCTGCAGTGTTTTCTGGGGAGGAGGTTTGTAGTTGAGTTTCCCATCCAGCTCATCATCATCTTCCTCCACATGAGGTTCTTGGGTCTTCTCAGTCATGGTCGTTTGGTCTGGGTAACAGAGGAGGAGACAGTCAATGGAATTGCTCTGGAGTGGGGCAGTGTCCCTGGGGGTCCTCGCTTTGGGCACGGCGTTGCTCAGTGCCCCAGGCAGGACGACACCTGCCCAGCGCCAAAGGCAGCCGAATCGTTACAGGCAAATGGCGACAGTGATCGGCTGCAATTCCGACGCCGCTGTGCTGATATTCTGGCTCGAACACAATCCCCCTCTGCCCCCGCTCCTCTCCCTGCAGGCACCACGCGCACACGCAGACCTACACCATTCTTCCCTCCCGGGGAGGAGGTGTGGGAGCGGAGGCTGAAACCGGAGTGATTTACAGCCACTCTGCAGCGCAGTTGCTGGCCAGCAACCCTGCAATTACAAGCCACCTTACAAGGTTTCAGTGCTCACCAGCTATCGTGCACAAAGAGCCACCGCCACACACAGACACAAACAAAGCCAAGGCCAGAGGTGTCATTCACCCTCTCATAATGGGTTAAAAGCCACGTTCAGGCAGCATCTCATACAAAGATCAAATACCTGACAGCAGCTCCCTTATATTAGCAAGTTAGCTGAAGCCCTCAAGGAAACACACCCACTACAGCCCATCTGCTGGCATTCCCGGTGCTTGCTCCCAGGAACAGCTCATTTCACGCACCGATCGGGTCTCCTTCTTGCTGAGGAAGGAAGCGCGGCGGCAACCGCATCCAGCCCAGTGCAGAGCAGCCCTGTGTACCTGCGCTGCATCGGTGGGGCTTCTCGGAAAGGAGAGGAAGGACAGCTGGAGCCTGCAGCCACGCAGCCAGCACGGCTGGGACACACGCCGCTGGATGCAAGAGGGCAGCGAAGCTGCTTGGGTGGCATCCAAGATGGGAGCCAGAGGGGAGAGATCAATGGGTGATGGGCAGCCAGGCACAGGGCAAGGAATGGGGACCAGGAGACACAGGTAGGAGAGGTGAGCAGTGCTGTGCCAGGTCCCCCTCAGTCAGCTGCATGGTCCTAGCCACCTTCCCACTCTTCAGAGAAAGGCTGAAAAACAGAGCAGTGCCCTGGTGCAGTGATGGCTGTTGTAAACGGCCAAGCTATTCCTTGTTGTTTGGCAGCAAGGAGATTTGGTCAAGCTACACAGATCACTCGGTTCACTTCAGCTTATCCTTACATTAACTCCTTCTCAGAGGCTGCCTCTGCTAAAAATTCCCCTTCTGCCTGCTTATTTGCAATTTCCTCAGCAAGCCCTTTATCCCTCTCTGCAGCTGTGGCCTTAACATTTGCCCCTGCTCCCAGAAGTTAAATTGGGAGCTACTGGGATAGTTTTCTCATTCATTAAAACAGAAAGGAAATAAAAAAAAATACACACATGCAACAGTTCAGGGTGAATCAGCAAGTGGAACCAGGCAGCAATGAGTAATACGCAGATCTCAGTGAAATCCCAGCATGGGTGAGACCAGCGGAAAAAATTCAAGGACGGGTACACTGACATGTTACAGAGGGATAGAGAGGGACTGGGCAGCACAGGAACAAGAAGACTCAGTTGGGCACGTTAATGGGTGACAGCTCTGATGCAAGACTACTTCGTAATGGCATTTTGTGGTGAATCAGGAACTAGTGCAGAGCAGGCAGCTGGGAAACAAAAAGGAATCCCAACTCAAACAGACAAGAAAGAAAGCACGTCCCAGCAGCTGAACAACCTTGGCTGAGTTCGCGCTCAGCCCTAGGAGTACTAAGGACCTACACACCATGGGAAAGGCCCTTGAGCTTGTCCTCAGGAGGAAGGAAACCAGAAGCTCCACTCATGAAAGCAACTACTGCTCATGCCCCACTGCTCTGCAGCCCCAGCACAGACACCTCACAAAGCCTCACGATCCCCTCGGTGACATCCCATGCTCGGCACAGGAAAAGGACGTGATGAGCCATCGCAGCCACTGCTAGATTTTGCTTTCCACTTGGGCTCCAGCTGAAGATCTGAGTCATTCCACTCTCCTGAGCTCTCACATGATACTAGGCTACATCTGCCACCACTACAACCACAGAGCAGAGCTGCCTGCCTGCCCTCATCCTCCACGGGGCAATTTGTGGTTTATCACAGGAGACGGAGAGATGCAGGTGATGGAGAAAGAGATTTCTGGCCACACGCAGAGAAAAGGCAGAGAGTCGGTGCTGGACCAGCAGGTTGTTTTGCATCCCCGACCTTCCCTTTGCATCGCATGTGCCGCAGAGACTCTCCCTGTGAGCCCATAGGGGCGACTCACTTGAGGGGGGATGCTTTTAGGCTCTGAAAACCTCCCAGAGAAGTGGACAGGCAGCCTGCTGTGCCAAGTGCAAGAGCCTGAGGCGAACAGACTGTCTGGGCTGAACAACCCCTGGCTCGCACACATCTCTGGATGGCACTGATCAGACCCTGTTCTGGCATTTCTCCCCAGGTTGTGGACCTGACCCTGCCTTCCTGCCAAATTCCCAGGCAGGAGGTGACCAAGTCGTAAGCTCACATCTCAGCTGCCCCTGCCTCTACTCGCTCCAGCTCTGGGACCAATCCGCTCTGCAAAATGAGATGTTACCAGGCTCAGGCACCAGTGTTTCCCCAGAGTGAGCATACTGGTGCCCAACTGTCCGGGTCCCTGGGCTCCTGTCTCACTGCCCAGGCTGAGGGCTGGGATAAGATGGAGACCCCCCTACAGCGTTCAGGCCACAAGCCTCATTAAAATGACACAATTAACCCTATAAATGCTCTATGCAAAGAGAAATCTGGGTGATTTGTGCCATGCTCCGCCATATTCTTCTGCTTGCCTGCAGTCCCAGCCTGCAGTCATGCATCACCTGCACCTCAGAGGCCTGGCAGCACCCACCAAGCAGCAAACAGAGGGGCAGGGGCAGCACCGGGGTCCCCCTGCCAGGCAGAGGGAGGCAAAGGAGGAACCATGCCCCGCCAAGGGGTGCCAGCGTCTCAGCTGGGCTCTGCCCGTACCAGGGGTGGGTGGCTGCCCTCGCACCTGCAGCAGAAGAGGGCAGGGGGAGCAGCAGAGGGGGGGGATGGCGGGCACCCCACATGCCGCCACGGTGCACAAAGAGGGGTGTCACAGCGGCAGCGTTCTATTCGCGCTCTCTCTGCGCATCACTCCCCCAAACCGCCCCTTGATCGAGGGCTCATCTCCAGGAAGCGGGTTTCGCAGCGGAGGAAGCAATTTTCCGCGATGGGGGAGCGGCCCCACCAGCGCCCCCGGCCCTCACCTCCCCACTCCACCCTCCCGGGGTGCGAGGGCAGGGAGCGGGCCCACCGTCCCGCCGCTCCCGGGGGCCGCC
>Ga0065711_1048803_pt1 | contig 11624 bp, 5 predicted proteins | sample Hoacrofraction12_FD_59098 | JGI IMG/M metagenome (GOLD analysis project Ga0065711, IMG submission 59098) | Hoatzin crop microbial communities from Cojedes, Venezuela - Epithelial fraction 12 v2 (version 2) | ecosystem: Host-associated > Birds > Digestive system > Esophagus > Crop | place... | reverse complement strand
TCCCTTCCCTTCCCTTCCCTTCCCCCCCCTTCCCCTCCCTTCCCTTCCCTCTCTTTTTGTCTCTCCTTGTTTCCTCTTTCCCTTCTTTTCTTTCTTTCATTGTTCTCCTGGCTTAACAATTTGTTGAAGTCAACATATATATTTTGATACGTGTTTTTGTAATGATCATTTATCTGTGTTGTTCTGAGTGCAAATTTTATTGTACATTTGTTGACTTTTTGGTTATTGGAATGTTTGCCAGCATAATTGCAAAGTGTCAGTAATGATTTTAATGTGCAATAGCCCCGTCTCTGTTCGTATTGAGTGTTCTTGTACAAGTTTTATCTTTCATATGAATTAATCACTACCAAAGATTGTGTACAGATCACTCTTATAACAGAAAGTGTCAGTTTGTATTTTTGTTATTTCTTGAGATAAATACAGCCCAACTGCTGATTCTGTGTATTTATTTAACATATACTTCAAGAGTTGGAAGGCTTTCATCTTTCATAAATCACTCAGAAATTAACAATGTATTAGAAAGGCATTAATTCACAGAATTCATCATGCATTCTGGCAGAAAGTTTCTTGATAAGAGAGCCTACAGGCAGCAGATTGTTCTGTAACCTTGTATGTGTACAGAGGCTAGTATAGGACCTTTAGTAATATGGCTTAATAACATAATATAAAGGTATATCCACAAAAAAAGATCACCAAGCATTGAGTAAGATAGTTTAAAGAGAAATGATCCTTTTCATCTTTGGAAAAAAAATTATGATATTACCAAATATATACAGTTTGTGTATTCACAGCATGGGTTTCTTAAATCTGTGTCTTACAGGTTAAAAACAGTAATAGAAGAACTGGTTCAGACACAGCAAACCCTTCTGAGCAAAGAGGAACTTGTGTTGGAACTGGAGAAAAAAATAGAAGAGTCCTCTAAGACTTGTGAAAAGAAGTCTGAGTAAGTCAAAATGAAATTTCAACATGTAATAATTTGAGGGAAAAGCATCTATAATGCAATTGCTAAGGCATAATTAAGAAATAACTTATTTTGCGTACAAGAAAGAACACTAATCTTGTTCTGCTTTTGTGAGAAAGCTAGTTTGCTGTCTCTGAAATAACCCATTGCAGATCCTAATTCTTTGAACAGCTCCATTAGTTTAATATAGTTGCCATAGTATTGAGATGTATTTTGTGAAAGACGTTTTCAGGGTTATGTGCAAGATGCGTACTCTTTCTTATGCAATAGTATGTTTGGAACTCATCAGGTTAAGTTCATTCTTCATTGCATTTTCTTTATGAAACTGAATGTAGATCAAATAGCTTGTGGCACTGCATAGTAAATAATGATGGCAAGGGATTAGTGGGTGTTTTACAGTGCCATAAATAAAGCATGATTATAAATATTCTTGGTCATGATCTCTAGGTTTTTTCCTACCTCTGGTTAGAAGAAAGTATTCATGTCCCAGTCTAAACAGAAGTTAATACAACAGGTAAAGAAACCTTCTGTCTGTAGTGAAGTTTTTCTGATTCTTGTTACACTCAGTCATAACCTTACTAACTTGGTCGTAAATACGAGTTTACAGTATCAGGGAATTGGAATGCAAGTCCTCAGGTAATCCTGTCTTCATTCAGTGAAGAAGTCTTGCAGCTTTTTGTGGAAGGCACCTTGTCACTTGATACATTGGATAGTATTTCATTCATATCCAAGACTTTTTGTATGTATATGATATCAATATTTTTATTAGATACTTTCCTGTTCTTTCTTTAGTGAACTTCTCATGCACTCGCAGTGTATTTTCCAGTTTTTTGGTTCTTCACTTGGCTTCCTTGCTGCATGTTACTTAAAGGATAAACTGCATTTGAACTAGATGAGTTTGGTGGTGGGATTCCCCACTCACCCCATGTTCTTTTGTTATCAGTTATCTCTCTCTGACAATAGTTCAGACCATCGCCATGTTTCTTGCTGTGGGTAGGCTCCTTTGATCCTGTAACAGATGTTTGTGGTGTTGAGGAGATGATTTCAATTCAGACTGCCCCAGTACCTGTAGGTCTTATTAAAAGGCATAAAATCTAGGTTAGATTTCTAGATGTAAGATAATAGTTTCCCTGAAATCACGCTAGTTCTGATTTGTCGTTGGTCATGCCTTCCTCCAGCAGACCTTGTTTCCTTTTAACTGCCATGCAGAGTGGTCAGGACGTTTTTGTGTGTACTTGTGGTCCCTGGAGGATCTGGTCCAACTGTTGCACGTTCTTGACTGCTGTCATAGCGTATGACACTGGCCTCAGTGCTGCAAGGCGAGGTGAAAGGTAAAGGTAGTTGAGCTTGCCTCTTGAGCCAGAGGTATTCTGTTGGTGCAATGCAAGTCTGTTGTCAGGAAAGAAAGTGAGGAGGTCCGCTGCAAGTGCAAGAGCTCTAGACCCTATGTTATTGTTGAGCCTCACATGAGGTGCTGAGCTTCACCCTTCAGTTCTGAGGAAATCTGCTTGTCTGCTTTATCTGGGCAAAATGAAGGTAAAAGTCTGCAACATTATGTTTTCTGTCTCTTCACTTGGACCAATTTGGACTTCAGCTGTCTCCCCACTTCCTCAGGACACAGCTTCAGTACCACAAGTTCTGATTGTTTACTGACTGCAGTGGCAGTCTGAGCTGGGACTTGAAAGCATTTCTTCATGTCTAATTGTGGCAACACTACTAACTGATCTGTGCACATACTGCACTTTTCATTATGGCATGTGCACAAGTGTATCTCCATGCCTTTGATTTTGTGTTCCTCCTCAATATTTAGCTGTACTGGTACTATTTTCCTGGCACCAGTATCCCTTTCCACCTTCAAATGATGATATCACGCGCAATTCAAAGAATGCTTTAATTATATTTGATTTATACATGGGAATGTCAAACATACTGTCTGCCCTTCTGAAGTGATGGCATATTGAATATTTGGATTTTGATTCGGTTCACTGGTCTTGCAAGGATTCTTCACACAAGACCTCACTCAGTGAGGTTGCTAGTAGCTCTTGCTAGCCACAAGGACTGTAAAGTTAGCACTTAGGCAAGCCATAGCCAGGTAATTTTGTAGGGTCTAATTCCTCATGCATAGATGGAATGAGGAGCATTCTGTGTTGGATTTGGGCAAACCAATTGGACAACAATCCATCTTACCACAGTTCAGGAAGAGAATAGCTCATAACTTTTAACTTACAGGGTATGTCTTCTTATCTCTAGATCACGAGGAGCTGAAACCATTCAGTGTTTGGGATGTCGTCATCCTAGCTGATACGTATTCACCAAAGCCCTGCTGATGGTGGAAGGCCATCATTTTCACAGGGTGATCTCTTTTTTTCTCTCATAATGAGGACCAGATGAAAAAACATTATCTTGAGGATAATGCCAGGATAATTGTTCATTTATTTGTGTGATGCTTTTAAATGTGTGCAGTCTCATGCCAAATCAGAGCTTCAGGTCCTCTAATTGTATCTTCATAAATCATACTTATCCTCTTTACATGAATGATCGTTCTGCTGATTGTACAGAGTTCTGTCCTTTGGTGACCTAATACAATGCTCATCTATAGGGATATAGTTTTCATCTTTTCCTGCCAATGAGGATTTTATGACAGATGCTTCTCGTATCACTTTGGAACCTGCTTGAATACTCATTTGGCTCAGCATCAGTTTATGAAAGAACAATCTCAATATCAACGACTTTTAAATCTCTTTTTTTCTCCAGAGGTAGAGCTTGCAGGATGGTCTGTCTTCCAATGATTATCTTGAAGATACAGAGTGACAGAATAGTGTGATTTGTCTTTATACTGTCCTCATTCTTCATAGTTCTGGTCCCTCTATCTCCTTCATCTGTTCTTGCAGACTGTGAGAACTCTGCATCTCTTTATAGACCATGTTGCTGGGCTCCAACTGAGTGCTTTTAAGGATGTCTGTTTTTTACTGGGGAGGTTCTGTCTTTTAGGCAGCTTCTGTCCATCTTTGATTTTGGCTGTTCTGGGAAATAATAGGGTCTTCTAGGTACCTGTAGATGTTCTAAGTGGTCTGCTTATCCTTCAGTAATGACGAATTATGTCTGTCTTGGAGTATTCAGGGGTATGAGGGGTATTCAGAGAAGAGCCGTAAAAACATGCAGAAGACAAGAAAAAATTGCTTTTAGCTCCTCATAGAGTTCAATTTATTTAGCTTCATAAGAAGAATGCTAGACTGCAGTCCAGAAATACTTGCACAGTAGAGAACCTTTCAGTCCAGAAGAGGCAACAGAGATCTCTAACTTCACGCCAGACAAATTTATACTGGGTGTAAGGTGAGCTGAATAGTGCAAATTATTATTACAACAACTATGTGGATTGCAGCGGATTTCTCATCACTGGAAATCATAATCTAAAAATGTATTTCTTCTCTAAAGATGGGGAACGGTAGTGTTTATAAATTGATTCAGAAGTGGATGACAATAGTAGTTTCATCTATATTACAACATGATTTTTGTGATAGATTGAGAAAAGAGAATGGCAAAGTAGGTGTTTGCTTGCATTGTCTTGTAGCTTTGAAAATTTTCTAGAATTGCTTCATGTGGTTATACCTTTGAACAAATAATTCTGTTGAGGAATAGTCATGCTTTCCCCCTCCCCCCCCCTTTTTTTTAGCTTTTGTGAAAGCATGTATTTTAAATAATGTATATTTTTAAATTGTTTTTTATTTTTCTCTGCAGTATCGTACTCTTGCTGAGCCAAAAGCAAGCCCTGGAAGAACTTAAGCAAACAGTTCAGCAATTAAGATGCTCTGAGGCAAAATTTGCAGCCCAGAAAGAACTACTGGAACAAAAGGTTCAAGAGAATGATGGGATAGAGCCACCACCTGTAGTGAATTATGAAGAAGATGCCAGATCAGTGACTTCTATGGTAAGTTTTACATCTATTTTACTGAATTGTGCTGTCTTGCAATTGTGCTTTAGTCTTGGGATCAGAGTCTGAAGATATTCACAGGAATGACTGAAGTGAATGAACTCCACTTTGCGTTTGTGGAGACTTGTTTAGAAAAACAGATCAGTTGTGTGATTTTTTTTATTTTTTTTTTTTTAAGTTGCAGTAACTTGTAACACCCTCTGTGTGTCCGTGGACTTGGTTTTGTCTTCTGTACAGTTGATGCTTGGATTCTCATTAAACAGTTTTATAATCAAAAGTGTAAATCCTTATATAGATTTACCAAACATGACTGAGTAGCTATCGGTGATTTCATTGTCTGCATGAAATATGTTCACAGTTGTAGATAGAAAACTAACAGTAAACGCTGTTGGAATCACTGCACACATTGTGTAATTGAATGAATTAATTTTATGTACTGCAATTACTCTTTTCTTTAAGCAAAAACAACCACTGGTTTCTTTGCAAATTATTTTTAGTTTTTCACATGTTCTTAATAATCAAAAGGAACTTTTTGTGCTATTGATGAGACCCCGTGTAATTTAAAGAAGTTAATATTTTGTGTGACTTCCTTTTCTCAGTTGTATGCAGCTATGTGTAGAGATAGTAGGCGACATAAAAAACCAAACAATACCTGTTTACTAAAGGGACAAGCAGTAGTGTTTGCTTTTATGGATTAGGTTTGACATATGTGAGATGCTTGTGACTTGTTTTCTTTAGAGGTTTAGCCTGCCATTTCATTTGGCCCACAGAAGAGTAGCTCAGTGAAATGATACCGAAATGGTTGTATCTGCAAGCAATGTTTTTGTTTTATCTGTTTGTGGAACCAGGTTTGTTTTTTCTTCCGTTCCCTTTCTACGGTTATACTTAGTTGTTAGTATTCTCTTGCTTCCACTGCTACTGTTTAATATTTACAAGGCACTACCAGGTGGTTGCCATTTTCACTGGTACAAAACATTATTTTACAAAGCTTGTATGCTTGTAATAATCTAGGAGGAGCTGATAAACCATAAAAAGAGAAGGAGTGAGGAAGGATCAGGATAATGATTGTGAAAGATTAGGAGGCCTGGAATATTCTGGGGTAGGCTATCTTGTTAGTTGTTTCAGGTAATATCCTTTAGTAGTGATACTGAATGTTGTCTGTAAGGGTTAGTTGAGATGAGGAGTCTAATCAAGAGAATGGTGTTCTTCCACCTCAGTTCAAGATTACTAAAGTCTGTCTTCTGGTGTCCAGATCTCTGTTTCAGTGGGTGAGAGAAAATGATCCTTGCATGTATGTACAATACACAGTGAAGAATTCTGACCTTTTAATTTTTTTTGAGTAGATGTTATCTATGATAATTTATCTTTTGTTTGCTGGAGGAGATGCATACTGAGATTTCTAGAATGATGCCAGAAATACATTTTTGCATATATTAAATGTGCCGAGAGTAAGAAGAATTTTGCTATTTTGTCTTCAGAGGATTTAGTCTTATAATTTGTATGCACAATGAAAAATAACATAATATGACTGAAGTGCTGGGTAATTTTGCTTGAGTAAGTTATTGAAGAAAGGCAAATACCACTTAACTTTTGTTTAACTATTAAGTTTTTATCCTGTGCTAGTAAAATTGACTAAAAAGTGGTAGATACAACCGTAGTCTAAATTAAACTTTTTAAAAAATTGCTGTACCTTGAAAGGGCAGTCCCGACTGTATCTCAAGATGGAAAAATAATACACTGATGGGCTGCTTGTATAGATAAGCATCCCGGTAATTTATATAATGGTTTGGTTTTTTTACTAAAACTCCTTAAAATTATGCAGGTACTAAGTGATCAGAAATGAAATGTACTTGCTGCTGATTTCTAGTCCTGGTATCATTCGGGAGGATCATTGTTTCTTCAGCTATAAATCCATTTTGTTTTCTCTCTTTATCTAAAAGCAGTTCATCTAAATGTTGTCTGATACTACACTTGAATGTGGTTATTTATTCCTCTTCAGAAATTTATTGTAAACACTTGGTTTGCAAATTCTTTTCCTAAGAATGACAAAATCATAATTGGCTTGTGTTGTGAGCATGCATATGAAGTAAATTTTCATGTATTCAGTCACAAGTGGATTTTTTTTGTAATGTAAAATTAAAATATTATATATAACACAACTTTGTAAAGATTCATGTTTCTTTAAGTATTTATATGGCACCATATAAATGTAGCCAATTTCATAGTGGAATAATTCACAAATTGTTTGGTTTTCCATCTCTTACATTAGGTAACAGTACAATAGGATATTAATAAGGAATGAAAAACTGAAATGCTGTTTGATCTGTTTTTGTAGACAATGTTATGTTACATGCGTGTTATAAGTTCCTTTGTTTCTATGTTCTTTTTTGCCTCTGTTAACTGTAGGAAGTTTCTTATTTTGTTAGTGTCTTCAATATGGTTTGGTTTAGTCAATATATTTTATTGTTTGTAGAATGTTAGTTGTGTATTGGTGTTCATGTACACATTTTAAGAAAAAATGAAGTGGCTGGGTGATTCTGTTTTGTTTGTTCATGACAGCATAGCAACGAGTTAAAAAAATTTTCATTTTTGATCATTCCTGAACATTGTGTTTAACAATTTTGGCATCATATGTGGAAAAATACAGCATATTTTCTTGTTTGTAGCAATTGTACCTTTCTACTGAGATAACCATGCAAGACAGAGCTAATTATGATGCTGAAGGTACTATAAGTTTAAAATAATGTCTGTGTGCCCCTTAGAGTTACACGGTTATGATGCTATACACTATGTAATTGGGAGAACCATAGTTAACCTTTTCTTCTATACTTATATTAAAGTAAGGAGATAGATACTAAGAAAAAGCTGTCTGTTCCTTATGAACAGCTGTTTTTTTGCTAAAACCTTGTAGCATGCAATTGGTTATCTATTGTTTCACTTAAAAAAAAATTAACTAGTAACTGGAAGCTTGAACTAACTTTTCAGTGTTTAGATGTTCAGTCAGTGGTTGTATGGCCAGTAATTTCTCTGAAGATACATATGCTATTCTTGCTGTTAATACGATCAACAGGGCATGGCAGTAGTTCACCATAATTAAACCACAGAAAACAACAACAACAAAACTTTTGTACAATGAATGATCTGATTAGAAATAAAAGCATCAAGAATATTTGGAATATTGCAGTGCCAGTTAACCATTTACTTAGGTAATTAAGTACAATGATGGTGGTCTGCATTTCATAGTAAGACTTTCAAATTACAGCATCAGTATTGACTTGGAAATTGTTATCTTCAGGGATTGCTTAAGCCTGGCAATAGATTTAGTTAATATAAAATGGCGATTAATTTTCTTTAGCAATACAGTGAAATCTGTATGCCACTTTAACATGTCTTTTTCCTTACATGGTGAAAACAAATATTATAAAGGTGCAAACCCAGTATTTTGAAGAATATGTATTTGAAGCTACATGTTTTTCTCACTGTAAAAATGTTTCATATAGGTTTATTTTACATACTACAACATTATACTGGAACCACTGATAAAACTGAGACTTGGTATGCAGGCTCTGCAATACTTCAAAGACTTGTCAGCAGGTGGAGCTCGGTGCCAGAATACTAGATATGACTGAATAATGAAAATTTTTCATCATTACCTATGTTTAGAAAAAGCATATGAGACCCAGAAATGTGGAGGAAATATGTGTGTTCCCATCTGTGTAACATCAATAATCTGAAATGGTGGTTTGGTTTTGTTCTGATTTTTTTTGAGTTTTTTTTTACAAATAATTAAACACAACTGAAATGTAAAAAGGGTTTGGGGCAAATGTTCTCAGGATTCTCACTAATATCATAAATGACAAATTTAATCAATATGTATGTTTTGAATTTTTTAAAGTTGGTTATATAGATATGAAAGAGCATTTACCCGAGTTGGTTATGTGATTAAAGATGCTTTATTAGTGCTTTTTAGATGATGTATCATAAGGCCCTGATACATAATCTGCTGAGTCTCCTTTTCCCATGCTGTCTCAGGCTGTATAGGCTCTTTATTTTCAAACAGATGCAGGGAAATGGTTAGCTTCTGTGACAGCTCATTGCAGCAGTAGTGGAAAACTTGATGGCAGAGATAAAATTGTTATTTTTTTTTCCTTACTGACTCAGAAGAACTGAGGCATTCCTACGCTTTGTAATGCATCACCGAACAGCTCCCTTGTTTATGTGTCCATGTAAGTAATTCTCTACTAATATGTGGCTCATGACATTTATATAAAACTGAGACTATACGAGGGAATGTATTAGGAAGTGGTAGGGGAGCCCTTCACAGTTATTTGATTTATATGTTTGTAAACCTTGTAGACTTCCGCTGTGCTATTCCAAGATTTGAAGTTTCTTGTTAATAGATAGAGGGCTAAAGTAAGTCTGTGCAGCGTTGGTGTCCTTATCCTTTTGCTTATTTTTGTCTCAGGACAGGGAACACTTCCAGTGCAGTCATGTTGTAAAAATTGTGCCGATTATTTCATAAAAGACTTGGAAATAAACAGCTGTATTTGTTGGGTGCCTGGACAGCTGAAGTTCAACTAATTGATCTTTGCTTTGGGCCACTTTCCAAGCTTGCTGACTGGGACCGGTGTTTCTGGCTCACAGCCAGAACTTAGCATGGAGCAAAAATGCTCCAAATGTCAGATGCTTCTAGGAAGTGTGGAGGATGAACTCTGTTCCTCTTGCTCTCAGAATGAGTATGGTCTAGCTTCTGTTTCTTCTCTTTGTAAATCCTACTTGCCTGACAGACATACATCAGAGGAAGAAAATCCAAAAGGAGATGCTAAGGTAGTAGACAGACAAACTCAGTCATACTTCGTCCCACGTGAGTATTACTGACTGGTCCAGAATTTACAAGATGGGAGTCAATGCAGCTGTCAAGCCTCTTTCCAGTGAACATGCCTAGAAAGTTCTGAAGTAAAAGATTAACCTGACCGTAACCTTTTCATAAGCTAAGGCTCAGATATTATGTATTACTTAAGGTTAGCGTGTTATGTGTCAAACAGTGTTGAGCAATAACACAATCTTGGGGAAAGGCAAAATTAGAAGTGTAAGTGAACTTTGACAGAAATTAAAGGAGGTGGCTTGTTCGGAGTAAATAGAAGTTTCAGAATATTTTGAGTGCAGAATTAGTTTATCCTCTCCATATGAGGGAGAGTATGTGTACTTGAGATCAGTACATATATTGCTCTTGAACTGCCAGAAATATTTCAGAAGCTTTGACTTTTCCTTGAGGAGTAGCGCTTCATCACAGGAGTGTTGTAGCGTTGCACACCTCTGGGGATCTATTATTTCAGTCAAAATCTCCTCTGTGAATTAGGAAAGCTTCACTCAGAAGTTTCTCTTTGAACAGAAACCGTGTACTGGTATCCAGTGCGTGTTTCAGTATGTGTTGGTATGTTTGTCTGTGTGCAGGGAGGAAGGTAGTGTTTCGCTGCCAGAATATCACCATTGACTTCTTGCATCTTTTTCGTAGTGATGGGACCAAATTTGTGTGATTATTAACTTCTCATAGCCTCTAGGCAACACACAGGAAATAATGTGACAGAATTTTGCTGCTTTAAATAATCTCCTTTTCTTTTTTTCTTTTTTAAGTGGTTAAAAATGCTCCTTTTCTTAAAGGCAATTATTGTGCTTCTGCAAGTCTTAAAATCTACTACAAAATATTTCTTGGAATTAGAATTTGTGGTTTTAATCTAGTGCCACTGGTAGTTTATTGCCAGATTTGAAGTGTATGATTTTATGGTTTGCTTTGTGTCTTCTGCTCTTTTCTGCCATGTGTGGAAGCTCTTATCTACTACAGACTGAGAAACCAGAATGCCAGTCTAATCCATTTGTTAGAGCACTACGATTAAGATACAGACCAGATGATTTTTTGATCTCCTTTCTATTTTTTACAGTTGGTGATTTTTAACAGTGGTGTAAATGAAATAGCATGTTTCAGGTATCACAGAATTTTTTTTCTTTGGGTCATCCTGGAGTAACATAGATGCAAAATATTTCTGGTCGACTTGGGATCCAGGTGCCTGAACATCACCATCAATGCCATTTTTAGATTGCTTAAGGTATCCTACCTGACAGAAAGCTGTGATTCATGTCTTCCAGTCCCATGTAGAAATCTTGGATAACCTAAGCCATTAATATCCAAACAGATGAAGCCCACTTTCCAACAGACACATTGAAGTTCTTCACTCAAAGAAGTCTTTAATGGTAGGAAAAGCAAAAGTCCCATGTGACATGTGATGCTCACTGTAATCCAGTCAAAAAATTTCAGGATTGCTTATCTCAACGTCTTTTTAGGGAGGTACTTATCTTTCTTTGGCTGTTGTGTTAAGGTGAAGATAATAGATGATACGCAGGAGTTTCTGAAACTGATGTCCTTATCCTAAGGAGAAGGAAGGCTTGTAGGGTCACAGCCAACATGTGTAGAAGTGTGTCACTCATGAAAAATGAAAATAAAAGGTCTTTGCTTTTGGGGCACTGTTGAACTCAGATTAATTACTTCTATTTTTAATCAAATCACAGAATAACAGAATGTTAGAGGTTGGAAGGGACCTCTGTGGGTCATCTAGTCCAACCCCACTGCCAAAGCAGGGTCACCTACAGTAGGCTGCACAGGACCTTGTCCAGGCGGGTCTTGAATATCTCCAGAGAAGGAGACTCCACCACCTCCCTGGGCAGCCTGTTCCAGTG
>Ga0065711_1048802_pt1 | contig 11624 bp, 5 predicted proteins | sample Hoacrofraction12_FD_59098 | JGI IMG/M metagenome (GOLD analysis project Ga0065711, IMG submission 59098) | Hoatzin crop microbial communities from Cojedes, Venezuela - Epithelial fraction 12 v2 (version 2) | ecosystem: Host-associated > Birds > Digestive system > Esophagus > Crop | place... | reverse complement strand
TGTTAGCCAACTTTTCATTACCCCCCACTGGCCTCTTCTGTTCTTATCAACTAGTTTCCTCTTGATTAATAGTCTCCTGTCCTCACTGGTTTGCATTTTCCTGTCATAGAGTTTTGTTTCGTGTGTCTTTTATTCCCTGAATCTGCATGTGCTTTTGTATACAACATTAGCAGTATTGATTCCAGCTTATCAAAGCATCTATTTTCTGTTTTCTCCTTCTATAACTAATAACGGAGCAGGCCTGCACAACACATGGCCCACAGGCTGCATGCTGTCCTCGAAGCTGTGCTTTTTCTTTTTGGCGTAGCAGTAGCTGCCAAGAGACAGTCAGACGTGTGGTTCAAGAAGCAGCTCATTACTTTTGGCTTTCCCAGCAGCAAGGAGGCAGGAGCTGGCTGGCCAGGATGCCTCTGTTGCTTGGCTCATTGCTCAGTCGCTCTGCGTACACCACTTGGCTAGCTGGTGTCTGTGTTCCTCTGGCATTAGTGCTGCCATTTGACCAGCTTGTGGCTTGATCAGAGATACAGGTGGTGTGGGAAGGAGCTTTAGTGGTATTATGTTGGGATGGTAAAAGGATATGTGAGTAATCTGGGGGAATTCATGGCAGTATGAGGCAGAGGAGTGCCTTGATGTTAAAACTTCTAATATCATATTAGAACTGAGCAATTTGATTGTAAGAGCATAAAGCAGTACAAGGTGTTTTTATGTATGTTACTTCACAGAAATCCAGTTTTCCTCATGTTGGTAGGATGAGATTTATAACTACATGGCTTCTATTGGACTGCAGCTTGTGTAGAAAGTAAGAATCACAACTTTTCAATTAATCACTCTAATCAATATTAAAAAGGACCTAACAATCTTCAGTATTAAAGTTGGCAAGGCCAAGCAGTGGAGTAGAATTCGTCTTGCTGGCTTTCACCATGCTAATGTTGGTACACCAAGTATTCTTCAAAAGCCTGAGAAGTAGAGACCATGCTCACTTCAAGGCCTTGCAGCTGAATAAACACAAAGACCTTTGTTCCCATTGCTGCATCTGCCAAGAATCAAGTAATAAAACTCTCCTTATAGTACAGAAGCTTATAGATGTCTTCAGTTTTTAACTGTTGAGAACTGAGTGGAACTACAGGCGTGCTATTTTAAATATGAAATTACGCAGTTGTTTACATAATGCTTTCTGAAGAGATCCAGTCACTGTAGTTCAAACAGTTGTGAGTGGGACATGCTGTGGATGGTGCCAAATATGCTAACTGCTGAAGACAAGTTTTGGATTGTTTAGAAACGAAAGCAAAAGGTATCACCCTTTGTAGGTCGCAGAATCTGACAAATAAAAAATGATCTGTTTGGTTGTGACAATCTCTTTCTGTTGCAGGATGACTTCTTTTATAATATATTAACATTATTCTAAAAAATACAAGGAAAGTCTCAAATATAGTTCCAGTAGAACAGTATTAAGATTAAGAGAATAGCTTGTGACATACTACAAAATATTTTGTGGTAACATACTTAGCACAGGAATGAATCTGAGGAAAGCCCTTATTTTCTCAGGGTTAGGGTGGGGAATGTGGAGACAGAGGCAACAAATACTATCTCTTATGTATTTTGGGGAAAAGAAATGGTGGAGAAGAAAGCAAAAACCCTCACTTAAGATACCTTATGTCTTGTAATATAAGCTATGTAAAATTAGGTCTAACTGTGCAGCAAAGCTTTATTCATCCTCTATCTTGATGAGAATTTTGTAACTATATACTTTAGTGGAGGGTGGTGAAAGCAGAGCAAACAAGTGCAGCTATAATTTTGGGTTTTGCTACTGAACATTGAAGGTTGGAGGCAAGGTGGTGTATACCTTTGGAAGGTGGGAATATTTCTTGTAACACTTAGCTTTCTACCATAGTGCACCAAGGAAGTATTGAGAAGAAGGTGGGTGGTGTCCTGGCTTGCATTAGGTAAAGCATTGCTGACAGGTCAAGGGGACGTGATCCTTCCCCTCTGCTCAGCATTGGTGAAGTCACTCCTGAAGTGTTGGGCTTCTCAGTGCATGAGACACGTGGATATACTGAGGAAGTCCAGCAAAGGGCCGTGACAATGAGGGGACTATAGCATCTCTCCTGTGAGGAAAGGTTGAGAGCTGGGGCTGTTCAGCCTGGAGAAGAGAAGACTTGGGGAGTCTCATCTGTGTACATAAATACCTGAAGGGAGGGTGCAAAGAGCATGGAGCCAGGCTCTCTTTGGTGATGTCCAGTGACAGACCAGAGGCCATGGGCACAAATTGACACGCAGGAGGCTCCCTCTGAATGTCAGGATACACTCTTTCACTGTGAGGGTGACTGAGCACTGGCACAGGTTGCCCAGAGAGGTGGTGGGGTCTCCATCCACAGACATATTCAGAAGCCGCCTGGACATGGTCCTGTGCAGCTGGCTGTAGGTGGCCCGGCTTGAGCAGGAGAACTGGACCAGTTGGCCTCCAGAGGTCCCTTCCCACCTCAACCCCTCTGTGAGTCTGTGAAAAGTATCTAATCTTCAAAACTACTATGACAATAGCAACCTAATATGGAAATTATTTTTACAGTGATGCTGTTGATCTGCTGTTAGAGTTGTCTTAAAGTCTATGTGAAGGTAATACTTTTTTTTTAAAAGACCTTAACCTGTAGCAGTTCTGAAAAGAAACGTTAGTACGCAATAGGTGATCTTGTGTCTAGGTAAGATAATGATTCACTTTGACAAAAGTGTCGTTTTTGACACAGTACCTCTTAACAGTATTTTCCTAAGAGGAGTTGAATTACTTTGATTAATTCTGATGCTTGAAGAAAGATATTTTCCTCTTGTAACTTAATTGCTTGGATATTCAGGTATTAACACAGTATTCTGAAAAACTTTATTTCTCAATTTTCCCGTGAAGTTAAAGAGCCTGTATTTTGTTACTGGTGGAAGGTTCAACAGTGGAAGAACTTTAGGCTGAAGCCTAAGGTTAAATCCTTAGACAGGGATGAATGTGACAGTTTTGTTCTGCAGTAGCTTTCTTTTGAGATGTGAACAGAAAAAACTTTTTAATTCCTTTAAAGGGAGAGGGGCAGGACGTATGCCAGTCAGCTTAGTTGAATTTTAACTAGTGCTTAAAGAACCTCAATAAATCGTAGGAATAGGCAGGCAAAGAAAAAGAGTTTATATGGAACTGAGTGACAGTGGTGTGGCACTTGGTTATGACGACGTTGTCTTTCTGTATTAACTTCTATACGGTCAAAGTCGTGATGTATTAAAAAAGTCTGAAGCTCTCATATGTGTGTGCTTGCCTTGCCTGGCAGGCTTAATAGAAGTGAATAGTTCATTTTCTTCTCTTGTTAAGGGTTGCTTTTACTTTTCTAGAGCTTCCGTCTTTTGGGCTTGAGGTTCTTGTGATTGCTTTCTTCTTGAAACTGAATTTGTATGAAATACAGTTCAACACCATTGGAAGAGATTGAGTAGTGTTACTTAAAATCAAAACTGCCTTCCAGTGAACACAAATAACAAATAGTACTTGGGTTTTCTTTTTTTTATTTCAAGACATTTTCAGCCTGACTTGGTAAAAATCAGATATGGGAATAACCTTCATTAAGACTAAACACTTCTGGGTGTGGTAGAAATTTTAATATTAAGACAGTTTAAAAACCCTCTACTGGTTACATGCAGGACTTCTGTGGAGAATGTTAAGGTAAGAAGCTTGTGCATGTGTAATAAAAGTAAGCAAAATGAAAAATTAATGAAAGCGAGTGGTGAAGTGGTGGTTTTTAACCTCATTCATGGTAAAGCTTACAAAGCAGTTGTTAAAGCGAGAGCTACCCAAGATCAGCAAGAGAAGCTCTGGTTTCTCAGGATCCTGGTTCATGTAAAATATGTTTGCACCTTGAACAAGACTTAACTTTGTAAAAAGCACAGTTTATGTTCATAGGCTTTGTTTGCACTGTGCTTTCAGAATCCTGAACAGTCTCCGTGGCACTCACTATATGTTTTTAGTGATCGTATCAGCACTGATTTTCATTATTGCAGTCACCTATTCACATTGCAAGTCCGTTGACCAAATGTTTAACTCCTGTTCTTGAAGAGGTGGAATACTGATGGTACCATTAATACTATTTTTATCTATGCCTGGACAAATTTTGTGCAAATCTGAAAGGTTCCCTTTGGAAAATGTTTTCCTAAACCACTTCCTCTTAGAGGGATCGCTGTGGCTGTATCAAATGGTGAGAAGAGATGCATGATAGGGATGCTTTTTAAATATTTGTGAAAAAGTATTTAACCTCTTTCCATTGCTTAGAAAGGGAATATGATGTGTGCATAGATGAGTTACTATAATCCAGAAATTATTTGTTTTGATGTATTCTTGCTATTTCAGTGATGGTGAGCATCCCTGAACTTGGGCAAGATAGTTAACTTAGTGTGGGTTCCCGAAGTGTTACCTTGTTTTGTAGAAATAAGTAAACTTTTGTTTCTCTCGGGGCATCCCACGTAAAGAATTGTTGTCTCACTGAAAGGTTAGTGATCTTTCATAGTGTCATTTCAGTATGTTTAGGAGTGTGAGACATGTGGCATCAAAATAAGGAAAGAGGATATAGCAAAGAGCGTTCTTCATTTAAGTCTTGAAAAAGCTCAAGGTTTACGTAGCATTTACATATGTACATATATTATACATATTGTCCTACAACATCTGCATGTGCTGTAGTTCTGCTTCATATAGGACTACGTACTTATACTATATGAAGAGCTGTGTCACGGAACGATTGTACAATGTTTGCTTTAGCAATGGAGTGCAGATAATGGAAATAATACATGGGTGAATGAAGCATTGAGGGATTTGGCGTGTTGTTGAGAGGGTAACATCTGAAGATACCTGATGACGTACCTAAATTCTACCAAAACTTTCTTCAAATTACTTTTCTAATAGTGCAGGCAGTTTGTTTTTTTTTTTTTTACAGCTTGCTTTCCAGATAAAAGCTACTTTACACAATCTATTCATTCTTTTAGATACAAGTGTTAAAAGCTGCAGCTTCTGATGTGGTAGTATAAGAACTACAAATGTTGAGAAACTTGAATCGCAGTAGGTTTACGGTTCTACCATATTGGATAACACTCCAGTTTCTATTGGTTCTCCTCTGTTCTGACCAAATTTACTCCCAAACGTTGATGTTTCTGGTCAAGAATTAGATGAAATAGCATTGAAGTATAGTGTAGGAGGCTTCTTGCCGTCTGCCACCAGCATTGAGATTGGGTGTGGAAAAATGTAAGCAGAAAGAGCAACTCCAGTGACCAGTTGAGTCGTAGTTTGTCTAGACTACTAAATTAAATGTGCCTGGAAACTTGCATTGACGCTTAGGGCCAGCTGGCACAAAATGGCCTGTTTGTGCTGGTGTGCGCTCACCCGGTAAAGCAGAGGCTGCATGCAAACTGTCTGTATGAAGGAATCTCAAACACTTTCACTACTGAATAGTGCCTGGAAATTGGCTGGAAGACTCCTGTTTGATGTGGGCCAAAAGCATGCCAGGGAATATTTTAACAAATTACTGGTCTTCTATCTCGGTGATGGAGAACACTTCCTGACCTTGCCTTGCTCTGCTTCTCACACGTTTTGTTCCTGTTGGGAGACTGGTCAAAGAACATAACAAGCAGGAGTAAGAAGAGAAACTTTTAAACTTCTCTATCAAAGCAGTGTTAGCTCTTAGAGCAGCACTGCCTCACTTACTCCACTTTATTACTAGCCCGTATCTCCAGAGGAGTGTAGGAGAAGCAGGTGAGGCCTAGGAGTGGTGAGAGGGTTTCAGATGTTCTGCTGGCTCACGAGAATCGCGTGATTTCACTGAAAGTTAGCGAAAGGTACTCTTGTTTTTAAATAGAATCTATCAAGTGCTATACTAATTTGTGTATTTTTTGCTGGAAAAATTTTCATGTTGTGATGATAAAGGAAGGAGTTGTTTCAGGAGCACAGTGTGAAAGAATGTTTCAAGAAGATAAGTAATTGGCTTGTCTAACAGTTTGGCAACATACGGGAGGAGAACCATAGGTTTGGTAGACCCTCCCAAGTTAGAAGAAATCAATGAAGATAGTGTTTTGTTTTAGTATACGGTCATTTTTGGTTTGCATTAATCTGGTGCAGAATGCTTTATTTTACTAAATGTTTTTGTCAAGTACAAACCACTGTCTACTTAGAGCAATTACTAAATGGGGAATGAGCACAGGTTTCATAGTCTGCTCTTAAAACTTTCTAAATGTCATCCCCAATGCCCTCATTTAGTATTCAGTAGCTTTATTTTACAAGTATACTTTTATTTTTGCAGAGGATGACAAATAGCAGCAGCTCCCCTAGCCTTCTCAATGACAGTGCCAAGCAGTACGCAGGCCATGGTAAGTACTTCTAAAGTAATGCAAATATAAGTCTGTTTGGAAATGTAAGAGATGCATTTTAACAAAACTGAGACTTAAGAGAGTTTTTTTTCTCATGTGATTTGAGATCCAGTAGAACTTTATTTTTTAACAATAGTGTATTGTGTGATTACTTTTAATATGAAGCTGAAGTGCTACTGAACTCGTAAGTTTTCAGCCTTCTCTTTACTCCGGTGGGGAAAAAACAGTCATTATCGGTCTTGTCACTTGAGGTGAAATGATAGTTTGGATATCCACTGTCAAGCACTGATAGCTTAAGCATTTATGTTGCTCCACAGTAGTATCCCTTTTTATTGTGCTTTTCAAGTAAGTTACTGTGTGGAAAGAATGTACAGGGTTTTATTCTTAAATTTAGGGTGTATGGGTTTTGTGAAATGTATCACAAAGTACTGCTTACAGGACAAAACTTAACCTCTTGTAATTTTTTCACTGCTATAGGGAACATGGTTTTCAACTGAACAAAATGTCTTTATAGTACAGAGCTACATACTCACTAAATTGTTGTGGAGGGTATATTGAACTTCTGTAATGCGCTTTTCAGAATCACTGCAGATTATTTCAGCTGTAGCTGTCGAACTAAGTTCTTGAAAGAAGAGGGTACTACTCCCTTATGGCAAGGGCATGCATTTAAAATACATTTCTGCTCTGAAAATTGCTATATAAATGGTGTTCTAGAGCTCCATTTGCATGTCGGACCCTGCAGCTAGTCAGCTTCCCAGGGTTATAATTTTTTAAGCATGATAGTAACTACTATAAAATTAACTTGCTTGAAAGTAGAAATTTGTGTTTTTCTCTTTTCTTCCTCCTGATTCATTTCTACTAGGTTCTGTGATTAGTTCTGCTTCTTTTGTCCCACCAAACAATTAGCTGTTCAAGGCAGTGGAGGTCTCCAGTTTTGAATATAGTCATAGTTTGACTGTGACAGGCCAAATAGTGATGGTGTTGCATGCGAAAGAGAAACCAGACTGACTTTTGGAAACCAATTTAAATTCCGTTGTGTCTCAGGTCCTTTTCTTTCCCTCCTCCCACCCCCTAAGCTGTGCTTCACTTAGAATTACCCTGTTAAGGAATATTGATTAATGTTGAAGAAAATGTTTCATCAAAACACCAGTGTTTGCAGCTGGCAGTCATCTGCTAATTTGACAGCTCTACCCATGTAGTTTGGAGTTTTAAGTTGCATCTGCAATTGTTATTCGGTTTGTGGTGCTTCAACTCTGGAAAGGATGCATAGGGACAAAGAAAAAGCAATAAAAAGCTACGAACAGAATGGAGGCTTTTGCTGCCCTTAGTTCTGATTTAAATTTGTGCAGAACAGTGACAGGACAAGTAAGACCCACGTCATTATTTGTAAGACTGTGTTGTACAGAAGATTACTAATGTCAGGTAACTGGAGATGAAGGCTTTGAAACGTTAGATGGACAATAGTGTCAACAGCAATTGAATTTACTAACTTCTGCTAATGAGCACCATTTCAGTTGAGCAGTTGCACAGAATCTAATAAATGCTGCGTTTTTAGCAGTGTGGTTGCTAAATTTAATTTTGTCAAAAGGGTTTTTTCCACACAGAAGAAAGAAGTTTAAAAATGTAAAATTTCTTTTGAATATTAGAGATGTACAACATGTTGGTTTACATTCTTTTTACAGATCCACTAACTTCACCAAATTCATCCTTGTTTAATGACTTTGCTGCCCTCAGCGTGTCTCAAAGGAGGAAGGTAGGCAACAACTGAATCTTAAGTAGCACATTTGTGTATGAGTTGACAGGGAGGAAGATCTGGAAGAACTTGAAATGCTAGCTGAAATAAGGATGATTCTTCTAATGTTACGAGTTTTATTTTAATGTGTCACTGCAGATTTAAATTAGATCTTACTTTTTGATCTCTAGATATCATTTTTGCTACATTAGAGCAGACTGCTGCTGCTATTAAGAAGTATTCCAATCACTTTTAAACTGAAGTTTAAGAATGTTGTGAATATGAAAATGAGAACATAGCCCACTGAAGTTGAAAAGAATTATTTTTATTGTACTGAGGCACAAGCTAGCTGCAAGCCTTCATGGCAACAAGTTCTGAATACATTGAGTCATTGCCCCATTGATTTGTATGTGATGTGGAAGTAATTCTTACAGTATGAAATGCATTCATTTTGAAAGGCATTCTTTTATATTATTGGGAAGCTATGGTTTGGGATTTCTTTTCCTCTCTAATCTGTATTGAAAAATCTTTCTTTTGTTGAGGGCTAGACAGCATCTTTGAACACCTTTGATCTGTGCCAGCACAGGTTGTGGTGTTTTCCACTTATACACTTACAAACGCAGTGGCTGGAGTAAAAGATGAAAGTTTGGTGTGAGAGTTCCTTCTCACTTTTCTGAACTGTGGCTTATCAAAAAAGACAGTATCTTGTCCCAACCACTTACCGAATTTTACTTTCACTAATGACTTATGTTTTACTACTTTTCTTACTAGCCACATGATTCTGAACTTTTCTGTAGTTGATAATGTGTTGTCCTGAAAGCAAGCTACGTCAGCATGCTTGTAACTTTTCATAGAGCTTCATTTGTGTGTTGGCAGTTGGGAGCTCTGTATTGTTCCTGCAGGTGAAGATTGAGCTTAAAGATAATTACCGTAGTTGGCCCATTAGTCTAATGTTCCTTGGAAAGAAATGCTGTTGTAGAATGTTAACGTCCTGATACTATGATGTATCCAAACTACATGGAATATCTGAATTGCCCTTTTCCTTAATGCCACCATAGTGCACTGGAAGTTGGATGTAAACAACTATGTGTTGTTTATCCACTTACTGAGGATAATAAGAATGAAAATGAACATACATTCCTTTTTAACACTGTCTGCAAGCACTGTATATATACACACACACCTACCTATGTGTGTGCTTATGTATATAAACCACATGCTCCAAAGAAAATGAACTAATAGGCAGAAGTATTGCCAGACTGACCAATGCTGCTAAAAATTACTTAAACAGTACAAAAAGAAAACAAGCCAATTAATGTTTGAGTGTAAAGCTCAAATAACTCAATGCTCAAATACTAGTGTAGAGTCTTTTCTGAATTGGTCCCTTTTTCCACCCAAGAAAAAACATCAGCAAATTAAGCCACTTGCTGCTAAAATAGTGTCAAAAGGAAGATTAATCTGTGAAACTGATTGACTTAGATTTTTTTTCCAATTAATATTTCAGACATAACTGGCATTAATTGAAAGAAGTTTGTGCTTTGCTTTGCATATTAATAATTTATTGTTTATTGTGACTGCTATATTGTAATGTATGTTTGTATAAAAGGTTGTTAAATCATACTAGTAATAGGGAAATTTTCATCTAATGGTACTTGAGCTGTCTGAAATCTAGGCATCCAGGCTCCCTCTATAGTCGGCAGGGAGAGATGAGCAGCTTAAAGGAACATTCAGATCACACTGACAAAAGTATTTTGGGAAAGACTAGATGTCAGTGACTGCTTTAAGTGGATAAAAGTTGATGGCTAAAGTTAGGAGAAATTAATCACGCTTTTGTGACTGATTTTTACTACCAGACAATACATTGCAAATAGTCGTGGATGTAGTTTCTTAATATTTTTAGTATATTTTGAGTACAGTATTCAAACTCTATGAAGTGATTTCCTCAAAAACATTAAATGCTTGAGGTACTGGAAAACTTGTGTGTGTTTTCCCCCACCCCAGTAACTGCTTGAGCAACGTGATTTATCAGGCCAGTGCTTGACACCTGCGGTACTGCAAGATAGATAGCCTTCTAGAAGTATTTGCTTCTGTTCATTGACTCTAAAGGGAGCCTTGGTGACTATCTCAAGTGTAGGTGTTTACAACATCTGCTATTTGAAAAAAAAACTTTCATTTTTCTTGCTGAGAGCCCAGGGCTAAGGTTTTGTTTGTTCTGAACTAGCTGGCAAAACCAGCATTTCCTTCGTTTATCACTGACTTGGAGGACAGATATAATACAGTCTTGGTAAGTGAATAAAGAGCAATTGCTTTCCTTCATGAATTAGAATTGTGTATTTTAAATATTTACAACTACTAAGTTATTTGCAACTATGTAAAAGGTGCATGTTTATGTTGTGTAAAGCTGTGAATAGTTTCTGTAAAAACATGTAATATGTAGCTGTGTTAAGCAAGGAAGTTAAGTTTATTAATTTTTATTGTCTGTGGATATCGCTGATGATGTTATCCTGGCAGCCCTTTAACAATGGGCAAACCATATGGATGTAAATATTTGATATCAATAAAATAGTAAAGATAAGATTTGATGATCATTATTCTGAATATCCTTGCTTTTTAATTAGATAGCCTTTTTGAAACTAGTTAGTGTGACTGAGCTATTTCAGTTGCTTATGATTATTTTGATGTTTAAAGATGTTCTACTTTTAGTTAAAAAAGTAAACATAGAGCTTGAATTTTTATGAACATTCTCAAGGTTGTTTTCTCTGTTTAGAAATTATTAAACTGCATTTCAATTTTAGATTTCAGGAAAGCTAAGATTACTATTTAAAGACATTTTTATAGGATACTTAAAATGAAATCAAAGGAGCTAAGTATTTCTGTAGATGGAGCCTTGGTGGAGGTTCTGTCAACTGTAAAACCTTCTGGATTTACTGTCCGGTGGTTGTAACTCCACATGCAGTAAGACAAGCAACCTTAAAGTGAATTTCCTATAAGACGTTTTCAGGTAAGTATTAATCTACAATGCAAAAATAGGATTTGTGAAGCATGGAACAAAAGCTAGAGTTAGTAGTAGACTAACCCTCTTTTCTGAGAATAATAATGATGTCACACTTTTTTTATTTTTTCTTCAAATACATGTTATGCTTGTGAAAAACAGGGTGGCATTCTGAACTTGAACTTCTTGGGTGTGTTTCCTAAACTGGCTTTAGCTATTATCTAGAAGAATGCTCCTCTCTAAACCCTGAAATGATGTGGCTGGAAAACTCCTTGCATTCATTTTGGTGGTTCTGGTGAACAGTTCATAAAAGCGCGTGCCAACAAAACTGATCAGAATCTGTTGCCAAGGGAATGACAGCTTAATGCACTGAAAAGAAAACCTGTGATGGAACTTTTGTTTAAATTTGTTCTGAGACTGTTGCCACTAATCCAGGCTAAAGGGTTCTTCTATTTGTCACTGGTCAGCCTTACAGGATAGTGAAAAGCATTGCTTTTACATTTTCCTTTGTGTTTTTTTTTTTTTTTTTTT
>Ga0065711_1048799_pt1 | contig 11627 bp, 9 predicted proteins | sample Hoacrofraction12_FD_59098 | JGI IMG/M metagenome (GOLD analysis project Ga0065711, IMG submission 59098) | Hoatzin crop microbial communities from Cojedes, Venezuela - Epithelial fraction 12 v2 (version 2) | ecosystem: Host-associated > Birds > Digestive system > Esophagus > Crop | place... | reverse complement strand
CTGCTTCCCGCCGATGAGTTTATCGCTAGATATATCTCCGACATCCGTCTGAGGGATATCCTCGGCTATATGAATCCGATGTATGCCGGGATGAGAGGTCACACCCCGGCGTATATCCATTGTCTTATCAATGTATTGTATATCGCCGGACCGAGCCGTTTTGTCGGCGGCAGCCAGCAGATGGCCGATCTTCTTCGTGATGTGATCACCGGATCGGGAGGGGAGGTGAGAAACGACAGCGAGGTGGTGAGGGTAGCCTGTTCCACGGAACTGTCCCGCCGGGTGGATTTCGTGGAAGACAAGAAAGGAAACAGATATGTTTCAGACTACTATATCTCGGCGATTCATCCGCAGTCATTGTTGGAGATTTGCGACGAAGGAGCCTTTCCGAAGGCTTTCGTGAGAAGAGTGTCATCACTGCCGAACACCTATTCCTGTTTTGTGCTTTTCCTCATCTTCCATCCTGACAGCTTTCCTTATATCAACCACACGGGATATTATCAGGACGACTACGGAATCGTCTGGGATTATGGCATATACGACGACCGATGGCCGAGAGGAATGATGTATATGACTCCATGCGACACTATCGGACAGACATCCGCCCGCAAGATGATCGTCAACGCACCCATGCCGTACGAGGTTGTAAAGCAATGGGAGAATACTGTTACAGGTCATCGCGGCGAGGACTACGAACGATGGAAGACGGGCCGGGCGGAGAAGATAATTGATAAACTGGAACGGATATTCCCTTATATCCGGTCGAAGATAAAGACTTACTTTTCTGCTTCCCCTCTCACTATCCGCGACTATTACAACGACAAGGAGGGAGCTTTGTACGGCATCCGAAAGGATAGCCAGAATATCGTAGCATCGCAGGTTCCGGTGTTCTCGAAAATCAGCAATCTGTTGTTTACCGGACAGAATGTGAATCTCCACGGCATCTGCGGTGTTCCCCTTACGGCGGTGAATACCGTTGAGGCTATCATCGGCCGGGGCAGACTGATCGATATGATTAATGAGAATTACGAAAAAAAAAGATGATATGAAAACGATTATCAGGTGTTGCTGTCTGCCTTGTTTTTTGCTCTATTCCTTAGGGAGTTTCTCCTCCTCGCGGCTCACTCCATATCTGCCGGAAAAACCCAACGGCGTGGCTGTAATCGTTTGTCCCGGCGGTAGTTATTGCTGGCACGACTACAAGACGGAAGGCGACAGCGTTGCCAAGAGTCTTGTGAAGGAGGGCATCACAGCCTTCGTTCTCGACTATCGTGTAGCCACCGGTTTTGCCTTCGCCTCACATTACAGATATATACTCCGCGGCAACCAGTATCCCGATATGCTAATTGATGTTCAGAATGCTATCGTGGAGGTGCGCAGGAATGCCGGCAGATACCATATCGACAAAGACAGGATAGGAGTGATGGGGTTCTCCGCAGGAGGACATCTTGCACTGATGTCAGCAGCTTTCTATCGTTCTCCGTTCAGCAGCACCGTTTCCCTGCCAGTAGACCGTCGTCCCGACTTCATCGCTGCCATCTATCCGGTAGTGTCCATGTCGTCGGAGTATACTCACAAACGGTCGAGGAGGGGGGCTCTTGGTGAATACAGGAAGAGAGACAAGATGATGCAGGACTCTCTGTCGATGGAAAAGAAAACCGGATATATCGACTGTCCGGTGTTTCTGATGAACTGCAAGGATGATCCCGTGGTGGATTACCACAACAGTGTGATGATGGATTCGGCACTCACTGCTAATGATATCACTCATAAGTATTTGTCTTACCAGACGGGAGGGCACGGTTTCGGCACCACAGACAGTAAAACGAGCGCGGAAGCGTCGGGCTGGTTCGGTGAGTTCATCGCATGGTTGAAGGATTTGTACAGATAATGCAAATAAAAAGTATCTTTTTTCCCGCGTTGTCCGTATTATTCGGATTTTTTATGTACTTTTGCAGTCGGATTAATCAATAAAGAAATGCAAAAAGATATAGAATACCAGTCTCCTGAAGAGATAAAGCTCTTTCAGGAGGGTTTGATGCACAAAGCATTGCTTTACCTTAGCGAGCATTCGAAATACTACCAGCGGATGTTTGATAAGTACGAGATCGACGTGAACAAGATACAGCATCTGGAAGACTTGGTGAAGATACCTTTCACGGAGAAGAAAGACCTTCAGATCTTCAACGAAGACTTCCTCTGTTGCCCGAAAGAGAAAATCATCGATTATATCACCACGAGCGGCACTCTTGGTGATCCGGTCACCTTCGCCTGTACCGAGAAAGACCTGCAACGACTGGCATACAACGAGAAGAAATCGTTCGAGTGTGCCGGACTGCATCCGGGAAATATCCTGCAGCTGATGACTACCATCGACAAGAGATTCATGGCAGGATTGGCCTACTTTCTCGGTATCAGGGAGATGGGAGCGAGTATCATACGAGTGGGCAACGGCATTCCCGAGCTGCAGTGGGATACGATCAAGCGGATACAGCCCGACACGATTATGTGCGTGCCTTCCTTCATCCTCCGGTTGATACAGTATGCCGAGGATCATGGCATCGACTATCGTAACTCGAGCGTGAAGAGAATCATCGGTATAGGAGAGGGACTGCGCGATCAGGACTTCAATCTCAATCTCCTCGGAAGAAAGATCAGGGAAAAATGGGACGTGCAACTCTTCGCCACCTACTCATCCACCGAGATGGGAGCCACCTTCAGCGAATGCGAATACGGTATGGGAGGTCATGTGCATCCCGAACTCATCATCGTGGAGATTATCGGCGAGGACGATCTGCCTGTGCCCGACGGAGAGGTGGGGGAAGTAGTAGTCACCACCCTCGGAGTGGAAGGTATGCCGCTGCTGAGATTCAGAACCGGCGATATGTGTGCCAAGAGAGTGGAACAGTGCAAGTGCGGCCGATGGAGCTATCGTCTTACTCCTCTCGTAGGCAGAAAAAACAATATGATAAAACTCAAGGGAACCACTCTCTATCCACCGGCTATCAATGATGTGCTCGACAATACCGAATATGTAGAGAACTACTGCATCTATGTTTCTGAAAATGAGAGTGGAACGGACGATGTCGAGGTTAAGATAGGACTGAAATACGACACCCCCTTCGATCCGGTAAAAGACCTCAAGGATAAGTTCAGGGCAAGAATCAGAGTGGCTCCGAGAGTCACGGTGCTTCCGAAAGAGGAAATACAGAAAATCAACTTCCCCGCAAAAAGCCGCAAGCCAGTGAAATTCATAGATTTGAGACATAAATAATGACAAACGAATTCGACGACATACGGCCTTACTACGACTCGGAGGTGCCCGCCGCCATGGAGAGAATCAGCAACAGCGAATTTTTCGGACTGCTCTGCACCTACGTCTATCCCGGCCGCCGCATGGCAGACATACGGGAGATGATGCTCTCGTTCAGGACGAAACGGGAGTTTCAACACGAGGTGATGATGCGGGTCAGCGAGCAGATCGTCGCCCGGAGCATCGATGAATACCAGTGCACCGGAATCGACAAAATCGACAAAGACAAAAACTACCTCTATGTAAGCAATCACCGCGATATCATGCTCGATGCCTGTCTTCTGCAGTATTCGCTCGTGCAGGCCGGTTTCGAGACCTCGCAGATCACTTTCGGAGCCAATCTGATGTCGTCGCAGCTGACTATCGACATCGGGCGTTCGAACAAGATGTTCAGAGTGGAGAGAGGCGGCAAACTGAAAGACTTCTACATGTCGTCGAGACATCTCAGCGACTACATCCGTCATGTGATAAGAGATGTGCATGAAAGCGTGTGGATAGCGCAGCGCAACGGCCGTACGAAAGACGGTTGCGACCATACCGATCAGGGAATAATAAAAATGTTCGGACTCAGTATGCCGGAGGATAAGATAAGAGGACTCGCAGAACTGAACATCACCCCCGTCAGCGTGAGCTACGAATGGGAGTCGTGCGATATCCTAAAAGCACTGGAACTCTACGAAACGAGAAAAACCGGTTCGTATTTCAAAAAGCCGGGCGAGGATAACAACAGTATTCTTACCGGCATCGTACAATACAAGGGCAGTGTGAATTTCGCCATCTGCGATCCTATCACCACAGACGACCTGATGCCGTTTAACAATCTCACTAACAACGAGTATCACAAGAGCGTAGCCCGGCTCATCGACAAGCGCATCAACGATGCCTACCGGCTTTTCCCCAACAACTACATTGCCCACGACATGAGATACGGGCAGCAGAGATACCGGGACAAATATACCGAAGAGCAGAAACAATCTTTCGTGAAACATCTCGAAAAGCTCAATGATTTCGATGTCGACGAGCCCGATGTGCTCAAAGACATCTTCCTCGGGATATACGCCAACCCCGTGAATTCCAAAGAGAAACCGGAATAAGAATAACATTATAAAATAACAAAACAATCAAAAGATGACTACTCTTACACTAGCTATCGTCTGCGTTTTCGTCATCGGCTATTTCTTCATCGCCATCGAAAGCGTGACAAAAGTAAACAAAGCAGCTATCGCACTGCTGATGTTCGTATGCTGCTGGACCCTCTTCATGATCGATCCGGGAAGCTACATAGCGGGAGCTACGGGAGATAATATCGCATCCGCAGTGAGCGAGGTGATTGAACGACATCTCGGAAGCACTTCCACCACTCTCTTCTTCCTTATGGGAGCAATGACCATCGTAGAACTGGTAGACCAGAACGGAGGCTTCAACTTCGTGAGGGATACGATGCAGACAAAGAGCAAGAGGACTCTCTTGTGGCGCATCGCCTTCATGACCTTCTTCCTCTCTGCCATCCTCGACAATCTCACCACATCCATCGTGATGATCATGATTCTCAGAAAACTGGTGAGCGACCACAAAGACCGCATCATCTATGCCTCTCTTGTGATTATCGCAGCCAATTCAGGAGGAGCCTTCTCTCCGATCGGCGACGTAACCACTATCATGCTGTGGAACAAGGGGTTGATTACTGCCTGGGGAGTGATTAAAGAGATCTTCATTCCTTCGCTGGTATCGATGGTGATACCTGTGCTTGTATTGCAGACTCAGTTGAAGGGCGAACTCACGTTCACCGCCGAGCAGAGCGCCACCGTGGCAGCCAGCGAGCTTACCACCGGTCAGCGCAAAGCCGTATTCTTCCTCGGTGTGGGCGGTCTTATCTTCGTGCCTATCTTCAAGTCTATCACACATCTGCCTCCGTTCGTAGGAATTCTTCTTGTATTGGGAATCCTCTGGACCGTGACGGAAATCTTCTATCGCAATCTTCAGGAGAAAGAGGAGAAAGGTGCTATGCGCAAGAGAGTTACCAATATGCTTTCGCGCATCGATATGTCGACCATTCTTTTCTTCCTCGGCATTCTCATGGCAGTAGCTTGTCTTGAAACCATCGGAGTGCTCACGATGCTCGGTCATGGTCTTGATGTGGCATTCGACGGCAATCATTACCTCGTAACCGGAATCATCGGAGTATTGTCTTCCATTGTCGACAATGTGCCTCTCGTGGCAGGCTGTATGGGTATGTATCCTGTTGCCGAAGTCGGTGATATGGCTGTCGACGGCATCTTCTGGCAGTTGCTCGCTTACTGCGCCGGAGTCGGCGGTTCGATGCTTATCATCGGAAGTGCCGCCGGAGTGGTGGTCATGGGCTTGGAGAAGATCACCTTCGGATGGTATATGAAGCACATCTCTTGGATCGCTTTCCTCGGATATATCTGCGGAATAGTGATATACTGGATTGAAAGGACTTATATTCTCGGATAAATCCGTCGGCCGTACAGGCAAAAAATCTGAGCGCACTCAAAAATTATTCTGACTGTTGTCGGACTGATTTCTGAGTGCGCTCATTTTATATCGCCGGAAAAGATATACTTTCGGAATCTTCTTTCAGAGGTAGAAATCGCAAGTAAGATCTCGGTATTCTTGAGAATCGAGCGATAATACCGAGTCTTCGATTTCGCTTGTGTATTGTTTGGAATATTCGAGGAGCACCCTTTTGGGCGGTTTTTTTTCAGATGTTTTCAGCCGGCATATTCTCGAGGGAGCGAATCCTACGGCTATGGCCTCTGCATCGATGTCGCTTTTTGCTTCCGCGGGGAGGATGAGGCTGAGAGTCCCGTCGTCGGAAAGCAGACGATAAGAACAGCGGATGAGATCGCGGAAGGGTAGGGAGTCGTTGTGGCGTGCCTGAATCCTCTGTATACCGCTGGCTTTCAGAGAATTCGTGAAATACGGAGGGTTGGAGACGATAAGATCGAAAGATGGTTCTTCCAATTGCTGCAGAGCGATGTTTCTGATGATGATATTACCGGCGAAAGTACTGCCGGCAACATTCTCGCGAGCCTGGGCGACGGCCTCCTCGTCGATATCGATACCGAGAATCGATGCGGAGGGATAGCGCTGCGCCATCATCAGCGAGATGATACCTGTTCCGCAGCCGATATCGAGGATTCTTCCGGAGGGATTTCCGCACAGAGCCCATGCACCGAGTGTTACCCCGTCCATGCCCACTTTCATTCCGCAGCGATCCTGCCGGATGGTGAAGCGCTTGAAGGCAAAACTGTCGCTGCTCATCGTCTTATTTCCTGTATATCTGGAAGAAACCCATGCGGTGGGCCACTTTCTTCTTGTTGAGAGAATACAATTTGTATACTCCGTCGGGAATCTTGCTCACGTTAACTTCCTCGCTATACGGCAGAGTGTAGAGCACTTGTCCTTGGAGAGATTTAACCACGAGATATTCGATGTCGATAATCGAGGGAGCTTTCGGCAGGAGCAGAGTGCGGCCGTCGCATTTGAGATATCCCTTTTGCTGATATGCGAGTATCTGCATCTCGTCGGAAGAAGAATCGCGGGGATCGAGAGCGGGCTTGCTCTCATTTCCGTATCTGTCTATAGCCGTAAGGGCGTAGTGCCAGTCAGGATGCTGCCGGGTGGGAACGATGACTTTGTTGCTCCTCGTTCTCACTACGATAAGATTTCTTGCATCGCTGACGTCTACGGGATAAGAATCGCTCGCATAGACATTATAATAATGATAGAGATATTTCTCGTTTCCCCTGTCGATATTCTCCCAACTGATTTCATCGTGCGACTTCCCCTGAATGATGTTCAGATGCGAAGGAGCCGCGGGCAGGTCGGCCTTTTCCCACGTCATAGCCGGAATGAGCGCCGGATACTGGTCGAACTGATTTCTGGCGAAGGAATAGATGCCTTTGGTATCGTCGGTGAAGAATTTCGAACGGAAATAACAGTGCCCCTCTCCGATGCTGCGGATGAAATACATTTCACGGGAGATATCTGTCAGCGGCCAGTCCTTCTGTTTTCTGTCGAGGAAATAGATGCCGAGGCCGGGCACGATCATACGGCCGTAAGACTGTTCCTTCCAGTCGATGGCGAAGGGGTAGAAATTATTTCCGCGGAAATACATCATCGGGAAGAGGGCATCCATGAGTCCGTCGCGCAACCATCCCTGGGCATCCTGACAGACGGTGGAATTGGCGTTCCATCCTCCGCTGCGGTATCTCGTCAGATCATCGTATTTACCGATAGGACTGCAACTTAGCTTAATCCACGGTTTGTTTTGTTTCACTGCTCTGTGAATCTTTCTCACGATACTTGTTATATATTCGCGTCCTTTTGACTTGGAAACTTTTATCTTCCATGTCTCCGGGTATCTGATATAGTCGAGATGTATTCCGTCGACATCATATTTATCAGTTATCTCCTTGCAGATGCGAGCGATATAGTCGCCCGTCTGAGGCATTTCGGGATTCATATATCCCTCTCCCTGAATCTGCCGGATAAGTCCGGGGTATCTCTTTCTTAGCGACTTACATCCGATAGCGTTCCACTTTCCCACAGGGATAGTCACCACCCACGCATGCAGTTCCATTCCTCTGCGGTGGCACTCGTCGATGGCAAACTGCAGAGCGTCGTACCCCGGGCTCACTCCCGGTTTTCCGCTGAGGCATCCGTCCCACGTCTCGATGGCGCTCGGATAGATCGTAGTACCTCTCACCCTTGTCTGCAGCAGTATGGTATTGATATTCGTCTTCTGAAGATCGTCGAGGATAGCGATGAATTCCCTTTTCTGTCGCTCGATGCTCGATGGTGATGCCGCATTGGCGTAGTGAGCCGGCCAGTCGATGCCTCCGATGGTGGTGAGCCACACGGCTCTCACCTCATGCTTGGGTGCCTGTGCCACCTGATACATCTGCGCGGTGACATTCTGAGCCCAAATAAGGGCTGATAATATACTAAATAAAATTTTTTTCGTCATTTCGGTTGCAAAGTTACCGATTTTTTTCCATTTCTCGTAATATTTTCGTATTTTTGCACTCAGATATTTAAACTTTTAATAATTATGGTAACTTTTGCATTGAGCCTGGTGGCTCTTATCGCAGGATATCTACTTTACGGCAAGTTCATCGACCGCGTGTTCGGTCCTGACGACAGGCAGACTCCCGCAGTCGCTCATCCCGACGGGGTGGACTACATTGTTCTTCCCAGCTGGAAGATTTTCATGATTCAGTTTCTTAATATCGCCGGCACCGGTCCCATCTTCGGAGCGATCATGGGAATGTGGTTCGGTCCTTCGGCTTATCTGTGGATTGTCTTCGGCTGTATTTTCGCTGGAGCCGTTCACGATTATTTCTCCGGCATGCTGTCGATGAGGCACGATGGAGCCGGACTGCCCGAACTGGTAGGCGACTACCTTGGTCAGACCACCAAGAAAGTGATGCTCGTATTCTCGGTGCTGCTTCTCGTGATGGTCGGTGTGGTATTCGTATATTCCCCCGCAATCATAATGGAGAGCATCTGGGGCACACGAATGTTCTGGATCTGCGTAATCTTCCTATATTATATAGTGGCCACTCTTCTTCCTATTGATAAGATTATCGGCAAGATATATCCTCTTTTCGCATTCTCGCTGCTCTTTATGGCACTGGCACTGATGATAGGTTTGTTCGTGAAATGGCCTTCGCTGCCCGAGGTGTGGGACGGCCTCGACAATCTCGGAGCCAAGGAGTGGGGCAGGAATGAGCCTATTTTCCCGGCTCTCTTTATCACTATCGCCTGCGGAGCTATCAGCGGTTTCCACGCCACTCAGAGCCCTCTTATGGCTCGCTGCGTTAAGAGTGAGAAGATGGGCCGCCCGATATTCTACGGCGCCATGATCACCGAAGGAATCGTCGCTCTGATCTGGGCTACCGTTTCCAGCTATTTCTTCTTCTACGGAGGATGGAAAGAGGTGGTAAGCCCCGAGGTGGTGGCACAGTTCGAGCAGAGCGGCAAGACTCTGAACCAGTTCTTCGATGCTCCCACAGTGGTGAAGGATGTCTGCAACGGATGGCTCGGAGTATTCGGAGGCGTCCTGGCATTGCTCGGCGTCGTAGCCGCTCCTATCACGAGCGGGGATACCGCCTTCCGCAGCGCCCGTCTCATCATCGCCGACTTCCTCGGAATGGAGCAGCGCACGATGTCGAAACGACTTATGATCTGCATCCCGATGTTCGCCGCTTCCATCCTTCTGCTTGTATGGCAGATGGAGAATCCCGACGGATTCAACACTATATGGCAGTACTTCGGATGGGCTAACCAGACGCTGGCAGTATTCACGCTGTGGACGATCACCGTATATCTCGTTCAGGAGAAGAAGCCGTTTATCATCACTCTTATTCCGGCACTCTTCATGACGACCGTGACGAGCACCTTCCTCTTCATCTCGAAGACGGCTTTCGGCCTCGACTCCACGCTCTCATACACCCTCGGCTGCATAGTTTTCGTGGCGGCTTTGGTATGGTTCTTCGCATGGTATACCAAATACAAGAAGAATGCATCAACAGGTTTGAAGGATTATTAATCAAAAAAGTATATACAATGAAGAAAATGTTATGTATGCTGGCTCTGGCGCTGATGACATCAGTAGGAGCCAAGGCGCAGTTTGAACAGGGAACGATGCACGCCAACGCATCACTTTCGGGGTTGGACATCAACTACACCTCGGCCAAGCATCTCACTCTCGGCGTGCAGGGACTTGTAGGATATTCACTCCTCGACAACCTCATGGCGACGGCAAGCTGCGACTTCCGCACTTCCGACGGATACAGAGACTATCTCGGTTTCGGAGTGGGCGGCAGATATTATATCCTGCAGAACGGCATCTACCTCGGCGCCGGATGCAAATACGCTCATGTGGGCACACAGTTCTACGAGGAGGACGACAAGATCTACAGTCGTAAGAAGTACGACGATTTCCTTCCTTATCTTGAGGTGGGATATGCATTCTTCATCAGCCGCACCGTGACAATCGAGCCGGCTATCTACTACGAGCACAGTCTGAAAGACAACAGTGAGTATTCGAAGATAGGATTCCGTCTGGGATTCGGTATTTACCTCTAATACGACAGTGCGTATGCTTAGTGTAGACGAATTGGAAGACCGCCTTATCGACCTCTCTTTCGCGGAAGATATCGGCGACGGCGACCATACCACTCTCTGTTGTATTCCCGAGGATGCCATGGGGCGCTCTCATCTCCTTATCAAGGAAGACGGAATACTCGCGGGCGTGGAAGTGGCAAAGAAAGTGTTCGCCCGTTTTGATCCGGAGATGCAGGTAGAGGTGCTTATAAATGACGGCGCCAAGGTGAAGAAGGGTGATATCGCAATGATCGTTACCGGCAAGGTGAGATCTCTGTTGCAGACCGAACGTCTGATGCTGAATATCATGCAGAGGATGAGCGGAATAGCAACGATGACAAACAAATACGTGGAGAAACTCAAAGGCACCAAGACGAAGGTGCTCGACACTCGCAAGACCACTCCCGGTATGAGAATGCTTGAGAAACAGGCTGTTAAGATCGGCGGGGGAGTGAACCATCGCATCGGTCTCTTCGATATGATACTTCTGAAGGATAATCATGTAGATTTCGCGGGAGGTATCAAGAATGCCATCACGCGCTGTCATGAGTATCTGAAGGAGAAAGGGTTGGATCTGAAGATCGAGATTGAGGTGAGAAACTTCGACGAGTTGCAGCAGGTGCTCGACTGCGGCGGAGTGGATCGTATCATGCTCGACAACTTCAGTGTTCCCGATACGAAGAAAGCTGTCGACATCATCGCCGGACGTTATGAGACGGAGTCGAGCGGCGGTATCACCTTCGATACCATCAGAGACTATGCCGAACAGGGCGTCGACTATATTTCCGTGGGTGCTCTCACTCACTCTGTCAAAGGACTTGATATGAGTTTTAAAGCGTGCTGAACAGTTTGATCAGTGCACTCCTGCTGAGTGCTAATATTATCAGTTATACACCGCCAGTGGATTATGTAATTTCACTGGCGGGTAATTTTGGTGAGCCTCGTCCGAATCATTTTCACGGCGGTATCGACGTGAAGACCGACAGGGTGGAGGGCAAGCGTGTGTTGTCTGTTGCCGAAGGTTTCGTCTCTGCCGTGAGCATCGGAGTCGACGGTTTCGGTAATGCCGTTTATGTGCAGCATCCCGACGGGCATACCAGCATCTACTGTCATCTGAAGCGCTTTTCGCCTCGTATAGAGAGTATGGTGCATCGCTGGCAGCAGCTCCATCAGCAGAAAG
>Ga0065711_1013050_pt1 | contig 11627 bp, 4 predicted proteins | sample Hoacrofraction12_FD_59098 | JGI IMG/M metagenome (GOLD analysis project Ga0065711, IMG submission 59098) | Hoatzin crop microbial communities from Cojedes, Venezuela - Epithelial fraction 12 v2 (version 2) | ecosystem: Host-associated > Birds > Digestive system > Esophagus > Crop | place... | reverse complement strand
GTCTCCTTCTCTGGAGATATTCCAGCCCCGCCTGGACGTGGTGCTGTGCAGCCTGCTCTGGGTGACCCTGCTTGGGCAGGGGGTTGGGCTGGGTGACCCACAGAGGTCCCTTCCAACCCCCAACATTCTGTGATTCTGTGATTCTGTGACTGTGGGAAGCAAAACAAGTAACAAGAACTGTCAGAAATAGGTTTCTGTGTTTCTGCCTTTAAGAATGCCTCAGCTCCTTGCTCTCGATCCATTGTTGGTGGGTGTCCCAGGTGTGATTCCTTCTGGCTCTCCTCTTCATGTCCACGACTCTTCCCAGGGACTGCCTGAATATTTCACCCTCCGAGATGGGAAGCAGGACCCCTGGCCAGCCTGGGCAGATTCACGTGACGTGGTCAAGCTTTACAGTAGTGGAATGCCGCAGTGATGAGATGCTGGTTTCAGGAACAGACAGTTGTAACCGGCCTTATGTTGGCTACAGATGAACATTTAAGCAGGGAGCATGACCAACGGGTAGCAGAGGGTGCAGAGGGAAGGGGTCAGGGCAGGATGCAAGGCAGTCTCTGAACTCAGCTCGCCAAACGTGTACAAAACAGAGGTGCATGCATACCAGCAGCAGTCTGTGGTGTTACACAGCTCTGTAAACTCACTGGGGGACAGAAGTGGTGGATATAAATTATTTAGCCAGTAACTCTGGCCTGTTGTCTCAAGCTGGTACAGAATCGTGTGTGTAAGCTAAAGACAATAGACAAACACTTCATGAACAGACAAGCCTCCAGTTCTTACCAGATTAAGTGGTTCATTTAGCTAGCAGGTAATTCTTTAATGAAACAGGAGGAGTGGAGCCAGAACAAGTTTCTAAAGGCCAAAAAGAAAAATGTATTTGGAAGCTGCTACCGTAAAGTAGCAAGCTGGATTTGCCCCAGGACTAAATAACATGTTGCTGCTGCAGTGCTGGGTGACGGAGCCGCTCTGGCAAGCAGCTCCCTGATGTTGGGTTTGTTCCCTTATGCTTGTAAAGACACAACATCCACCTCAGCGCTGCCCTGGTGCTTGTCCAATTAACGAAACTACCTACTACCTTTGCGGATTAATCCCTGACCGAGGGATTCTGTAAATATTAGGCAGCCCTGTAAAAACAGACCGACAGAAGAAGAAAGGAGAGGCAGTGCTTGGCAGGAAAAAAAAAGGTTTTTAAGGGTTAAAAACACATTGCATGGGTTGGCAGTGGCACAGGAGGAGACAGAGTGCAGATAGTAATCACTGCTACTAGTAGTCAACACTTGCTGGAGCTACTGAGGTCCTTTCCACGGCGCAGTTCAAGGGTAGCAGGCTGACAACACCACAGCTACCAACTGACCTAGTTACTGCGAGGCTTCCGCTCCCAGCACTCCCAGCCAACACAATCTTCCTTCAGCTTCTGCGACTATTAATGCTTTGCTTAAAGCTTCAGCAACTGGAATCAAGTGATCACTGCTGAATCTCAGCTTTCACTTCAACAGATAAAGAAAATATGAAGCTTCTCACCATCAGAGAAAAGCTTGATAAGTTGAATTCCCTAAGGTCAAAAGTCATGACGATAAACGAAGAGAACCTAACCCAAGATAGGTTTAAAATATTGTGATTTTAAAAGCACACCTGATATTTTTGAGGGCTCTCCTTCCTTTTCTGATTGTATTCCTGGAAGGGTACTTGGTGGAAAGACGGGGCTGGCTGTAAAAAAGGAAGCATTCATTACCAAAAGTTAGCACAAAAGGCAGCAGGAACACGTTTACATCAGCTGGGAAAGGGAGAAGCCAAAGCGCTGCACAGACTACGCAAAATGAAGAAAAACCCATTACAAGGAGGTAGGGGAAAGCAGGAGGGAGATTTTTTGCTTTCCTTCCTCTTGATTATCCCATCCTGTACAAGAACCCTCTAAACCTGGCCCTCTCTGAACGCCGCTTTCACGTCCCTTTCTCAGCCGAGCTTCCCTTAACGCGGAGAGCGCAGCTATACAAGCTGGAGACAAAAGAGGAAACCAAACACACAATAAAAACAGGAGGATTAGCCAGACGAGGATTCCTAGAAGTAAGTATCGCAAAGGCCAGGTGGGTTAGCACCCAAGCTACCAAGGCCAGAGTCTCGCCCTGCGTTCCTCTCGCGGGCAAAGAGAGGGGGGCCATTTTCTGACTCCCCAGCGCCAGAGCTCCCTAAGCGAGCCGGGGTCCATACCACATTGTGCTCAGTTTATGAATGGGGGTTGGCTGGGGGGGCAGGAACTGGCTCTTCTCAATTCTGGGAGTTCAGATCCTCTCTTGTCTGGGAGTTTGAACTTTTTCCGGGAGTTTGGTCTTTTTTGGGAGTTTTGCAAAATTTGCAAAGCCGCGAGTTTGGCATTCCGCGATCGCTGCTCGGGGACTGGCTGCAAACCGGTCACTGGGTGGTGAGAAAATTGTATTGTAGATAGTTTGGCTTGCATATTCACTATTATAATTATTATTAGTAGTAGTATTCGTATTTCCTTTGTTGCCTTATTAAACTGTCTTTATCTCAACCCATGAGCTTTACCTTTTGTCCATTCTCCCCATCCCACTGGGACCTGTCTGTCGGGTCCTAATCGCCGGCTGCCAGGTTAAACCACGACAGCAAATCAGACCTAGATGTGACTGAAGCTACCTCGGCATACACTGCTCCATGGGCTCTCCTCTGGCTTCCACTACTCGCCAGAGTTGGTGGCATGGCACTGGCTGCGTGGAGCCACGCTCACCGTGCCCAGCAGCGTGGCCTGAAGACCACCAGCTGCGAGAGCGCCGATGCCGCTCCACGTCCTGCGGAGAGTTACGCCGATTTAGCCTTGAAGAAAAGCCATCCCATGTTTGTCAGCTAACACGTCCCGAGGGACAGAAACAGCCACTTCGAGGGCTTTCAGAATATGCGAGCATATTGTTAAAAAACAAGACCAAAACCAAAGCCAGCTCAGTGATTAATAATCACATACCTGGAAAAAGAAATTTAAAATAATACCCTCTTCCCCTCAGCAGCCCAGTTCGGCAGGAGCGACTCGATAGCCATATGGTGCACCTATCGCTACAGCCAGCAGATCTGGGTAACGGCGAAGGACTTGTTTGAGGGTGGGAAGCAGGCCTTCCCTGTCACTTGTAATCTTCTCACATCCAGAGGCATCTTAAGTCCTTTCTAAACACGTTGATACTGCCTGAAATTCACCGAAAACCCCCAGCCTTTGTTTGTGTTAACAGGATGAGAAAGTGCAAGGCTTCCTGTTATGTGTGTGTGACAGCTATAGATAAGCAGAGACCTCTGGACAGGAAATCCGCCCAACTTCTGCAGTGTGACTCGTCTGAAGCTTAGGAGCTCTTTTTAGCTTGAAGCACCAACAGAATGAGACGGTGCTGGCCAGAAAATGGGGGACACGCTGGAGAAGAGCTCTGAGGAGCCCGAGATCTCTTTGGACAATGAGTGTTCGACAAAAATGGGGGACCTTGTGGAAGTCTCGAGCGGTGAGAAGGTCAAGTTTGACGATACGGGACTCTCTCTGGTGCTCCAGAATGGCCTGGAGAACCTCCGGCTTGAAAATTCCCTCACAGACGTCATCCTGTGCGTGGAGAGCAGGGAATTCTCCTGTCACCGAGTGGTCCTTGCTGCAGCGAGCAACTATTTCAGGTAAGGCGCGTAACAAACAAAACCAAGAAACTTATTTTGCTTCTTAGCCTTGAACTGTAGATCTCCAAGGAGTGCAAACCGGGTGCTAAACTCCGCAAATTTGCAGTGAGTCTGTCATTCCTGACACCTTCCAGCTCTTTTTTTAAAGTTGGAGACTTAAATAAGGCAGGTGCCAAGCTGTGGATTTGCTGGAGTTGTGATACCAGCACTCGGCAAGCTCGCTGGAGGCATGCGGAGAAACGGAGAGTGCTTGGCAGACAGCGGGTGAGAAAACGGGAGTTTTAACCGAGTGTCTGTAGCCCCTTGTGCCGTCCCTTCGGGATTCAGGAAAAGAGGAATATTCATGCAGATCATGCAGTACTTTTATGGAGATAGGAGCAGGTTTGTGGAACTTGGTCATTCCGTGACCAAGTTCCATTACCATTCCGTGGTAAAAATATATACAGCGTGAAATTGTGGAGGAGGAACGAGAAGGAATATTCTGTCTTTCCTAGGGTTACCAAAAATCTACTGCAATGGGAAAAGCTTGCTTGAAAGCAATTTTACCATTTCACCCCCTCCTTCTGGTCCTCTTGAATTTTTCGTTCTTTCAGTACTACAATAGATAGTCTGTCTGAGACTACTGGCCAGCAAGAACAAATTTCAGACGCACAGAGCTACTGAGTATCAGTTTTAACACAGATTTGCCATTATCGTTCAGACAATCGCATTTGCATGGCTGGGATTTTTCTTCTTTCTCTTTTTACTGCTAAAGTGGTCAGATGACTGAATAGCTACAGAGGAAATGTGAGAAAAAAGAACCTGTGACCACTTGTGACATGAGCAGAAAGCTAATTTTAATGGAGCCTAGTAAGCTTTGTTGGCCTGGAAGAACGGTTCTGCTTTCATCATCTTGTAACAGATTGCGTCTGTGAATACGTGGAGGTTGGTATTATTTCTGCAGATAGACTGTATAGATCACATACGTGAAAATGTACAACTAAAAGCAGTGATGCCCAAATATTTCCTACCAGCATCGTGTGCGGGAAGGACAGCAGATGCACAAATTAAAATAAGAATTACCGTAACGTTACTTTGAAAAACAGCAATTCCTCTTTCTGCTCTGAAGAAAGATGCTGCAATCAGAAGGGACCTCAACAGTCAAAAACGGGCAAGACCATTTTCTGGTAACTACTGCGGGCCGGTTTCCCTCTGAGCCCTGCGCTGCAGCCTGCTGTGGAAGGAAGGGGGACCTGGCCGGAGGCCGTCGCACCCCGAGGCGGTTGCACGCGGGTGTCAGGTCTGCCCGGGCGCTTGTGTTTGGCCCGGCTTCCCACGGAGCTGAGATTTATTACATCCCGCTGGCTGCCGGTGCCTCTTGTCCCAGCTCTTTGGGTTAGGTTCAGTCACGTTTGGCAGAGGGTGGACATCTCAAAACCGAAGTTCCCCCAAGTCTGATGGGAATCAGTAGCCAGGCAGAGGAGAGATGCCGGGACCGGGGCCCCACGGTGCTCAGCTGGGTAACCAGCACCGCGTCCTGGCCCGCCACCACATGCAGTGCCCAGGCCCAGCCCAAGCACACGCTGCCCTGGCTCGGCTGGAGACCCTGCGAGGGACGGCGAAATGCGTGAGAGGAATAGCGAGCGAGAACGGAGGGCTCGGGGCGGGGAAGCTGAGGTTACTGCGAAGAGGGAAAGGCGGACACCAGTCTGCAGGGAACCGAGCTTCACTAGTTCTGCTGCTCACAAGGCAGCTTGTTTCATCTTGCCAGAATTCACTCGGAGCTGCACGGGCCCAAAGAAAGAAGAAATTCTTCAACAACACTGTTCCACGCTGTTCCAGGGCCTCCAAGCCCCGTGGCCAGGAGCACAGCAAAGGGACCCTCTGAGTCACAGGCTTCAGTCCCCGGCAATGGCACGTCACACAACCCCCTTCCTGGGCGCCGGGTGCCAGACGCCAGCAACCCGCGGCGGCTGACTTCAACGCGGTTAACGGAGTGAGCAGCTCCCGGTCCTTCCTCCAGCACAGAGTGAGAGCAGACAGAGTAGAACTTCTGAGACGTCCTGCATCTATAGGCATGGAGCCATCAGCTCCCCGCTTTAGCCCGGGGTGGGTGACAAAGCAGAGGAGGGAAATCCAAGCTGGCCAGGGTGGACCAGTAGTTCTTTACTCCTGCATTGCCCAGGGCAGTGGGAGAATGGGGCCGGGAGACGTTGAAGCAATATTTTCCAGAGCATCTCACGCTCCAGCACGGTTGTTTGAAGTCAGGTTCATAATTCCAAAGGCAAGCACTGCAGTGTGGGTGGGTGCTTAAAAAGTGCTTCACAAACTGCAACCCTTCATTTCTTTCACGGAGATTTCTCCCTGTTTTTTCTAAATTTACCCATTTTTAGGTATCTAAATTTGGCCCTGGGCCCCTCATTTCAGATGTGCATTTCTTAGAGTAAATATTGGTTCAAAGCCTTAGTTTAGAATTAGTCAGGGACAGGAACCAGGGAAACAATGAAATTTGCAGCCGCATCTGAAGGATTTAGAGCCCCAGAGAAAATAATCCCACGCCTCTCCGGGTAAGCACAGGTGAACCCAGAGGGTCGGAGGCAGCATTGTAATCCCCAGGAGAGAAGTTCAGCCTGGTCAGTGGCAGGGTCTTCCCTCTGGTCAGCACACACGGAATGAGGTCCACTCCGCTCGACCAGAAGGAAGCGATGGCAGGAGCCAGCCCTCCTGGACAGGATGGCCCTACTCACCCCTGCCACCTTCTAGACCTGGTGGGAGAGCACCGTGCTTCAGGTGTGTGATTTCTGCAGGTTGCAGCCACGTTAGGTGAACCTGTACCCTACGAGACCGGGAGCGGATGGCGGCTCTAACGCAGTTTTGCAGATTAGGAGAGAGATCGGTGAAAGCACTTTGGCCAGGTCCCTGCGCAAAGCCTCCACCAGAATCCCAAGGGTGGTTTCTGAGCAGCCTGGCAGTGGTGCAACGCTGGGTATCTCCAGCTGACCTCCATCAGACACTCCGCCTTGGCGGGATGGAAGTGAGAGCTCTCACCTCCCTGACAGGGATGGCTAAATACAAGACTGGAGTCACCAGTTTAAGAGATAAAAGGAACAAGAGCAGACAACACCTGCATCCTACGACGACCTACTTCTCATTCAGATGAAGCACTCGGCACCTATCAATCCGGTGCGACTGAAACGGCGGTTTCGTACAAACCTCCTTCTCCGCGTTGAAACCTCATTCCGGGGAGAAGCGGGTACCGAGGGCTGCTGTCCTCAGACGGCCTCCTGCGGGCATGCCCCAGCCGTACAACACTGAACACCACCAAAGGGGAGAGAAGCTGAGGAGGATCCCAGTCTTGTGCTCAAAGCAGTTAAGGAGCATTTTGTCTCAGTGCCTTTCAAGCGCTCTGATTTCAGTGGTGGCAGAAGCTGGGTCATGGAGCAGAGCAGTGAATCAAAAACCTCTAAAGAGCTGAGACAAATGAAGGGAAAACGAGAAATTTGGCTGAACATCTTTTCTGACAAGTAACTTCTCTGCCCAACTAACTCAGAAGTTAGTTCTCTTTATCCAAAAGGCAGTTTCATGCACTGAGATAACCAGTACCAGCTCTTGCTTGCTTCTGCTGAGGAAGAGGCAGCACCTAGAGCAACGAGCAGCTGGTATCTCCCATCCATTTGCCACTCACCATGCCTAACTGCTTTGCAATAAAAACTGGTAACAGCTTCGTTCCAGTGAGATGTGTCAGTCGGACAGCTTTATTCTGGCGCTGCTTTTACGAGAAAAGCATGGCCTGAGACTTTGGATCTCTAGTCATTTCCTAGGTTGCGCTGTCCTGTCAACATTGTACATGACTAATAACGACGGGCTTGGTATGCAGGGTAAAGAACACTTATAATTATGCTTTAGATCTGCACATGTTTTTCACCAACGCAGTTACAAGTGGACTCACATAGTTCTCATCTGTTGAGCCAGATTCCAAACGATGTGAAATCTCGCTCTCTGAATGCAGTAAACAAGACGGGACTGATCAAACTTCTAAACAAAAGCAAAAGCGTTGGAAGAAACACGTAAAACTATGAATTGAAAATGCAGATGAAGATGCGTGTGTTTGCCTTGCAGCCGTCACAACGCAAAGTGGATTTAAATAGCTCTTAGAGAAATTTCTGATTTATACTCCACATGAAATATCTGCCTAGTGCCAAAGGCGTGTGCGGCGGTTGCCTTTCACATGCAGTGTTATCCACCAAAGGGAGGTGATATCAGCATGCACGAAATCACTACGCTCTCCGGCAAACTGTAGTTCCCATTCATGATTATTCAAGCACTTCTCTAGCCAAGAGGTGCCAATTCTGCAATCCTACCAGAAGCTCCCAAAATGTAGCAGAGGAAAAGTTGGCCTCTTAATTAGAAGCAGATACGTAAGCCTTTCCCTCCCGGTCCATCCCTGGTATTAACGGGGTCAAAGATATTTTAGGAAGCTTAGAGGTGAGGCTGTCGGACGCGTGGGTCTGGGCTGGCCCTCGGGGTTCAGCCTCAGCAGCACCCTGCAGCTTGGGAGCACAGGGGTGTCGGCCTTGCCAAGGGTTACAACGTACACGTGCTGAGTGTTAACGAAGTGTGGAGAACGCCAGCAGCTTGGAGGCTTGGGTTAATGAGCTGGGCCTGTACCAGAAACAGAAAGAGTCTGTAAGCAAGAGGTGAGACCTCCCAACTGGTCTGCAGCATGGGTGCAGACACAGAGCGCTTCGCAGGGAAGGTCCCAGCTGCCTTGGGCTGCCATGGAGCTCCAGGTCTGCTGCAGAGTCCAGCTCTGGAGTATCCATCACGTGTGTATGCCATATCTAACTCACAAGTAAAGAGGTATGAAAGCAACCAAAGGATTTTCCTTGTTACTTTGCTACAGGACTAATTGCATGGAATATGAAGCAATCAGAGTATTCTGTGTTGAAATCCATGTAGCCAAATGTTTTCAGAATGCCTCATCCTGGCTGGGATGCTGTAAAAGAAAAACGTCTTTCTTTTCAGGGCCATGTTCTGCAATGATTTAAGAGAGAAATATGAAGAGAAGATCATACTTAAAGGAGTTGACGCAGAAACCATGAATATACTCTTGGACTACACCTACACCAGCAAGATGCTCATCACAAAGCAAAACGTCCAGAAAGTCTTGGAAGCCGCCAGCCTCTTTCAGGTACAGAAAACTCGAAAGCACTGATCCAGTCTTGTTCCTCTGGCAACACCGTGTCTTACCCTGGTTAACACACTGCAAAGTTCTCTGATTTCAGGGGATCTGGAAGCATTTTGCATCATATTTACTTAGATTGGGGTCAAAAATGGCAGTCACAGCCCTGTTGAATGCTGCTGTGCTGGGTGCCGTGCAGGCAGGCAAACGGCTGGGCTCTGCCTCCAAGAGCTGTTCCCAGCGCTGCGTTGCTGGGGCCGTGTTCCTGAAGGTTCAGCTCAGCCTGAGAAGGCCGGTGGTCCTCCAGCCCAAAAGAGTTAGCGGGCAGTGGCTGGCACGGCCGGCCAGAGCAGGAAGCTACCGACGTCTCTCCCTCTCCATCACCCGGAGAGGGAGGCTCACCAGCCAAAGCTAGCACCCTCCTCTGCAGCACTCGGGATGCAAAGGGATTTAGTCACGACCCGGGACTTGCGGGAAGCCAGACTTGGGCAGCGTTACTCAGCCTTTGGTCCATCAGGTATTCACGTGTCCTGTAAATCACCTGTGAGGTCTACCAAATTGCAGTCCCTGGTACCAAGCCGCAAATTGCTAACAAATTGCACCCAGCATAACCTGCCAAGTGCCAGTGCGTGTATGCGTGTCCGGCCTTTTCATCAAGGCAGGCGAGAAACACCTGGCTCCATAACCATCGTGGTTCTCTATGATTCTCCAGCCTTACACGGAGGTTTTGCTCTGAAAAGAACCCGTCCCTCTGGGGTAACGGCAGCTGGTGCTTGCTGTGGGGAGAGAAGGGAAAGTTATCACTGGGTGCTCCCCAAGGTAACTCGGAAAAGGTAACGCAGCGTTCATGTCGCGCGGGGCTGGCGCGCAGTAACTTACGGAGACTTTCAGCAGACCGACACTGCACCCTGGTAGCTCTCAAAAGTTACTTCTGGTTCATTTTCAGGACACTTTTCTGGGTTCTTTTGGTTTTATTCTGAACCTTTTTTCCTTAGGATCATCCCTCATTTTTGTTTTTCTGAAAACATCAAAAGTATAAACTTGTGTTTTTCCCTTTCTCTTCCCTATTTGTCATTAAAATTAAGATTAAATTTTATTCCCAAGGCTGGTGCTTTAAGAAAACTATCAAACACTGTTAGAGTAATGATAAAATCATGAGGGTGCCATGAGCAAGAATAGTAAACTACAAAAACCTAGAAACCCACAGGAATGTTCAACCAAAAGCAGTGATCCCAAGTCTTACTCCAACAGTCTTGGCTACTACCAAGATTTTTAAGTCCTTAAAGCCTGACATTATACACGAGTGAGGTTTTTGGCTGAAAATGTGTTCTGTGTAAAAAAGATTTAGCACCTACTGCGTTCTGCCAGCTTGTCTCTGCTATTTATGCCAAAGAACAAACAGAAACACTTGAGAGTCAAATGTTTCATTTCACTATACCAACAGCTGAAAAGATTAATTCTGCAATTTATTGTAACATTTCTGTTCGGGAAATTCTTTCCTTTCCAATTAATGACATATAAGAGAACAAAATTCCAGATAGAACTTTTTTAACTGACTAGCAACAATTTTTGGCAGTGCCTCTTCTCAATCTCTCTGACTTGACAGAGAACCAGAAAAGAAATTACTCGCACAATTCTAGATGTTTCAATGCAGACACTCCACTTTTCTCTAGAAAATATTTTCGGATAAGTTTAACGTAATTGTGCCTTCCCTTGGTCCCCTCCAATCAGTTTTGCGCAGAGGCAGCCGACTGACAGCAGACAGAGGTGGAAGGCTATTTATCCAGAGAGAGGAGGAGTCCTCGCCGCAGCGTGCGCGGTGCCCAGAGGTTTCTCTCCTCCCGGGGAAGCAGGTGAAGGGTTTGGGACAGGGAGCTGTGGAGCTGCTGAGCCTCACCCTGCAGTGACCCAGACAGATTTTTCCACCTAGACCACAATTGCGACACGCGTTCAACAGTCCCCTCCTCTGTCTGGGCTGGCGGCTGCCCAGCCACCACGCTCGCGAGGCTGACGCCCACCCGGGGTCCAGCTCAGCACCCTCTGCCACCAGGACTGAATCATAGAATCACAGAATTGTAGAATCATTAAGGTTGGAAAAGACCTCTAAGATCACCAAGTCCAGCTGTCACTCCAGCACCATCCTGCCTGCTAAACCGTGTCCTGAAGTGCCACGTCTACACGTTTTTTGAACCCCTCCAGGGCTGGGGACTCCACCACTGCCCTGGGCAGAGTGGCTTATCCCTTCACCTCTTGGTAGGGCCAAGATCTCAGCTGCTTCTCAGGTCCGGGGCAGAGAGCTCTGCTTCTCACGCGGTTACTGAGCAACAACCTTCAGGCCTGTCTGCCCTCCTTCTGCCCCCCAAGGAACCTCTGCATTGCCCTGCTCCCTCATCACGGCTTGGGTGAGGGGCCACATCAGCTGTTTTGGTGGAAGCAAAGCGTTTACGGGGGGGAAGCAAGCTGCTGAGCAGATGTGATGGAAACTGCGCTGTCGTGAAGGGCTGTGGTGACCACTGCCATGGACGTGCCAGCTGCAGCGGGAACAGCAGACCCCGAGCTGCCTCACCTTGGCTGCTCTAAGCAGGGCTGCTTGGTGGCCGGGGCACAGCTGGAGCACCACCACCCTGACGGCCTCACTGACTGCCAAAGCACCTCTCAGCCGTACGTTAACCCACTTTTCACGAGCAAGTATCTGAAGGGTGGGTGTCAGGAGGATGGGGCCAAGCTCTTTTCAGTGGTGCCCAGTGACAGGACAAGGGGCAATGGGCACAAACTGAGGCACAGGAAGTTCCGTCTGAACATGAGGAAGAACTTC
>Ga0065711_1011509_pt1 | contig 11627 bp, 7 predicted proteins | sample Hoacrofraction12_FD_59098 | JGI IMG/M metagenome (GOLD analysis project Ga0065711, IMG submission 59098) | Hoatzin crop microbial communities from Cojedes, Venezuela - Epithelial fraction 12 v2 (version 2) | ecosystem: Host-associated > Birds > Digestive system > Esophagus > Crop | place... | reverse complement strand
AGAGGCAGTGTGTAAGTGTTTCTGCATACACCTTAGAGGCCTACGCTGAGAACATTTACACAGAATCAGAGAATGTCAGGGGTTGGAAGGGACCTCTGTGGATCACCCAGCCCAACCCCCTGCCAAAGCAGGGTCACCCAGAGCAGGCTGCACAGGACTGCATCCAGGTGGGTCTTGAATATCTCCAGAGAAGGAGACTTCACAGCCTCCCTGGGCAGCCTGAACCTTTTTTGAGATGACGGTATTGGCCTCTTTGCAAGCAGACGCAGCAGCTGGCTGGATGTAAAGGAGGTGACTGGGGAGCTTTGCAGCTGCGTTGTACGAGGCCGGACTGGGAAGGACACCTGTGTGCAGTGGGACTGGGACGTGGGAGCGGAGAGGCTCACGAGCTGGAAGGCCGGTGCCTTCCGGATCCCGGCAAACAGTAAGCCTGCCTCTCAAATAAAGTTAGAGATGTGCTGCGTGCCGCCAGCGATGCGATTTTCTGGCTTGCAGTGTCAGGTCGTGATGGGGCTGTGATAACCAGGAGGGTCTTTTGGTGTTTATCATGGTTTCACCTTAAGGCAGATGGAGAACTGGTATATCTACCTATACAAATCTGCTGCAATATCAATGTACAGCACAGTCAATTATATTCAAGATCTAGTTTTGAGCAGAAAACGAGTAGCATGCTAGTAGACATCGAGTAGGGCCTGAATAGAATAAGGTACTTTTTTAAGGGTGAGACAGGTAGCTAAGATGTTAACAAACCTGAATCTCCTACCTAATCCAGTATATGACTGGTTTAAAGAACTGGAATTCAGTCTGTGAGTGGTTTAAAGGATTTTGGTATCTCCAATACTGGAATCAGTTTATGCTTGAAAAACGATAGTTGTGTGAAGGTTACGTCCTCTAATCCAAATCAGAAGCAGTGGCCTTATCGTCCTTTTGTCAGTAGGCATCTTGGAAACTCGGTGGGAGGAAAGTAATCAGCAGTGCATGGCAATATTGGGGTGTAAACAGAGTAACAAGCAAGTACCGTACGAAAGAGAGAGCAGCTCCGTAAAGCACTGTGAGGCTATTGGAGCATGTAACCAGTAAAGAAATCCAGTTTGTGTCATCAGATCTTTGTGGCCTGGAGTTCCTTGCTCGAGTTGGAAGAACGCAGTATGGAGGCTGTGCTGCTGAGCGTCTGACTAGGATGAGGATTGACTGCTGAATGTCAAGGAAGATCGGAGACTTGGGTGCAGGTAGAAAGCACTGTGATGATGGCTTGTAACACGCTCTGTAGATGAAGTCTCAAACGATACAAAGACTGCGTTTTGGATGCCCCAGATTGCTGCTGCTTGGAATCCACTCAAGCTTTTCCTTGAGCTTCGAGTTGCATTTGAACTGCTGCAAGATGCAGGTACGATAGGGAAGCTTTCTGTAGTGGTGGCTGTAACTGGCTTAAGCTGACTTTATTGCAGGATGGTTTTACAGGTTTCCAAAATACTTCTACAGTCTCCCAAAGGCTGAAGTGTCTTAGTTTGCAGAATCATTTGCTAATTCATGGGGAAAGGCAAGGCAAGGCAAGGGGTCGCTAGCAGTGGCTGGGTAGGGAGGAGATGGACCAGAGGACTTCTGAAGGCCAGCTGTAGTTCACTTTTCTATCACCAACTACTCCATGAGCTAAAGCAATTGAAGCTTAAGAAGTGAAGGTGATACGTTCCAAGTACAGTAAACCTTTTATGCTTTCTCATAGCTATGTTGACAGCTCCACCAAAGAAATTGGCTATAATTGTGAACGCTATTGTGGAGGTGAGCAGGTTAAAATATGCACATATTTCCGATGATCATATCTCAGTATGAAGCCTGTTAAAGTATGCCCTGTGGTTTTTTTAGGACTTTATGCCAGGATGTTTGAAGAAGTGGGTAACTTTGCTTTCTGCTACTTTCCTGTCTTACTGCAAGAGATGTCTCTATGTAGTGTAGGCTTCAGGTGCCTGCAGTGCGAAGTGGGGCTTGTCCAACAGCTCATTGTCAAAAGGTTGAACTTTGATGGGTAAACTCATCGAATCCAAATCCAGACATGTTCCTCTGCTTCTCCTAGAATGCATAAAGTGAAATAAAATCAATCAACAAAATTTCTTTTTTTTTTTTGCTGAGACACTAATAGCACTTTATCATTAATATGTCTTTTAGTGAAAATACTAGATTTAGCAGGTTAAAAGGGACTTCCTTCCTGGTGAACACTTTCCAGTATCAATTCACTCACCTTTTCTTATGTTTCTAACAAATCCTTCCTGTATATGTTAATTGTGTAGTAGCACTGATATTCAAATCAAGTCGTCTCACCTCTTGTGCTACTCCTTAATATGGGAAAAATCAGAAGTTGTCACAACAAGGCTGTAACACGTTCGAGTACATCCAGTGCGACTTCTGGTTCTCCAGGTCATCCTTTTGGTGTCAACTTCGTGTGGCTGCAACCGTGTCTTCCCCTGGTTTACAGCTCAGAACGTGCTTGGTTTTAACATACCTCATACCAGCTAAGAGTCACTTTTGGAGTGTAAGACGTTTCAAAGGCAAGATTCTGCTCAGCTGTATAATGAAATCAAACAACACGGCTGCAGAAATAATGATGTTAAATGCATTGTCTGAAAATTTGAGCTAATGGGGTAACAGTCACTTACTGTCAGCTGCTGTTGCTGTAGGAAAACACATTTCTTCCGGGATATTTTCCAGTTATTTTTTAGTTATTTTTTTCTAGTGTATCCATATATATTTATGAAGTGAAAGTTGTCATTATGTAATGCAGTGTGACATTAATACCAAAATATTAGTAGAAAAAAATGAAGAAGTTAATAAGCTACATGGCATTAGAAAGATAGGGCTGGTCAGGTCTTCTCTTTGTTATGCCACAGGGTTGTATCGCATCCTTGCCTTAGTCTTGTTCCTTTTTATGCAAAACCAAGGCAGCACAATATACCGGAGAGATACAGAAATAGCAGCACTTGAAAGACTTTTTGAAGCAGGGGAATGGAAACAGCTTCAGTACCTTTTAAACTAAAGGACCATTCTGCTGCAATACTTTGGCTGAAGAGAGGGAAAACATTTTTCTTCTTTAAAGAGAAGAAGAAGAGCAATTCTCCTTTCTGAGTGGAGTTGGTTGGAAAGTTATGAAACCTTGTGAGTTAGATGCACTTTATGCTTTTGAATAATGCTGTACAACTTCTTTATTCCCATGTATTTCCAAGAGCTACTGAAGAACAACTTTGGTTCTTATATCTAGTATCAACTAATTTGTTAGTAATCGTGTGGAAATAGTAAGTAAATGCACTCTAAATTTAGAGTTTAATTTTTATTTTACACACACGCACATTTCCCGTAGTAACTTTTTTAAGACTTCTGCACAGCATGAGAGAGTACTGCTTATGTCAGCAGAGCAGCGACCTCATCAGTGGTGTGCAACGGGGTAATTGTTGGGTTTGTTTATAAAACCTCTTTCTGTTTGCAGGTTTCTGGCAGATATGTGTTGGCCTTGTTACATTTTGACTGTAAAAATCAAGCTAACTGATAGATAATGAGAAAAGTCCAAATAATTTGGAAAAAATATGAAAAAAGCAACTCTTGGAATATAGTTGTATTAGTGCTGTTGTGTTGCTGTGTCTTTGAACCACAAATCAGGACCACAGAAAATGGATCTTACGTATTTGACTTTGAATTGCCACGTGGCTTTCCTCATCCCACAAATCCTTGCCTTTCAAATATTCATGATTTAGTTTTGCATTTCTTTGTGCTTTCTGACTCATGGAAAAGAAGGTGCTGTGTATGGGTGTGACAGGGAAAGGTAGCCATGTGGGTCTTCTTTCATTTTAAGTAAGAGGAGGGCGGGCAGAAAAAAAAGAAATAAATGAATAGAGCGCTGTTTTCCTGTTACAGTCACGGTGGAATGCCTACGAAGCTAACTCATCATTCTTCTTTCGACTGGAGTGACGTGTATAGGGTTATAGCACTACTCCGTGTTGGATGTGGGGTGAAGAGGGAACCCCCGCTGCCCCACGTTGCGTAAGGAGCTCGTTGCCATTGTGGGTAGGAACCGCAACGAGAGTTGTGCCTTGGGTCTACTGGTCACTGAAAGATAAAATTTAATGGACGTGTTTCTTCAAACGCCTTATCCAGCTCGGTTGCTCTCAGGGAGAGGAAACACTGCTTCTGAATCTGGCGTACCTTACTTTTCAAATCATGGCAGTCTGTATACTGGAGAGAGGTTTGGTGTTTTTTAAGCTAATAATTGTAGTTGGAAATATGCACCTGACCTGCAGAATTCTGAAAGTTGATATTGCTGAGGCTTGGAGTGGGTGGCTTCTGCGTCTCCTGCTGAACGTAGAATGTGTTGACATCTAGGGTGTATTTTCTATCTGGTGTGCTTTTTACCACGTACCCCGCTTCCAGCATTCTCTAAATTCAGGTGAAACCAAATGGATGTATTTTTCTGTGATAGGTCACGAAGGCAGTGTGACCAAAGTTACATCACCATAAATGTAGGGCTCAGAGATGAGCTGTGTTTCATTGCAGTCCACCTTGGAGGACTCTTCCAACGCCTGGACTTTTGAGATGGTCCTGCCTTAGTGGTACTGGCAAAATCTGTTTTTCTGTTCAGAATAGCCATACGTGATATCCTCTAACGGAAGCTTGTTTTAAAGGATAGTTCTGAGTTATTGAGATGGGGGAAGCAGGTAACACCAAAGTAAGGCAGCAAATGGATCCGTTAGGTACAGGCTTTTCTCTTCAGTCGTGCTCTTTCTTTTTAAATTTGACTGGCATTAGCAAGATGCGAGATCATGCAAATGGTGTAGCAATCGGTTAAAAAAAACAAAAAACCACAATAACAAAAAACCAGGATTTTCCTTCCTGAAAACCAGGTTTGAGGCATTCGTTATAAGAATGGCGGTTGTTATGTTTGCGCTTTGGTGGTTCACTGAGGCATCTGGAGGAACGCTGCGATTGTCGTGGTGTAACTTTAATTTGCTTCAGTCAGCCTTACCGATATAGAGTGAGATATGTATGTCTCGGGGGTTGTGAATAGCTGCAGAAATGTTGCAAAGGTAATTTATTGTTGTATCTTAATTAAAACTATAATTAACAAATAAACATTTTGCTAATAACATGCTAACAATTTTTCTGAAAGATAATATAATCAGAGACTTGATTCTTATTTTTCATACGCTTTACAGTGGTGTGTTTGTATTGACATAGATGACAAAGACTTGTGGGTTTGTCTGGGTGTTTTTTCAATATTATCATAGTTTGAATCAGGACCAGAATTTCTAATGAGAGATTTGAAAGTTAGTTTCTTGGACCTGGAGCAATTATTGGCTTATTCTCTCTTCAGTGCGTTTTTTCCATTAGTAGTAAATGTTCAGTCTGCAGTGGCTGTCTGCAGACTAAGGGTAGAGTACAGCCTTTTTACAGCCTTGTAGCAGAAATGGAAGGACTCCGCGTCTGTCCTGCACTGCAAGAACAGTGAACAATTTCGAGGTGGCGTAGTCAACAGCCAGCTAGAAATTAGCAATCCTCATTAAAAAGACAGGTGTTGTCTTCTGAAATATTTTTATGCTTATTGCATTTTAGAGCAGAAGACTTTAATAACACGATACATTAAAACCAGATTTTTTTCATAATACAGTATTATCTGATTTTCACAGATTATTTAGTTTTAAAAATATGAATGTTCAATGAAGCCACTTGTAACTTGATTTTTGAAATATTTTCCATTTCTAAATTGCTTTGTGATTTTAAGCAAATTGGAGCTCTGGGAGCCTAAAGCTTGTTTGTTAAGTGTTTTGGCCTGCAGAAAATGTTTTTCAAAGGCTTTGTTCACCCACAACACTCTGAAAGCGCACGCCAGTAGAAGAGCAGCATCCTGTGCGTGCGTGGAGCCAAGCTCTCTAACAGAAGTGATGACCTGGAGGAATTAGAAGAGGTGATAGAAGGACATATTTTGGCTGGCAAAGTCAGGGCTTCATGTTTAATTTAAAAAAAATTACACTTTTCATGTTTAATTGAAGGAAACAGTAGAACGTTGAGATTTATAATCCTAATGATGCTGTGTCAGTGCTACCTGATGTTAGCGGCGTGCCTGCTGTACAGGCTGCAGATGCATAGAAACATTTTACTAAAAAGGCCTTTTTTGTTACTGAGAAAAAAAAAGGAGAAAACAGCTAAGGCAGCAACAACAACAACAACACATTAGGCATGCACTACTAGTCTAGCTAATTCTAGGGCTGCTATTAGCAGACATTTAGGCAAATCTATTAACATTTAGCATCAGCACAAATGCAATTGCATTCCTACTTCTCATGTTCCTGGCAAAATATGCATGGCCATTCAAGGGAGGAAAAGGACATCGAAGCCATTTGTTAGGTAGTACAACCTAAATGGGGAAAGAAGTTCTAGGGAAATGGTGAAATTGAAAAAGAGACTTGACTCAAAAAATGTTACTTAAAAAGGGAGCCGGATTTCTTAAAGAACAGTGCTGATCAAGCATTTGGTTGGCACTTTCTGTGCATCACCAGTGCTTTTAATTTTCAAACAAGTCTTAAGCTTTTAGCACACTTTTATATTAAACTCCTCGGTTTTTTATGCTTGGAATCTGGGAATACCTTTTGAAAACGATAGACAAGGTAGTCTTTTTGAGGTGCGTGCATTGTGCAGTTCAAGTTAAAAATATTTTTTAAAATATTTTTCATCTTCTAAGATATACCAGGCAACTCTACAGCAGAAGAGGCTCCAGAGATAGCTACGGTAATTGTCTGATTTTTGACAGTGACAAAGGGCAAGTGCTTTATTGTAAGCCATAAAATATCAATAGTGTCCACATATTGTAATGTAATGCTGTAAATGGGAAAATTCTTCCTAAATCTAGCTTAGTTTTTTTTGTGGGTTGACTGACAGCATAAATTAGATGACAGAAAATTCCTGTTCAACAATTAAGGAAAATATTTGGGGGAAAAAAGCTGTCAAAGATTCTAGCTATCATGATTTTTTTTTAAGCATTGAATTTTAGCATGTACCTTTTACTCAAGGGCTCAACATGTTTTAGAGGTCTGGCTGTATAGTCCTTAGAAATTTACCATCACTGATAGTACAGGGGTTCCGTGAGAGAAAACAAGTCACCGTAGAATCATAGAATGGTTTGGGTTGGAAGGGACCTTAAAGGTCATCTGGTTCCAACACCCTGCCATGAGCAGGGACACCATGCTTCAAATGTTTCTATTTTAAAATTTTTCCATTTGTATTTTATTGGTTACCTTTTTCTTTGAGCTACCCAATTTGCAACTTGGTATCAGGAGGGAGAATTTGTGAACTGGAACAGAAGAGTCCCTGTGTGCGCTTAATTACTGTAGATGCCTCCGTTAGCGGCTCTGCCTGCTCCTCTCCCCGGCTCCTCGAATGGCGTTCGTGTATTGTGGCCGCTTGGTCCTTTGGAGACCCCAGAGGCATTCGTAATGCTTGCTGCCTCGTCGGGCCCTTTTGTTTGTTCCGACTATGTAAAGCATCAAAGTGTGGAGAAAAGATTTCTGAGGAAGCGTAGCATTAATCCTTTTTCTGTATTGAGGCTTGTCTATATGACCTTTTACTATTTTTCCCTGTCTCCTGCTGCAGTACGTGGGTAGGCCTGATTTTCGCCTTCCTTTCGGTACGGTGTATTGCGTTTAATCGTATTGAATCAGTGGAGTTATAGCAATTGAAACACAAAGTCTTGTCCAGGGTGTTTTTAGGTTGGTTTAGAAGCACTTTTTGTGGTGGGGCTTTGCTGTTGGAATGTCTGCGATCCATTGCAGTAGAAGGGCGTGGGTTTTGGCTGACGATACAACTCCACGCCGTCGTTCTGTCCGGTTCAACTTCCCCGCCGGGCTTCACAAGTCTTTCCCTCGCACCCCGACCCNGCGCCGCGTGCATCCTGCCGTCCCCGAGGACAGNGGTAGAGTTCGAGACGACGCNNGTCTCGAGAGCCCTGGCACCTCCTTGGCTCGCTCTCGCTGTCTCCCCTCCAAGCCTCAGCTGCTTTCATTTCTCCAGACGAGCCCCTTGCTTGGGTTTTAGGCTTCTGTTTAAACTTTCTCCTTAATAACTATATTTCTGTAGGGCTTCTAGGTATAGAATTCCTGCAGCCATCCTAATATTTTTTTGAATAAATCTACTGCGCTTGTTTGTTTAGTTATTTAATTCCTCAAGCAGTTGCTTTGTTTTATACGACCACTTTTTTTTTTTTTAATAATTTCTTCTCTTTCAGTGAGGGGGGCGAGAATCACATTGGTATGAACTGGATGCTTTGTTATGCTAACACATATTTTGTACTTAACATGTACAGATTCAAGTGATTATTTATATAAAATGTGTGAGAATAAATTCTTCCTCTGCTTGTCTGTTGAGACTTAAATTCAAGATTCTGAATTTTTCTACATGCAGCAGCTAATGATTTAATTTATATTGGTGGCAGCTTAGATCCTGTCACTGCCCAAATGGCATTGACTTCTGCTACAAAAATACATAACCATGAAAGGAATCCCAGATTGGTTTGGTTTGGTTTTTTTAAAAAAAGTAAGCATTCTTTGAAGACTTCATTTCTCAATTAGATATTAATCTTGTAAAGTGAACTGCTTAAATGTAAAAGAACAGTAAATAAACTATTCTTACAGAATCCTTCAATGTATCTCTCAAAATTCAGATTGCATCTGGAATCCTAGTGTTACATTTGTGGGTTTCAGAGGGATTGAGACCTTTTAAACTGCTTTTTAAAATTTTTCTACCTTTTGACATGTTTTGGGAAGGCATAATGATCTTCTGTTGAAGGCAGTGGAACCTGAAAGTGTTCAACAGTATCAGGGATGGTGCCAGAAAGAGTGCAAAGTCTTTTGTGTGATCATGATCAAAGTTGATGATAAGCCCCCCAGTTTTTTTCTCATTTTTTTCTGAGGCATATTTCACACGGGAGCTGATTTTCTTCCAGCACGTCATAATTTATTTTAAGGGTTGTGCTGACAGCATCATGGAGACCCCAGAAATGGAAACCCACCTCGGAGCATGGCACCAGAGTGATTGCTGGTTCTAAAACCTTGGAAGAAGCAAGAAGAGACGTTGGGGAAAACCAGCCATTGTAATGAGAACGCGATTCGTGCGTTCCCCCTCGCGCTGCTGAGTCACAGCACCCAGTTAAACCTCCACACCTCTGCGTGCAGGTGAATGGTGGACAGAGGGAGCAACAATATGAATTATGGCAATGTCATAACGGCTTTCAGCTGCTCGCCTGAACCCGCTTGTTGTCTACAGGCAAAAAAATGTTGAAGGAGTAATTTTCCTTTATGAGAACTCAACGTATAATATTTTAACCACGTAGGAAGTTTGAAATGTCAGCTTGATTCTGTTGTTTAGGCCACCTGGGACCTGGACAGACACAAAGGTGGTGGTGTTACTCTGCGTTGTAACTGTGTTCTTTGCCAGGAGGGTGGCCAAGCACTGGAGGAGACTGCCTGGAGAGGGGGTCGATGCCCCACGCCTGTCGGGGTTGAAGAGACGCCTGGACAGTGCTCTTCACAACGTGCTGTAGCTTATGGTCAGCGCTGAGTCGGTCAGACAGTTGGGCTGGATGGTCCTGGTGGGTCCCATCCAGCTGAAGTAGTCTGGTCTGTTTTATTCTAACTCTCAAACCACAAAACAAGCTTTGCAGTAAACTCCCCAAAAGTTTGTTCTTTGACCACAGGCCTCAAGAAACGAGTACTCTAGGTCTGGGCAGATGGAACTGTAATCTTGGTATGCAATAACGTGGCTGAAACCACCCGTTGTTAGGTGAAACTGCTGAAATTGTGGTGCACAGCGAGAATTTCTGCTAAGGCTGTTTCTGCCTTGATTCTTGAGGGCAGAGTTGAGGTTTGATATAGTCAGTCCCACGCAGACCGACGCAGCAACAAAAGAGATAACCAGTGTCCCTGCGGGCCCGGAGGGCAAGACGTAGCAAAGCTGAAAGCTCCTCTCATCCCGTCTGATGGGTCACTTAGCGGCATCTCGAAACCAATGGGAGCATTCCTTATTTTTGGGTCACCTTTCTAATGGGGACAAAGCAACGTACTACCTGTAGTACATCAAATAGCTGTCAAGAAGCAACAACAAACAGGCTAATGCAGAAGAGGCATGCTTGGTTACTTTTATGTCGCAGAAAAACTATAAATGGGCTTGTTCCAGAAAAGTGTTGCCAATTTTTGCTTCTTTGTGTAGGTATTTAAATGTGAATGTTGCTCTGTTGTAGGCTGTTCAAGCTTATGAGACAAACTGAGCTTTGACTTAAATCACAGAGGCAAACTCTTGCCTTATTTTATCAGTCTAAATGTTCTAATATCAGAATAGTTGTGCAATCACTGATGTCATCTTTTCCTCAGTGATGTACCTGTAACAGTGAATTTATGGGTTGAGGCACCGTCCCTGGAGGTATTTAAAAGACGTACAGATGGAGAGCTTAGGGACAGGGTTTAGTGGTGGCATTAACGGTGTTAAGTTAAGGACTGGACTCAATGATCTTGATGGTCACCTCCAACCTAAACGATGCTATAATATCTTTTTAATAATGAAGACCCTTTCTGCCTGCAGTCTTGGAGCTAGCTGCTGTGCTGCGTTTGTGGTAGTGGAAGGAGATAAATACGCATGGATAACTGCTGTTAATACTGGGCAGAGAATGGAATGGATGCTAGCTACATTTTCAGTCCTAATAATTTCTGTAAGAAGGATATAGCAATTCATGTAGCTGTTGATTGGTTTGGGTTTTTTAAGCCATTCCTAGGGGGCTATCGTTACTCTAACAAAATTTTAATCAAGTTTTTCAGTGGCAGTATTGAATTTTAAAAGTTAGTAGTTACTGGTTACAGCATGACTTCGTTAGTATACAGGAGAATCATTCTGTGGTGATTAACATCTATTCACATCTTGGAATGCATTATGGGCTCTAAATTATCATAGAAATTAATGCAATCTTCTTAAAAGGGCTTAAAATATGGTAATAGATACAGCATACTAGCACCTGCAGCTCAAGGTACCAAAGTTATTAAAGTTGGATATAATTATATTTATTTTGCAAGCATCTAAATGAGGGGGAGAATGAGAAACAAAGTTTAATAAAAATTCAAAAGATAGGCACTCAATGTGAGGTCAGTTTAGATTTTTAAATTTTTTTTATTTAACAAGTATGTTGCTATTCCTGAGGATATGAGGTACTTTTTAAAGTCTGTTTTACAGTTCAAAACCTGTGGCAGGATTGTGGCATCCCTTGTACTGACTTCGTATTAGGGAATTCAGTCGGCTGTGCAGCTGGTGCTTGACACCAGGAAATCACGAAGGAGAGACATTTGCTACGCAAGCTGAGTCTTTCGAGGCTGCTGCTTACCCGTGCGCTGTGCTTGTATTTATTTTTTTTTTTGTTAAGGGTTGCTTGCGGATTAGATTTCCAGCAGTCTGACAGAACTGGGAGTGTGGAAACCAGAACATGGCAGCTCGGTTCCTGGCGTGCGCCGGTGCGGGTGTCCTGCAGGAACGGGCTGGCAGGGAGCAAAGCCGCCTGAAAACGGGCGGGCACGGTGCTCGTATTTCGAGGTGCGATACCTGGGTAAATAACTACC
>Ga0065711_1009154_pt2 | contig 11627 bp, 5 predicted proteins | sample Hoacrofraction12_FD_59098 | JGI IMG/M metagenome (GOLD analysis project Ga0065711, IMG submission 59098) | Hoatzin crop microbial communities from Cojedes, Venezuela - Epithelial fraction 12 v2 (version 2) | ecosystem: Host-associated > Birds > Digestive system > Esophagus > Crop | place... | reverse complement strand
TTCCTTCCTTCCTTCCTTCCTTCCTTCCTTCCTTCCTTCCTTCCTTCCTTCCTTCCTTCCCTGTGGATTCAGTGGGTTGTTACCTGCTCCATCATGATATCAACCTGAAAATTTCCTAAAACAGATGGCAAAACTCATTGACAAGGAAAAATTTCAAAGGCATTGCTCTTGTCACAGTCATAGATATGATACTTTTATGGAGAATTTACCGACTTTCAGCACCACAGTCTGGCAAATGGCAGTCACAAAAAGGGTTTTAAAGGGCTGCTCTTCAAAATAAAAATCTATACAGTGTACTGGGAAAATTTCCCTCATGTATATTGCCCAACTTTAAATGAATTTGTGGCTTTGGTAATGATCTGGAAGCCGCTCTACTCTCTTCTCTGTTTAGCACATCCCGTTGCTCCTGGATCAGCAGAGACACATTGGCTCAAAAGTAAAGTATTGCCCAAGCAGAGCAGCTCAAGAACAGCTACGATTAATGAACAGATAAACACAACTGTCTGCCCTTTAAGAAGGAACAGTCATGAGCTCATTAGGGCAGTGAGAACCCAGTTGTTAAACAGTTAAACAGAACAGTTAAACAGAACAACAGTTGACACAGTTGTTAAAACAGCCCTGCCTTAAGTAGACAATCACAGCACTTAGCTCATCTTTTAAAGGAGAAGCTGAAGGAAGCCATCAAAAGGGAAGCAAGCAAAAACCTGACTTCCACTGTGTAGGCCGCTCTGAAGGTTTCTCAGGCAGGAAAGGCTAAATAAAGCTGTCCTGAATTCAGAATTTGCTGTCCTTCCCAAACAAGTCTTACTGCCTGACACAATCGCTTCCTACATTACACACTAACAGCTACTTGTGGCCTCTCCAGCTTCAGCCAGGTGAGAGGAAGGGAGACGGCAGGTCACTCCCCAGACACTCCTTGCACAAGAACAATGTCTACAGCTTTCCTACCAAAAGCAGTAGGCATGTGTGTGGCATTCTTTGATTGGAAAGCAGTCCCACAGACACTAAGGGGAACAACTATCCAGAAACTAGCTTCAAAACGACAACAAAAGAAATTTTCTGGTACCTCCCTGAGAACCTAATAAATAAAAGTGAAAAGCCTGAACATCTCAGCTTCTGTTTATTTGTGGTAACAAATAAGGCACCAGTGATGGTAGGAGACTCACCCTGTAGGTTAAGCTCTGCTCTGGTTTTTTTTGTAGCCTGTCCAAAGCAATCCAGAACCACAGTCCTACTCTAAACACCAGCAGCTCCCCACTGAGCAGGGGTGATGCTTTAGGAGTGTAGAATCAGCAAAAGGGCTCCCCTGCCATTTCTCTCCCTGTCCCTCCTCTCTGCTGATAGTTACCAGAGGAGAAGGTGCCTCTAGAGAAATGGGGACATTGCCAGTATCAATAATTTAGATTTAACTCAATAACAGACAAATAAACCTACTCTAGTTTGGTGTAATGTCACTTTTTTAATACATGACAGCAACAGCAATTAGCCTGACTTATGCTTTGTGTAAATCCTCCAAACCCTGTTTATTCCTTCCTTAAATAAATGAACCATTGATCCAATGAGAAGCTGCTTCATTTCAGAAATCTTTATCTCCTCCTGGTCTCTTTTTTGCCCTATGAAAAATAAGAAGTTGAGGTAGCTCTGGTTTGCTATCAGAATTAGCTTTTCTTCCACCCTCTTCTTCTTGAGCAGCACGGTGAGATGTGAGGTGGTTGTCTCCTGCAAGAACTGGCCATTTTACTTTGATTTCTTCCACTCTCGTTCCCAGAGGAACTGTGATAGGAGAATGACATCAGTTTGTAACCAAATTCCATACTTGGCTCCTGTGGCTTTGCTCTTTAAAATTCCTACAATCTCTTTGTGAAATGGCAAACTCCCAAAGATCTATAAGCTGCTCAGTTTTTCCAAGGCTCAAAAAATGAAGCTCTTTGTACCTCACATTTATATCTGACCTGAAAAAACACCTTCTAGGGACAATTTGGGCAAGGCACGAACTGTGCTGCAGAGCTGTCAGCTTTTATCTGCTTTTTTAGTGGTTCTGAATAAGACAACAGAATCAAGACTATTGTTTGACTGTTCAAGTATTTATTTGCAGTTTTAGCATGCAAAAACAGTATAACAATTATAGAAGTTAGAAAAAATCTAGCACTGAAAAAAGTATTCATGCAGAATGAGGCTTCTACTTGAACTGTCCTCCACAATCACCAGTTAGTTGATTTGTCCCAATATTTATAGTTCATCACTACAACTGCCAAAACTGGCAACCACCAGGATTGTTGTCTCAATTAGGGACAGTAAACAGATTGTCCCATTTTTTTTTTTAATGAAAAAATCTAAAATGTAATACTTCACAGTTTAACATGTTTATTCATTTAAGTGAGCTAAAAAATAGTGGTGTGACATCTGCTTGAGAGACACTGGTACCTAACATTTTGGCTGTCTCCCCACCCATTTGGTTGTGATTAAGGGGGAATAAAAGGAAGAGTAGAGGATTCTGTCAATTAAATGCATTGATGAACTACAAAAAAAAAAAATCCACTCTTGGAAAAGTGTAGAAATACATCTACAACAGAATGTATCACAGCAAACTAAGAGGATGATGGGGAAAAGTGTTGCAAAATATCTCTGTCGGCTCTTTCAGGGAAAAATATTGTAAGCATAAGATCACAGACAATCTTTGCCAGTTTATTCATCTCATGGATTCATTTCGCAAACTGCAGGCATAATCCACTACAGAATCTTTTAAGAAGCAGTTCCAACGTCACATTTCTGCTGTCTTATTGATGTGCCATATTGTTATTTTCTTAGTCATAAGCACCACCAATTATTATGCTACTGTAAGTAAAACTTGAAATGCAATCAAGATCTGTAGTATCCTGTTTGTTGGCACGCTAACTTGCCTAGTCTGCATTTCAAGTAGAGTTCTTTACTACGAATTGTCCTGAATGCATGTGACCTTCACCAGCTGGCTCAGCTCTGCCTTATAGGCACAATCTTGTATTAGAGCAAAATGAATCATCACTCTACCGGGTGCTGCTAGCAACATTTTCCTCCCTGAAAGGGCAACATTCAAATCTTGGCCCAAAGTCAGCAGATAGGCATCTTCCATGGTAGTAATTTTCATGGCAATGGGACGAGCGATTTTGTAGGGCTTTCACTGTGCCTTCATTTAGTAGGGTTGTTTAAAAATCGTTTGTTTTCAAACACAACTTGTTAGGTCAACTACTCTAGATGACACTGGAACAGATGAGCTTGCTCATGTTGCGTATGTTCGCAGGTGCGTGTTGTGGCATAATCTCACAGTCCATGTGTCTTCCCTGCTACAGCTGGTCTGATGCACGGGAGGAGCTATGGATATAAGGAATCACATGATGTCTATATGATATGCAACAGCGAACTTTAAACAAAGCATTCTTCATGAAAAGTTTAAATATATCTCCAGGGTCCATTAGGGAAATGCTTAACATGCCTCCTAAGCTTCCAGTAAAATATATTTATGGACTGCAGGAAATAGAGTTAAAGCCCTTCCTTGGCAACGTTCACCAGCAGCACTAGTAAAACTACTATGTTGAGGCTTCTGTCCTGAGATGGTCTACATGCTGCTTCTGCTTTTGTAGGATCAAAGCGAAAGGGAAAACTGCTGAGGGAAGATTTACTGAGCAAAATCACTGCTGGAAGATTGGCACGCCTTCCCAGCCAGAGACTCTTCCAGATGGGACATTTGCTCCCACCCACAGTACAAGGACTTGGTACAGGCATCTCTTCCACAGCCTCTGCTGGAAAGAAATTCGGTTTACTCCACAAGCAGAGGGCAACAACAATACCGACATCTACCCCTTCCCCATAGGTGAATATCCTGGAAAAAACCTGCCCCGTTAAGCCAGGGCTGCTGCGTAAACTGTATGATCAGCAATCTTTCTTTGAAACAAGCGTATAAAACTACTACTTTTATAATAAAGTCAGTATGTCTGAAGTTGATGGGAGCTACACAGAACAACTTTGTCTGTAGAAAGAGATCTGCTCTATTGGCATTGGATAGGATGTCAAGGAAAGTTCTTTTTATTGTCTTTAAAGTATTCATAGACTATGCTCAGTTTTAATATGAGATTTGGGGCTAGGACTGCCTAGAATAATCCAGATATTCTAAAGCTAATGAGTATCACTGCTCACATTTGAACATTGTGCTGTTTAGATTGCTTTAATGTCCTTTCAAAAGTATATCTAATTGTATGACACATCCAACATTAATAAAAGCACAAAAATAGTAAAAATACATTTATTATTAAAATAGACACTGAGCAACTGATACAAAGATAGATGGTCCAAAAACCAAGAGGCATTCAATCTCAGACATAATTAAGGGCAAAAAAAGTCATATGTTTGCAAGATTAAAATCAGTTCCTAATTTACAATATCAGGAACGGACAATGTAGTGCTCCAGAAAGCAGAAATAACTTCAGGTCAGATTATGATTTTCCCTTGGAGTAAACCAGCTGTAATTACAGTGAACTCAGGGGAATCATAAATTAGTAAGCTCAGAATCAGACCTCATCGCTAATATTCTTGTGCTTGTGCCTTTTAGAAAATGAAGGATGAATAATTTGATGAAAAGTGGGAGCTTTTAGCTTCAGAAAACTACTGACATAGCCCCATTAGAAATTATTGTACTGATAAGAGAAAAAGTGTATTTGCTGCAATATTTGCCTTGTATTTCTATGTTCCCTGAACAGAATTCTATCCAATTTATTTAAGCAAAAGGAAATTTTCTTGTTACTTGAGAATGTCTTTCATGTAAATGAAAAGGCCTGACCAAGGCGAAGCCAACAGACTAACTGCAAATCATGGCACTTGTGGGCGATATGGACTAATAAGCCACAAATCAGGGAAGCTGCTTCAGTCACACATATATGCGCTTTGGATTTCGTCTATGAGTCATAATTCTGTGAAATGCAATCTTCCTGTTCTGGGAACTTCGTGTTCATAAATTAGACAGTAAGAATAGCTTGCTTTTTCATAACTGATTCAGAAAGCAAGTTACAAGACAATCTGCATGCAGGGGATAACTACACATCATTCTCAGGCCACACATCACCCAGAGAACTACGTGTAGACGTTAAGAAAGCTATTCTTCCCGCATCTGATGGAACACGGAAATCATTCATGCAAAGTAACAGGAGAGGTCTGTAGCTTCTGTGACATGTGGTGTGGCACTGGTGAAAAGAAAGGCACATCACATCCAAGGAGACAGCTTGTGATATGTTTTTCCCTCCACTGAAAGTCGGGCCATGTGTCAGATAATGCTTCACCACAAATGCAACATGTTCCTAAGCGTTCGGTCACGTGTGCGAGTATTAGCGACTGTAAGTCATACGAATGCAGAAATGTTACGATTTTGTGTCTGTAACAGTCATAATTCGAAAATGAGAAATATTTGCACGAATGTGTTTATGCTTCTCTTTCATATTCTTCTCGGAAGACTGTTGTACTCTGAGTTTCTAGAGGAGTTGTTCTGTGTTGCATAAAGGGAATGAGGAGTATGACAGATAAGAAGTGGATCCTTAGAGACTCATGATGTACATGGTCATAGTTACTGTATGGTTTAAAAATTAACTGTACTGATTTAAGTTCCTTAAGTGGTGATAAAGGGACTGTGTCATTTTAAAATAAATATATTTTCCATTATAATATTTGCTATGATTTGTATCCCTTTGTCTTCAAAATCACTGTAAGAAATCTTAGTCATGCATTTCTGGAACAAGTCAGTAAATCTCTCTGTTGCACCTAAACCTAACACTCAGCCCTGAAATTGGTATCAAAGATAAAGCCAAGCTAGTTCACTAACAGAATTTCAGAATTACAGTAACTTTTCTGGAAGTCAGTCTGCCTGCCTAACTCCCTTGCCACATTCAGCACCATTGCTGAAAAAAACATATTTTCTTGGTATCAAAACGAATCCAAACTAGAGAAAGACTGATCACATTTTTAAAAGGATCAAAACCCAACATTTACAACCAGAGCCTCAGCCATGTGCCAAAGCCAAAGCAGAACAGGGTAAAGCCAGAATTTTACAGCTCCCTGCAGCTGCTTTACTCACTGACCTCTTCACGTGGCTTGTGGTTATCAAAGCAATCAGAAACGTCACCTACAGTGTATATTCGGACAGGTACTTTGCAACAACTGAAGGACATCATGGGGCCATGATTCTCCCAATTATTAATACACAAGAAAAAAAAGGTTTCTCAATACTTACAACTGCTCACATTAGTTTGATGATTAAAATGACGGTATAACTGGAAAGTAATTTTTTTACAACATCCCCCTAACAGGTAGAGCAAGTTGATACCACAACCAGCAGCAAGAGTATACTTAAAATACAATTTTGACTTTCTATCAATAATAGAGCAATACACTAATTGAAATCAGCATCGACTGAACTTTCTATTTACACTAGTTCAGACAGCACAGGAGGCAAAGAACTGTGTTTCAGAGGCATATGAGAATGTTAGAGCTTCTGTCATCCAGGTGCCATTTCTGACAGAACACATGCGTGCTGAACAGTTGGCAAAAGAATGAAGAAGATTACTGCAGATATATGGGCACGCAGAATCTGGGACGACATAAAATTAAGTCCATATAGGAGGTGACAGACTGTTTCTAAAAAGGTATTTTTTTTTCCTACAATTTCTTCCATCTTCATGCGTGTGTGTATGCACACATTCACAAGAAAGATTAAAAGGGAGAAAAAGGATGAGGGGGTTTTGACATATTTTAAATAGAAATCAAGAAAAGATTTTTTATTTGGTATTTCTGCTTTCTTTCAGGAAAGGAAAAGGAACCTAGTTTGGCTATTAGGAAGCTTTGATTCCTAAATTTAGTCAAGGCAGACTCTCCTCCTGTGAAGTCAGCATCAATACCCATGATAATTATAGCACCTGTCTTTTGACATCAAAGTTCTCTGTCTGAGGAAAAAAAAAATGTAAACAATAAACTTCATGTATTGTAGTGCTGCTCCTGGCTTTGGCATTAACCAAATGCACTTGCCGGGCATGAGTGTTCTCTTCTTTTGGAGATCTGGAATGTAAAAGTGACTGACGTATTGCAAAACTCTCTTATGAATTTGGACTGCAAAAAATGGCATCATTTACTGTCTCACAGTGACGGGACTGTGTGTTCCTACGAAGTCTTGTTCAAGCTGAAGAAATCTTGATGATAGATTCATCACATCTGCTAGTTTTCATCTGGATCCAGATCAAGGTCAACTTCATTGGAAATGTTAAGATAAAAGAAAGCATAGAAAGCCAACAAAAATACCAGTATAGCTGCAAGGACAAGGGCAACTTCCTGTAGAAAAAAAACCAAAACAAAACCTGTTAGAAGTAGTACCACATTTTCAGTTAAATCAGGAACAAATATTATTTCCATTCTATAACGCACATCAAAATGACATCAGACATACATACTTGCATAAGTCATTGATACTTTAATGGTTTCTTCTTTGTGATTACCATTTCAGAATGTTATAAAATCCATTCGCTAAATAATGATTTTGGTGAGTCTGATATACTGCCAGAAATAGGATATTTGGCTTAAAATCTTTGGTCTGACCTCGAACTAGGAGCTTTGCATCTTTTTGTTATGCTATTCCTTCTTTTTTAAAAGAAAAGACAGAATTCACAAACCACAGTTTTGAACACAAATTTAAGTTATGAATTTACACTGTGAATTTTGATGTTTTCTAGCAATATGTTACTGCTTCTTGCCAACAAATTTGTAATTTTTTAATGAAGCAAACACAGTATGGTGGAAGTCAATGAAAATTGCTACCTCTACCTCCCAACCTCCTGGCGTGCATTACAATATGGAGCTACAAAATCCTTCAGAATTGGACAAAACTTTTTTTCCTTCTCCTCTGCAATAAGGCAAAAAGCACAACAATTTGCATTTGTACTTGCCTCTCTTCCCATAAAATACTGCAACTTGCTGCATCTTCCTTAATTAACATAAAAGAGTCTTCCAAAGTGTACATGATTTCTAGCAGCTTTCGGAAGCAGAAAAATGTTTTTGTACTACACGTCATACTCATTATGTGACTGCCTATCATCGTATCCTGTCTTAGGGCTGGACCCTGTTAAGCTCCAACTTTAGATCTCAGATATAATAAATCATAGTATGATGATCCTCTTTATAATGCTATTTCTTTCAAAGACACAGTATTTCACATTTTTAAGTTTGTATTTTCCTGGAAATGACAGCATACTTCCTATAGTATTCAGTCTCCTTCTGCAAGATAATGAAAGAAGAAATCTAAATTTGAGAAAAATCCTTATGTTCCTTCAGCTCACAGAAAGTGCCACTTCCACCGCTAACAACATGCACTACTTCATTCCTTATCATCACGATGTATTTTTAAAATCATGCACTGAGGTTCTCAAAAGGAACAGGTTAGTCTGCACCCCCCAAAACTGTTTTCTGTCTACAAAAAGAAGCAACAACCTCCCCTCCAAATCTCAGCTTCATGTTAACCTACAAATCATTTGCATCAGAACAATCCAGCTGTATACTTAAAAAGGGGGAAGAAAAACAGTTCAGTGACTTTGCAACAACTAATCTGAATTGGTACAGAAGACGCCACATTAAATCTACTCTGCCAGTGGAACCAAAAGGAGATGCCTACACTGCAACCAGACAATCAGACACCCTTTGCCGTCCAAGGAGAGAATCTGACCTTCTTTGGTGCAGCATTCATTGTGTCTTCTAGCAGAGGTCAGGTGAATTCTTCTTAAAAATGTCTATTTCTCCCCTTCGACTAGAAGTGGAGTGGAGATGACATCTCTGGTGTGGAGACCTGTACTGCAGGATGCATTCCATCCAGTATCTCTAGATCGGTGGTGGCTTTGTGACCAACTTTGTGTGTCCACTGCCACAAAGGAGTTAAAGCTGCGTTAGCTTCATTTTTTAAAGTCTAGCCCATAATCAGGCATTCTTCTATAGAACAGCATTTCATTTGCATTTACATGAAGGCATTATATAGTTTATCAGAATGTTGGATCAATAATTCAACATATGCCATCTAATAAACTTTGAAATACTACTGCCTAGTTGTCATATGCTCTATAAGGGTCTTTGTTCTATAGAAACCTTTGCTTTACATTTTATACGGATGGTTAATCGAGATGTACTTTAAATTTACTTTACCACATTAAAATTGCTCCTGTAAATTTGCTGAGGCTGTCTGACACAGATTTCAACTACATTTTCCTCTCGGAATTATATCATCCTCTGAACCTCATCCTCCTGATTTCATATGATTTGATTAAAAAAAAGAAAGTACATCTAATTCACTAATATATTAAGGGAAAGTGATTTTTGCTTTGTTGCAGTTGCAACACGTCAGTATCTCACAAAAGGGCATGGCAGCATCAGACAGGTTTCATTTATTTCCTTGTATCCACAGCTGTGCTCCCAGACCCATCTGGCCACACAGCTACTAATCTTAAGAGGATGTAATAAACAAGTGACATACAACTGCAAGCTCCATCTGCTCAGGAGAGTGGACAACAAAACCGTACAATGCAGGCACCATTCACACTTGACACAGAGAGCAAATTCATTCCAGTATTAAAAAGTTTTTCCCCTTCTTTGGACGCCACGGTTGCCACGCTTTCTGCTTTACAGTAGGTTCACCTTTCCCCTCCCTTCTCCCCAGTCTCGCTTACGAAACACTGTGGTAGCACCAGCAAAATTTTGGGGAATGTTTGCATTACAGTTCTGTTTTCTAGGAAGTGGAACTGGGAAAATCTTGATTTTTATTATCAGGCTGCCCAGTAACTGCTTTGATGGGAGCAGTTCTTTAAGTCCTCTGCCAAAGTTTTACACCGGGTAACACTGAGAAAACAACACTACTTTCCTCAGACAGGCATTAGGAACTGGCTGGCTGGATCAGTATTTACTAGCCCTAGGAATGAAAAGCCTTATTAAAATTCCAGGTTTGAGAATTACGCAAGAACCTGTATTTTGAGTTACTGAAGAAGGCAGAGTAACAGACAACTAAAATAAATGGCCTAACAAAGGACAGCTGGCTCTCAGCTAGGGATACACAGTCTCTTAAGAATTGCATCCAGTTTATGAACTTTTACAAACATAAATTTTGCCAGGTAAATAGCATATGAGATGCCACACCACTGTACTGTCTTTGCAACAACAGTATATATTGTCATTTTTAATTTGTTTTATACTTATCAGTCTTTGCTATTTGTAGTTGAAGCCATGCACAGAAATGAAATGTTAAAATACTCCCCGCTTGGCATATATAGCTTCCTTTCTCTTGCATTTTATGGATCATCCCCATCATCCCTCTGCAAAATCCATTTACTCAGAGGATTTCACCATGAATAATTAACCAATACAGAAGAAGTCCTATAGAAATAAACTTAAAATGATCACAGGTCTTTCTCTCCTTTTTTTTCTTTTATAACATGGTACAGAACACTAGGAAATAACAACCCTGCTCTCAAATCCCAACGTACAGTCAAAGAAGCCTTCAAAAGGAAGAGAATTTTCTATTATATTCTCTTATATTTAGAATAATGTCTGTGGAACCCCACTGATTTCAGCTTGCTTAAGTTTTTCAGAAACTTTTCCATAAGGGAAACAAATGTGACTACAGTATAATGTAGACTTAATTCTCCTATCATTTTTTGCCAGCTTTATGTCTCTTATGCCAAAATATTGGATAATGTCCTCAGATTCACCCTGATGGAGCAAGTTGCAGACTTGGGATCTAAACAAGATTAATCCGGAGATGAAAAAATAGGGCTGAGGAAAAAATGTTGACCATAATAAGGCAAATCTGGACACTGGGAATGGCAGAATTATATTTTACACATATAGAGAAATATCACACTTTCAGGAAATTTTGGATTTTTTATATACTTTTTATTGTCCTCCAAACAGAATTGTACCCTTTTTATCTGAAACCAGCTTACAACTAGATGAAAGAGTACCACAAATTGCCGTCTTTGAAATGCTAAACTATCCCTAGCTATTTCTGAAGAGACAAAAAGGAAATTGTGCTGGCCAAGGATACTTGTAGAAATAAAACAAACAGAAATGGACTTGACAATCAAACTTTTTATCCCATGTAATTTCTAACTGGAAGATTTTATCACATTCACTGTGACCATTTTTTAGAGTTTCAACAAAATTGAAACTCTAAAAATTGAAACTCTAAAAATTTGGTGGCAGAACTGAAGGAGGAAGTGGAGAGGCTGAGGAGCATCCAGGAGTGTGAGAGGGAGATCGACTGGTGGAGCAGCACCCTGCCCTCCCTGAGGCAGCGGCAGCAGGAGGCGGCTCCACAGAAAGCAGAGAACCCCCAACCCTCTTGCCACCGAGCAGAAAGAGGGGGCCTAAGAGATGCGGGGGAATGGAAACGGGTCCCTGCTCGGGGGGGCAAGCGAATTTCCCCCCGGCCTCCCTCACCTGCTCAGTTGCCCTTAAGCAACAGGTATGGGGCTCTGGAATGTGAGGGACTGGCCACAGAGGATGTGGGTGAAGGTGAAGCTCCATCCAGGGGGTTGCCTAGAACGAGTCAGACAGCCCCACGTATTACAACTGCCTCAACTAAG
>Ga0065711_1009100_pt1 | contig 11627 bp, 15 predicted proteins | sample Hoacrofraction12_FD_59098 | JGI IMG/M metagenome (GOLD analysis project Ga0065711, IMG submission 59098) | Hoatzin crop microbial communities from Cojedes, Venezuela - Epithelial fraction 12 v2 (version 2) | ecosystem: Host-associated > Birds > Digestive system > Esophagus > Crop | place... | reverse complement strand
CCGGAGCCGCGGCCGCGGGGGTGGTTGTGGCGGTTGGGTCTGGCGCTGCGGTTGGGCCTGCGGGCCCGCGGGTTGCTGCTGCGCTTCGGGCCGCTGCTGCTGCTCTGCCCGCTGTGCCGCCTGTGGCCCGGCCTGGGCGCCCTGTGGCTGCGGCTGCTGCGGAGGGCGGCCGAGGCCACCGGGCCCACCTGGGTCAAGCTGGGCCAGTGGGCCAGCACCCGGAGGGACCTATTCTCCCAGGCCTTTTGCGACGAGTTTTCCAAGCTGCACGTCGAGGTGAGCCCACACCCGTGGGGCCACACCGACCAGCTCCTGAGGAAGGCCTTCGGCGAGGACTGGACAGGCATCCTCAAGTTCCAGAGCTGGGAGCCGGCTGGCTCGGGCTGTGTCGCCCGGGTGTATAAAGCCTACGCTGACCTGACGGCTATCACCGGCTCCCTGGCCGAGGAGCTGGCACCACGCTTGGAGCTGCGCTCCACTTTCAAAGCGTGGGAAATGTCGGGTTATAGAGGCCTCCTCGGGTGGCTGAGGAGGAGAAAGAGCGAGCAGATGCGGGACGAGAGGAGCAGAGAGGAGCCGAGCCCAGCAGATAGCCCCCAGAGAAGTGCTGGGAGTGGGACTTTCCTTAGGGAGCAGGCGGCCAAACTGCTCGTGAGTGCACATCCTTCATCAGCCAGACATCTCACGCCTGTAGCCATTAAAGTAAGTCGTACAGCTGGCTGGTAGACTTGTGAAAATACAGCATGCTACACAACGCCAAGCAGATTTTAATCCCTGTAGAGATGAGCGGCTGGCTAGGGCCAGGCAGGGTGAGCAAAGTGATGCTCGTCTCCCTCAGTGACTTTTCTTAGCGCTGTGGCTCCGGCCAGCTGCAATCCAGACTTGCGGTGGTCCCAGCTCTTCCAGCCCAGAGAACTCGAGTATGCGTACAGCGTATGGTGCCGTCAACGTGACGTGTGGATACCAGAAATGGCTGCAGGGCCCAGTTTATACTGAAAGAATGAATATTAAGCTTGGTTCCACCGTCCAGAAAATGAATCCCCTTCTCTGCTCACATAAAGAAATCTGGAACAGATACGTTCTTTCCAGCAAAGTTTATTTAAAGAGATCTTATATTCGAGCTGCTCCAAATACTAGTCAGTACTGCCTGGTGGGGAGAGGGAGTGTGAAAGTAACGGAAAATGGCATTGGGTGACCCTGTAGTCACCAGCACAGATATATTCCATTGACAATTATAGAAGGTTTCTTTACAACTTAATCCATGGCAAAATGTGAATTCTTTTGAGCACTAGCTGCAGAAGCCTTGTTTGCTCCCAGTTGTACGGGCTGGGTTCTGTCTATTCGGAACGCATCGCTTCAGCGCTGATTGAAATGGGGTGTCTGGGGAGCTGGTCTTGCCACCGTTCATTCTTGCACAGGTCCTGCACCCTGGGCTAGTCCACCAAGTCCAGATGGATCTGTTCCTCATGAAGATGGATAGCCACATCATTGGACTTCTCCCCGGATTCAAGTGGCTCAGTTTGACAGAGGTCATGGAGGAGTTTGAGAAGCTTATGATTCAGCAGGTGGATGCCATGCCATGGTCGCCGCATACTGAAACAGAACTGCTTTTTGTCTTGCTAGTGGCTGGCTCTAACTCTGCTCATAGTGCTGCTTTTTAAGGGGCTAGATGAAGGCTTGCTTGTTAGTTATGTTCTTTCTTGTAATCAGTCATGTAATGTTACTGCAGGAAAGCTTACGTGCTCACAGAGTAAAAAAGCAAAGCAATGAAAAAAATTTCACAGTCTTTATGAGATTTTAAAATCTTTTTGAAGACTTTGTTTTCTAGTGAACAGCCTGAACAACTAGCTAGCCGTAGTCATGGTCTTTTTTTCAGCATTAGGAAAGAAAGATGAACACCGGGGAGACGCCTCTCCTCAGGAGAAGAATCTCTCCAAACAAGTGCTCAGATGTGTGTTTTTTCTCTTTCATCCTAAATGTATGTTTGCAATCGGTACTCACTGGTCATCTTTATTAGCACTGAGGGGTATATATATTGGCATAACTAATATACTTTTACACAAGTTAGTAGTACATTCTATGTTGTATCATCATCATACTCACAGTATTGGTAAGGTCAAGCTTTGCAAATAGATCTGAAAACATGTCCTGATTCACTAATGACTTACAGAGACACAGTACTGAAGAGTCCTTATTCCCAAACTTACATACTTACACTACAGGCTTAATTAGGCGTGTGTTTCCACTAAAATGAACCATTATCTGCTAATTTCATTTTTGTGTCTAGATTGCAGAGTCTGAAGTCTGTTATTAGCTTTTGAAAGCCTTCATTCTTTTCTACTATCACAAAACAATCTACACAGCAAATCCATGTTGTAAACTGTTGACTGTATTCAGATGTGGCTCAAGGTCATTAGTGCCAGTTTAGTTGAGCAGAGCTGCTTCTGGGTGCTCTGAAGACTGAGGGTTAGGAGAGCATCTGATAGGCCTATTGTAATTTCATTTCTCTTTGAAAGAACAAGAAATGTTCCTGGGTTATTTCCCACTGCCATATGAGGGAGGTGAGGCAAGGTCATCCTGCCTCCTTGAACAGCAGTAGCAGTGGGCAGGAGAGATGCCCTTGTGTCAAGGCACTGGGTCACTGAAGAGCTGGGGCTGGGGCTTTGTGTAGTGGGTTATTTTGTATGTGTTACATTAAATTTATTCCTACTATGGCTGCCTAACTGTGAAGTGAGGCTAGGGCTGCAGTTCTTCTACCCTGTCTGTCTGCCTTGCTATTTGGATGGTGAGCTTTGGTTCAGGATCGGTCTCGCCCTTGAAAATAGTGCAGTCCTGGTCTTTTCTGAGGCACCGTGCCGATAGTAAGATCAACCTGTATTTCAAAGATGTGGTGTTGTGGGCCATTTGTTAATTCTGCTCTTCCATCAGGAAAGCTATAAGCATGTAAAAAGCACTACTCTCTGTTTTGTTTTCTTTCTGGCTTTCTGGCCAGTTCTGTTGGTATTGAGTATTGCACTGTACAGTCATGTCCTCATATAGGATCCTCAAGATCTAATTGCATCTAACTTCCAACCTGCTTTTTCTTTTTCTCCCTTGAGATTGACTTGCTCTACGAAGCCAGAAATCTGGAGCGCTTCCGACAAAATTTCCTCGATATCGATTTTGTGAGGTTCCCAACTCCCCTTTGCCCTTTGGTAACGACAGATGTTCTGGTGGAAACATTTGAGGTAAGAATTGCAGGCTCTGAGAGCTCTGGTGGCAGTGAGAAGGCCCTCAGGAGAACGTGTCAAGGAGGTGTTTTTTGAGAAGAAGCAATCAGAGGCCAAAGGATGCTTTTCTCTATTTGCTTAAAGAGATTGGTGTCCTTCCTCAGCATCTCTTCCACTCTCTTTGTCTGTAAACAGTGCATCCGAGAAGACAGGTGGCAGACAGCTCCATATGGAAGTGAACACTTGGCCTGAAACCAAGCAGACCACCAGTGTGTCCAGCCACCATGAGCTTGCCTGTGCTTTGCAAACCAACACAATGCTTCAGCTCTCCTCTGTGGTGGGTCAAAGCAAGGAGCTCAGCAATCTGACGCTTTCTGATGCTTGCCTCACTTCCCTTGTGGATGTTTGAGTCACAGACCAAAGCTACTCTCAGCCCTAGCTTTTGTGCATGTGATCCTGGCAAGAGTTCTGCCCCAGGCTATGTCACGCCGTTTTTCCAATGGACACGTTCTTGCTTCTCTCATGTTCTCCATCACATTAGGTGCAGCCTCTATCGAGCAGGTAATTTCTAGGGTATTGTTATCGCCTTCCCTCAGCTCTGGCCACCTAGGTAAAGGTGTGGTTGAAGGTGGGACACGGGGTGTGTTTGACTCCAGCTCTGTCTTTATTTCAGGAGAGTGAGCCTATTTCGCACTACCTGCATGCGGAGATTGCCACAGAGCTGAGGCAGAGACTTGCCAAGATGGGCATGGACATGCTGCTAAAGATGGTAGGCGCTTGGCTGAGGCTGGGAGGGAAGGTGCTTTTCCTGGTGAAGCTCCTCACTTGGGGTTAGAAGGCAAATATGGCTAAAGAGAGAATCCCCACTTGCCTCCCACGCCTCCTACCCTTCTCCCCATGGACTCAAAGACAGAGCTGTGCCAGTTGGAGCCAGCCTGTGGATGCCAGGTATCTCGTGGTAACCCAGGACTTGGGCTGCTAGGGCACTGTGCAGTGCCTGAGCTGGCAGAGGGAGGGTCTGTACTTCACGTGCAATGTAACACTAAAGCCTGGGCTGGATACACCACTACTGTAGACTTTGACTCAGAGCTTCTTCCACTGCAGAAGGGCAATCTGCTTGCACACAGCAGGGTCCTCCTGATCAGTACATTGCTTAGGAAACCCACTAATCCATTTAACAAATATTTATGTACTGCCCAAAAGCTATAAAGCACAGCGTAATTAGTGAATACCATGCTCTCTGCAGAGACTATGGATGTGACTGACAGGGAACACAGCTAGCAACTTTGTCATTTATTGACCCCTCCTCCAAAACTACCTTTTTGTAAGGAAGAACTAAATGTGGAGTAGAGAAAACAAACCTGGCCAGATTCAGCTTCTGGCTGGCTAGTTCTTTTGTGGTTGAAATAATCTCAAATGATCTGGAAAGGAGCGTTGAAAGGCGACACAGGTGGCTCCTGAGGAGCCAGGAGAACTAGCAGGGAAGAGTTGCAAAAGAACCTCACAGTACTGAGTGCGTGGGCAGTAAGTGTCAGATGAAATTCAGCTGGTAACTGCAACGTCATGCTAGGGCGATGGCCAGGTCTGCGGTTCTGACTCCCTGTACTGTGACAGACTCTGAAATAGTTTTTACCACTCAGAAAAGCAGTGGTGGAACAATAATAGGTTTATACTAACATCGGATTCAACGGTCAGGAGCAAAGCGAAACCCCCAAATTTCAGGAGTAAAAAAGAGTTAAAGAGCAAAGTAACAACATTATAGCTGTAAGTAAAACAAACACCTATTTATTGAATAAATTCTGCAGTTCTAGTCCCGTGCTGTCCAGGCCCCTCCATTTCAAAGGCTGCAATAGAACTAGAAGAGGTGCAGAGGAAGGCGACCAGGATGATTACTGGTGTGGAATGGCTTCCATACAGGAATGGTGGAATAATTTCGACTCTTAACTTGGGAAAGCAGAGAAATCAGTAGCTTATGACAAAGATATATACAGTCATGAGTGCAGGAGAGTGAATATGGATCTATTGTCTATGGTTTCTCAGAACAGAACAATGAGGAGGACGTAAAATTATCAGAGGTCATTTTTTCAGGGAACACCTAAAAACATCTCCCTTTTTCATGCAGCTGTAATTATTTACGTGGCAAACATGAAATGAAATACAAAGATAACCTCCTTGGGGCAGGAAGTCCTGCAGTCCCACGTGGTCAGGAGGGTTAGTGGGGAAGTACTACCTTGTGCTTGCCCTCTTGCTAGTCCTTTCTGCTAGTAACCACTAGCAGAGGCAGAGAAGTGCTGCATACATTGGTTTCTTCTTAAATTTTTCCTTACTTTTCAATACAGTTGTAATGTGGGTTGATGTCCCAGGCTAGGCAAACGTAACCATTCACTATAACCCATGCCACTGAATAGAAAATGCTTTATTTTTGCTGCATTACTCTTTCCCAAGGCCCACCAGCGTGACCCCGGTTTAGGGTTAATTGCCAAAGAGCACTGCCATTCCCTGCTGGGACTCCTGGCCGTCCTACCTGACCTCTAGGAAGCACAGAGGACTGCTTCACACAGCTCTGCTGACTCCCCTAGAGTGAGTAGCACCCATCCATTTCAGCACAGCAGGTCTGCAGCAGAAGCCTAGTGTGATGCACATTACTAACGACAGCAAACAGACCAGAAACAACCCTCTGCTGTTTGCCTGGGAGTTTTGGCATGGGCAGGTTTGGTTGGAATGAGCTGCTCTAAGACTTCCCTGTCCTCTAGGTCTTCGTTGACAACTTTGTCCATGCTGACCTGCACCCTGGGAACATCCTGGTTGAAGGCATGGCCCATGTCAGCACCAGCTGCAAGGAGCAGACAGCCATCGTGGACCTGTGCGACACGCTTGTGGTGGAAGTGCGAGCTCCCCTCGGGCGGCTCTGCCTGGTGCTGCTGGATGCAGGGATCGTGGCGGAGCTGCAGGGCGCTGACCTGCAGAACTTCCAGGTGGTTTTCACAGCGGTGGTCCAGGACCAGGTGAGGCCTCTGGCACGGGGCTGGGGAGCTGAGGCTGCGGAAGGGAGATAGCTGCAGAGTCTGATGGTGGAAGCGGTAGTTTTCTCTCTATTTCTGTTTACAATCCTCCCTAGGAGGGGAGAGGAGACTTGCTAGCATGGAAGCCATACTAGACACCGGGATGAGATGTTCAGCCACAGCAAGGAGGCTGCCAGAGTGGAGCGATTTCAGTGCCTGGGAAACAGGAGGTGTTAAATGGGAAGCACTGGCTGCCACTCCTTGGTTAGGAGCACGCTGGGACTGCCTGGGAGCCGCTCGCATTTCAGAGGCTGTTGCATAATCTGCCAGATTTTGTTGGAGAAGAAGAGGGAGTGGATTAACGTCTTGGTCTTGCACACGTTCCCTTCTGCAGCCTTGCTGCTGGGAAGCTCGTATGCCATCCTCCATGTTGCTGTTGTGTCAGCATCTGTAGAGAGGAGGAAGCAAAACAGGTGGGATAGGGAGGTCTGACCTCTATCAGGTTCCTCTGTATAAAGGGAACTACTTTATACTCCTTCCCACTTATTTAAAATACACTCTCAGATGGATTAGAGAATCCAGTGTTGATGTCTCCTGTTCATTCTGAGAACAAGGATCTGTACTCATGCTTGCATGCTGCTGCTTCTCAGCTGTGGGTTGGATGGCTGAACAGCATATCTGGAGAGACATGTTTGAATTTGATCTGTTTAATCTGCTGAAGCATACTGAGGCATCAGTGCTAAACCGTGTATTGAGGCCCATCCTGTGCTGTCAGACTTACTTCTCAGTTACCAAGCAAAAGCTGCAAACGTTTGACTGCAAGTCCTTCATGGCTCCAGATGGGTGTAATTCATGATCTGCAGGTGAAAAACTTGAAAAACTTCTACATTGTCTCATTGCCAGACCTGGGGCCTTTGGCTCTGTTGCTGTCAGACACGACTTCCCAGAAGAGCTCTAAATCCTCTCACAAGCAGAGCCTGGGTATGGATCCCTACCTTTCTCACCAAGCATCTGCTGGTGTAGAATCAGCTCGCTCTTCCTCCGCAGTCTGCAGATGGAAGGTTGGACTTAGCCCATAAAGGAGGTTAATAGATACCCTTCTTCACACCAATATGTCCTCTGTTAAGAAGAAAATGCCAGTCCTGTGGGGTTTATTTTTCCCCCTGAAACTCCTCCTGATGGCCTGAGAGATGTCTTTGTTGTGTTCTACTCTATAAGACCTGCAAGAAAAATAAGCAGGGTTTTGCCAGCTAAGACTTTTGGACCAGTTCTGGTCTTCTGCACTTGCTTCTGTTGATTTGTTTGGTCTCTGTTGCTGGAATGGGAAAGCATGGCCCTGGGAGTTCTCCCTGCAGTATGCCTCCTCCAGGACCTTTGCAGTAGAGGCCTTCCAGGGATGGTGACGTGCAGCTCCCTGTAGGGCTGCTGGCACCAGTGATCAAGCTCTGATTCTCCTTTCCAACTTGTTTCACAGGGGGAGATAGTGGCAGAACTGATCCTTCACCACGCCTGTGCTAACCAGTGCCAGGATATTGAGTGATTCAAAGCTGAGATGGTGGAACTAGTGACCAAGGTTTGGAGGAACACCATTGCCCTAGGAAAGGCAAGTGCACAAACAACACCCCGCCCTCACTTACCTGTAATTCAGTGCAACTTAGCTTTCAGAATGTCTGTGTGGAAAGGCCAGCTCTGATCTCTTCAGCACCACCAACCAGTACTGGGTGCTTCTAGTCTCACAGAATAACAGAATCACAGAATGTTTGGGTTTGGAAGGGACCTCTGTGGGTCATCTAGTCCAACCCCCTGCTGAAGCAGGGTCACCTACAGCAGGCTGCACAGGACCTCGTCCAGGTGGGTCTTGAACCACAGAAGGAGACTCCACAACCTCCCTGGGCAGCCTGGGCCAGTGCTCCGTCACCCTCAGAGTGAAGAAGTTCTTCCTCATGTTGAGCTGGAACTTCCTCTGCTTCAGTTTGTGCCCGTTGCCCCTTGTCCTCAGGTGCAGCAAGTCTTGTCTTTTAGCAGCAGCAAGTCTTGCTTAATAAGAAAATGCTTTCTTATTTCCTGCTCAGTAAAAAAACCTGTGTGTTTGTAGGTGTTACTCATGTGGCTCAGTCTTGACCACAGGGGTTTTTTTTATCAGCTGTTAACTTCTCCTTTTGTATTCCAGCTTCAGGTGGCAAATCTACTCTCCAATGTCTTTAAACTATTGATGACCCATCAGGTAAGGTCCTGCCACTGTCTGCCTTCTAATGCCTGGAAGTTCATTTGGGGAGAGAGCAATACTGGGAATGTGAAGGGCTGACAAGGAGAGGGACTGTGGCTTTGGAAGTGAAGTGCTAGGAGGGGGACTGCAGGAGTGCATCCACGTGTGGCAGGCATACTGTTTCTCAGGCCTTGATAACGCACCCTACCAAGAACAATTTCTGTTTTGTTGGGTTTTGTCTTAGTACTGTATGTAATGGCTGATATTATTTACTGAAAAGAATGTTGCTGTAACAATATCCTATCTTTTTTATAGTTCCTTACAAGCAGAAAATGAGATTTAGTATATGTTCCACTTGCATGTCATTGCTTGCTTTCTTCCTGGGACCTCTTTGTTGATATGTGGTTTATGTAACAGCACTGGGCCATTTTACTGGTTTGTTGGAGGTCTCAAAAACGGGGAGTTGCTCACAGACAGACGTTCCTTCTTACAGTTGATAGTATTTGAGGGACAACTTTCTATGGCTGCAGACAACTTTGGAGCTCAACAGAGCTATGGTGGCCTGAAGTAGAGGCAATGAGAAGGTTGTCAGCCACAGGGCTGCCCAAGCTGCAAAGGATGCCCCTAAACTTTCCTTAGTGAGAGGTTTTTGTCACTGAGCCTCATTAAGCTGGTGTCTGATAACACTAAATGTAATTTTGGCCCTTACAAAGCAAGTCCTCCCAGCTCCATGAAGTCTTAATGCCCTGGTATGCCTTGAAACAATCCTGGTGCCTGGCTGGCAACTGGGGAGTAGTTTGTCTACACGCAGAGCAGAGGTTCATTTCCTCTAATCTCTGGGGGCCTTTTGTGGCTGTTCAGAAAGTGAGCTCCCCCTTACACAAGTGCATGTGTTCAGGTACGTTGGATACTACTGCACTCCTGAGCTCCTGCTATTCCAGCCTAGAAAAAACACCAGAACACATTCCTCTTCCTGGAACTGAAAACCAAACTCTTGCGTTCCCTTAGGGCTCTTCCCCTGAAACTGATGTCTTGTTTTTGGGCCTGCTGCTGGATTTCTTTGTGTTCTGAAACCTCAGGTGCTGGTGTTGCAGTATGAAAAAGGCCCACTGAATTCATTCAGTCACTTGTGGTTCTAGGTGAAGCTCGAAAGCAATTTTGCTTCCATCATCTTTGCCATCATGGTTCTGGAAGGTCTCGGTCGTTCGCTGGACCCTGAAGTGGACATCCTAGAGGCAGCCAAACCACTGCTCATCAAAACTGCAGCTTCTGTCCTTCAATAGACTCACGTGGCTGCCACCCTCTCGCTGTGCGGGGTTCCCTGAGTCCTCTGTGAGCTGACGGAGAAAGAAGCTGAAGGTGAGAAGTCATGTGCACCTTGGGGAACTGCCATGCAGTGGTTGCTCTCCATTAACGTTGCCTTCAGCCATTTCAGCGAAGCACCAGGCATGGGATGGTTAAAATGTCTATGCCAGAAACTGGGCAGACTTTGCACACTTGGAGAGTTCGGACTCGTGACGCAGTTCTGTGAGCTAGTGTGCTCTGACAGGTTTTAAACGCATCATGTAGTTGAGGTGCAAAAGATCACTGCAGCCTGATGAGAAAAGCAGTCTTATGTGTCTAAAAGTCTTTAAAAAGATGTTCATTGATGAATTCTGTTTTTAAATGTATCGGGTTAAATATTTAAAGATAATTTACTGACACGTCTGTCACTGTGGTATGAGAAATAGTGTTCTAACAGCTCCTAAGCAACTAATTCAGGCTGAAAAAAGCCAATGAACCTTTTTATCTTTTGTACTTTTAACTTCTGCTTTTATTGTAGAATTGTCCTGAGATCCTGTGTGGAGTGGTCTGTTTTTATCATCCAGAAAGCCCCAAGAATTTGCATATTAAGGTTTTGAGTTGACCAGGGTGAGACTAAGGGAGCAAGGGGGAGAGTAGCAGGAAGGAAGCACACAGAGGGAAAAAAAAAACACACCACAAACTTTTTTTTATGCTTCAGGAAGAAAACTAAGACCAGTACAAATATTCCCAGAGGGTGTTTTTTATTACAGAATTAGGTGTTCTCCCTAGGCAGGTATTTTCTTTTGCTGTTTTTAATCCAAACTCCTATAGTATTGTGCTAGAGTACAGAAGTTTGGGGAGGAGGAAAAAAGAAATTAAGCTAATTGACTGAATTCAGACCAGTCAATGTGTTGTGCTGAGGTGATCAAGAGGATCGAGAGTTTGAGGGTGATAATCCTGCTGCTTCTCCTATGGGAGGGGGGACAGGGGGATTCAGCCTGGTTTCAGGAAGGACACGGGGAAGAACGGGGGTGGGGTGGGGGTGAGGGTGGCGGAACCAGCTCCCCTCCAAGCCTCTCTCCGAGAAGCTAAGGAATGAGGAAAGAGACTTTTAAATAAATACCGCTAACACTTATTCAGCATTGAACACAAGTAAAGGGAAATATAGTCGTAAATCAGTAGATGTTGTTGGTGTGACAGGGCAAAGAGAAAATAGGCCTTTTTTTTAGAGCCACTGAAATTTAGATTGGGAAAACAGTGGGTAACTCACCAGTTTTTATATATGCCTGAATGCCTTTTGCCTTTATTAGGGCTAGACTTGCTAAGTAAAGTAGAGGCACAAATAACTTTTAAAAATGGGGAAACTGAATTATTGATACCAAAACCAAAAGCCATAGAGGGGAGAGTGTTTATATTACAGGATTCTTTTAAGGAGGAACAAATTCCAGAAGAGGTGGAAGAGGCAGTAATGCCCTTGGTTTGGGCAAATGAAGTTCCGGGATGGCCCAAATTGGCAGAACTGGTGCAAGTGACCTTAGAACCTGGATCCAAATCGGTAAGACAAAAACAGTATCCTATTAAGTGGGAGGCTCGAAAAGGATTGGAGGGGTTAATACCAAATTTTTGGACTATGGACTTTTGGTAGAATGCGAGTCAGAATATAACACTCCTATATTACCGGTAAGGAAATCTGGAGGAAAAGAATACCGGCTAGTCCAGGATTTAAGAGCTATAAATCAGATAGTTCAAGATATACACCCAGTAGTAGCCAATCCCTATACTTTACTGACATTTCTGAAAGAGGAACATAAATGGTTTACTGTACTAGATTTAAAGGATGCCTTCTTTTGCATACCTCTGGATATACAAAGTCAAAGCATATTTGCTTTTGAATGGGAGAGCCCTGCAACAGGACGAAAGATGCAA
>Ga0065711_1048801_pt1 | contig 11628 bp, 15 predicted proteins | sample Hoacrofraction12_FD_59098 | JGI IMG/M metagenome (GOLD analysis project Ga0065711, IMG submission 59098) | Hoatzin crop microbial communities from Cojedes, Venezuela - Epithelial fraction 12 v2 (version 2) | ecosystem: Host-associated > Birds > Digestive system > Esophagus > Crop | place... | reverse complement strand
TCAGAGGGAAGAAGTTCTTCCTCGTGTTCAGACGGAACTTCCTGTGCTTCAGTTTGTGCCCATTGCCCCTTGTCCTGTCGCTGGGCACCACTGAAAAGAGTCTGGCCCCATCCTCCTGACACCCACCCTTAAGATACTTATAGGCATTTATAAGGTCCCCTCTCAGCCTTCTCTTCTTCAGGCTAAACAAGCCCAGCTCCCTCAGCCTTTCCTGGTAGGAGAGATGCTCCTGTAGAATAGCATGGGCACTGTTAGCCCTGCTGCAGGCATGCCCCACTTGTGTCCAGTGGGTCACAGACGAGGTCCCAGAATTCACTGCTCTCTTTGGAGCAGTCCCGTGCTGTCCCATACTGTTGCACTTCAAATGAACAAACTCTGGATCGCCGTGTTCCTGGATGTCAGGCACTTTGGTGGAAAGCTGGTTTTATCCAGAGCTTTTGCACAGCTCCTGTCACAGCCTCCTGACCCTCAGGGTCCTCTGCACATAGCTGTCAAAAGCATTGAATAGCTACGGTGGCTTCCACAACCGCGCCTTTGTGGCCACAGGAGGAGCCCCAGCAGGAGCTCCCAAAAGCCTGTCCCCATTCCCTCACCCAGAGCTGGCTCAGGGCATCGACAAAGTCACCTCCTGACATGGCAGACTTCCTAGTTCACCTACACCTGCAGAGACAAAACCAGATGTTTCTGAATTAAACAGCTCATCTGCGCCTGCTGCCCTCGGCTGAAGGGAAGACGCCCAGCCCCTTCCCTGTTCCCAGCAGCCCATGGAGGGCAGGAAGGGCCTCTGTGTGGGGAGGAGGAAAGGTAAAAGGAGTGCTCTTGCTGCGGAAGGGGGCTGGGAGGGATGTGTAGGTTGGAGTGGAAATCTTGTGTTAAGGGGATTGGCATCAAGTGAGTGTTGGGAGAGTCAGGGAAGGAGAGAAACAGAGAGACAGAGAACCCCTATTTCCAGCCAAACGCCAAGGCTATCAGAGTCCCGGTACACCTGGCTGTGCTTTTACCTGCCTAGAATAATTTGAAACCTCACTGAGGTCCTCCAGGCCCTTTACCCATCCAGGGTCCCCAAAACCATATCACCTGTTCCCAGCTGAATCCTGCTTAGCCTCACACCTCGGAAATTCATGGGCAGCTTCCCAAACCTTCTTCCTACCCCCCATTCTCCCAAAGCTTCTCTGCCATTACCACAACATTGAGACAGGCCTGCCTATACCAGCATAAGTTCCCAGACTAAAAAAAGAAGAGAGAATTGGCTTACCAAGTTTTAGACACCCAGACACAAGGGAGCACGTGCCAGCCCTTGACAGAACACATGATTAGCACCTCCACTGCCTTATCACAGCTGCTTGCTGGCTCGCTCACCCTATTCCTAAGGGTCAGCCACCACCTTCCAGCGCTTTCTCAGTTGGTAAAAACCACCTAGTTTTAACTTTTCTGCTCTTGCCATTATGTTCTGCCTCTTCCAGAGCAACTACAATCCCAATCTGTCTGCTCACACCTTCCTGCCAGACCCAGCTTCTGAGAGGTAAGGGCTGTACTGCTCCTTGGGAACCTCCTACCCTTGTCCCTGCTCTCAGCCCCTCGCCATGTGACGTTCCGATCCAGCGCAGCGTCTCTGCAGGAGAGGTTCCTCCGCTCCTCCACAGATCGCTTGACTCCCTGTCCCTGCAAGCTTGAATACTTCAACACCTGGACAGAGGGACAGGCTTGGCTCCTCTGTGTCCTCTTCCTCCCTTCTCAGGGCATCTGAGTACATTCCCAGTCTTCTCCTCCTCATTCCCTCCTTCTGCGTTAGTCTTCCTTGAGCTCGTCTCTAAGTGACAGGCTGTCAAACAGGCATATGACCTTTCGCTTGACTTCCACCAGGGAATGCAGCTTTGAGCTGATAAGGGGTATGAAGGAGGCCAGTTCTCCTGCCCTGTCAGTGATGACACTGTGTGGGTTGAGCTCTGCTGTGCTTTCTCTGTAGCCTATGGAAGTTACCACGAGCAAAAATGCTAGATTTGTACTATCCAAAAGCAAGAGCTATGTTTAGACCACCTTTCATACACAGATATATACCTACCTACGTACATATACAGACATACATATAATGGCTCTACTGAATCCTGTCCAATTTCTGGCATCCTTTTGAGAAACTGGAGCATGGAATTACTGAACTGCTCCATGTATTTATGAGCAAGAGAGACTGCTTGCACAAGTGGCTGTGTTCTTCGGTGCAGTCGCAGCCCCAGGCACTCAGAGGACACAGCCAACTGGTGCAAGGCTCTGGCTAAGCCTGTTGTGACCCTCTTTGGAAAAACTCAAGAGTTCAGCTTTCTTCTGGCTGATAAACTTGGTATTGTGAAGAAACCAGAAATACTAGTCCTGCTCAAGAGCTGTGCTTTGCCCCAGGCAAGAATATGAACACAGGCTTCTCCCTCCAAATGGAAGTGAAGCAATCAGGTATTCTCAGTGCAGCCCCAGGTGGAAGGCCCTGCTCCGTGGGGGTATATATGGTGTGTGGCTCCAAGGGTGACAATGTGAGACTGGGGCAGGTGCAGCACAAGGAACATAAACCCATCCGGATAAAGGGTTTGCTCGTGGTGCGGAACCAAAGAGAGGTTTCAGCACTGTGCCTTCCCCAGGTGGAAGTTAGGTCATCTCAATGCCCTGTTGGATTTGACTTGCCGAGAACAGCATCGCGTTCAACACCAAGGTGAAACACAGGGGAGAGGAACTGCGTGGGCGGGTATATGCAGAGAAGCAGATGGAAAAGGTGAGTGCTCCAATACCGTTATGGCAAGCATTGAAGAAAGAGGGAGAGTTAGAAGATGGCTAGAAAAAAATCAAAATTCTCTTTACCATACATGAGATCAAATACTGAGCAATGGTAGGTATGGGACTTTCAGTAGGAGGAGGAAGGCCCTCAAGCTAAAAACTCTGCTCCGTTTCCCAACCTCATCCACTGCCCAAAGACGCATAGCAAGCAGCAATGTTAAGTGTGAAACACTAACCTTAGTGGATATGACTTTAGCAATCCCCAAATTCAAGCAAATGCCAGACCCCGTCACAGCTGAGGGGATGGCCGGTTTCCCAGCTTGTTTCCTGCTCTTTCTGTGCCTTTCCTCATGCTAAACGTGAATTTATTCTTCAGAAGAAGACACTTGGACCAAACAAAACAGCCCTGTTACCACCCCTGAAAAACCACACACCGACATCCCTTCCCTTCAGTCCCCTCACTGCAATGCGGTGCGGGGCTTAAGTTATCTGTCCACGTGCGGGTGTCAAACTCGGATAAAAAGCTCCCAGGACTCCAACAAGTGTAACTGACTGGATCTCCGCTGCCTGCAATGGGCAAACTGCACTCACCGACATCTCCCAAAAACCCTGTGGATGCACAGAGACCAAAAGCCAGACCTATAATGTGCTACAGAAAAATAGCAGGCATTGCGAGTGTCTCACGTCCTGCCATAGCGGGGACTGTTTGGCAGGTATTTTAGAGTGAACACATCTAGACCCCTACCTCAATTCCTGTCCAAAACTGGTGTGTATTTTTCCTTGGACAGTGCTCAATCTGCAGAGTTAGTGTTTTCCACACAAAAATGCCTGGTTGGTAAACTTCCAAGAAGTTCTATTTTTGATTCAATGAAGAATGGCAGCTTTCTATGGAACTTACTTTTCTTTTTTTCTTTCCTCCTTTCTTTCCTCCCCCCTGCCCAAAATTAGTTTGCTCAAAACACTATAAATTTTAATTTGTAAATGCTACCTGGGGGCCCCATGGATGTCAGAGTTCAGTTGTCCTGTTCTGCAGAAGGTTGGATGGTTTCTTTAGTAGTCCTTTTTTACCTTGAAAAAATAGAGGGGGGGGAGCGGGGAGGGATGGGGGGGAGGCAGGGTATCTCCACCTTCAGCTTTTCATTGAACTGTTTTTCCCGCCTCTGAAAGAGAGTGCAGCAGAGGGTGGAGAAGCTGCTTGAATCCACCACTCTGTGTTCAGAATAGAGATCTGCTGATGTGTGATCGTCTCCAAACATGCAGATCTTGCAGAAAGCCTCTTATTCTCCTGCATCCAGCTTCACCTACTTCTGCATATGAGTTGTTCCACAGCCTGCAGACTATGTCCTAAATAGCTGATCTTTTCAGGAGCATGCCATCTTCTTACCAGCTCCCACGTTGTGATACTTTTCTATACTTTTTTTTTCCCATTCTGTGTCTCCAGAGTCCTCAGTGAGCAAGAACTGAGCTTCTTCCAAGTCGTAATGATCCTCGCTTGTTCACTCTCTCACAAAGAATCGCGTTGGCCAACAGCCAGGACTGCAATAAGGGCCAGGCATGTACACGGGCAGCTTAAAAGCACCTCAGCTTTGGGAAATCCTGCTGGGCTGTAAAAGCTGCCCACAAACCCAAATCATATCAAGCAAGGCCTGTCTGATAATTCTTTGGCACAATCCCCAAACTCGCTGAACTGCTTTTCCATACAAAGTATTTCCAGGTGGGTTATTAGGTCCTGTATCCCTTCCATCTTGTATCCTCTTGCCATTGAAAAAGGCATTCCTCAGAGCAAGCTGTTTTTAAAAGGAAAACAAATATGCTCCTTTACATTTCTGGTTCCTCTAAACCAAAAGGATACTTTGCAAGACACAAACTCTTCCTGCTGAGTGGTGCGGGGGTCTTATCTCCCCACACTGCCCATGCCCGTGCAGGACTTCCTGTTAGGGAGACAATTTGTATTTTCACAAGGAGGTTGACCCTGGTACGACTACCGGTGGGAACAGCTATTCTAATACGAAGGTGCCATACTCTGTTAAAACTAGTTTCCCTTGCTTTATTTTTATAGCAGCATCACTGTAGCCACGTTTGAGTCTGTGCAGCTTTCATTGTACCGGAGGAGTTAAAAGGAAAGAGCTGAGCCAAGCGTGTCCCGCAGCCGGCTGCTGGCCGAGCCCTGTGGGTCGGGGTGTGAGGAGGCAGGAGTCCGGCCCCATGCAGCTCTTCCAGCGTTGGGCGCGCACGTTTATGCTGTTTTACGTGTGTGCACACAAGATTCCTCGGTACAGCTTGGCTTTGCCAGGAACAGCTGCATCTCCATGAAGACCTCACAGTGTAACACAGCAAAGCTTTGATTGCTTTCTGGCCAGGAAGGCTGGTTTCCCTGAGACAAAAGAGGCAGGTAGGCTATTCGCTGACCTACTGTTATTTTGGCTCATTGTGATAACCTAACGTGAACAGGATTACTGAAAATGGACTCCAAGTGTAAGACCTGCAGATTTATAGACACTGCCTGAGAGAAGTGGGTAAAGAAAAAATAGGGTTTTCCTTTGAAAGTTGTCAAAATAACGGAGTGGTTTGTTTGTTGATTTGAGTCTTTGGGGTCTCTGCCACCACAGAAAATGAAGAGAGGTGGAGGCAGAATAGTACAAAACCTAGAGGTTTCTGTGAGTTAAAACAGTTTCACTTTGAGACATTTCACACAAGATGATTTTGACATGTACCTTTGGAAAAAAATAACCAACTGTGACCAGTAAAATCGGACCAGGCGGTGAGTGGTCTGGTTTTGACACAGAGCTGCCGGTGCGACCTCCCTGCCCAGGGAGGTGCGGGCTCCGGGATGCACGCACCAGCCAGGACTGCTTTCGTACCAGCGCTGGGTAGGTGTTTTCTGGGAGCCCTGCCAGCTGCGTGCCAGCCTGGCAAGTCAGTGCTCCTGGCTGCCATGAGGTTAAGAGGGCTGCACGGCTGCACAGGCACGGTGCATCGGCATGGCTCGGGTTCCCGGTCGCGCAGCCACCCTGCGCAGCCTTCCTCCCAGCATCTTCTCCGGGCCGAGATCGTGACACCTCCCACTCCTGAAACGTTCAGCTTTTTCCCCAAAAACAGCCTGGCCAAGCGCCGCTGCCTGCTGCTCACGGTCGGGCCAGGCACTGAGCCAAGCTCCTGCCCTCAACCCACGCCAGCGCAGGCGATGGGACCCGGTGTGACAGTATCAAAGCTACTCTGGGCTGCAGAACAACCCCAGGTCTGTGAGGTCCTGGAAAAACTGCGGCATTACCGGCCCTGGCAGAGCCCAGAGAGCCCCGTGCTGTTGAGGAAGAGCAAAAACAAGGCGGGAGCTGTTGCAAAGATGTTATTTTTCCTTCCAGTGAGTAGTAGAAAGCCCCACCCAAGTTTCACTCCTCAGTCCCACTTGATATTAAAAAACAAACAACCCCCCCCAAAAAAAAATCAACATTTGCTACTGTGCATTGCCCTTGCTGGTTTGTGACCCAGGCAGGTGATGCAGCTGTTGGTACTTGGTTTTTTATAGGATCAAATCTATAGCTGCTGTAGCAGCCTGCGTAACTTGTCAGAGCAATTCTCTACCCTGGCGAGTTGCACAAGCTGGGAAGCTTCTCCCTGCCCCAGGGTATCCTGCCTGTCTCTGCCTTCGCCCTTCACACACGGCTCCTCCTCTCCTTCCCTTTGCAAAGGCATCGGCTGTGCTCATTTTTAGGAGAACAGGCAGAACTCCTCGGAGCTGCACGGTGGAGCTTGGCGAGAGGCCCCCATGACGAGGCAGCCATTTCTTCCAGCCCTTCTTCCCATTGCAACTGTTGCTTAAATAAAAGGGAAGGATGAGCCTCCGCTCAAGAGAAAAAAATAAAAAGGGAGAGAGAAAAGCAGCCTGGGCTTGCCAGCCTGCAGCCTGCCCTGTGTTTGGTTTCCGCTGGCAGTCTGCTCGGCTCTGCCTGCGCAGATCTGTTCAGTCATGTTGCATGGCTGGGCTGGATGGGGCTCTTTGCTTCAGGGCTGCTGGTTGTTCCCAGCTCTCCCGAACGATCCAGTGTTACCCGTGCTGGGGAGCCACCGTGTTGTAACTGGGCCCCATCCCTCCTTGGCAGGCAGGAACTGCAGAGGATGAAGGGGGCCATGCAGAGCTTTTGTAGGAAAGCAGGTCTTGACAAGGGGACAGCCTTTTACTGAAGAAGTAGAAATAACCGTGGCCCTGCTTGTGGTGTCTTGCTGTGACCTGTGTGCACTGCATTGGGCCAAGTCCCAGCTGCTTCTCAGGTCTCAATAGTTCTTGTGAGTGATGGAGGGAGCCCCTGCTTCAGTGCCTGCCTTTGCCACAGGAGAAGGGGCAAGCGTTTGAGATATCTTCACAGTCCTCTGCTGCTGGAGTTGACCTGGGACCAGGCCAGCACCTGATCTCAGATGAAGTATTTGCAATCCTGGAGCCTGGCCCCAGGTCCGTGGCACAGAGGCACGAATGGAAACCAGGGCTGCGCTGTTTGTCCTCAGCACCGCAGCAAGGAAGCACAGGAGGTGTGAGATGCCCATGTTCACCTTGGTGGCAATTATCCATTACCACCTCTGTGGCTTATTGAGGCAGAAGACGAAAGCTGTAGCATCAACGCTACTGATCACCCCAGTTTGCCCCAAATCTATGCATGCTTCCAAGTGATGCAACACACAACCTTCCTGGGATTTGGCTTTAATTACAAACGAACTTTTTGTTCACAGTAGTAGGTGCCAACCTTTCTCATCGGCTTTAACTACTCATGCAGTTGTTCCTAGCAGCCTGGGGTGGCCCCTCCACTCTTTCTTCAGGGCTCACTGCTGCTAGCTTGCTGGTGGTGCTTGTACCTACAGATACCACCATGTCATGGAGACAATACACGTTTTCTGGAGTAAGGATAGGGTGTAACAGTCATACAGTGATTGTGATCTATATCTCCCCTGTACAGAAAATGTCTCTCTGCCCATCCAAGTCCACTGTGCAGAAAGCAAATGCTCACCTTGGCCATAGAACAAGGGTACACACTGTTGTAGTCTCCCACTCCCATGTGGCTTTAGCTGGGATGTTAAGCTGTGTATTCCTCACTGGAAATAAGCATACTATTTTCCCAAAGGTGTTTTGTTTTGTTTCTGTCAGGCATAAAGCCTGGAGGCAACAGTGGGCAAAGTGCTTGCTTCTCCTCTTCCCCTGTGTTTCCCCTCTTCTGTGCTTTGCCACTTTATCTTCCCTCTTCTTAGAAAGGTATATCTTTGATCGCAACAATTTATTATCACCTCTTTTCATACTGTCTGGATTTGAATAAGAAAGTCACAGACTCTAAAACTCATTGCAAACTACTTGAGTTGCCCCATTCTTTTTTTTCAAAAACAAAAAAAGTGGTAGTAGTGCTTTTCTGTTTAAAAATAATAATAATTAAAAAAAGTCAGAGATGATACTTGGAAAGGTCACATTGCTTTAATGGTAGGTCAGACTGTCAGAACCAGCAAATTTCAGACTTCTTATTTCAGTGCATAAGTAGGAAATCAGAGAATTGTAGAATTTTGGGGGTTGGAAGAGACCTTCAAAGATCATCTAGTCCACCCCCGTGCTGTGGGCAGGGACATCTTTCGCTGGATCATCCAACCTCATTTTGAACATTCCCAATGATGGGGCATCCACAGCTTCTCTGGGCAACCTGTCCCAGTGTTGGGGTGCCAGTCAGCATACATCACGCACCCAAAATATGTCTATTTCTAGCTTGTTTAGTTTTGCTGTGTTCTGGCACTTTTGCCCCTGGCCTGCGTGAGCACCCAGTTGCTTCTTTGGGCTCTAGAGCTCTCCCCTATCACACGTTTGTCTGAAATTCCTCTTCGCCCCTGAGGATCTCAGGCAGCTCATATCTGGCTTGCACCAGAGCTCTTGTGTCTCTGACACAGGTAAGGGTCTCTGTGCCACATTGGCTTCTTTTCGCTGAACAGGAGACTGTGATTTTTTTTTTTTAATCTTATTCCCATGGTTGGAGAAGGCTCCGTTTTGCCAGATCACCAAACTGTCAGCATGGAGATGCCAATTATCCATATGTCCCTAAGTAATTAGCTGGATAGGGTTCAGCATGTGGTGTTCATGAGGGGTCAGTGTCATTCTTTGGTTTTCTCAGGTCGGTGTATCTTGTTGCTGCTTGTTGAAAATGACTTTCTGCTCTTAACAACAATCTGTCTTCTCAAAACTCTTCTTTTTCCTTCATGATACCAGCAGGAAACACATTTATGATGGCAGATATGTATATGAATAATAGACCTTCAGTTTTCCAAATTTCAACTTAAATGTTGTCTATTATTTCCATTTCAACAAAACATATCTAAAGTATTGTGAGAAGGTCTGTCATTTTCTGAGAAACTCTCTTAAAAAATAGTTTTCAGTTCCTCCCTTTTCTCCCTGCCAGTATTCTCTGTCAGGCAGGGGTTTTTTTTGGCGGGGGGACAGAGAGACGTCCGTTTACTTTTTATCCTGCAAGGCCTATGGGCCAGGGGTTGCACAGACTTTTAATCTAGCTAAGGGAGAAGCACTGAAGACGCTCCTCAGTCGCTGTCACGATTAACCTGAAGCTGTCTGTTAGCCAGAGCTGCTTTTCACGAGCCCAAGGCTTTGCCATGCAGGAGGCTTTAGCGTTACTGACGGGTGCCACTTTAGAGATGAGCTTCCAGACTCTGAACAGCAAGTCTGTTGCAATAACTCTGTTGATCAAATAAAATTTCTATTCACAGCACAGAGCCAAAAACAGTTTTTGATTGCAGCCTTGAGGGGTATTTCTTGGCTCGTGGTCGACATTTTAAGCAATGTGCAGCTCTACAAGTCATTACCGATGTTTGAAATCTCTTCCTTCTTATTATTATCCTCGGAGATGTGGAATGAAGACTATTTACCTTCCCTTCATAGTTCATTACGATTATTAAGCCGTAGGAATGAGGACATGTACATGAGAGTTGGATATAGCAGGCCTACTCTGGCTGTGCCAACATTATTTTCCGAAGAAGAGAGTATATTCAGAAATATGCCCAAGTTTTCCTTTTTTCTTCTCCTGACTGTATTTGTGTACAAGGATTTAAAGATTTCACAATGCCATGTTGTATGTGCGCTGTTTGCTGAAGCTGTAATACGAGGTGTCTCACTGCCACGTTACCAAGACGCTTAAACAAATCTCTTCGTTAGTAATCGGTTGCCTGGTGTCTTCAGATTCCAGTGTCTGGTCTCACCTCCGCTTGCTGTCTCAGCTGCCCTCCTCCCCTCACTGGATTTAGAGCTATTTCAGTTTTCCCGCTTGCCCCCCTGGGCCCTACCAGCCCCTTTTGATGGATCCTCAGGTCGTCTCTGTGAAGTAGGGAGAGACCGAGGTCCCAGCCGAGATGGGGTGGTGCAAGCGCTTGCTGATGTGTCCAGGCTGCGCCCTGCAGCAGCTGTTTCCAGCCGGTATCACCACGTGCTGCTGTGCGGTGCCGTGCAGAGGTGCTGATGAGGGTAGGAAGGGCAGTACATTTGCATTAACGCTGGGTTACGTGGCAGCAAAAGAGCAAAGCTTGTTCAGCCAGGCTTTGACCGACCTGGCTACTCTGATCCCAGCCCTGGGGGAAGCTGGGGCTTTGCAGGCCACCTTCTCTTGGTGCGGTATAGGTACGTTCTGAAGTCCTGCATGGCTTTCTCGCTCCATGGCTGGGCCCCATTTTCAAAACAGACGTGCTTATTTGAGACTTCCACACACTTACTGTGACATTCAGGCTCCTCCGTGCCTAAAACCTCTTTGGAAAATGCAAATCACCAGAGGCAGTGAGGGATGATGTTGTCACATCTGAGGTCTGCAAGTGTTTGTTCTTTCAGCCCTGCTTTCAGAGGATGGGGAGGTCGCAGAGGTAAAGCCGTTGCTGTCGATGGCAGCGACATCGACAGAGAGCTCCAGCTGGAACAGGCGCAGCGCCTGGACTGTCCTCTGCTTCCCAGATCCTATTAAATTCAGGCTTGGCAGGTCCCTGTGGAGGAACCTGGCCTCCTGATACATTTGTTCTCTAGATGGAGAGGTCTGAAATTTCTTCGGCTGTTGATCTGTCTCATTTCATAAGTACATAAGCATCCACCTTTAAATATAAATGAGATGTCTGCATAGCCCACATGCACATTCATGCCATACAATTTTTCTCCTGAAAAGCAAGGTTTTGCCTACTCCGAAGAATCTGGTTTTTTGCTGGACACATCAATTTGCACCTTCTCCCAGTTGTACATATTCTTCATTCTCTGCTTCCAGGTCACTGTGACACTACATTGGAGTCTGCAGGACCAGAGACTGTCTCATGACTTGTTCATGTAGCACCCACGAAAATGATGTTTTAATCTAAACACTCATCCCTAGTACATAATATGCAATAAATTGGCATAATGAAAATGGATAAACTGGGAATGCAGCTCATTGTGAAAATAGTACCTAATATGGGAATAATTCCTAACTCTTCAGAGTTCCAGTGCTCCTTTCTGCTTTGCTCTGAGCATTCAAAAGCATGCTCACTGCAAGATGGTTTGTGTTAGGAATGATGGCATTTGCTTAATTAAATTTCAAAAATATCTAAGTGTCAGCGCTACTGGGCCAGGGTCAAGAACTTTTGCATGTTTTCTGGTGCTTAGACGATGTTGGGTTTTGGTGGCTAGTGAGTTTTCAGTTCATACACTTCACATCACATTGCTGACAGCAAATATCATTTATATCTTCACTCTAGAAGCCTTATCACAGAATCACAGAATCACAGAATCACAGAATCACAGAATGGTAGGGGTTGGAAGGGACCTCTGTGGGTCATCTAGTCCAACCCGCCTGCCGAAGCAGGGTCACCTACAGCAGGCTGCACAGGACC
>Ga0065711_1048800_pt1 | contig 11629 bp, 10 predicted proteins | sample Hoacrofraction12_FD_59098 | JGI IMG/M metagenome (GOLD analysis project Ga0065711, IMG submission 59098) | Hoatzin crop microbial communities from Cojedes, Venezuela - Epithelial fraction 12 v2 (version 2) | ecosystem: Host-associated > Birds > Digestive system > Esophagus > Crop | place... | reverse complement strand
GCAAAAATGCTTTTGGAGCCCGAAATTTCGCATCGCTTCACGAAAAATATCGTCTATTCGCCGTTTTTCGAGAGCGGATTTATCGGCATCAAGCGCGACGCGATTTTCAAGGACAAAAAGGCGGTGATGCTCTGCGCGGGCAGCGTTTATGAGGACTATGAGAAATTTTTTAACTGTTTTACGGAGGTAGCATGAGCGAGAATTTAAACGAAGAGAATGAGCAAAATTTGGAGAATTCACAGGATTTAAATCCTGCTGGCGAGACTGAAATTTCAGAGGAAAACTCAAATTTAAATGAGGAAATTCCGCCACAAAGTGGAAACGAGCAAGAATCTGAAAGTGCAAAACCAGAAGAGGAAAAGCCCGATGAAATCGAAATTTTGCAAGAAAAATTGGAAAATTTGAAAAACGAATACGGCTACGCGTTTGCCGAGTGGCAAAACAAAAAAAAGCAAGCTGAGCACGAAAATAAGGAGTTTATCGCCTTTGAAAATAAAAAATTCGTCGCGGCGTTTGCGCCAGTTTGGGAGATTTTGCACCGAATTTCGGCTGCGGATTTCGGCGAAAACGAGATGGCGAAAAATATGGAAAAAGGCGTGAAAAACTGTGCGGAGATGTTTGCAAAAGCGTATGAGAAATTTGGCTTTGAAGCGCCTAAATTTGAGCCAAATCAAGGAGAAAATGATGGACAACAGGGATGAAGTTATCGCTCAGATAAATGAGCAAATTTCAAAGCAAGAATCGAACATAAAAAGCGTCAAAAGCACGATTGCAAGGCTAGAAAGTGAACGCATCACGGCGCTAAAATATGCAAATGAGAAATTCGCAAAAGAGCTTTTGCCGATTATTGATGCGTTGCAAAATGCTCAGAATTTGGATGTCTCAGGCGATGAAAGTGCCGCAAATGTCCAAAAAATGATAAACGAATGTGTTGAAAAATTTATCGCAGCCTTTAAAAGCGCAGGAATCGAAGAGATCAACGATAGCGGGAAATTTGATCCAAATTTCCACAACGCAATCCAGATGCTCGAAATTCCAGGCAAGGAAAGCGGCGATATCGTCCAGGTGTATCAAAAGGGATACAAGTACAAAGATAGGGTGCTTCGCGCCTCTATGGTGGTAATTGCAAAATAATTTTATAATAAAGGATGAACAATGGCAAAAGTTATTGGAATTGACTTAGGAACGACAAATTCAGCCGTTTCTATTTTTGAGCACGGGGAGAGCAAAATCATCCCAAATAAAGAGGGAAAAAACACGACTCCTTCGATTGTTGCCTTTACAGATAAGGGCGAAATTCTAGTCGGCGACAGCGCGAAACGTCAAGCGGTGACAAATCCAGATAAGACGATCTATTCGATTAAGCGAATTATGGGTCTTATGATGAATGAGGAAAATGCACGCGAGGCGCAAAAACGCTTGCCTTATAAAATCGTCGACCGCAACGGCGCTTGCGCGATCGATATTGCGGGCAAAGTCTATACTCCGCAAGAAATTTCAGCAAAAGTTTTGATGAAATTAAAAGAGGACGCTGAGAGCTATCTTGGCGAGCCAGTCGTCGATGCGGTAATCACCGTGCCAGCGTATTTTAACGATAGTCAAAGAAAAGCGACAAAAGAGGCTGGACAAATCGCAGGCCTAAATGTGCTTCGTATCGTTAATGAGCCAACTGCGGCAGCTTTGGCGTATGGACTGGATAAAAATTCAGCCGAGAAAATCGTCGTTTATGATTTAGGCGGTGGTACGTTTGACGTGACTGTGCTAGAGAGCGGCGATAATGTCGTAGAGGTGCTTTCAACCGGCGGAAATGCCTTCCTTGGCGGCGATGATTTTGATAATAGATTGATTGATTGGTTATTGAGCGAATTTAAGGCTGAGAGCGGAATCGACCTTAAAAACGATGTAATGGCGATGCAACGCCTAAAAGAGGCGGCAGAAAACGCCAAAAAAGAGCTAAGCAGCGCGATGGAAACGACTATAAATTTGCCGTTTATCACAGCTGATGCGACTGGCCCAAAACACCTCACAAAGACGCTTACAAGGGCGAAATTTGAGAGTATGATTGATGATTTGGTTGATGAGACGATTGACACTCTAAAACGCGTTGTAAAGGACGCTGGACTATCGATGAGCGACATTAAAGAGGTCGTAATGGTCGGCGGCTCAACTCGCGTTCCGATGGTGCAAGAAAACGTCAAAAAGACCTTTGGCAAGGAGCTAAACAAATCTGTAAATCCTGACGAGGTCGTTGCGATCGGTGCTAGTATTCAAGGTGCGGTCATCAAAGGCGATGTAAAGGATGTTTTGTTGCTTGATGTTACTCCGCTTAGCCTTGGAATCGAGACTCTTGGCGGCGTAATGACAAAAATGATCGACAAAGGCACAACGATCCCAACCAAAAAATCGCAGGTCTATTCGACTGCCGAGGATAACCAAACTGCGGTCACGATTAACGTTTTGCAAGGCGAGCGCGAATTTGCACGCGATAATAAAAGTCTTGGAAATTTCAATCTCGAGGGCATTATGCCTGCGCCGCGGGGCGTGCCGCAAATTGAAGTCGAGTTCAACATCGATGCAAACGGAATTCTTACCGTTTCAGCCAAAGACAAAGCCACAGGAAAGGCGACTGACATTCGCATTACAGGATCTAGCGGCCTAAGCGACGCTGAAATCGATAAAATGGTCAAAGAGGCTGAGGCGCATAAAGAAGAGGATAAAAAGAAAAAAGAGAGCGTCGAAGCCCGCAACCAAGCCGATGGAATCGCACATCAAACCGAAAAAACGCTAAACGAAATGGGCGAGAAAATTCCAGGTGATGTGCGCGCTAAAATTGAGGGCGCTCTAAATGATTTGAAGGCGGTTTTGAAAGATGAAAACGCTTCAAAAGAGCAAATTAACGCAAAAGTTGAGGCGCTAAGCAAAATTTCAGAAGACCTCTACCGCGCGGCAAGCTCGCAAAATCAAGCCTCAAACAACCGCAAAGATGACGATGTAATCGACGCTGAGGTGGAATAAAAGGCAAAATGAGCGAGAAAATTTCAGTCATTGTGCCGATTTTCAATGTGGAGCGATTCTTGCCAGAGTGCGTAGAATCGCTTCTAGCACAGACTTATCAAAATCTAGAAATCATTCTCGTAAATGACGGCTCGACGGACAATTCAGCGCAAATTTGCGCTGAATTTGCCCAAAAGAGCGATAAAATCAAATTCATAAATCAAGAAAATTCCGGCACATCGCTTGCAAGATTAAATGGCATAAAGGCTGCAAGCGGCGAATTTTTGGCATTTTGCGATCCGGACGACTGGGTGGAGGCCGAAATGATCGAGGTTTTGCACCGCGAAATGAAATCAAACGCCGCTGATATCGTCGTTTGCGACTATAATCGCTGCGGCGAGCAAACCAAAGCAATCCACCAAAATATCGATAATTCGCTGCCGATGAATGAAATTTGCGATCAATTTTTAAGCGACAAATTTCCGAGCTATTTTTGGAATAAACTTTTCGTCAAGCGGATTTTCGATGATCTCGAATTTCCTGGTCTGAAAGTGCCATTTGAAGACCTTTTTATCCATGCGCAACTCATCTGTCGCTGCAAAAAGCTACATTACACGCCGCAAATTCTTTACAATTACCGCGTACATGGTAGCTGGGCAACTACGAGCGAAAAGACAAGAAGCAAATTCGGGCTATTTTTGGCTTGGCGTGAGAGAGAAAAGGTCTCGCGAATTCGCGGGCTAAAATCGCACGAATTTTGCCTACAACGCGCGCAAGAATCGGCAATCGCGCTGCTAACGATAAATTCAGCGACAAAATATCTGCCAAATGATGAAATTCTTAAAATCGAGCAATTTTTGAAAGAGCGAAATTTGAGCGTGAATTTATCATTTAAATATAAATTTGAGTGGTGGATTTATCAAAACGCACGCTTTCTTGCCCCAATTCTTGGGAATTTTAGCATTTTTGGGCAAAAATTAAAACTCAAATTTTAACTCGCCCAAAATCAATCACAAATTCTTAATCGCTTCCGCAATCGCGGCAGTTTCGCTCGCCTTGAAATACCTTCCTTTGCCAGTTGTGAGCGATTTTAGCTTTTTGGCGGACGAATTTGATGAATTGTAGCCGATGACAAAGGTGTTGATATTTGTTCGCGGATGGCTTGAGACAGCGTTTTGCATCGCTTTTACTGGATTGCCGCTGCAAGATTCGGCGCCATCAGTGATAATAATCAAATTTAAATTTCTCGCGTTTGATCCCAAATTTACGGCATCGACGATCGCATTTGAAAGTGAAGAGTTGAGATTATCGGCTTTTATGCGTTTTAAATGCTTTAAAAAGCCCTTTGTATCGGACGTTGGCGCGACATCGATCACGGTTTCGTTGCAGTTGCTGCCAAATTTCATGAGAGCGATTTCGCTACTAGCCAAATTTAGGCTTTTTAGCATATTTTCGACATTGGCTTTTGCGGAGTCAATTTTCTTTTTTTTGCTTGCATTGTCCTTTAAAAGCATACTTCCGGAGTTATCGAAGATAAAAATCGTCAAATCCTTACTACTACCCACGCGCGACAAATTTTGCAGACAACCCGCGAAAAATAGGCAAACGAGCAGTAGTAAAAATGATAAAATCTTTTTCATCGTTTTCCTTAAATAAAAATTTTCATATTTTATAATTTTTTTATTAACTATAAATAAAATTTGGCTACAATTTGGCTTTTAAAGGAATTTGATGAAGACAAGTAAAATTTTTTTTATTTCGTTTATTTTGTTTGTGTTGTGTTGGGTGATTTACCTTTTTAAGCCGTTTTTGATGACCATCACGATTGGCGTTTTAATGGCGGTTTCTACAGCTGGTTTATACGCAAAAGTGGTGCGATTTTGCAAATATCGCGTGGGTCTTGCGGCATTTTTAATGACTTTGATTTTATCCCTGCTGTTTTTAATTCCGCTTGGCTATATGGCCGTAATTTTGGGCGTTCACGCCTCAAATTTCGACATGGAATATTTCACAAAAATTATGGATTACGTCAAGAATTTCGACCTCAAACTGCCATCATTTCTGGCATTTGCCGAGCCAAAAATTAAGGAATTTATCGAAACCATAAATTTAGGCGCGGTCGCTGGGCAAATTTTCGAATACGTCTCGATCGCGTGGAAATCCGGCACGAATTTCATCGTCGATTTTTGTCTGATTATCGTTTTTTATTTTTTCGCGAATCTCTACGGACGGGATTTTCTCAAACTAATACACGCTGCAATTCCCGTAGAAAAGGAGCATATGAGCTATATTTTCTCGCAAGTTGCCAATACAATGAGTGTTGTGCTGTATTCAACCATCATAAATGCCGTTTTGCAGGGATTTTTATTTGGCATAATCGCCGCTTGCTTTGGATTTGACGGACTTCTCTTTGGCATACTTTTTGCGTTCGCCTCGCTAGTACCTGTCGTCGGCGGCGCGCTCGTTTATGTGCCGATGTGCATTTACGAGCTTGCGATCCACGAAAAGGTCGCTGCCATCGTGATTTTGCTCTATTCTGTGATTTTCATCTCGACGCTCGTTGATAACTTCGTCAAGCCCCTAATAATCAAGTTTATCAACTCAAAACTCATCTCGAGCCCCGCAAATATCAGCGAAATCATGATTTTTTTCGCGATGATTGCCGGAATTTCGACATTTGGCTTTTGGGGAATGATTTTAGGACCAGCAATCGTGACACTATTCGCAGCGACCTTAAATTCGTATATGCGCCTCAAAGAGCACTTTAATCTCGCCTAAATTTGGGCGTTTTTAAAATTTCCGCACCGAAAATTCTGTTTGGCTGAAATTTGCATTTTCATCCAAACAGCCGATTTTATGGCGTCCAAGAGGCAAATTTAGCTGGAAATCCTGCGCATTTTTGATTTTTTGATATTCGCCGTCATCGATTTTGACCCAAATTTCTTCGCCGAAAATAGCGTAACACTGGACTTTGACGCGACTTGAATTATTATCCGGCGCGATAAATTCGGCATTCTCAGCAGGCGAAGCGATGAGTGGCTTCAAAGAGACGAATTTTTGGGCACATTCGCTATTATTTAAATCATCAAGCGCGATAATTTGGTTATTTAAAAGAAAAAATATCTCTTCATTCGTGTAAAAATCGCAATCTCGCTTAATTTCGCTCACAAAAAAATCCTCATCAAAATTTTTGCAATCTTTCGTCATAAACGCATCGGTGCAAATGCGCTTCGTTTGGAGATTTTCGGGCTTTTTGATAGGTGAAATTTCGCCCCTTTTTGCCAAAATTTCGAACGCCTCAAAGACGACATTCCAGCTAGCATCGATTCCAGTGAGGTTATCGGTTTTTGAGCCGTCGAAATTGCCCATCCAGACGCCAATTGTGTAATTCTTACTCACGCCAATCGTGTATAAATCGCGATTATCAGCGCTTGTGCCAGTCTTAAATGCGATTTTTGGCTTATTTGCGGACTTCCAAGTGCTGTTTAGATACGGTCTTGTGGCATTTTCCATCATAGAAGCGGTGATAAATGCCGAATTTGCCGAGATTAAACTCACATTTGAATCAATAAAATTCCCGCCAAATTCAAGCGGCAGCAGTTTGCCAGAATTCGCAAAAATCGTGTAAAGATGGGTGAGTTCGAGCAAATTTAGGCTGATTGAGCCAAGCGCGATCGCCTCACCATAATATTTTTTCTCCTCATCGGTCAAATTCGCCCTTTTTAGGAGCTCATAAAGCGAATTTTCCTTCAAAGCGTGATTTAATTTGACCGCAGGAATATTGAGCGAAAAGCCCAAAGCATCGGATGCGGTGACGATTCCGCTAAAATCTTTGTAATAATTTTTCGGTTTATATTCGCCGAGGTGAATTTGCGTATCAATTAGCCTAGATTTGGGCGTTATCAAGCCGTTTTCAATTGCTAATGCGTAAATAAAGGGCTTTAGCGTCGATCCGACGTTTCGCCGCATCAGCACGCCGTCGTTTTGGCCAGCCTCAGCCGCCGTGCTGTGACTGCCAATGTAGGCGATAACCTCCATTTTATCGTTATCAATGATGACTGCGGCGGCGTTTTTGACCTTTTTATCGCGCAGGAGCGAAATGCGTTTTTTTAGCAAATTTTGCACTTCAAGCTGTAATTCTAAATCCAAATTCGAGCCCGAAATTCCGCTTTTAAAGGCGATTTGCGCGAAATTTGGCGCGAAATTTGGCGCATCAAAGCGCTCATTTTTAAAATTCTCCGAAATTCCGCGATTAAATGCGCTTTCATCAATCACGCCGCTTTTAAAAAGCTCGCTCAAAACGCGCTTTTTTAGGGCATTTATGTTGGATTTTTTATCTAGGCGGTTCAAATTTGGATTTTTTGGAATCACGCTTAAAAGCGCCATTTGAGCGGTGCTAAGCTCATTTAAATTTCGGTTAAAATAGAGCTTAGACGCCATTTTTACGCCTTCGATGTTGCCGCCATATGGTGCCAGATTAAAATACATCGCCAAAATTTCATCCTTGCTAAAGTGCCATTCTAGCTGGAATGCAGCGAAAATTTCGCGCGCTTTATTCCAATACGTGCGCTTTTTGGGCTCCATCATTCGCGCAACCTGCATTGAAATGGTCGATGCGCCGATGCGATTAGAGTGCGTGAGATTGTGAAATGCCGCCCGCAGAATCGAGGCGAAATTCACCCCAAAATGGTGGTAAAAATAGCGATCCTCGAAGTGCAAGACACTGGCCTTTAAAATTTCAGGAATTTCGTCCGTTTTTAGGCGCCAAAATCCATCATCACTCAGCCTAAGAGCGATAATTTCGCCATTTCTGTCGGTTAAAATTTGACTCTGCGGCCGGTGCAGGGCATTGAGATTAAGCGGAAAGGCGAAATCAAGCGCCAAAAATCCCCCAAAAATCGCCGCCAGAATGAAAATCACGCCAAAAATCTTTTTCATAAAGGCAATTTTAACCAAATTTGGATATTATTACGCTTTTTTTAGGAACGAAAATGCCATTACGAAACTTAAATGATGAGCAAAAGGCCGCTGCGACGGCGGAATTCGGACACAATTTGGTGATCGCAAGCGCTGGCACGGGCAAAACCTCCACGATCGTTGCACGCATCGCGCACCTGCTAAATTTGGGCATTTCGCCGGAAAAAATTCTGCTTTTAACTTTCACGAATAAAGCTGCGAGCGAGATGATAGGGCGCTTAAATCGCTATTTTGACAAGGCTATCACGTCGCAAATCACCGCTGGGACGTTTCACGCGGTTAGTTATATGCTCTTAAAACGCCAAAATAGCGAGATCGCGTTAAAAGAGCCGAGTGAGTTAAAAATCCTGCTCAAATCTTTGATTGAGAGGCGCAAATTTGACCACATTAGCGACACAAAACCCTATGGCGGCGCCTATTTGTACGATGTTTATTCGCTTTTTCAAAATAAAGAGCTAAATGAAAATTTCGCCTCGTGGTTTGCTAGAAATTATGAAGCGCAGGCCGAATTTGCCGAAATTTACGCCGATGTTTTGGAAGAATTTGAGGCAGAAAAGAGAAAATTTGGTTATGTGGATTTTAATGATTTATTGCTTGGAATGCGCCGAAATTTGGCTGATTGCGGCGTTGAATTTGATGAAATTTTAGTTGATGAGTATCAAGATACAAATTCGCTCCAAGGCTCTTTAATTGACGCTTTTAAGACGAAAAGTCTCTTTTGCGTGGGCGATTATGATCAGAGCATTTATGCCTTTAATGGCGCAAATATCGATATTATCAACACTTTTGAGAAGCGTTATAATGACGCGCGAGTTTATCTTTTAAAGACAAATTATCGCTCGAGTGGCGTTATTTTGGCGCTTGCGAATAAGGTCATCGCGCACAATCCGCGCTTGCACAATAAAGAGCTCATCGTCAGCCGAAGTGGCGAGTTTAAAAAGCCAAGATTGCTGATTTTTGGGGATTTGATGGCGCAGTATAATGGCGTGGCCGAATTAATCGAGCGCTCAAACTACGATCATCACGACATCGCTGTGATTTTCAGAAACAACGCCAGCGCCGATGGAATGGAGGCTGCGCTCAAAATCAAAAATATTCCGACGAAGCGAAAAGCTGGCGTGGGATTTTTCGAAAGTGCCGAAATTCGGGCGCTCATCAATCTAATTTCGCTGCAAATCACGAAAAAAGATCTGATGGCATTTATGAATATTATGGAATTTGCCAAAAAGGTCGGAAATGCCCTTTCTAAGGAGCTTTTTGACGCTTTTTTAACGCTTGGAAATGGAAATTTGCGAGATGGATTCTTGCGGCCAGATAAGAGCGCGCAAATTTTTAAAACACGCAAGAAAGCCCCACAGCTTGGGCTTTTTGACGATATTGATATTTTTGATGAGAGCGGACGTTTTGCTGAGTGTGGTTTTGATAGTGAGTTTTTTTCGCATCCCATTTTAAGGCACTCTAGACTTAGTATCGAGGGCGCAAAGCTCATTTTTGGGGTGCGAAATTTGATGCTTGAGTTGGCTGGGAAAACTTCGCCTTTTGAGGTGGTCAAAATTGTTTCAAAATCGCAGGTTTTTGAGACGATTAAAACTGCGCTTGCCTCAAAGCGAGCGACGCAAAAAAGCGGTAAAATCGATGATGAACTCTTTAAAAATCACATTTTTAAGATAAATTCGAAGTGCGAAATTCTACTAAATTTGGCGAAAAAACATAGCGAAATTTTCGCGTTTTATAATTTTCTCACGCTTGGCGCAAAGGAGCTAAATGACGGTAATGGCGTAAATTTGCTTAGCGTTCATGCGAGCAAGGGGCTGGAATTTGGCCAGGTTTTTGTGGTCGATCTTGCGCAAAATCGCTTCCCAAATCTCAAACTCATGGGCACTGGCGGCAGTATCGAGGAGGAAAGACGCCTATTTTACGTGGCTGTGACGCGCGCAAAAGACGAATTGGTTCTAAGTTACGCGAAAAACTCGAGCGAATTCGGCAGGAAAGCCGCAATTTACGAGCCGAGTCAATTTCTAAAAGAGGCCGGAATGGTAAAATAGGCAAATTCAAATTTGTCTATTTTGGTCGCCGCCGCATAAGGAAAATTCCAAATTTAACCTCAAATTCCGCTTATATTTAATTTTCATTTATCTAAAATTTACTAAATATTCATAGGGGGGGTAGTATTAAAAAATAAATTCCACTCCAAAGGCGCAGGTATGGCAGTTTCACAGGTTGTCAAAAATCAGCTCAAACTCACTTTTGATGGCGAATTTGAGGCCGATTTAGTCACCTCTAAGCGCTTTTTCCGCGCGCCTTGCCGTATCGATGTCGCTGGCAGCGAGATTTCGGTCGATTTTGGGCGCGAAGTGAAAATCACCGACGCGTACATTGTCTATATTAGCGCGTTTTTGCGCAATTATTGCGCGATTACTGGGCAAATTCGCGCCTTTTCGCACTCAAATCTTAGCGCGCAAATTGACGCTATGATAAAAGAGCAAACCCTCCTATATACGAGTGTTCCTCGCATTTTTAAGGCGCAGGTTGGCGCGGATAAATTTTTCGAGCGTTATGTTTTTCATAAGAAGCGCGACCGCGAAGCAAAATGCAAGCGCTTTGACACGTTTAATGCCGTAGTTCCGTGGCTGCTGCTGCTTGAGCAAGAGAATTTCTTCGTGCAAAAATTGAGAATCACTTTTACGATTTTGGAGATGTTTGCGCACCATTTTTATAACATTTCAAAGCCAGAAAAGTGCTACGTAAATTTCATTCAAACTAGTGATGAAAGCGTGAAAATGAGGATTCGGAATTTTATTAGCGAATTTCCAGCGGTGATGAAAGCGCCAAGTGCGAGCGATGACCGCAAAATCCAAACGCTCTATGAAGCTTTTGGGCGAAATTTGCGTGGGCAAAATGGCGATCGGCTGCGGATTTTTGGGCATTTAATCTGTCAAATTCGAAACAAAAATTTTCACGGAAATTTATCGCCAATAGTTAAAGTTAATTCCGAAAATTTCGCCCATTTGCAGGCGATTTACGGGATTTTGCGCGACGAAATTTACAATAAATTTCAGAGATTAATTAACGAAATTTGCGACTAAGGAGGTAAAAACGGCCCGGCTTTTGGTGATTTGCTTTGGCAAATTTTGATTTTTAGTAAGGAGAAATTATGAAAAAGTTATTTTTGTGCCTTATTTTGGCATTTGGCATGGCGTGCGCTAACGACGCGGATGAAGTGTATGATTATGGCGATTGGGAGGGTAATGCACTCTCGCCGCATGGGGAATTTCCGCCAGGGGATAGGTTGATTAAAGCCACTATAAGCTATAAATACGATAGTTATTGGCAAAAAAATAAACCATATCTAACCATAACAGCGCTTGAAGATTTGCATGTTAAAGAGATTACGGTAAATCGTGGCAACTGTTCTATTGGCAATGTTTGGCACGGTACTAAAAATTTTGATCTAAAATACGGCAAAAGCATAGAATATGATATATATGACGATTGTGATGTAATATCAGTAGAAGTGCATCACAGCTACGGTACTGCTGTCGCAAATTTTTAAATGAAATTTGACTAAAATTTGGGCTAAATTTGCACCGTTTTAGCCCAAATTTGCTTTTATTCCATTTTTTCAACTCCTTTTAAGCATTCCTTGTATATAATTCCA
>Ga0065711_1048798_pt1 | contig 11630 bp, 4 predicted proteins | sample Hoacrofraction12_FD_59098 | JGI IMG/M metagenome (GOLD analysis project Ga0065711, IMG submission 59098) | Hoatzin crop microbial communities from Cojedes, Venezuela - Epithelial fraction 12 v2 (version 2) | ecosystem: Host-associated > Birds > Digestive system > Esophagus > Crop | place... | reverse complement strand
TTTTTTTTTTTTTTTTTTTTTTTTTAAATGGTGAAGACTTATGTGGTGAAGTCCTGGTGTTGCACTTGAATTTAGGGTTTTTTTTAGGTATCGGTAGTATTACGTTTGCACCCAACTTTATCTTTAGTACGAAATCTAACTTGAGAGCAAAGACTGAGCAGTTCTGGTACAACCAAGGATTCCCGTCCTGCGCACAGCCTCTTGGCTGAGAACCCGACGTGCTTTCCCACAGCGGGGCTCAGCGCTGGCAGGGTGGAGGGTCAGCGCACTGGGTAGGTAGCTGGCAGGAGTACGTCCTGCAGCGCTCCGGCAAGCATCGCGTCTGAGCCCTGTCTGAGCCTCTCCTCGTTTGGTTTTTTTTTTCATTTAAGCATTGTTCATAGCCCTCTTTTGCGTTTGAGTTTGCAGTGGGCTTGTGGCTCCACGTGAGTTTGCTGTCATAGACCAATTTTTCCTGTTTGTGTTCAAATTCCAAGCTTCAGAATGCTTAATAGTACAGAATTTTGTGTGCAGGTAGAATAAACTCTCTTCACAAGTATTTATGAAATTTACTTCTAATCCGTTTGATCTTAACTTGCCTCTGCTTGAGCCTGAGGTGAATAAAGCTTTTGCAGTATTTTTCATGAGTAACAATATGTCATCTTATGGGGTAAGTTGGCATTCAACTTAATGGTCCCAATTCGTGCAATTTATGATGTAATGTTTCCTGAGGCTTTCATCAAGCTTTGGATTATGCATTACTTTTTTCCCATCCTTCATTAAAAAGGGGGGCACTGGAATTAGTAAGTATTGCTGTTCAAATGCCTGTTGGCTTCATAACCGTGGATGTGTCGGTGAAGCTGGCTGTGACTTCCCGGCTGCACGATACGAAAATGAAGTAATGCTTTTTGCTATGAACACAAAAATTTTGCAGGAAACAGTTTTTTTCTTCCCCCCCCCCAGCTAAAGGGGGGATTGAAAAGAATAAAAGCAGCAGGAGTTGCAGGGTCCCCCACAAGTTTATATTGAGAACTGAGAAATTTTGTATGGCTGCTTTCTACTGAGGTGTTGCTGCTTGTTGGAAGTTACAGAGAATTATTTTACTTTCGTATCAGCTTTCTAATCTAGAGCAGCTTTTTAACTAGGCTGAGAGTTAGAATAATTTCTGCCCGTAGAGAGGAGGAATTAAATACGCTTTCCAAGTCACTTCTGCGCGTTTGCTGATTTGTTTTAAAGGTGTAGTTGCTGCCACTTACTCTGACTTGCAGTGGTGTAAGGACAAGCAGGTTTGTGAGTTTTGGGGTTTTTTTTCCTTTTTAGAAAAGAGGTTTGGGAGGATTCTTCTCTCACCCTTTACAGTGCAACGTCAAGTTTTGGATTAGTGAACCACTCCATTCCTGAACAAAAGCTAAATGCATGAGAAGAGAAGGTGTTGAGAATACTAACCTTTAACAGTCGCCTACTACAAATAGATGAGAAGATCTGCCGAATTCACACAGTGAGTTTTGAGTCAGGGTTCTAAGGAGCTTCTTTCCAGCTGTCCTGTTTTCCAGTCAGACATTAGGTCATACAGAAAACAGAACTTTTTGTTCTTTGAACTAAAATGTAGTATTTTCTCCCTTCCTTTTTAGTTTCTGTATTTGCTGTAAAGACCCCTCTACCCAACAGGAAGGTTTCATGCCTCTGCAGACCTGCCTTACCCACACTTGACTGAAGGTCACCCTGAAAGTTGCAGTAATCTGCATCTGAATTTTGTGAAGTTGAGCTGAAGCAGACTGCTAGCGTGACCTTCTCCAGTAGTCTGCCAGGAAATCTCTGAGATTCTTGGCAGTTTCTTCTTAGGGAAGGATGAAAAAGGCTCCATCTAGTTTATGCGTTTGTCTGGAAAATCCAGTCTTGGTTAATCCACTCCATTGCCTTTGTTTCAATCTAATTTTCTGGAAATGTTCCTGATCAAGTCCCAGGGGACTCGAGACCAATGATTTTTTTCATTAACCTTTTTCTCAGCTGAAAGCTGGAATCTGCTAATGCAGAGAATAATGGGACTAGTTATTATAAACAAATTAAACTCTTATTTTACTGCACTACAAATTAACTTTCTAAAGCCTTTCATTTGTTGCTCCTCGAATTAGACTTTTCTGGTTTAGAAGCCAATCTGGAAGTGGGAGGCTGTTATGAAATATTTTCTTTTTGTTCTCCTTCTCTGTTTCTACTGTTGTTAATGTAATCTTCCCAGCGTAGGTTTCTCAACGTCTTTTCTTCCTCTGTCTCACCAGTTTGTATCTGCAAGGGTGCTATTCATTTCCAGTGGCACTTGAACAACCGTGATTGCTAGCTAGAACAATTGCTTGTGTGGCAAATATTTTAAAATTTTCTTTTTGCTCTTTTCACTCTGCAAATATATGGTATTAGAAGATCCCACAGTCGTCGTCGTACCACAGATATGAGTATCCTTTATAATCTGTTTAAAAGTTGTGCATGCATATGATCTGTTCACTCTAATGTTTATCTAAATTCATATAGCAGATCATGGTAGCTCTAGATCACAGGCCAAAATGTTGTAAGTGGTTGAGCATCTGTCCTCACTGGGTGCTTAGCACATCCCGATATCAAGCTGGAGAAGCTGGGAGAAAACTAGGAAAAGAATACAGCTGTGTTGCCGTGAAACTGCGAGTGCACCAAGTTCTCTCCTGAGACTTTGTGAGGGCTACGTCACTTTAACAAAAGCCTTCCTTTCCCACACGCGCTCTTTAGTTATCAAGGATTCAAATCTCCTTCCTCTGATGAAGGTACATGAGCTTGGAATATGAGCTTTGGGATATATTTAGCTGATCTTTCGGCTAACCTGGCTAAGAGAAATCTTGAAAGTTGGCTTTTTTTTTTTTTTTCTTTAAACAGCGCGTCTCTCCTTGGGGGAGGGAGTGTGTGTGGTAAATACACTTTCAGGCTTTTTTTCCTGTTAGAGAGAATTGAATTGGACTTGGGTTTGTAGGATTCAAAAGTATGCAATGCACTTCTGGGCTTACAAGCCAATGCTTGTTAGCCAGCCGGCTAGCCTGCTCCTTTGTGAGCTTGGAAAAGCAGCTGCTGGAAGGGTATATGGCTTCAGCCTCCTGATGGAGATGCTCATCCCTGTGACCCACCCTGCTCCTTGTCTGATGCCTTTCCAATGGTGAACATACTCTATATGGGAAAACCGGAGCAGCTCCGTGCCGTCCTGGTGCGGGCTGCGTGCCTGGCCACGGTGCAGCCCCGCAGCTCCCTGCAGCTCCTGGCTGGGTTCCGCCGTATTGTGTCTGGATGGAGGCTGCGCCGAGAGCCAGGGATCCAATTAATCAGTTACTACCTCAGTTAACTTTTCCTGCTCCGAAAGGCGTTGTACTAAAGAGACTTGACAATGTATTGTCACAGCTGGACTGCATTTTCAAGCTTGCATCCTTTACTTGGGAAAGGAAAACACGAACAAACGTGGAGCAGAGTCAAAGCCGGTGCTCCCAGCAGGCAGGCGATCCCAGTTCATTCTCCTCCATCCCTCGGGAAGTGGCGGCAGCGGCTGCTGTCAGTGCAGCGCTCGGTGGGAGGGCAGTGAGGTACCGTGCACGTTTCCGATGGGGTAAGTCAACCCTCGTACATCAAAGGGATGAGAGAGACCCAGCCCTGGAATATTGTGGAAGTGAAATGCAACTTGCAGTGTTGGTCGGGTTTTTCTCAGTTGCCTTTTTCATGGTTCCTTTGTTTGTCTGAGCTCCTGGTCGAATGGATTTGACAGGACACTGAGTCATGGATTCTGGGTTCTCTGCCAGGAGAGTTTTATGCCAATCAAGTAACCGTTGGCTTTGGTGCCCTTCATTAACTTGAGATAAGCCATTATCTCACAAGGATATACTGAACCTTAAGATTTAAGGTGATGTCAGGTGGGACTGAAGTATGCTGGAGGAGTATGTTACAGGTACTGTCAGACTGAAGCTGAAACAATTTTAAAGAAAGATAGTTGGGAGTTTTACAGCTGCCCTTGTGTTCCTGCTACAGGTTTGGTTGTACTTGAAAAGCCACTTTTGTGCTGCTCTCTTCATAGAAGGCGTAAACAGAGTAGTGTCTGTAGGATATCCTGCTATAGAATCACAGAATCATTAAGGTGGGAAAAGACCACCATGTCGACTAAGCCATGTCCTGAAGTGCCGTATCTACACGTATTTTGAACCCCTCCAGGCATGGTGACTCCACCACTGCCCTGGGCAGCCTGGTCCAATGCCTGACCACTCTTTCAGTAAAGAAATTCTTGTGACTATCCAACCTAAACCTCCCTTGATGCAACTTGAGGCCATTTCCTCTCGTCCTATCGCTGGTTACTTGGGAGAAGACTATACGGATAGTAAAGCCTAATACACTTCATTCTGACTGTTTTTCTTGTAAGACATCATAGTTTAAAAAACCTTTTAGCAGCATGACGACTTTCCTTAATTTGCTGAATTCCTAAAGTAAATCCCTCCAGTACGTCATGATAGTAGGATCATGTGCACTGCTTGCCAGCTGATCCCTTTTTGTGTAGCTCTTGCTTTGCATCTTGCTTGAAACCACTGCCCCTACCATAAGGATGCTTGCATTGCAGAGCAAGGGCTTCCTGCACTTTTTCTCCTTTGTCACATTTTTTTCTTCCGCAGCAATTGCTAGTGCCAGCTTTCTGATCAGACAGGTCAAAGAGCCAGCTACCCCGACAGGATTTGTCTCGTACACATTGTTGAAGAATTTCTGCACAGTTTATGACGTATCTGCCTTGTTATTTTTTACCACTCCCCCAAGCTCCTAAAAAATTGGCCTAGAGCTTTGAAAACGTTGCATTTCTTCATTATGGGGTAGATACTAAAAGAAAGTAAGCTTGCTTTGTTACCATATCCAAAAGCAAGCAAAACATTATTTTCTCTGAGAAAATAAGAGAAGTTAATGTTTGAGATGTGTTTTATGTAATGTGTTTGAAAGTAATCCCTGCAACACGTTTAATCTGGTCAGCGCATTCTAAAATCTCTTTGCATTTTTGCAAAGGTCTTGTGAGGAAGACTCAGGAGTTAGTTTGGCTGTTACGTGGAGCTTTCTGTGAGCATCCCAGCCCTTGGTCTGGTCCTAAGATGGTTGGCCTATGCCTTCAGTGGGCTGCCTAGTCTGAGCAGTAAATATTTGTCTTGGGTCATATGAGATCTTTGGCTGTAACAATGGGGATTGTCAGTATGTTGTGAGGGATGGTTTCACCCTGAGTAGAATGTGACAGAAATCCCTGCTGCTTCAGCCCTGACTGTGTTTTGCACAGCTAGGAGAAGCGGAATATAAATATTTCCCACTGACCATATTGCAAGTAATGGGTCTTGTTTGAAATAGGCTGCAGGTCAGGCAATAAATAGGCTTAAGGTGGAGTAAAAGTGATCGTAGCTAAATCCGAGCAGTAGTTAATGATTAGCCTTTGATACAGATAATGATATGCGTTCTGCTTGTCAGCATTATCTGAAAGTTTAGAAACTTTGATCTACCTCAGACTCGCAGCTTATTTGGAGAAGACTGCTCTCCTGGAGGCAGTAGATGGAAAACCTGTCTCTGTAGTAGTAAGTACTCAGCTTTTTTTTAGCTCTGAATCATTTCTGCTTTGGATTAACAGCTCTGTGGCAGTCCAGGGGTTTGAAAACTAGATGAAAAAGGTAGTGTTCAAAGCTTTTGCCCAAAGTGGTCTATTGTCACTCGTAACTAAAATAAAAAAATTGTTGATTGCTATTTGTTGTGGCTTTCTGTGCCCTAGAGGTAGTCTTGTCAGAAGAGTGTCATGAGGCCAGGGATCTTCGAAAGGCAAGTTCCATCTCAGAGGGTGGCTTCATTTGATTGCCCTTTCCCTCTTCTTGATATTGCAGGAGGTCTTCTGCCTTGCTTGAGTTGCTCTACGGTTGACAAAGAGTGAAGGTAGGATTGTATTTTTCCGTTTCCAAAAGCGAAAAGGTAGAGGTGCTCTGTTCTGTGGACTAGGGCTGTGAATTTGTATTTGCGTTACTACCTGGAAGCTGTTTGTCTAGGGCTATGAATTTGTATTTGCGTTGCTACCTGGGAGCTATTTGTATGTCACACGTTCTGTCCTCTTGCTGTTAGAGATCACTGGAGCAAGAGTAGGAAAGTGCCTCTGGTGATGCATATTTTGGTCTTAAACCATCTGCTGAAGCAGAGATCGACTTCCTGGGCTTAATTAAAAACACAGTGGAGTGGATTCTGCTGATGATGGCCTATGTTCTGCCTTGCGTTTTGCTCAGCAGCAGCTTCAGGCTTCTCAAAACAACTGGTGTTTTGAACAATTGAAGCACAAAAGAATTTGATTCTTGACTATGGTAGAACAAGTTTTTGTTTTGAGGGAGAGTCATAGATGGTGATGCAAAGGGAGGTGAAGACGCATTCACTTCCCTTCTGCAAGCAGGGAAAATGTAAGTATTTTCCTAAAAGTCAGTCTTGCAAACTGTGAGGTCTTTACTAGAAAGCCTATGTTTAAAAGGTAACCCTGACACGCCAGAGCTGGAAGTCCCAGCATATTCCCATAGAAGCTGACATCAACAACATGTGGCTATTACGGCAATGTCTGGCACAGGCTGGAACGTGGCGGCTCCAGGGAAGGTGAATGGTTGAGTGGCCACCTTAAAATGCTGCGTCTGCACGTGGACATGCATCTAGGGTGTAACTGTAGACAAACAGCTACTTAAATATGAAAAGAAAGGAGTGAAACATGCTCCTGGGGTTATATTCAAGGAAGCTTTTGCATGTGGTGGAAGCTAATGCACAATGGAGATGGTTCCCTGTGATTAGTGTGTGGCAGTACTGGGGATGGAAAAATGTATATGAATTGCTTAAACCAGTGTGTCTGTTGTCATATGTGTGGAATGGATTCCTAAAACTTAATTAACAAGGAGTTCTGGAGGGTGGTTTTCTTCTTGTTCAGATTCTCAAAACATACCTGAAAGCCAGTTCAGAACTTTGACAAATGTTGCCTTTTCTGGGCTAAGTCTGATTATGATGTTGAAAAACCGCCAGAGGGGAAAAATGAGCTTGTATTCCGCACGCGCAGGTTTGTGTCAGTGGCTAGGTTGTTATCGACTGCGCCATTAACTTAAAGCTATATTTGTTAGCAGTGCACTGCAGTGCCTCAGGTGCTGCCCGAGTTCACTGGAGGGAAGATTTGTCTGCCAAAGGCTTCGCAGGATGAACTATTCAAGAACAGGAGCTTTTTAGTTTGACTGCAGGATCTGGATCTACGTCCGTAAATGATGGCCTTGCTCTCCAGACCACGCAGCAGCTCCTCACCATCTCTGCAAGAACTGATAAGCCCTTGACGTGTACAGGCTATCAGACTACATGCGCAGTCATCGGGCTCGGGGAGTAGTAGGGTGCTGACTGGGCAACCCGCTTCAGCTGAGCCTGCCTGAGCAGGGAACTTGGACTAGATGATCTTGGGAGGTGTCCTAAACCTCAGTGGTTCTGTGACTGTAAATCTCAACCACGGGTCCTCCTGTGTTGACTTTTGGAACAAAGGCAAGTAGGGTAAGATCTGGGAATCTTCTGTGAGCCTTCTGAAGCGTCTGTGTTGATGGACTTTAGGCTCCCTTTTATGAGGCCCGTAATAAACCAATGCCATCCATTTTGTTACCCTCAGCATTAGTTTTATCTACATGAGACAAAGGTATTTATGATGTTGCTAGATAGCATCTGTAACCTTGCACCTGTATTAAAGGCCGAGTAATGCACTGTTAGGGCACATGGAGTCACATTGCATTTCTGCAGCTGAGGAAACTTTTGCTTGCTTACTTGGGAATATACTCGCTGACTCGTGGTTTCATTTTGTGTCTCCTGAGATTAGTTTACAATCTTACAGGGCTTAAAGCTAGAAGGCACCATTTTAAATAAATCTGGTTGGAGCTGTTTATACTGTTTAGCCTGGTGTGTGTCCTTCCCGCTTGCTGAAGCGGTGTAGCAATGGTTTATCGGGTATTCGCTTGTGAGGAGTACATTGTCTTGCATCCTGACATATCTGGCATTCCTTACAGATTGAATGCTTCTGCCTGTGGCCACTGAATGGTCACAAACAGCGATACAGCTCCTTACCCTCTGGACAGAGACACCCTTTCTGTGTGAGACAGGCTGGCTCCTTTTTGTACGTACCAGTGGTGCGGGTGGTGTGAACCTGCAGGAATCTGGATGCTGGATTAGTGAGCACAATGAAGAATCTTGTACACAAAAGGATTTGGGGGTTTTTTCATGCTAAGATTTAAATCCTTCATTTAAACAAAGTCTGTTGTAGGTAGAAGAACACATGCTAGAAGCTGTTCTTGATTAGGGCATATAACACAGGGAGAGACATTCTTCACTAGGCCTGGGTTTTCTAAGGGAACAGAAGCTGTCTAATCTTGCAGGATACGTGTCTTGCAAGATACAGTTCCAAAAATTAGTGGTTTTTTACATTAAAAAGTTTTTCAAGAGTATTGTGAGGCTCAGGACTCTCCCATTTGTTCCTTAGCACGCAGCAGGATGTTTCCTTCTCTCTGGCTGTATGGATCATATCTTCCCAGTTGCCATTCCTGTGCTCAGTTGTGTAATGTTTCTGCAGAAACTGCCACAGAGGATAAGGAAGTATCTATTTATTCAAGAAGTTACATAATCTTGGAAAATACGCACCACATGGCACTTCTTTTCTGTCTCCTCTTCCCTGCTGCTGTCCCTTTTCCTTCCACCCATGAGAAGCAGGGTTAGGCAGCTTTTTTCAGCTGACAAGTGAGCGCTAAGTGGTTTTTAGAGAGGGTTCTCGGGTGATTTCTGACCGAACCTCTTAGTGCACGGTAAGCAGGCTGCACTCAGCTATTTGGCATCCCAGCAAGGCCTGTTAAACTCCTGGGATTTAAGCCATTCTGCCTTATCTCTGCTTAAACTCAGCACAATCCCTGGGGGAAGGGGAGGCCTTCGGGTTTCTCCTCCCCGGATGCTAAATACCAGGTATTTTTGACATGGGTGCACATTGCTGTGTTACTGTTTCATACCCTTGATGATCTGAGGAAAGAGATGAAGTTATTATGGAGTGGCCTGTCAGACTGTGGTCCTGGGATAATTGCTTCAGAAGTCTTTGACGTGCACAGGGAGTGCTGAAGAAGTTCTTCTGTAGATGCCTCCTGGGAATTGCCTTTGATGGAAACTTGTTAGTACTAGCTCTGAATTCATGCTGGCTTTGGCTATAAGCAGTTTTGCTGTCTGACAAGCTTTCGTAGGAGCCCTTTAGCCTGGATGTTTTATAAAGAAAGAGTAAAATATCATCCTCTGTCAGTTTTGGCATCTCTCTCTTTTCTCCTGATGAGTGCTAGAGTCACCTTTCATATGGCATCTACTCTGCATTGAGAGCTGTGGGACTGGCATTCACTCTGTAGGTCTTGCATGTTCTGAGGTGCCTCAGTTCTGCTGCTTTCCAGAAACTTCTGTGCTCCTGGGTGTCAGAAAAGGGGGACAGCTGCCTCATCTGGCTAGACACAGAGCAGAACAATCAACAGTGCAGAGCAAGTACAGGATCCAAAAGGCTAGTGGTGGAAGAAACAGAGAAACGAAAACAGGGAGGGGGGAAATACTGCACGTGTACAGAACAGAAGATACTGTGCTCATGTTGGGCTTGAGCATGGCAAGTTGCTGCTGAGTGCAGAAGTCACAGACCTGCTGCAGAACTGATCTGCTCTGGCTTTGGCAGCCGAGATGACACTTGCATGTTCTTGTGTTCTGTGCCCAGCGAGAAGAGCTGGCTGGAGGCGGGTGCTGTTCTGTTGGAGCTGGAGCAGTAACATGAAAAAGGGGAAAGTTCTGTGACACTCAGAGATGAACAGCCGAACTTTGAACTGTTGAAGAGATCTACATTGCCTGTTAATTGGTACCATTCAAGTTTACTGTCTGCTGATGTAGCATCTCACCTTTCTGCCTGCTGACTATAATGTTTATTGGTGTTTGTTAGCAGTGAAAAAAGCAACTTGTGGTTGACATGTCTGTTCCTGGCCTTCTGCTTCTGGTCAGTGGGTGGGTGGCTCTGGGCCAAGCGAGCTGGGCTTTGTTCCCTGAACTGCACTTTTGATTTTCTCGGCTTATAATAGTCTCTCTGGCTGGGGTTGTCAAAGACGACCAAGGGTGGAATATGCTCAGCTTCTTTGAAAGTGTCCCACTGGGGAGGTTAACTTGGGCTCAGTCAGCTTGAAAGTACTGCTGTTTTATTAGGATGGTAGCAGGTTATTGCTGGTGTAGTAGAATGCTTCTGTTCACGTCATTTCTGATACCTGTTTCTCCAGAACTTGTTTGCTGTGTCCTGCCTGGCTGTCCTTTGTGGAGAAGAGCTTCACCAACCGCCCTCAGCCTCGTGACGGGTTTCAGCATCTGTCCGTCACCCAGAAACAACTCCCTTGAGCGACACTTCTGTAACAGATGTGTGCTCAGCTATGTCTGCAGAACAGCCGGGCGCCAGGCTGCACTTTGCAAGCCTCTACCCTGTGGTAATCTTACCTGCTCTACTGAGCGAGGATTGAGAAGTGGCCAGCACTAGCAAAGGAGCTGATACAGAATAGAGTAGGACAGAATAGTTGAGTTGGAAGGGACCTACAACAATCACCTAATCTAACTGCCAGGTTGTAGCTCGGTGGAGTTTGGGACCCTTTGTGAGGCAGTAGCAGAGCACTCTTGGGCCTCGGTGCAAAGCTTTGTGTGCGTCCCGGGTGCTTGAACCAGGGCTGTTAAGTGTCAGACTTCTCTAGCAGAAATAAGGTTAAAGCCAGGAAAACATTGGCAAGGACTTGTCAGTTTTGCCGTGCTTCTCGGGAGTACCCTTCATTTATTGCTGTTCCATCTCCTCTAGTTTCAGCAGGGCTGAGCAAAAAGCTTGGCCGGAGAAGAGTCTGTTGCTCAGCCTACCTAAATCACTGTTACTTTCTCCATCTGTACACATCTCTTGTCAGCATTTCCCAGCCTTTCCTCCGATGTTATCAGTCTTATAGTCTTTGGTTTTCTGCTCTGCAGGATTGTTTTCTGCTGCCTTTCACTTCATTGGGCCCATTAGTAATGACATGGGCTGGCATGATGCTCCGCCTCATCAAGTTCAGTGCATTGTCCTGTAAAGAACAGTCTGTCCTTAGGGTTTTTTTTTCTTGTTCAAAGATTTAGAGATTTCCTGAAGAGTCTGAAGAAGCTGGAAGATTAGGAATGACCGTCCCCTTCTAGGGAAGCAGATCAAGCAGGGTCTCTAACAGAAGGTGACCAGGCAAGTCTGCTGTGAAAATAAACTCCATCAAAGGGACGTGATTGTAGCCATGCTGAGAGGAAGAGCTCTGGCCTCTCTTGAGCAATGGGGATTGTGTGAAGTGAATGCGAGCCGCTTTGCCTTGGTTGCGTAGCTGACTGGTGCTTTGGTGGAAAGCGAAGGACAGGAACTTACAGGTTGAACGAATGCCGATGCTTTATCAACTTCTTTTAATCTTCATTTTAATTAACAGTTGATTAACATATGGAACTGTGCCAAGCTGCCAAATAGTGTGCAACTCCGGGAAGCCTGTGTGAACCAGCCTCTCAACTGGAATCCATAGGCTGGACCACTCTTTTTTTTTTTTTTTTTTTTTTTTTTTTCC
>Ga0065711_1048797_pt1 | contig 11630 bp, 4 predicted proteins | sample Hoacrofraction12_FD_59098 | JGI IMG/M metagenome (GOLD analysis project Ga0065711, IMG submission 59098) | Hoatzin crop microbial communities from Cojedes, Venezuela - Epithelial fraction 12 v2 (version 2) | ecosystem: Host-associated > Birds > Digestive system > Esophagus > Crop | place... | reverse complement strand
AAAAAAAAAAAAAAAAAAAAAAAAAAGAAAGTCCAAAGCCACTCCTTAATCTCTTTTTAGTTACACAATGTAGGCTTGCGAGAGCTGGAGAGAGCACTGTCTGTTTGCTCTCCTTATCTCAAGCAGCAACGAAAGTCCTGACCTGGGCTTCAGCTAAGGCAAAATCCGTTATTTTCACAGATAGTCCATATTAAACCATGAAACCTGGAATAAATGCCATCCCTGAGCTAAGATGGCCATCAGTTCATGCCAGAATATAGAAAGACCATTTCACTTCATTATTAAGCCAATTATCTCTGACTTGTATCTTTATTCTACTAAATCTGTGATCCCTTTCTGCTAACCTACCATCAGAATTTGACTTCAGATAATGAGTAGCCTCCACGGACTGCAATAGGTGTCGTGTAGGTGAAGGAGGAGTCGGGCCAGTGGTTGTCTGGACAGTGCTCTGGTGAACAGGATGGCATGGTTTTAACTACAGGGTACATGGAACTTGGACATTTTTGCCTTTTAATCTCAGTGTAGGTTTGTTGTATTGTGAAGCACACTAGATAGATAGGAACCAATTTGATTTAATCAAAAATTTCATTACAGATGTCCCAGATGTGCCCGCTTTTACTTCTCTGCATTGTAGACTAAATTTAATCCCAGTCTTTTAAATCCCTCTTAATAGGTAGCCCACCCCTCTGAGCCTCATTTAGTTTTTCTTCAAGTGCCCCATTAACTGATATAATGCTGTCATACTTTCCCCTGTTATGTCTCTTTACTATATCCTAGCATCCTTTTTATTTCTTTCTACTCTTTTTTTAATTAAAATTTCTCCTAGCATCGAATTGGTGTTTCTGCTGAACACTCCTCGGTTGCTCATAGACTTTTTCTTGTTTGGTGACAGCTAATTCAGAACCCATCACTGGGCCAGATTCAGCTGCTTTTTGCGCTGCATGAAATTCGACAATTCTATTGATGTCAGTTAAGTAAATCTGAACTTTATGCTGGTATAAATGAAATAAAAACCTTGCCTAGTGTGATCAAGGAGCTTATTACATCCCCATCAAAAGGCAGGTCTGGCTGCCCTGTTTACATTTGTTTAGTATTTCCTGATTATGATTTAACTGAAGCATAGGATATGTTTTCCCCCCCTTCATGGATATATTATAACAACAAAAATGCCTGCATTTATAAATTCTCGATGTGTGCTTGTGTAGCACTCAGTACGACGGACTTTCACCCCGACTGAGATGTCTGAGCGCTCCTCAATCCAACTCTTAGTTGCAACTGAAGAAAATTATGTGGCTGGATCCTTCACATTGTGTGAAGCTGGATCTTTCAAGAACGTTGTGAGTGATTAGACGCAGAAGGAATGAAAAAATCCTGCCCGTAATGGAACTGAAAAACAGGAATATGCTTTAATGTGCTCTGACACCTGCTGATCTTCCTTGAACTTCGTCTACTGTCGTAAATACTCTCTTTGACTCTTTTTGAAGCCCGTTGGCATCAGTGGTTTCGATGATGGGAAACAGTTTGAAATTATTTGCGTAATCTTGTGTAAACACACCCTTGAAATTTGTTTTTATAATCAATTGTTTTATCCATATCTTACCTCATGGAAACGAAGCCCGGTTTTATGCTGCCAAGACAACTTAGACATAGAAGTTTTCATATTTTAATGTTATATTTAGAATATGTAAAAATGTTATGCTAGTTGTCAGTTACAAATATTTGAGAACTATTTGTTTTTTCTCCTGAAAACTGATGAACTACTGTAATAATGTCCTGTCTTACCTTATTGCCTCTCTGGATAGTTTATTTCATGATGGCCTTGTCCAAACTAGAAGACATCTTGTGGTTAGCATGCACATAAAATATTGTATAAAAAGGCTTAGGTATAAATGATGATAAATCAAAACACCTTTAGGGAAAAAAAAGAAAAGCAAAACAAAGGATTGTGCTTTGCATCTCAGTATAAAAAAACTAGATATACACTAGCTAATTCTCACTAATAACATCTGATTTTATTTTGTCTCTTTAAGGTAAAACTGGCCACACGGAGTCTGTACGAGTTGTATATCAGCCAGAAGACATCAGCTTTGAGAAACTGCTCAAGGTCTTCTGGGAGAATCATGACCCGACACAAGGTAGAGTGATGAGCGAGCCAGTATTTAATTATCGTACTAATTACAGCTGGGATAATTAGTGTTTGAGCTGCATGGAAGAGATGAACCTTGAAATCACACTGGAGCTCAAGAATATGATTGCAGACGTTTATTGACAGAGAAAGAGAGGGAGCAAGAGAATGCGAGTACAGCAGCTCACAATACCCCTCCTCCTTTACAGCTGTCTGTGCTGGGATAATTCCCACAGAGAGCCACAGGAGACAATAGAATTTTTTTTTTCAACTTTGAATATGAAAATTTCTTCTGTGATGCTATCTTTTGTCTCTCAGATTAAAGCAGATTTCTTTACAGCTTCAGAGCTGGTCGTTTTATTTGTGCTGAAGACCTTTATCCTTCATAAAAAAATTTGTTTGTTTTTTGTGTTTTTCAATGGCAGTAAATATCTTTTATGATTAAAAAAAGGGAACAAAAAGAATGAAGAGATGGTGTGTAGAAGCACCGGCAAAGCATTCTAGCTCTTCGCCTTATTTGAACCATTTGATTAAATTTATCTTTCTTGGAAGAGGCTTCGTGATGACATTACCCACATCTGTGCAAACATCAATGGGAAACTGTGTTGAGAAAACATTTTACGTTTTTATATAGTTTCAGTAAACATCCTTTCTGCCATTTCCCAGAAATACTACATGCAGTAACTCATTTGAATATTTTAACAGCTATCATAATTATGCCACTTGTTACTGCATCTGGGAACAAAAAAAGGCAGATGATGATACCTTCAAAGTGTGACACCATCCTGGGAAATGGGAACCCTGAAAATGCAGATGATGATACCTTCAAAGTCTGACGCCATCCTGGGAAACGGGAACGCTGAGGGGCTGTTGTGGGTGAGGGTCTTCTGGTGAGCCCAGCATGGGTTTCCTTGTTGACATACCAAGAATTCTGCTGAGATATTACTGGGGATTCGAAGGAGGGATGGACAAAGGATATAGAGCCCAGAAAACTGACCTGGAGCTGTGAATAAATACGGTCAACTAGTTGAAGAGACGTAAAACTACAATCAGGTAATCTTCACAGGTGCTTGTGTGAGGAGCAGATACCTCATAGTGAGGTTGACAGCCCAGCCACTGGTAAGCCAAAACAAGTTCCAGTAGCTGAAAGTTTGGAAATTTCCACCTCGGAATAAAGTAGTTTCACAGCTTTCAGTGTAATTAAACATTGGAGTCTTTTTCCATCACCATCCTTTCGAGTCTGGAAGATGAGATAATTTATCATTTTAAAAGAGGAGCTTGATTCAAGTCGTGAGAAGAAATTTGGTGTCTGTGTGTCAAGTGTGGTGGACTATACTGGGATCTGTTTATTTATGAGCCTCCCTTTTCAACTCCTTCCTTCATCGTCATGTTCAGAGCAATTTGTTTGCACAGTCTTGGAAATACTTGCAGCTCTGCATGAAGACAATGACCATCTTCAAATCATGCTCCAGGGCCTCTGTGGTTTGCTTGCAGGGGTCTGGGAGGAGTCTTTCTCCTTATCCTACCACTGGTTGTTTCAGGTTCTTTTTTTTGTTCTTTTTTCTTTGGATTGTCAGGGATCCGCCACCACCAGAGGCTGGCTTCTGTGTAATGGGCTGGTTGTTTTGATGCAGCAGAGAATCCTTTTTCTCAATAATTGGTTCATGTGTCTTGCCCACATGTTGGGATTCATCCTGATTGCCAGAACTGGGAACTAATGGCCAGGACTATAGGGTTCTTCATCTTCCAGAGCAGTATGACAAATGGATTTCTGCTGAAATAATCTGGGCAGCTACCACCTCATCAGTCGCCTGCCATGTCTGTAGTCTTGGCTTTGACAATGCATAGCTGGGTTCTGCTGTGGCACACATACAATAGGTCAGGTTCTGCAGAACTTCAGCGCTTTAGGCTGACTGATGTTCATATGCTGGACACAGTAGTATGTGGATGGAGTGTCGCAGTTGTGATAAACAGGTCAGATCAGATGAATTTATGATTATTTCTTGCTTTTAAACAAGGAAAATGATGATATTATTTCTTTATATTCACCTTGCGTTCTCACAGAACTGAGGTTCAAAATATTTCCAGTCTGTGCTTTCAGAAGAAGGTTGGATGCTGGCAGATGCATGATTCACTCTTTTTCTGGCAACTGGGGAAACATCATCTAATTAGCCCGGGCATAGAGCCACGCTAATGTGGCTATATTCCTTCTGGGATGTGAGCTAATATCTCTGTGTGACACTGTGCTGTGTAGATACCCAAGGCATTCACAACTGCCTCAGGCTTCTGTGTGGCTCTGCAGTGCTTGGTGTAAGCATACCTGAGCCATTATCTAAGCTTGGCTCCATAGAATTTCCAGATAGTCTCCTGGAATAATTTGCTGAAAGTGAGAGCATCACTTTGTCCGCAAAGAAGATGTCACCTTTCTCTGAAGACTTTGCATACCCCAGACTTGGACAAGTTGCTTTACCTATATATTTTTATGGTTGCTTAGTGCTGATCGCTGTTGAAGAACTTTGCAAAGCTCATCAGACCTCAGCCACTTTTCTTGATTTGAGGAAAACCTAAACCACAAGGTCCCAATTTTAAGTTTTTTTATTTTGTAGGGTAGGAATGGTATGCTTATATACCCATTCAAGTTCGGGCAGTTAGCAGTAGAAGATCTTTAAAGTGGAATTGTTTCTTTGCACTGATTTATATCTACTCCCTGCTTTTAGCTTGCTATGGGAAATGTGGTTCTATGTAAAGATACTGAGAGTTATCTCTCTGACCTATGATATTTTTCTCCTTTCCTGAGGTTCAGCTATGTGAACACAGTAAGTCTTATTTATCCAGCCTAATGGGCGTGCAGGATTCTGCCTGTCAAAGTGAAGGTTTCTACTAAGCGGATAAATTTGGAAGATTTCTTATTCATGAAATTCAGGCCACTCTTTGGATGAATCCAGTGTTTCATGTATCCAGCGAATTCTGGACTTCTTGAGTATAGCCCCCACTCAAAAGTGTAAAAGCTTTGTGTGTGGCACTATCTTATCTTTTCTGCAGAAGCTGGGTTAATGCCATTTAAGCCCTCCCCTACCCCTAGCAGAGATAATGGACTTGTCTAATTGTTCTAGTGTCATTAAACATCAAATATGTACATTCTGTTGTGGTTAAAGACCTTTCAGATATCAATCTAGATGGTACCAAGTTGCTAAAGAGTACAGACTGGCAGTCCTCTCATTCATTATTATATGAGCATATTAATATTCAAAAGTTCCTGCTTTCCAAACAGTTGGACCTCCTGCCTTCAAGATGAACCTGACATTTCATGGGGATTTAAATTTTCCCTGGGAGGCAGCCTGACTCTTGTTTCAGAAGCTCTTGAGTCTGAGTACTATAGAGAAGTCTATTGAAAAGCAAGAACCTTTGATCAAGTCAAACAGTCTATGAGTTGAAAGAGATTCTCCCAGATGAGCATCTAAGTGTGGGGCCCTGATAAAGTCTTCCTTGACTGTTAATTTAGGCTCTATTTTATAATTCATTACATTTGGGATACTGAAAAAGCAACAAACAAACCCCTGACTTCTGCCAAGTGACATATGGTTGTCATCTCCAGTCAGCCTCTAATGCACAGATCAGCATTCCTTCTCTGCTAGGAATGATCTTATCTATAAGAGGATTGCCCCGTGTAGGTCTAGAAGTGCTTGAGGTGGTTGCTTCTTTGTCATTGATACAGAAAAATAAAAAGAATGAATGTGATACGCTGAAAATACTGCAAAAGAAGCTTATGGCTATTCACTTTGTACATTATTTTGCTTTTCTGAAGTTGAGAGCGCTGTTGGGCAGATTCTGTATTGCCTTGTTTTTGCACTAAAGGGGCCATCCTCAGAACCTTCCAGATTTTTAAGATGTAAGTCTGACTGTCTCCTAAAACTGCACCCTGATGGTGGTTCTGCTGGCACCTCCATGCTGTCTGTCTAGAGGGATGTGGACTTTCAGATTGTTACTTTGTCTGTGTTATGCCTCAGCCTGTAGTTTCACGATTGCAGTAAGCTGATCTTGGACTGAACGACTAGGGAAAAGGGCAATTTTCTTCTCTCTCCCTGACCTGTCTGTAGAGTACAACCTCCTTCTTTGTGTTCACACTGACCGTCACAAAGTTCTCTGCTCAAGCTGAAGATTAACCCCGCATGAATTGAAGTGGAATGTAATTTTCAGCCAGGACTTAAATTGCCATGAGCATGACTGCTGGTGGGACCACCCTTCTGGCATTAGCACTGTCCTATAGTGTGTGAGCCAATTGCAAAACTCAGCTGTGCTTATGTTCAGGGAGGAAGATGACGTATTTAATCTGATCAGAGTTTGGTCACTCTTTGCGGGGTGTGAGAAATGATTTAGAAAAGATAGGACAAGGCGTAATGGCTTCAAACTGAAAGGGGGGAGATTTAAATTAGGTATAAGAAAGAAATTCTTTACTGTGAGGGTGGTGAGGCCCTGGCCCAGGTTGCCCAGTGAAGCTGTGGCTGCCCCCTCCCTGGCAGTGCTCAAGGCCAGGTTGGATGGAGCTCTGAGCACCCTGGGCTGGTGGAAGCTGTCCCTGCTGATGGCAGGGGGGTTGGAACCAGTTGAGCTTTAAGGTCCCTTCCAACCCAAACAATTCTCTGATTCGTTCTGTGATTTTATGATTTCTCCAAACCTTCGGAAAAATCTGTTTGTCACAGTGCAGGTGTGATTCCTCTAAAGCATATCGCTGTTCATGGTTCTCCTGACCGTGAGTGTGGTTGAAGTCCTACATGTGCAGGACATTTCAGCCCAGTCCAAGGCAACCTTAAAGAAAGGCTCCTTGTTGCTTGCAATGGCCGTATAGAACAAGCAGAAGATGAAACAAATACTATTTCTTTCTCTTTAAAACACATTTGGAGCAAATGAAAAATCCACTCGCCTCCTTGAGCTCTTTTCTCTTTAATACAATCCAGAACAGATGCTGGTTTTGGTAGTTCTGCTCCCCACGTTTGCCAAGGGTACCTAATCCTTCCCAGCCCACAAGAAACAACTTGGGTACAACAATAGTTCTCTGGGGTGAGCCCCTGTTGTACACAAATCCCACCCTGTTTCATCGCTGCTTCTGGCTTTCTGTTTGGGTTTTCGAGTTAGTGGAAGGAGCTGAGAGGGAGGCAGGACTCCGCAGTTTTGGCCGCCCTCTGACAGTGGGGTGAAGGGCAAGGGCACCCATGGCCACCGCTGCCCAGGAGCTTATGGATATTTTGATTCTTTTAGTGAGAATGTACAAAGAACCAAAGTGAAGTGGTTGCATTGCTCCTTTCTGTCATGAAGAAGTCCTTATCTTGCCTGTGTTTGTACAGGAAATGTAAGCAGGACTGATATTTTTCCAGCAGTAGAGGACCATCTGTACCACAGCAAACTCATCCCCTGCCAGATTCATTCAGAACATCTCTTAGTCCATATGTCTTATGTATCCACGATAAAGGAGAGATGTATGAGCCGTTTCTCCTCCCTGTGACCTTCCAAACGTTTTGGCATTTAGCCTTAGTGCTGATACATGAATTCTCCAGATTTGTATCTGGTTTTCGTTGTGCTGACCCATTTTCGTTGCAGAGGGTATATTTATTTCTCACCAGTTTTGAAGGACTGTACTTTTTTTAGACATTGCATAAGGAATCTATCATCTGCAAATAATTAAAATTAGAGACTAGAAATGACATTGTATTGCTAATGAGCAGATGTGTCTACTTATACCAGTGGAAGAACAGCTGTACACATAAAAAACACTACAGCGACCCTAAACCAGCATTATGTATTCCGCTACAGGCCTGTAACTTCATTTAGAGATTGAAGTGAAAAAAAGAATCTTTCCATGTAACATATATCCATTTTTGACTTTTTCTTTACATTTCTCTAACTCTCTCCCCTTTATAATTTGAATGAAATTTGCAAGTCTCAGATTAAAGCACAGAGCACCTTTGTCCTGTATTTCAAATGTTATTAAGAGTACTGATGGTTTCAGCGTTATTACAAAGTGTAACAAAACCCAGCAGAAATACAAAATCTATTGTCACCAGACGTATTAAATATATTCAAAATAGAATTACCGACCCCTCAGGGAGCCATTCTAGGTCCAATACTCTTCAATATTTTCATTAATGACTTGGAGGATATAGTGGAGAGGATGCTAATTAAATCTGTGGTAAAGACATCGCTAGGAGGCTCTTGGAGGAAACGAATGAAACACAGCTCTGTGTTGATAAATTAAAACAGCCATGGAAATCGATATGCTGAGACACAATAAAGATAAATGTATATTGGTTCATGCAGGTCTGAATACTCCACAATAGAAATAGGAGTTGTTTGATAGGAGACAGTGTCTTCTGCTGCCTTCAGGTTCTTCTAATTCCTGCTTTCGCCATTGAAATCTCGGTGGTGGGACGTAGCTGACTGATGTGGAGCCATCCCACCAGCAACCATTTTAGTGGTCCCTTGCCCGTAATCATCTCATAAATACCTGTGGTCTATACTTTTTGCAAAGTAACAAAGAGAGCCTTTGCCAGTGGTGCGAACTAATGCTGCATTTTGAGAATGCAACTTCGTTTCTTTCATGAACTGAAATGCCTAATGTTGTGTTGGTCCCATTCTTTGTCCTTTCTCCAGAAATAAATATGCATTAAAAATAAATATGTATTATTAGGCTGCTTTGCCTCCCCAGGAATTTTAGCTGTCGACCTAATTTGCATATTACACTCTTTTTATCCAGATAAATTAGAATAGACTTTTTCTGACCTATATTTCCAGTTTAGGAGATGTTGTTTTTCCATATCACAGTGAGAAGCTGAGATTTGACTCTGCATCTTTTTTAATGAAGGGGATTATTAGCCCATGCAGTGGTTGCTGAGATGGCTGAATAGTTTGCATTATGAAGTGAGTGGTGCTGAATCAATTCTGGCTCAAGGGCAAGAGCCCTTCTGGGCTTTGATTTCTTCTTACCTTTAAACCACTTTTTACCTATTTATTTTATATGTGACAATGATGTGTTAACCAGTTCTCCAGAACAGCAAAAAATTAACTTTATCTTTCATTTTTGCTGCAGTCAGTAATAAAATGGTTCCTTGAAGATGAGAATAGCCATGGCATGAGTCTTTTTATGCCCTTGAAGATGACACTGTAACTTTTACGCTGTGGGAAACACGTACCTACCACTCACCTGAAGTGAGGGTAGATTTAGTCTAGATAGAAGGAAGAAATTGTTTACGCTGAGGGTGGTGAAACCCTGGCCCAGGTTGCCCAGAGAGCTGGGAGATGCCCCATCCCCGGAAACATTCAAGGCCAGGTTGGACAGGGCTCAGAATGTACCTGATCTGGTTGGAGATGTCCTTGCTCACTGCAGGGGGCTTGGGCTAGGTGGCCTTTTAAACCCAAAGTATTCTGTGATTCCTTTTGTTCAGAATGCCTGTATCTACTAAGAACAGTTTTGGAAAATATTTTTATTCTGTTACAGTCTTCCTCATTTCTGGGTTATTTTGTAAGTATAGCATAGCTGTGTTTGTAATTGAGGAGAGGAAGAGGAAGGGTTGAGGAAGATAATCTTTGTTTTAATTGAGGCTTCTTGATTTGTAACTTCGGAAGGAAAATCTGGACTTCTCAATGCTTAGGACTGTCTTCAATAGCTTTCAAATATCCATGAAGTCAATAGATGTGTGGTGTGAATAACAGCATCTAGATTGTCATGTATGTTTATAGGATTAGAAAAGAGCAACCTCAGAAGGTCTTTTTCTGTAGAATTTGTTGATGGACTGTTCCTAATCTTTATACAAGGAAAGCAATAGACAAAGTCAAAACAAAGTAATACCAAGCATTCTTTTCTTCTTCAAATAGCCCACTAGTGAATTTATTGTACTTGGGTCTAGAAATCTGAGGCACTGAAGCATGGCATCATTAATCATAGTTTATGGTGATTATTAGTAGGCTTTTAATCTTTGTTTTCATGTATAATTAGGTACAAGAGGTCAAAGCTGACTCTCTTCTAAACAACAATATTTTCAGTGAATGACTGTTTTTCTCTGCCTGCAATTTTCTCGCGCATATTTATAAGAGTATACTTGTCTGTGTTCGAGAGAGCAGTGTCCCATGAGTTTATCATTTGATAAAAGCACATGACAACACTGCTATTTTTATTATAACTAATTATTTTTGTTGCTATTGCAATAATGCTTTGTGGATCATAGTAAGTTTAGATTCATAGTGCTAACACACCTAAATTTAGGCAAGACACTAGTGAGCAACAGATAAATGAAGAGAAAGGAGCAGGCACATAAAGAAAACAACAGCAAATCTGTGTGATTCCATAGCTGATCTCACTGTAGTACCTGACCTGAATTGCTTGATTTCTTAATTATGTTTTGTCACATGATCAGTAGTTGTCCAGCTTTTTGTGAGCATCACAGCACAGCTAGTCCATGAAGAGAACAGGCAATGAGGCCCATTTCAGATGCCCAAACAGAAATGTCTTTTGCCGTGTCAGATGCTCTAGTGCATTCTGCCTGTCTTCTACTTAGAGTCATAGAATCATTTAGGTTGGAAAAGACCTTTAAGATCGTTGAGTCCAACCGTTAACCTAACACTGCCAAGTCCACCACTAAACCACATCCCTATGTACCACATCTCCACGTCTTTTAAATATCTCCAGGGATGGGGACTCCACCACTTCCCTGGGCAGCCTGTTCCAGGGCTTGATGAGCCTTTCAGTAAAGAAATTTTTCCTAATATCCAATCTTAACCTCCCCTGGCACAACCTGAGGCCATTTCTACTCACCATATCACTTGTTACTTGGGAAAAGAGACTGACCCCCACCTTGCTACAACCTCCATTCAGGTAGTTTTAGAAAGTGATAAGGTCTCCCCTCAGCTTCCCTTTCTTCGAGCTAAACAACCCCAGTTCCCTCATTTGCTCCTCGTAAGACTTGTGCTCTAGTCCCTACATCAGCTTTGTGGCCCTTCTTTGAACATACTCCAGCACTCAATGTCTTTCCTGTACTGAGGAGCCCAAAACTGAACACAGGATTCAAGGTGCGGCCTCACTAGTGCCGGGTGCAGGAAGACGATCATTTCTGTAGTTCTTTAGAAAATGTAGGGCTCCCTTACACCCTGTGTCATGTCCTCCAGTCTCTTCCAGACATCTCTGCTATACACATTTATTTGGTTTTGAAGACTGTCAAGATCTTTGGTCAGATTTATCTGATCAGTATAGCCATGTCAGGTGGGATAAAAACTGAGATAAAGCCACCTGAATTTGGATAGTACCATCGGCATAAAATGTCTCAGATCCCACGATTGTCAGGAGAGATCTGGTCAACAAAGTTGACTCACCCCAGCTTAGGCACCTATGTCGCCTTCGTTGGCGTTGCGACCTGGTTCAGGGACGGCTCGGCGACCCACCCCTCGGCCGCTCGGGTCATCAGCACGCAGACACCAATGTGGTGGACGGCAAATGGCGTTTATTGATAAATAACACAGC
>Ga0065711_1048796_pt1 | contig 11630 bp, 8 predicted proteins | sample Hoacrofraction12_FD_59098 | JGI IMG/M metagenome (GOLD analysis project Ga0065711, IMG submission 59098) | Hoatzin crop microbial communities from Cojedes, Venezuela - Epithelial fraction 12 v2 (version 2) | ecosystem: Host-associated > Birds > Digestive system > Esophagus > Crop | place... | reverse complement strand
GCAGGACCCTGCATTTGCCTTTGTTGAACCTCATCAGGTTCCTCTCTGCCCAGCTTTCCAGCCTGTCCAGGTCACGCTGAATGGCAGCACAGCCTTCTGGTGTATCTACCACACCTCCCAGTTTGGTGTCGTCAGCAAACTTGCTGACCTTAGTCCTTTAACACAGCAGCATTCATTCTGATAAATTCTTTGTTTCTGTATGCCTCTGGTAGATTGGGGACCCTAGCAAAATACTCATGGTTTTTGGTTTTCCTGGAGCAGAAGCACAACTTACCTGTATCAGAGAGGTTGCAGCAGAACAGAGCCATGACTCATTCTTTTGTCCCCCACACAGGGACAGGAACAGCTTGCATCCGATTTTCCAATGCAGACCAAACCAACCTTGTCTCATCACAACAGCAGATGTTTTCTTCATCAAAGTCCCATAGATGACCAGGCAAAGCCTCTTTTTTTGATGGTTGGTAAGTACCAAGGTCAGCATTTGCTTTTTCAGCATTGGTTTGGCAAAACATTGCTTCTGATTATCAGGGGGCTAAATCATACTCCAGTTACAGTTTGTCTGGTGCTGTTGCTACCGTATTGAACAGAAGGAGCACTTCAATGTCTATCTTTTCCAGGTTTATTAGAAGGATCTTTGAGCTTTCACTAATTCTTATGATATGTGTCAGTAGTCTCAAATGTTTCACTTTTTGTAGATAACATAAAGCTACCATAAAGTTATTATTCAGCCTCCATGTATATGTCTTAGAAACTCCAGCAGTCAGCCTTGTTAATGCTGTGTGACAGGTAGCAGTAAACCACAACTCTGATTCTTAATTCCCTTAAATTTTATTTATTTATTGAAGAAAATTACCGAAGTCCATTCTTGTAACTGGTGCCTTGCTTTTGTAGTAGATGCAGAGATTTATTTTAAGAAGGTTATCCATACAGAGTATAGTTCATTATTATTAGCATAAAGTTTTCAGTGTGTTCATTTTGTATTTTAGTCTTTGATTCAGAATTCAAGTAGCCAAAATGATTAGAAATCACTGACTGTGTCAGTTACGTGTATGATTCAGTACTGAACAAATGGGCTAAAAAAATCGCATTGCCTTGGTCTTCCACTTCTTAGTATGAGTTTTGAATTGCTTTAATGAACTTTAACCAAGCAAGCAGAGCTTGCTTACTGGGACTAACATCTTCTGTCTTTCTACATTTGTTACCTTCTGTGAAACTGTAAAGAGGCACTGTAGTAACTCCAGTCTGTTTTAGGGCCCTCTTAATTGATTTTCTGTGAATTGTAATGATAAAGCTTCTCAGCTTCCTAGTCTGAGTCATAAACGGACATGGGATGATCACTGCATTATCCATCCTTTCTTAACATGATACTGTCCCCAGAGGACCTGCTTGAATTAACACAGCGACTTCAATTTCCTGTTAGCTGCTGACAACTTCATGTTAAAAGGTCCTCTTCATCTGGGACCAAAGATATCAGACACAAAGCACAAAAGATGGTTCTCATTCCAAACTCCAAGAGCTGGTTCAAAAGACTGATCATAAATATTTGCCTGGGAGAGGTAGTGAATGAGCAGGGTCTCCAGAGGTCAGAGTTACCAGGTCATGGTTGTGCTTGGTTACTTGGCTCTCTTCCCTGGAAATGCAGTGGAATCACTTTCCCTACTGTTTATCATGTTGGAAATACCCTCTGTTAGGTCCCCAGATTATGGAGTACACCTGAATTTTCTCTGTTCCGTGCTAGCATCCTGAGATGTGTCATGCAGAGTCAGAGAGGCCAGTTATTCATCTCATTACTGTAACCCTTATGCTTTAACAGGCCTAAGAAAACTTTTTTTTTTTCTTCTCCTGCCTGGCTTTCAAAACAGTTTCCCAGCTGGTTGCCTGTAAAAATTCTGCCATCCTGGGCATCTGGCCTTGTATGTATTTATATCTAGTTACTCTAAAACATCAGGAGGCATTCTAACTGCAACATGGCTGGGTAGCTAGAAATCAAGACCATAAGAGAGTTATAAATAAGTATTGTGCAGCTGGCTGCCAGCTTTACTTTCAAGCATCTTTTTTTTTTTTCTGCCCTGCATGTGTTATGGAAGTGAGGATGTCCATTAGAAAAGATTGCCTTTTAATAACAAACAATTCCCCCAGCCCCACACTCCCCCAAACCCCAATCAAACAAAATCCTGAAAACCCCAAATCATGATATTCTGAGAATGTGTTGTTATTGTTTCTTTGTTATAACCAGATTGTATTTAGCATGAATTTAAACGTGTTTTATCTGAGGGTCGATGGATAAAAAGAAAAATAAAATCTGAAATCATAGAAGAAAAAGGCACAGGAAAATCCAATTAACTTCTCTTCCAGACCACAATCCCTAACTAATTGGTGTATAAACGTGGATTGACACAAAGAATGAAATTTCAGTTTCTTGATGTTGAAGAAGAGGGGGATACCCTCCCCCCCATTTTGATTTCTACATTTTAAAGTTCCTGCGAAGAAAAGGTTTTAATTCCAAAGGGGAAAACTGTTGCCCTCAAATACTCTCAGCAGGAAATCTTTTCTTAGGACAGAGCACCATGCAGACTTCATTGTTTATTTATAACTGCCGAAGGTGTTCATTTCTGTAATACCAGCCCACCACTCCTTTGAAGGTTATAATAAAGCTTCGCTTATGAACAGAATGGCTATTTGCTAGATGGAACAGTGAAAGTTCTATTAAAAGCACGAGGCAAAAAATGAGTAGGTTTTTGACTTACTGCTGCATGTTACAAGCATTCTCCACCTCCCATCACCTCCTCCCTGCCACCCCACTCACTCTAATATACATAGTTCAGATGAATAAAGTTTTGATATGGCAAGAGATCTATGTTCAGTTGAACTACAAATGAATGTTACATTAACTCTTGTAATGTGCTCAAACACCCTTATTGGGGTTAGAGGATGCAGCCATGTGAGCAGTTCAACTTTACAGTGAAATATAGTCCCCAGATAAGCCTAACCCTAAACTTGTTCCTGAATGCCTGTTTGCTTATTTCAGTTAACATCCCTTCTGGATTCTGTTTCTGTTGAACAGGTGATGGGAGATAATTAACAGAGGGAGCTTCCTTTCCTCTCCAACATACTTGTAAAAGAGGAATTAGCCAAAATGCAACCTCACATGGACAGGCTGGATTTTCTCATTTCTGGCTCTTCATGTGCAAAGTCAGCACTGCTAAACTTCTGTTACTAATCCTTCCAACCTTACTTCTAATCTAATAGACCTAGTACTAGCCTTTCTGAACTGCTACCTTTCCACTCAAAAAATTAAGGAAATAATATGAACCCTCCTCAAAACCTGAAAGCCTGCAGACTTTGTTATACCTTCAACTAGAAATAGACAGGTAGAATAAGTGGGTGAGGAAATGATGTTCAGAAAGGTTAAATGAGGTTCATAGGAAGCAATGTGCTTTAGCAGTCAAAAGATCTGGATTATTGTGGTGATATTACTAAAATGTTTACTGTGTCATTAACAGATAAATCTGTTCATCTAAGAATTTATTCCTCATGTTAAAAATTGAATAACTGCTTTGTGATCTTAACTCATTGCTAACGGATAGCATGAAGGATAGGAAACTATGGATATATGAATGGATATACAATGCCTCCTTAAGGCTTGTAATACATTTACTAGACCTTTTTTTCCTCCTCATTCGTAATACAAGGGTCACATTATAGGATCATTTTAGGTTCCTTAAATTATGACTTTAGCAGTGAAGCAAGAAAGAAAAATTACTGGAGGTGACATTTTATAATATTTCAGGCTGGGTTAACTGCAGTTAAAATCTGGATCTGGACTGCACAGACATGCCTCTAAGCAGCTGAGTTTTGAGGTCTAGGATCAAGTACCTGAAATATATGCCTGTGATTTGCTGTGTTCTAAGGGCATCCATTCAACAAAATATTCTTTAGCCTTTTCTGTTTTCACCAGAAATTGCTGAGTCCTTCTGGGTCTTTCAAACAGTTTGAAGTATTTTATTTTGTTTGTGTTTTTGCAGAACAGAAATGAAATTGATAGGAAATTGCATTATTTGCTGGTGTTTTCAGTCTGCACCTATACCAGTGCCCAATGTTTGGGTCAGATTGTTTTTAAGCGGTTAACTGTCTAACCAACTGAATGCTCAAGCATAATCAGGCTAATTATGTTCAAGCAGTTGAAAGTTCAATGCACTGTGAGAAATAGGATAGCAATTATTTTCTAAATTCTTTTACATGAACCATGGAAAGTGCTTGTGCTCTGGACTGGAGTCCTGGATAATTTGTATCAACAACGCAGTTCTGGCTTAAATTTCCTAATATGTTTTGGAAAAAATTCAGCATGGAAATGATTGAAATCAACTTTTATGTTATTTGTCAGACTGCTGTGAGTAGGAGTAGGTGATGTGTGTGATTTCAGCCTTATAAAGCAAGTAAAAGTCAAGTAGTTAAAATTCTGAGCTCTGAAAATGCAAGACAACTGCTTATTACAGGTATTCATTAAAACCAGATTCTAGTTTATCCCAAAGATTAAAAATTAACCTTAGCAAAGAAATTTGATTGCATCTAAGACATAAAAAGAATGGATAGTGGCTTTTCTTTGTTCATTAGGGTAGATGAAACGTTTGCCTCTTCTTTGTCATACCATACTCCTAATATTGCACCTCTTAATACATTTTAAAGGTGTAGCCATCCAAAAAATTTTGTATGTGGAATGGTGAGGAGATGAGGAAATAAGGGACTCTTGTATCTGAAACAGAAAGCTTGGGAGAGCGGCAGCTTGTGAAATCTGGTTGGTAACAGTACAAAAGGCTTGGAAAGTGTCTACATCTTAGAAGTATGGGATTACATTAGGCTTTTTAAACACTTTAATTTATTGGCTTTCGAATGTACGTGGTCTTTCAATATGTGGTATTTGTAGCTTTTTAATCCTTAGTCTTTTGTCTTTAAAACATATGTTCTTAAGAAGACTCTTTTGTAACCATACATACATATTAGGTTCAAGGAATGTGCTACTGAAATCAGTAATTTGACATTTTAAAATCAATATCCTTGTTTTCTAGAAAATGTGCGCAGGCTGAAGAGGTAAAATTTTGCAGGCCTTACAAGGCAAAACTGTTCATGTTAGTAGAAAAATGGCTTGAGTAAGGATTGAAGGAAAGAACTACTGATCTGTATTAAAATTAAATTCACAGGATTCTCTGATGACAGAGGTACAAATGCGTGTGTTTTTTCTTTTCAGCAGTTTGACTTCTAGGTGGAGAATTGTTTGTCCAGCCATTATTAAAAATTTTATACAAAATAGAAGGCCATCAAAATAGCGCACTTTTTTTTTCAGAACACAGTCTAGCTTGGCTGTTGTTAGAAATATATTAGATAGGAAGTTCTTACATTAAATGCTCCCAATCTGAAGGCAATATATCTTTCTTCTTCTTGGTGGTGGGCAGTGAGGTGACTTATTAAACACTCAGGGCTATTGTGTGGGGATATCGCAGGCTAGATGTCACATGGATTCCCTTGAGCAGTGTGGAGAAGAAGAAAAGGGCAGGAGAAATTTTTTTATCATCTTGAGACTAGACTTATACAAATTAGCTGTATCTGAAATACAGAATGAATTTATGCTTTATCAGCTTAACAAAGGGTGAATATATTAAAACAATAATATAGGTGTAAACTTTTTTCTAATCTCAGTTTAATTTTTCTTTTTCCTGCAGTAGATCTAAACCAGTTGTTTTCATATAATTAAAATGTAATTTTTTGCCAACTGGAACTTTAAAAAGGTATAATTTTTGCAGTTTCATTGAAGAGAAATAGTCTCTTCATAAAGGTCACATACAAATTCTGTGAAGCACTGGGCTCCCAAATGCATCTGAATGAGTACACTGACATTCCCAATGTGTGTGCAGGTTAAATCATAGCCGTGTATTTTGTTTTTTTTTAAACTTTATTTCAATAAAATGGAAAAAAAATGTTGTTGAAGTTTGATATGCTTGTAGTAGAAACCATACTAGATGCTATTGTTGAGGCTTTTTGCTAAGTTTATTTTAGAGCTAGGTGTTTTGGATGGGTATTAGCTTAGAAACTTTACTGTACCATTATGTGGTTTGAACCCCTTCAACTTGGTTCACTTAGAATGTAATGAAATTGTCATGTCACAGAGCTGAGATAAATGTAAAAGTAAGAAAAAATCAGAAGTAAATCTAAACTCTGCTTTTTGTCAGTTCATCATTATGATCTATCCTCCTCAAGGATCACGTGCTTCTTTAATAATTTGGAATCATAGGTAATGGAAGAACTGTTCTGTTGTCTAGCTGATCATACAAACGGGAAGAGATTAATGAAGCCATGTGAAGAATTGATGAAGTTTAAAACAGTGGTTTCTTAAGACAGAGACTCAGAAAAACTGCGAAGCCTAGCTTGAAAGCCTCATGATTCTGAAAAAGTAGATTGCTTGAGAGGCTCAAACCAAGCCCTAGTTCACTGTTCTCTAGATTGTTCTTCACATGTTTTTCTGATCCTCTCTGTTGATGGAAAGTTTCTTGATAACAGTAGATGATGATTGGTAGTATGGAAATTTTGCTGGAAATGTGTAATTTAAACATTATCTTTTAGTAGACACACACTCTTCCTAGTAAATATTAGTTCAAAGTAGACGTTGAAGAAAAGTACAAGCAAAAGTTAATCATAATTAACAACATACAATGATTCCTTCTATAAATTGTCATTGATTACACTGAGGATTATATGCTCCTCTGCTTAATGATTCATAATGCAAATAAGAAAAATGAAGTGCATATCTATTATTTCTTGTATAAATACATTTTCAAGTAAATGATATGCAAATTGATACCCCATCAGTTATATTTTTTGAACAATTACATTTGAAGGCATTTCTCCAAAATGTTTCTCTGTGAATTTCAAGTGCATTGACTATTTTTGGTTTTAGTTCTCCAGAATACCTGATATTCAACATCCAGCTAAACAGCAAAACATATGATATACAATAATAAAGTCAGCTTTCACAGAAAAGATGTCTTGTGTCATAGAGGAGAAGAATTCCCTCTCAGTAGCTATGAGTTGAAAACCCTTTTTGTAATTGGTTGTGGTTAATATTTGTGAATCTGTAGGTGTGGTTACGAGTGCATAAATGTCAGTGTTTTGAATGAACTGAGGATTTCAAAAGGTGTACCGGAAAAGGACCTGATTTAACGTTGTCCAAAATGACCGAAGTCAACTTAGAACAATTTTTATGTTTTTTAGCTTGTACCTGTCATGAGCCACAAGTTTAACTTGTTTTAATGGGGCACTCTGCTGCAGTTTTGCATTATCTTAAGTTTTCCTTCCTCACCTACTTGTGTTTTAACTGGGTCACTTATTTCACTAGAAATTCATTTCCCACAGTCCTCTCTTACTATTTCTCAAACATAGGAAACTCCTAAGCATAAATGACTACTTTGTCATGGGGGTTCCCATCTATTCCAAAGCTAGTGCATTTAATGCAAGTATTACTCACCAAGGAGCTTCTCAGAATCATTCAGTGGGGCGCCGCAACATCTGTAGAAAGAGCACTCCAGTACTGAACTTGAAAAAACCTCCCCTCCTTCCAAGAGAGTACCATCTGAAATTGTTTCCCTGCACAAAGCTTGTCGATATGCTCTCCATCTTGCTTGACAGTTTCCAGCACTCTCTAAGGGTAACACAAATGTGGTGAGAATAGGAAGTACCCCATGTTCTCAGGCAAATGAGAAACTGTCAAAGACTAAATTGCTGGAAGAAAAATTGTTAAAACATGTTGATAAGTAAAATAGCAACAATCACAACGACCAGATGGTGCTTATACTTGAAAGAATTAATCATTTTGTTCTGTAGGCTGGTAGCAAAAATATGTTTACTATATTTAAATGAAGATACTTTACTGAAGAGTTTCAGAGTAATTGGAATTTTCTTAAAACTCTTTGTCAAAATGGTATTGAAAGAACTGTAGGCCAGATGATTCAGAACCAGGTAACTTGGTTCAAGCATTAGGTGATGGAAATTTAGAGAGCCTGTTTACATAGAGGTAGAAGAGAACCCAAGCTTAGTTGGGAAAACAGTCACAGATGGCTCCATGTTTTTTTCAATAGTGGCTTGTTTAGTCCAAACTTTACTGTCTTCCTTGTCTTTCCTGATGGATATTTTAGCCATCGTGGCATCATCTGGTGAAGTATTTGATAGAATACTTAATTTATGTATGAAAGAAAAGAATTAAACTAGACTGTGCAGTGAGTTGGAAACTAATATATTTTAGTAATTTATCGGTTATGAACCCTGATCTTGGTGATAACCCCCAGTGATTTCAGTAGAGCCATGATTCTTAGCTTGAAGAATCCTATTTATTCACTGTTGCTTTAAGTATCAGATTACAGTTTAGATGGCCGTGAAAAACTTTTTCATGCTTTAAGACAGGTTTCTGTGTGTTCACCTTTAAAATACATTTAAAGACAGAAGTGTGAGATTTTGTTAGCTTGCACTCTCTAGCTTGCTGTTGATTATTTCATTTACTGTGATTAAAAAAAAGGGAGGTGGGACCGAACTAAGAATCTGTTGTTTGCACAGTCTGGCTAAATGACCTGATTCATCTTCCCTTCTTGCCAGTGCTATCATTTAGTCTACTAACAAAAAGAGACAGTAGTCATAAATACTTATTTTAGGGTTTTATCACAGAGTCATTGCTATTACTTTCAGTTTACATTCTATTTTTCAAACCTTTGTATTTCTGGTTCCTATTTGATGAAGAAATGTATATGCTTATATTCAGAAATTAAAACAAATTCATGCTGTTCCTGAACACAAGACTAGGAGTGCTTGAGTGGTGTCCTCTGGATTTTTCTCATTATGTCTGGATGAGTTCTGTCTCGAACGTGTAAGATGTGCTCATTGCAATCTGGTACTTCTGCTTGCTGTGAACTCTTTGTTCACAGCTCTGATTCTGTGATTCTTCAGTTGTGAATTAATCTTTTTTGGTATTGTGTTGCCTGCTAGAGCCAAGGTAAACAAAAGACAAGATTTTCTACCATTATGGACAGGCAGCTCTCTTTGTTTTCTTCTGTCTTTAAACTGACACAGTTCTACCATAAAGCTTTTTCAGAGAGAATATTTTGTCGATATGTACACATAATTACATAAATATAGTTTGTCTCCTACGAAAACATAGCATTACAAGCTGTGTTTGCCTGGGGTGCTCTGAGGGAGTCTTATTTTCATCTTGAAATGCATGTGAGAAATTTGTTTCATGAATAGTGTAAAAAGAAATATTTTTAAAGAGATTATTAAAAAAGAGAGATATTAACAAAAGTTTGTTGGGATTGCTACCCTCTAGTCAGGGTAACATTTTCGAAGAAGTTTGGATAATGAAGCCCCTCATGCTTGTCAATAGTCTTAGAGTTTTTAAGAAGTATTCAGTCCCTGAAGGTCATTTTGTCTGTCCATTGTTTAATTATGGGAACAAAATTTTTTCTATCCTTACCTATTTGTTGATTTAGGAAGCAATGTTATGCTCACTATTGTTCAATGTCAGCAATGTAGTATTAAAGGCAGTGGAGAATAAACCTCAATTAACATCAAAGAAAACACAAAGATAAATAAAAATGACATTAGGTCATTTGTCTGATTACATTTATGTTGAAGTATAAATTTACATAACCAGTGAGATTGTATCAGCATAAAACTAGGCTGAAAGAATCAGCTTAAGGAGAAAGAGAAGCATTTTTTCCTTATATTTAGCCTGTGTTGCTCTTCCAGTTTCTCTTTGTGCCTCTTGCTGTTGCCACAATTTCTTCTTTTTTTTGTTTTTCCTTCATTCTTCCATTGTCACATTTTCCACTGAAATCAGTGAACTATGTAATGAAATTGAAGATACAGTTACATTTTTCTCAGTCAAAAAACCCCCGACCACAACCAACTTCAGCCATGTCACAGTTATCTTCCTTTCAATAATGAATGTGTGTTTCTCTGTTTCACTCTTGCACGACACGCGGGGGGAAGGAAAAAAAAAAAGACATTGGTTCATCTTCCTTCCTTCTTGCTTTTCCTCAAAGGAGAGGACAACAATGTTTCTGATAGATTTACCCTTAGAAGACAGATGAGAACATCCAAAGCTTTGTGGATTGGAAATCAATGTGTATAAAGCAAGAAAAATGGGCAATGCTATCAAGCAAATGGTTTGCACAGTCAGTGAACTCCAGAAAAAATAGGCCATTTTCCTATCCCTAGTTAAGCTGGCAAACTCCAGTGTAATCAATTCCAGCTATGTTTCCCAACCGGTCTTTTAAAGCATTCCCCTTTCTGCCACAACACATGGTGTTTTTGCTTGCCTTACAATGGACCCAGCTGTGTACTGTCTAGTGCATTTTTTGCTACTATATAACTATTTTTTTTAAAAAGGGTGGTCAGCAGTATTTTTCCTCTGTATTTGAAATGGTTGCCCACACCTTGCATTGCCAGATTTTTAATCTTTCTTTTTTTAAAGCTTGCCCTGAAATTCCCTCACTTTGCAACACTGAAGTTCCGTATTGGGAACTGTATTAGGGGAAAATATTTGTAGTGAAGTGCATTCAGCTAAATCCAGTAGAGCTCTTTGGTGATGAATATGTCCTGCAACCAATTTAAAACAGAGCATTAGCTGTTCTTTTGCATCAGGGAACGTGACTTCTGCATCAGTAAGTCTTTGTACCAATTGATTGTGCTTTTAAAGTATGAAAGTGGTTATTCTGATTCTTAACTATTCTGTCCTGGCATTTTCCGTGTGTAGAATGTAATTAGGTTTATTTGGAGGACTCTGCAGAATGTCTGTTAAGTGAAAATATATAGGTGGAATCTTGACCATATTGAAAGACATGAAGATGAGAATTCCCAATGGAATGCACCCACGAGTGCTGAGGGAGCTGGCGGATGTTGTTGCTGAGCCACTCTCCATCATCTTTGAGAGGACGTGGAAGACAGGAGAGGTGCCCGAGGAATGGAGAAAGGCCAATGTCACTCCAATATTCAAAAAGGGCAAGAAAGAGGACCCAAGGAACTACAGGCCGGTCAGCCTCACCCTCATCCCGGGAAAGATGATGGAGCAGCTTATCCTGAAGGTAGTCAACAAGCAAGTGGAGGAAAAGAAGGTTATCAGGAGTAGTCAGCATGGATTCACCAAGGGGAAATCATGCCTGACCATTCTGATAGCTTTCTACGATGGCATGACTGTCTGGGTAGAAGATGGGAGAGCCGTGGATGTTGTCTACCTCGACGTCAGCAAGGCTTTCGACACTGTCTCCCATAACATCCTCCTAGGGAAGCTCAGGAAGTGTGGGCTGGATGAGTGGTCCGTGAGGTGGATGGAGAACTGGCTGAATGGCAGAACTCAGAGGGTTGTCATCAGCGGCGCTGAGTCTAGTTGGAGGCCTGTAACTAGTGGTTTCCTCCAGGGGTCAGTACTGGGCCCAGTCTTGTTCAACTTCTTCATCAACGACCTGGATGAAGAGTTAGAAAGTACCCTCAGCAAGTTTGCTGATGACACCAAACTGGGAGGAGTGGTGGATACACCAGCAGGCTGTGCTGCCATTCAGTGTGACCTGGACAGGCTGGAAAGTTGGGCAGAGAGG
>Ga0065711_1011604_pt1 | contig 11630 bp, 6 predicted proteins | sample Hoacrofraction12_FD_59098 | JGI IMG/M metagenome (GOLD analysis project Ga0065711, IMG submission 59098) | Hoatzin crop microbial communities from Cojedes, Venezuela - Epithelial fraction 12 v2 (version 2) | ecosystem: Host-associated > Birds > Digestive system > Esophagus > Crop | place... | reverse complement strand
AAGACACGGAGGACAGTGACAAGCTGGGATTCACTTCACCTTGTTGCTACACAACAACACAGATCACAGACTGTGCTCGGGACAGAAGAGCTCTCTGTGGCCCTTGGCTGGACCAAGCCTGACCCTTCCATAAAGCATGCAGGACTGATTCCTAGAGTTTAAATACAGCCATGAGATGTTCTCATAGGGATGTGGAAAACTCCAGTGCCTGTCTTAAGTCAGTCAAACCTTCTGACAGCTCTGAGACTCCCTCCTCCCTCAGATGATGTGTAGGGTTCCCACCACAGTGGGACAAGCATCATGGGAACGCTCCAGGGGCCAGGCACTTCCAGACATGCACCTCCAATGAGCTCAACGTTAAAAAGAAAAAAGGGAGTAAGCGTGAAATTGGCTTCCTGCTCAAGATGTTTCTGGAAGGAGGGTGGGGAAAAGGAGCAGAGCCCATTTCGGGACCAGGAACACCTTGGTGGTGACGATGACAATCTCCCTACCTTAAAACTGTGATGACAAGTCACAAGAGCTGATACTTGACCAGTCTTTTGCATCTTCCGTCAGTAGCCACGCAGAATGCATCTGGTCCTTCAGCATCACGCACCCACAGCTGCTCCAGCATCTCCACGTTACCGATTCTTCCACCTGCTCTCCAGACCATGCCCTCTGCATCCAGCCGATGAAGCCGCAGACCCTGGGGAGACGGCACCTCACAGTACCCACAAAGCCTCCAATTAGCCCAACAGATTTGTGGCCGGCAGGGGGTTTCTCTCCTTTTTCCCTTCAGTGCTGTTGTCTACCCCTCATTAGGACGCTCAGATGCTGAGGAGAGGCAGCAGCTTTCAACAGTTGCTTTAAGCAGCAGAGTTCAACGTGGAGAGTGCAGTTTCTGTTTCTGCCATCTGTAGCTTTCCGTGGTCGGGTTCCCTGGACAGGACGCAGCATACACGGAGTCAGAACTGTGATCAGGCCGCAGTCTGCTCCCCGTGTCGGTGCTCAGCCTGCTTGGAATTGTTGCACTGCAGAACTCCCGACCGCTGACAGGGCGCTGGCACCGTCCCCTCGGAGGCTGTAAGAAAGGACGCTCCGCAGCGACAAGGGCTTGCCAGAATGCCTGTCTGAAAGCAGCCGGTGGAAGGTGCTAATTTAAAGTAGACTAACACGAAGTAGGGACCCAGGCACGGAGGGATCATCCCTGGCTGAGGAGGAGGGGAACACTGAGCACTTCTCAGAGAGCACCTTACCAGAAGGGAAGAAAAACCTCAGGAACTCCCAGCATCCACCAGTTCCCAGCAATCACTGAGACCTGAAGGACCAGGAGGAGGCTCTGGGGTGTTTAAGAGCCAGTTGAGCTACCCCTCCTCCAATCACCACACCCACTCCCACACCCAGAGGTGCTGCTCTCCCACCCTCGCTCTTCTGTTTCCTCCCCTCCACCGAGGCACCTGGTGCTGACAGGGTCTGGGGGCTGATTGCTGCCCCAGCCACGTCCCCGCCAGGCTCCGTGCACCAGCACCCTGCAGCCACGCGTCGGCTACGGCCAGCTCTGCAGCGTTGAAGGATGCTGTGAACGGGCGGTGTCTCAGCTCAGGGAGAGCTTCCCCTGCCCACGAGCTCTCTCCCTGAGGGCTGTAATTTTGCAGTTTACTCCTTTACCTAAGCCACTGCCTGGGACCAGCTCCTTGTCATCTTCAGATTTTTACAAGTCTGTTATAAGCATGTGCAGAGTGCAAGCGCAGGTTCAGGCCGTCAGACCCTTTCACCGTGTCCAGGAGCTTCTGGAAGGGCCCTGGGCTCCTCAGGGGTGGGACACCTCCTCTTAGTGGGATCTAAGGGACTTTATTGGGCGCACGTAATTAGATGAGGGTTGAGCACAGAAGTCAAGGGTCTAAATTTCAGAGATAGATGTCTGAAGTGTCTGTTACTCCTTCAGTTCTTTGTGCTGGGTGTTTGTCAAATGTCCTCATGTGGATTCTTGCGTCTGCTTTCCTCCCTCTAGCGATTTCTCCACTGTCATTTCCCACCACACAGCCACGTGCCCTTACTCCTACACAAACATCACTCGCCATGTCCATCTCTTAACTGTAAGCTGGCTCAGCTGCAGTTCTTCCAAAAAATTCAGCTGAAGAGAGCAAGGAAAAGGTGATCTACAGTCTCCAGCTCTGTGTTCTGCTACCTCTGCTTTATAGCAAAATAATTAACTCTGCCTGGAACAATCCAAGCTGAGGTGCTGCCAAATCCTGTGACCCACTAACACTTGACTATAACACCTCTCCGTTTGCTCTGCTAGTCCCCGAGAGGAAAATCCTGATTGTGCATCACACAGTCCGTTGTAGCTGTGCTAAGCAGTTACACAGCCTTAGCGATCTGAGCCAGTAGGATTTTACCCTTTCCTGGTCAAAGTGAAAAACGTCTCCCTAGAGGTCAGGCCAACAGCGAAAGTAGCTCCGTTTCAGAAAGCAGCAAGGAGCAAGGACAAAAAAACAGCAAAATGCAGCTGGCACAAGCCAGTCACGCCTGTGTAATCAGCACAGTCCGTTGCCCATGTGCTGCTCTGCCTCCCGGGCAGCGATCGGGGACCTGGCCCCACGGCGTGGCAGGCTCCTTCACAGCGGGGGCTCCTGCTGTCCTGGCTGTGAGGGGTGCAGAGACGCATTTCACAATTTGACAGTGATAAAACCAGTCCTTATTTATCACAGTCTTCAAAGTCACCGCTACTTTGATGAGGGTCTGCAGAAAAACCCCGTGCAGGCTGCCAGGGAAGTCTCGGAACTGCATGACTCGTTCAGAAGTGAGTTTAGCTGTTCCAAAACATGGAATTGTGACTGATTGAGAAGCCCTGGCAGGCTGCAATGATGGAGTTAGTTAAGAACAGTACTTTGGTTTGGGGCTGCCTTCCTGTTTAATGTGGATTTCTCCATTTCTTTTGTTAAGGAGGTGGATGACTCTGCCCCGGTGTCACCGGTGAAAGATAATGAGAGGCTGAGAGATTCTCTTTGTGAATCAGAGCAGAGAGCTGGAGCTTCGGGGCAGAATGAGCCGGCACTACAATATTTTGATACAAGTAATTGCTGTTAGGAAAAAAACCTTGCTAGTTCCTTTGGCCAGGGAGCTATGCTTTATGGAGTCCCCAAAGGGATCTCCACAGGGGTGGCCCAAGGGAGAAGTGTTCCAACAGATTCTTTAAGCCATTGCTGAGCTTTGATGATTGCCTACAGAGCCAGAGCAATACAAACGCGCTCCTACTCTCTGGTGCCTTAAACAATTCTTTACGAAGTTTTGACAGCATGCATTTCTTGAAACCCTAAAGAAAGCAGATCCATAGCCCCAAAAAATAGTGGTCAAAAAGGAGGATTAGCTGTGCTTCTGACCAATGATTTCATAAAACAGTACAGCACCTTCCTTAAACGTATTCCCTTCATGGGCCAATTCAAAGTATTGCAGAGTCTTTAAAATCAAAATGCTGCTTAGAAAAGACATGCTCAAACCTATGCAGATGTTTTCTCTGAGACAGTGTTGTTTTTTAGAGCCTTTGGTATTATACTGTGAATAGAAAATGAAGTTGTTTGTATTTCTGTATGATAAATGGACTCCTCAAGTGGTATTTTAGCCCTTGCAGTAACCTCATTCTGAAAACCTGAATTACTTCTGATGCCGTCCTGAATTGTTAAACTAAAGGTAAAAACTGCGTGGGAGGGCTGCTCTGTGTCTGCGAGGACGCGGAGCTTGGGGGAGCGAGCAGTGCTGCACAGGCGAGGCAGCAGGGCCCCACGGCCGGTCCCCCCGGACGTGCCTCAGAGCCGTGCCGGAGCTGCCGTGTCCATCCTCAGAGCCGTGCCGGTGCTGCCGTGTCCATCCTCAGAGCTGCGCCGGAGATGCCATGTCCATCCTCAGAGCCATGCCGGAGCTGCCGTGTCCATCCTCAGAGCTGTGCCGGAGATGCCATGTCCATCCTCAGAGCCATGCCGGAGCTGCCGTGTCCATCCTCAGAGCCATGCCGGAGCTGCCGTGCCCATCCTCAGAGCCGTGCAGGAGCTGCCGTGTCCATCCTCAGAGCTGTGCCGGAGCTGCCATGTCCATCCTCAGAGCCGTGCCGGAGCTGCCGTGCCCATCCTCAGAGCCGCGCCGGAGCTGCCATGTCCATCCTCAGAGCCGTGCCGGAGCTGCCATGCCCATCCTCGGAGCCGTGCCGGAGCTGCCGTGTCCATCCTCAGAGCCGTGCCGGAGCTGCCGTGCCCATCCCGCCGGCCTGGAAGCCCAAGCCAACACCCGGCCGGCAGTCGCAGCCAGCGAGCTGCTCTGCTTCCCTGCCCACGGCCGTGGCGCAGGCAGCTCTGCCGGAGCGTGGCAGCGGTCTCCGACCAACCCCACGAGCCACGGTCACCCCACGGGTGATGTCAGCTCTGAGACCTTTGACTTGGGCTAGAGATGGAACTGGGATGATGAAACTGCTTCTTGTTCTGACGCTTCTCGTTTTGTCCTTCTCTATATCCCCCAGTTGGTGTTGTCACAGTAGTTATTGATGAGATGTTCAGTGAGGCTGCAGAAAAGTTATCTGAGATCCTGCTGGGGTTTTTTGAGGCTTAGAAGCACTGAGAGGAAAGCTGTCAGTGCCTGCTGTAGGAACACAGCTGATTCGAATGGTTCAGACATCAGAAGAAGTGTTTTCAACTTGTAACGCCGACCTTTTCCCACAATCATGCTTGGAGACTGCAGGTAGGGTGCCACTGCCAAGGAGAAGGAAAAAACTCACTTTTGGCTTTCTTCCTACTTCAAGAATGCGTTGGTGTGACAGGGATGATCTCCGGTGGGACTTATGGCTGGAGTCATACAACAGTTGTCTTGGAAAGATGTTTCAGCAACACAAAGGAGGGGCTCCACAATTTTCCAAAGCATAAATCTTTCCGTTCTGAAGACTGCTCTCAAAGGGCAGCTGGAAGTACCCAGCCTAGAACTGGCTTCCAGCTGGAAAGGGCAATAATAATGATCAGCGCTCCGTTGCCAGCAGCACGCTGGGATTAATTGGAAAGCAGATACCTGGCGGTTCGCTCGGTCGGTGCAGCGCGCGTCGTGCCCTGCGAGTGCCACGAGCTCGTTCTCCGGGAGGACGGAACGCCCAGTGCTGTGCAGCGCTCGCTGGCTGGCCCGGGCGGGGAGAGCCGCGCGCTTCCACGCAGCGTCTTGGCGTTGATAAAAGCGAAGGAAAGAAAACGTGCACGGGGGGAATCGGGAAAGAGAGGAAGGCGTTCCCTTTTTTCCTGTGTTAAGCCGCAAGGCAGAGGAGGAAGCTGGCACGCGTCCGTGGGGTGTCCGTGTGCCTGTGTCACCACGCTGCGCCCGCAGCCCCAGCAGCCTCACAGGCGCCGGTGCCGCAGCGGCCGCAGCAGCAGCCCACGCGGCCAGCACCTCCTTGTCCTCTCCTCCAGACAGCCACGACGGGAGCCTCGAGGGCGCTTTGCTTTGAGATGGCAGGGAGTTCTCAGCCAAAATCCGTGCTCATTTTTTCGCCTAAGGACCCGGGAGCTGCGCGGTGTTTTAGCAGGACACTTCAGCACGTAGCAGAGCGGGGCACGGGACGGGTCCCGCTGCAGAGCCGCGTCCCGGGGATGAGAGCCGCTGCACCGTGGTGCGGATGGCAGCGCCATTTTCAGAGCTATAAACAGTATCATTGTCATAGCTCTTTGAATGGTACTGCCATGTGTACCGGAAAACCAGCATTTAAGCTCGCAAGGGCTTTGAGCCAGCTGGATTTTCTCCCCATTTGGATGAAGCCGATTCCTGGAGTGTGAATGAAAGCTTCGTGCTGCTTGGGAGTAATTCCCCCTCAGTACTTATTTTTGAATCTCCAAGGATCACCACGTTCTGATCAGTCTCCTAACCAGCAGAAACCCCCAGCGTCCTGCACGTGGAGAGATTGCGGATGCATCCAAACCTCTCCGCTCGCTTCAGGAAGAAGCAGAAAGTTCATGGCAGTTTTGGTAGCGAACCGGTCCGGCTCTGCATGTTTTTCTTTAGCGAGTGTTGTGCTTTTATGGTAAAGTGTGTTTGACTGAGTGTCTGTGTCTGGGTGGGTGGGCGAAGGTGCTGGCCTTCCGCAGCCAGCTGTCGGGGTCTGGTCTGTGTGCCCCCGCTGGCGCTGCTGACGGGGTGACAGCCCTGCGCGGCGAGCGGGAGCAGCGTGACGGCGAAGGGTTAGGGTTAGGGTTAGGGTTAGGGTTAGGGTTAGGGTTAGAGCGGAGCCCGGCCGTGCCGCAGGAGCGGGGGGCTGCGGTCTGCGGGGGGGAGTCCCTGGGCTGCGCTCGGCTCTGTCCATCCCACAACAGCTTTGCCGTAATGATCGATTTTTTTGCTGACCCACCTTCTGTTTGGCAAAGAAAAGGGGGAGGCCAGCAGCTCTGGGCTTTGCTGGGAGAAGACACGAGCATGGCGCTGTGAAGATACGCAGGCAGGCGGCGGGGAGGGAGATGTCCCATTCGCCATGTCCTGCGCTGCGCTGGTTCTGCTGCGACGCGAGTCGCGCCGGGGTCCCCGGGCAGTCGGTCCCTGCCAGGGGCAGCTCAGGCCACGGCACGGTGCGGCCGGGGGTGCAGAGAGGGGCCAGTTCCCAGGGAGTAAATGTTTATGGAACACGAGCGAAACTGTAAACTCTCCTGGAGCCTGTGGAGCTCTCAGCGCCACGGAACTGGGCAATTTGTTCCCGATTCTGTGTACATAATACCAGCAATAGATTACGATGACTAACAAGCCCAGGCATTTGTGACAAACATGCAGGTTACTTGGCCACCCGTTTAGAAACATACTCTAAGTACGAAGCAATTCTTCCAGTTTCTGGATTGAACTGTTGTGCAAAACATCCCGTCAAACAGGCAACGTTATATGGTATGTTACTTTAATTAAATAAAGAGATAACTAAGCTCGAGAGATGCCCACAACACTTAATTAAGATATTAATTAAGCAACATGATTTACAGCTGGAGAAGATGGAGCTGAGCAATTCAAAACTGGACAGACAAAGTGGCTGTGACGTGCTGGATTCATGAAGGCGCATACTGGGACCATGCTGTGCAGTAACGCTGCTAGGGCAGCCTCACCAACCGAGTTTGTTTCAGGAGGTTGTGTTTAGCTCCTGGAACACAGCATTTTTTTTTTGCCCAAACACAGGCATGCCTGTTAACTAGCTAGGCGTTAAGACCTTGGCAGCTGGAGGCTTGGTAGCACAGATAAAGCACTGCCAAAATATACAGAAGATTTCCTTTACAAGCCCTCCCTGAGACAGCAGCTAGATTGGTGTGTCCTTTATTTCCCTCATCCTTTACTCTGATAGCAGCGCAGTTTATCTGTGTGACAGAATTATCACACTCCAGGCACACCAGGTGTATGGGACGGCTGGAAGAAATTAGCGTTTCTTGTCCTATTCAGAATGAAAGGATAATTGCAGCAATCAGTGTCATCCGTCCTTACTCCAGGAGGGAAATCCTTAGTCGTCTCTCCCATGAAAACAAAGCATGAAGCTTAGTTGTTCTGGGTCAAACTAAAATAAAAGTAAAAGCAAGCTAGAGATTTTTTTTTTAACAAGAACTGGGGAACCCCTGCCCAGAAATCCCCGTTTGACCTATTACAGTGTCACACCTTTTGTGCCTTGGCTGCGATGTCCTCTTGCTATACAGGTGCTCAGGGCACGCCCGTGTCCCAGGCAGAAATCTGCAGCTATTCTTGGGTCTCCCAATACCTTTTTTTTCTCAGCTTCTGGTTTTGCAAACCTAATGCCTGTATAGTAGGCGATCCAAATAGATAGCCTCCCTCCGTATTTTATTTCTCAGCTATGACAGCCTCATTTTTTGAAAATAGTTGCTTCCTTGAGCCAGGCATCCTCCTAAATAGTCTGAGGTCTCAGTACCACAATGTCCTGGGTTTGTGTCCTCAGGGCATGTTCACAGCCAGTTTGGGAAGTCCCATGGAAATTAAGTGGCAATATATCACCACGTTTTGTGGCTGAAAACATGTTTTTCAGACTGTTGTTAATCACTGTAAGATCTTGCTTAGTGCTTTTCAATCACTCAAAAGCTGTAAAGCTCAGCAAGAAAAACACTCTTTGCACCAATAAGGTCAGCTGAAATTACTTCCATGTCGGTAACTGAATTGCTTTTTGGATGGTATATGAGGTGACGAGGCTATCTGGAGCCCCCAGGTCTTGTGGTCTTGTTGCAAAGTAATTTCCTGACTGCATTAGGAGCACAGGGACAGTATAATCGCTGTCTCTGCTTGCTAAGCAAGGCTTATTTTTCAGGTGACCCATCCTAGACTCCTCTGCTGTGCTATGAGGTGAAGCACCGAGAGATTTGGCTGCAAGCGGCCAGGCAGCTCCGTGTGGGGATCGTGATGTGTAAACCCGTTCGGTGGGGCTGCAGTAGCACGCGGTCTGGGGAGGAGAGCTGGCTGCTGAAAGAAAAACCTCTGTGATCCAAAAACTTGCTTAGAGTGTCTGATCCCAAAGATCTTGTGGTTCCCTAGCACAACTGGTGTGATTGTGCACTGACCGCTGTGGGGTTTGCGGTTGTCTGGCTCTTGCTAACCCTCCCTGTGACCGTGCAGGCAGTTCCCGAGGCATCCCGGGGCTGGTTGCTCCACGGCTTCCAGAGAAGCTGGGAAAGCCCAGGCTGGCTGCTCTGTCACGGTGGCAGGGGAAGCTGCTGCCTTGGCTCAGAGTCTTCAGCGTCCCAAGTCCTTCACATCCTCCTGACTTTCGATATCGGTGAATTCTAAGGGAGAGACAGCAGTGAGCGCCTGAGGGTCTGTTACTTGTTGGTTTAGCCTTACTTTACAATAGTGTACTCGGCCAGCTGGAAGGGAAATTCTATTCTATTCTATTCTATTCTATTCTATTCTATTCTATTCTATTCTATTCTATTCTATTCTATTCTATTCCATTCCTATCCTATGCTATCCTATTCTATGCTATCCTATTCTATGATGTGCTATGCTATGCTATGCTATGCTGTGCTGTTTATTCTTTCAGTGTAGCAACGAGAGCAGAAACTCAGAGCTGTCAGGGTCAAGTCTCCCTTCGAAACAAGAACATTTAACCAGGAGTGCAGTGATGATATTCTCGGTATCACCGGGGATGTTTGGAAACTTTTAATTTCACTGCAATGCATGGTTGAAATCACACTTGTCAACTGTGCTCATTAGCCAGGGGTGTGACGATGTCCGCCCCAGATAAATTCTGTTCTCAGGTGTTAGCTTTAAGATAGCCCAGTTCTGGATGGAAAACAGTGCCACAATTTAGACACTCAAAGGTAAACATTTGGATTTGCTCACTTATAATTAACAAGTGATTACAAGGACAAGCAAACGGCTTAGAGGCGCAGTGTGTAAAAACCACATGCTTTGGCTGAATCAGAGATCTCTGCTCTAGAATAATCACTTTTAAAAATAATTAGTACTGTCAGACCATTCTAAGAAGCAATGGAAGTGCAAGCAAAAGACATAGGATGAGCATTGATAAAAATACTAAAGAACAAATGTCTGCAAAGTCCAGCACAGCTCTTATTATTTCTCTTATAAGGGCTAATACACCTTCACATCTTTATAGAAACAGAGGTAATTTTACATAAAAAGGGGGTAAAACCTTGCTGTAGCTCATACACGTAGCAACTATCATGCTAATCGTGCAGGGGTGCGATCTTTCGCTATGTTATTGGGCAAAGTGCATTTTAGATTGCCTCAATGTAACCCAAAGAATTGTAGGTACAAAACTGGGTTTATTGTTGGGCGACTGTTGTAGCTGAGCATTAGAAACCGGCTGGCTGAAATGCAATTTCCTGTTCCATTTGCTACAAGTATCATTGCTTTGCTTTTCCTTAAGAATGGGAACAAACATAAATCTGGGTGACGTTTATTTACCAAAGCAGAGGCTAAGGCAGAGATTTATAGACTCTGTCGTCTCCTCTGAAGCAGAAAATAGAGAGATCTAGAGGCAACCAAGGAAGGGGACATCACAACCTTCAGAAGTTTGAACTTGTTTGTTTCCTTCTGCACTTTAAATTTGAAGGCACTATATAAAGCAACGGACAGGTAGGGGCTGCTGGTTTTGTGAGCCCTGAAGGAATACTTGTATCTGCAGAAGGATGAAAAGAAATCAAGTAGCCTGGTGTTAACAGCGGGTGTGTGCAAATAGAGTATTTACACACGCAGGTACAAGCACGAAGAGACACAGACAGAGGGTGACATTCCTCCAGCTTATGCCAAGGCTCAGAAAAGCCGCGGTACGGTGGGGTCAGCGACGTATCTGAATTACTGTGCAGCGTAGGACCGTGGTGCTCTGGACATCGGGTCCATATGTTGATGGGGTGGGGCCACCAATGAGAGATTTGTTATGTGAGAGGAGAAAGAAACCGCCTCTGTCATTAGCCTGGTGTGGGAACACCAGCGCTGCCCGAAGGGATCGGCCTCCGAGGCAGCATGTACAGAGCCTCTCACTGCGGTGGCAAGCGGGCACAATCTGATCTCTCAGAAAAGGTTTTTCAAGTCTTACCTGAATGTTCCAGTGTGTTTTCATAGCGGTGTTGGACTGCCAGAGCAGCTTTTCCTCTCTGAGCATCCTCCTTCAGTCTGGGAGCCCCTCGGGCAGCAGCAGCCTGAGACCCCGTTGGTGACAAAGACAGGGCAGAGCTCACCCAGGTAAGCAGACGTCTTCAGCGAAAACGCTGCAAGGGCATGGTCAGGGTTCCACCCCGTGAAGCAGACCTGACCAATACAACCTCGTTGGCTCAGGCTGAAGGACCTACACCAGCATAACCCAAGGAAAAAGACAGAAAGGGCTTTGCTTACTTCGTGTCTGGTTTCGGTTTTATGTTTTAAACAGTCTTTGTTTGAATGAGAAGCTGACAGTTCTTGTGCTGGATAGACTGTAAAGACATTCCTTAAGTAAGCTAACAGCAGCTCTCATGTAGACAGGAGCTTTGTTTGTGGGCCGAAGGGCGATTTTGCACCTGTAAGGCTTGCTGGGGCATCCGCTCTTCTTCCCAGGCGCCTGGGCTTGGGGTCTCGTGCTTCCTGAGCTACCTCGGCTGTGCAGAAGGATTCTTACTGGGCTAGGAAGCCATGAGACTTTGACGAAGCTGGCTTTGCAGAACAGAATTTGCCAGTAACAAAATCTGGTGACTTTGGGCTCACCTGTCCCATCTGAAGCAAATCAGTCTCTTGATTCTGAATCCGTATGACATTTAAAACGCACAACGACTGTTGGCACAGCACAAATGACAAGTATGTTTATGGTCTGTCTTGACAGCGTTCGGATTTAGGTACCGCATACTCTTGTTGTCATCTGCCATTTGCAGGTGTAACTACGATATGTGACTTGAATGCCAGTGAAAATATATATATTCCACAGACCCATTCCAGCAAACTCCAGAGCTTCGCATACTCTTAAAGGACTCAAACTTGGCTGAGTCAATCCAAAGACTCAATATTCATGAAATATCTTTGGATTGTTTTCTGACAGCATTTCACTTTACATCAAGTAGAATAAATGACTAGTTTCACCTGAATCTTAATTTCCCCACCCTGTATTTCTGCAAGAAAACTGAAAATCTAATTGTGTCAGCCGGGGAAGGAATATGACTTTATCAGTGAATCGC
>Ga0065711_1048794_pt1 | contig 11631 bp, 8 predicted proteins | sample Hoacrofraction12_FD_59098 | JGI IMG/M metagenome (GOLD analysis project Ga0065711, IMG submission 59098) | Hoatzin crop microbial communities from Cojedes, Venezuela - Epithelial fraction 12 v2 (version 2) | ecosystem: Host-associated > Birds > Digestive system > Esophagus > Crop | place... | reverse complement strand
CAGGTCCCTCTCCACAGAGCTGCTCTCAGAGGGGCCGGTCTGGCTCAGCACGGAGCACTCACCGTCCAGAAAACTGTTCTGAAAATAAGACACAGCACACACAAAAGGGGCCCTCACCAAGGGTCTGGGCCATCATGGTCGCATCCGCTTAGGATATGCAGCTTACTGCTCCCGCAGCACAGCTCAGTGTTCACTTCACTTTCTCTCCTTCAGCTGGGCCTGGGTGGAGTGCCCTAGGGACATCCCTTTTCCGTATCTCTTCAATCTTCTTTATTCTCAGTCTGTTATAGTAAGTTCATGCGGGGTGTCCTGAGTCTCCGAGGGCTCTGCTGGAGCTGTTCTCCTTCATCCAGCCAGACTGGACTGCCCTGTGCTCTGACCACGTGGGGCATTAGAAGTTCCTCACATTTCTTTGGAACAGCAAGAAATAACCACCTGAAGCCTGTACTCCCCAGGGAGTCCTGGATTTGACTCACACACACACACACACATACAAACACAAGAACAAATTTATCTCTCATTAAGAGCCATCACTTAGAATTCCTGAGAAACAACGGGAAACACTGCTCGTTTTCACCAGAAGGAGGGGCAGAGCCTTCAAATTCAGTTTTTCCTCATCTAGTATCACCTGCAAATTTAGGGAAGAAGAAAGTCCTAATGTGTACACGTTTTCCTAACTGCTACCTAACTTCTTTCTATGTACCCATATAGATGCACAAAGCATTTCTACAATTCACCATCAATGGTCTCTAGCTTAACCTCTTGTTTTAAGCTAGAATTGGGCCACATTTTGAAATAATATACATGGGCTTCCCCACATCAACTCAGGAGAAATTGCTGGTGGAGCAATACACTACTTATTATAGTACATTGTGGGGAAGTCCCTTGTGTCTGATGGTTACCCGACTGACTGAGGGACCTCAGGCGGCCTCATATTCACTCTTGTGGGCAGCAAAGGAATTTCTATAGAAAGTTTTGAGTGGCTTTTTTAATTAACAGGATGAAAATTGGCTGTTGTGAAAAGGCCCCCATACCTCTCTCCTGCTGAAGGTGAAGTGGCTGGTTGCTGTTTGCACTGCAACATTCCTGAGCCCTTTTCTTGCTCTCCAGAAAAACCTGTGTGTGCTGCCTCCTAGCAAAGGGGGACAAGTTACACTGCCAGCAAGCCCTCATACTGAACATCGCCGTGTGTGCTAGCTGTACAAACGAGCCAGAAAACCTAAGGAACTAACTGAAAAGCCCTAGTTTCTGTGTTTTGGTCTGTGATGTGGGCTCACAGGAACAGGAGAAGAGGCTTTTCCTTTCTAGATCACGACTTTTTTGACTTCTTGATCAGGCTTCAAGGTTGTCTGGAGGCAAAGCAGATTTAAACTGTGGCACATTTAACCATTGCTGCTCCCGAGAACCACGCCAAGCTCCCTCCTGGTTGCTGGCAGAAGCCAAGAAGGAAATCACAACTCCCTCATCTTGTGGTCCAACAGCCAAAAATGAGTCCATGAAACACAGGTCATCAGAGCAGGACCTGGCTCCTGCTGACCCTCAGAGCATCATTACTGCTGTGGCTGAGTCTGAAGCACTACTTCCCAGACATGACAGCCTCTTGATGTTAACGTGGCAGAGCAAGGGGATTTTAAGCAAGTCTGCAAGAGCAAAGTGTAAAGGAGGATGGGGAGGTGGTGGTGGGGTGCGTGTGTTAGACATTGGTGGTGATGTCGGGGTGCAGAGAGCGCTGGTGCATTCAGAGGGGTGAACTGAACTCAGTGACATGAAGCAGTAGAGAGTCCACTAAACCAGAGTACTGGCCTTTTGAGTCAGCGTCAATTCAAGGCTACTGTTCTCTAGAACATCAGATCAACTTTTTCTTTTGCATCCTTGGCACTGTATCGCTGACATAATTTTTCCCCCAGATATGAGTCATGTTTGCTCTCGGCTGAGCCCCCTCACCTTTCCATCCCTCTCACTCTTCGCACTAATCCACCAGCACCTGGATTCCCCCGTACTGTTCCACCTGCGCTGGGTGGGAGTGCAGGCTGCTAAAACCACAGCCAACCTCCTCTGCACCTTCCCCTTTTCTTGCCTGGCATTTATTTTTCACACGAAAACCACCTGCAGTGGGACATAACAATTTTTTCTCAGTCTTTTAACTCTGGTCAAGTTTTCTTCAAAATACATGTTTTTAACCAGTTTGAGGGAGAACAGGCTTTAGTCTCATTTGTGTCCCCAAAATATCCAGCCACAGGCAAGGCTGCCCAAGCCTCACTTTTGGAAGGAGCATTGCAGGTAGATGTTTCAGAGTTCACATGAAGACTGGCGGTTGGCACACAAACGCCAAGAGACACCGTCAGCTTCAGCAGACTCTGCTGTGCCAGGAGTTCAGAAACCCAGGGTGCAGAAGGCAGAGCAATGCTAACACTTCCCTGGGGAGACGCTGCTTTTCAGCCCCTGCTGTTACCTGGCTCAGAGTGACAACATCAAAATTCTGATTGGTGATCCAGATTTCCAAGCCTTTGGGCCAACCATTGCTACTACAGATCATCAGTCCATGGAGTGACTCAGTAGGCTTAGTCACAGAATCACAGAATGTTTGGGGTTGGAAGGGACCTCTGTGGGTCATCTAGTCCAGCCCCCCCTGCCGAAGCAGGGTCACCTACAGCAGGCTGCACAGGACCTTGTCCAGGTGGGTCATGAATATCTCCAGAGAAGGAGAATCCAGAACCTCTCTGGGCAACCTGTTCCAGTGCTCCATCACTCTCAGAGGGAAGAAGTTCTTCCTCATGTTCAGATGGAACTTCCTCTGCTTCAGTTTGTGCCCGTTGCCCCTTGTCCTGTCGCTGGGCACCACTGAAAAGGGTCTGGACCCATCCTCATGACACCCACCCTTCAGATATTCGTAAGTATTTATAAGGTCCCCTCTCAGCCTTCTCTTCATCTGGCTAAGCAAGCCCAGCTCCCTCAGCCTTTCCTCATAGGAGAGATGTTCCAGTCCCCTCATCATCCTTGTAGCCCTCTTCTGGACTCTTTCCAGTAGCTCCTCATCTTTCTTGAACTGGGGAGCCCAGAACTGGATGCGGTACTCCAGAAGGGCCTCACTAGGGCAGTGTAGAGGGGGAGGAAAACCTCCCTCAACCTGCTGGCCACAGTCCTCTTAATACACCCCAGTCCTTCTCCCCTCATCTGAAACCAGACGTGGAAAGGAAAATCTCTGCAGCTTTCCCTGTGAATTTGCTTCCCAGTGCGGCATGGACTTTCGAGACCCCATTTCACTGCGTCCTTTCATTCTCCTCTCCAACTAAGCCTGAGTGTGAGCAAGACAGTGTGATTGGATTGCATTTGAGAAAGTCATACGTGAAGTGAGCGAAACATGCTGCCAAAATTCCACCCCGCTTATGGGAAATGAGAGGATTGTATTTCATTTTGCAGTTCACCCAGCTGAATCCCAAAGCCTACGGCTGCCCGGAAAGCTCAAGCACTTTTTTCTAGTGACAATTTACAAACTCAGAACACAGACATGCTGTAACAAAGCAATCTCCAGCTGCACTCTCACCGTAAAAGATACTGTGCGGCAGTCTCTGCTCTCTGCTTGCTCACAAAGTTTCTCCTTCACAGTCTCTTCATCATCAGACACCAACAACTACTCTGTCAGCCAATGGCAAAGAGTATTTGAAAGTATTTCTTCACAGACACTGAGTCAATAGCTCCTCTGGCATAAACTCCCTGTGACTGTATTCAGGTAGGGCTATAGAGAAACCTTTTTTGGGGGGGAATAAAAACCAAAGCAAGACTTCTGTTCAGAATGAGCTGAAGTGATCTGAATCCATTCAGCAGCAATTCCCCTTTTCTGCACTTTTTTCTCCTCCCACAAGCAAATCCATGCCCAGTTTGACTTGGGGACCCCTCCATTTAAGTCCTCTCTGCCAGACTCGAACCATCAATATCTAAGTTCCCCAGTGACACACTCAGATGGGGAGGGCACGCGACTGAGATTTTTTACTTCCCTCCTCTGGGAGTATTGACTCCAGAAAAATCCTGCTGATTTACACTGATTTAGCTCTGCTCTACTCTTTCTCCAGCTCTTGAGGAAAAATATCGAGGGCAAAAAAAATTAAAAAGTGAAATAGATGAAAACTTCTTTTTCTATAGCATGAATACTTCTGTTCTGAATTCTAAACAAGCTCCCAGGACATTGAGGTTGTTTTTGTTTTCCTTGGTACCAGTGCTCAGAAACACACCAGGAACACCCACTGACCTAAATGAGGTCCTAAGTACATATCTTGGTTATTATCAGGAAACTGCAACGATGAAGAGGATGCAACCTTCAGAAATCAGGTGGTTTCTGATGAAGGGAAATTGGTGAAGCACAATTATGGTAAACAAAAGCAAAACAAACTAACAGCATCCGTGAAACAGGTACTAAAACCTATTATCCTTGTTTACAATAAAGTTCTCCATCAAAGCAAAGGGATCAAGTGCTTTCTAAACCTAGATATATCCATTTGTAGAGCATCGCTAAGCGCCTACACCTAATTGCATCTTCCTGGCAGAAGAACTTGATTTTTGTTTCAGAGCTTTGTACCATTCAAGACTAAGTGAATTCTCACTAGTGCTGTTCAAGGTTAGAGGCCAGAACTTCTAGTGATGGGATAATCCAGTTATTAAGGCTATTAAGGCCTTAGCCTGCAATATAAGACACCCCAGGTTTAATTCCCTGGTCTTCTAGGCTTCCCATGCCATGTAATTACTTATAATTATTTATGTCGCTGCAGTATTTGAGCGCTCTGATTTTCCAGAGCTCTTAATGTCACGGGTTAGAAAGCACTGTCACAACTGTAAACCAGTGAGCTCGAGTTCACTTTTTGTTGGAGGCAAACACAGTAGTGATTAGAAGATGCTCACATGGTAATAATGCTGCATCTAAGAGAAATAATATTTGCACCAGAAGTCTGTGAGAAAAAAATCTGCATATTGAGCAGCTAGAAAATCTACCGCCTTTCTTCATGAAACAGCCATAAGGGAGCAAAAAACCCAGGTTCACCACTCTCACCACTATACTGATGCCTAAAAATACTGACCAAACATTATCAGTACACTGCAAATATAATCTCTCAGCAGTGATGACATTTGTTATCATTCAAAAGAAATTAAAGTGTGTGGGTTTTTTCTCACTTCAGTCTAGAGCCCCAGACAATCTCATGACAGGATGTTTCCCTCCCATTAAAGCCAACACGCTCTGATGCCTCTGCAAGCTGAGCACGAGCAAGGGAGGAGGAAATGAGGAGCTCTTCTAGCGAGCACCTCTTGAATCCAAAAGCAGCTGCTATGAGGTTGCACAAATTCAGTCTGTAGCCAACTATCATCAGTGCTGTAAAACATGATGCACAAGTCAACACCAGGTAGCAGCCACTCAGGGAACAGAAACACAAAAGAACTGAAGGTCCAGTAAAAATACCAATTGTGACTTCCCACTAGTTGATCACAAGGCTCTTGGTTAATGCCCTGAATTTCAGCCTTTTTCCCAAAGCAGACATAGCGTAGAGCTTCCCTCGAGCAACACGCGCATTTCAGAGAGGCAGTTTTGCTTTCATTTGGGTTTCACCAGGAACACGTGATACAGCAGACAAGCAGAGTGGCCCGAGAGGTGATCTTTTTTAGGCAAGTAACCAGCAAGTGCTAAGCTGGCTGTGCAGTTTAGGGGACACTCAGTTGATCTCTGTTCAAATCCTCAGCTCCCTCCTCAACTCCGGCCCTCCTTCTCCAGTGCCTCTCATCATGCTGCTTGCCTGTTAATCACAGAAGGGACCTAAGGCAAAAAGTTGGACTTTGAACACAGGCTAGAAAAGCCTGGGGTGACTGCAGCTTGCGCTGGCTGTTCCTGGGAGGTTCCTATCAGAATTGGGAACATAAGCATTTCAGCAAGAGGCTAAACCACAAATCATATTTTATTACACGCTGAATTCCTGTTACGATGAGTATCTGTCTGACCACATTTTACCTCCGACTCATACGTACGCAAGATACCTGCAACAAATCCACTCTGCTATTACTTGTCACTGCAGAAGATGAATTGGCTCAGGCATTCAAGAGTCCCAATCCAACAACACAAACACTGCTCCAGAAGCTGCAATGAGTCTGAACTCCATGGTTTTTTATAATTTTAAATGTGTTGCAGGTTATTTCCAAAACCCAAGAGGGCCTTCAGCACGACAAACGATCGCTCCTGAGCACAACCTGTCATTTCAAAGCACAACCCTGTGCCTCCTCAAGAAGTGGGTTTTACCCTCCATTGATTTCTGTGGAACTTATTAGATGCATTTTCAGCTACAGAAAGTAGTTGCTCAGTTCATACCCAACAGAAACCTTCCAGCAGAAAACTTCCAGATTCTCACTACTAAAGATCTGATGAAAACAAACTCTCCTCTTTCCTTTAAACGGTCTCATCATTTGTTAACCCATTTCTTTGAGTCAGTGTTCTACAAGTGACTATAAATTACTATCCTATCCAACTGTTTCTTAGATCCTATGCTACCACAATATTTAGTAGTATCCAGTCTTAAATGCACCTTTGTTCACAGTGCTTTTGTAAGGAAAGGGAATACTCTGATCCCGCTGTCTCCAAAGGGTCCTTAGAGATGTTCAGTGACTCAATCAGGGGCAGGAAGAAGTCAGTAGCAGAACAGCCAAGTTAGGTCTCCTGATTCGTAGGTCAACACGCTCGTCATTTAATCACCTTTCGATTCATTACAGTAAAGTCAGGCAGTTTCAGTGCACTAGGCACTGTTTGTACATGCACAGCCTGAAATCTTAAAAAGCTTCATTCCCGTGTCACAGGCAAAGATGTGAGGCACGTGGATAAGAGAGCTCCTGGGAAAATACAGGAATACGTGGTAGAAAAAGGACTAAGCGCAGCCAGCAACAGCTCTCCTCAAACTGTTTGCTGGACAGCCCCATTTTTTTCCTCCCAAACACACAAAAATCAAAACTCTGTCCTTGTATGCAGAGAGACAGCGATCCCTGGGCGATGGCTGGTATGACCAACAGTCAGAACAAAGGGTTATCATGAGGCTGCCACTTCTTCGCCGCTCCAGTCGCATGGAAATCATACGGCTGCTACTCATCAAATACTGGGTATACCTGCTGTTTCTGCTCTGGAAGATGACCGTATGTTATAAACCATTAAGTCAGCAGGGGAATGCCCAGACACGCAGACATGCACACACGTTGCTTGCCAAGTTGGTTGCTGAACCGTATAAAGGACGTAACTATTCAAACACACTCAAGTGTGGCAGGATTTTTTTTTGTTTACTCTTCAATCCAAGATAAGGAAAGGGTCAGGGTCAAGGCAACCGCGATTTCTGAATGCCCACAGCCCAGCCCTGTTTTCTTTTGCTGGATTTAGGCTGAAGAAAGCCAGGACAGAGAGCATGCAAATAGTCAAGGGAACTCACAGCTTTGAGGATTGCCACTGCGTCCTGCTGGAGCCACGTTGGGTAGACGACTTCGTCATTCAGAATGGCCTCGAAGAGGTCGTCCTCGTTCTCTGCCTCAAAGGGTGCGTGGCCGCACAGCATCTCGTACAGCAGCACGCCCATGGCCCACCAGTCTACGTCAGGGCCATACAGCATCTCTTGCAGGATCTGAAGAAGGGATGGGAAAGAAATGTCAACCTTGGAGCTTCTTAAACTGAGCAGGGGAAGAAAAAGGATTTAGAAACATGAATGGAGAAGTTCTTGCTACGTCCTAACAGTGCGCTCTGCTAGGCTGGCTGTATGTCCAGGCACATATAGGTGATCGCAAGCTGGGAACCTCCCGATCAGCACAAAGGTGCATCAGATGCATTAAACAAGGGCTGAACTAGCTTGGCTTCTCGCAGAGTCACCTGGGAAACAAGCCCTTAGAAATAATTCTAGAGCTTAGCAGGAGGAGAAGGGGCATTTCAGGAAAACTGGCTGAGCCTCAGAAGTGGCAGAGCAGCCATGTGTGCGGGTTGACACCACTTTTCCCTTGTCTCTGGGAAGGAAATGCTTACCCAGCTCCAACGGCAAGGCTTACAGCTGGAGAGGGGAAGGAGCACAAGGGTGCGAGAAAGGCACAAACACCAACCACAGACAAAAATTCAATTGTGTTGAAGAAGGACCTGAAACCCTGTCAGAACATCTGGCAGCATATGGAGGGCAGCTGTTCCTTAAAGAGGTGTTTATTAATTTTGTAGTGAGACTGGGGAATGACACGGAAGGGGAGGAGGTAGAAAAAGGAACTGCGAAACGAGGGAGAATTCAATCTCCTTTCAAATCAAACTGGGCCAGTATCTGTATCTGCCTCTCAAGGTTTTTGCAGCTGTGCCTCCATTTTTCACCTTACGCTTCCTAAAGAAAAAGACGGGCTTATCTTGGTGTCTACAGCAGACTGAAGATTTACCCATGCTTTGCCTGCATAAGCGAGTAATACAAGCATGCACCTAGGAGGAAACCTCGCACCCGGCAGTCAGATAAGGTGTAACTAAAGTCACCAGAGAGTACGCTTGCTGCTCCAAAGCTAACCTATGCTTTTGATATTGTAACCAAGGTTTCCTGGCCAAAGAAAGGTTTCCAATACCTCTGGAGCGATGTAGTCTGGTGTACCACAGAAGGTGGCTGTGGTAATGCCACTGTGAATGCCCTCTTTGCACATTCCAAAGTCTGCCAGCTTGCAGTGACCCTCGTAGTCCAGTAGCACGTTGTCCAGCTTCAAGTCCCTGCAACGAGAATCGTCCACCGAGTCGCTACGTGCTTGGAGCAGCCCCAGCACAAATGGAGGCAGCGTCCCAGGCCTCAGAAGCTTAACCTGTAAACTGGACAAGCCTCATCATCATAAAAAAATAAACAGAAGTCATGCAGGAGGGGTTTTCTTTTGCTTCATCTGTTACAAAAGGGAGGGAGGAACAAACACCTTTCTGCTGAACTGCATTTAATATGGGCAGGTGCTATATGAGTTCTCCCACATGGCTTTCCAAACACACCACAAGCCCGGCTGGCAGAGCTCCTGCTCATTTAGCTCTGGGACTCACTGGAGGAGAGGTTGCCTGAGCTGTCAAATTGTGTAACGATGTTATGATGCAGCAAAACGCACCGCACGGGATGTGCTCTGATTCAGCAAAGCGCTGTGCTGGGAGCATGCAGCTGAAGCCAGGGAGGTGTGCGAAGCCTCTTCAGATTCCCTCTTCTCCTGAGCTGGGGGAGGTGAAGTCCCAGACTTCCCCTTACCGGGGCAAGCCTGACTGATAACATTCCAGGTGGGGTTTATCCAAGCTGAGAAGAAAAGAAACTCCCTGCCCACATCGTGCCACGTGGGCAGGGTGAATCTTCAGCCAGCACAGGATGCCTCCACCACAAGGCAAAATCTTAAAGTCCTCCAGGTGTGTCGATTCCAGCAGGGCTGCACTAATGTAAGCAGTGAATGTCCCCTGTAGTGCTCATTGGGGTGGGGACCCCCTTGCCACAGTCACAAGAGACCTGCAGCCAAACACTGTACTGTACAAGCTGCAGAAAGGCACATTTTCCATTATGTCACCTCTAACAGCCCGGGAGCTCCTCATCAGAAGCAAAGCTGCCAGAATGACAGAGCCCTAACAAAGCTTATCAGCTTGCCTGACCTTGAGATTGCCTGAGGGTGTAGCCTGCAGTCAGCAGTGCCGTCAGGAACATGACCAGAAAGCACGGGGTCATCTGCAGACTTAGGCAATGCCTTCCTAAAAAACATAGACCAGCTCACAGCACCACTGCTTTTCAGCTGCCAGGCAAGCTCCAGGCACCGTCACAGATGGAGGAAAGGAGCTATGATGGGAGCTCTGTGCAGCACAAATAGGTCACAGTTCAGTTTTTGAACCTTCTCGGGTATTGGCCCAAGAGTCGCAGAGAGCCCTCAAAGCAGCTCTGAGGCAGGGAAGTGCTGCTATCGCCATTTTACTGAAATGGAGGACACCTTATAGGCTTAGACAAAGCCACTTTCAAAGTCATTCAGATGCCCAGATAAGGATCAAATAACTAAACACATCTGAGGGTCTCAGGGCCCCTTTATGAAATCCATGCTGGAACTTGATCCATTTTGCCCTCTGGTTCGACATCTATTTCTCTGGAAGGAGAAGCAATGGGGAGGGTGGTAACATAGGTGGTGGCATATTCATATCAATATGAAAACCTATGGGAGAGCTGAAATCTGAATTCAGCTTTATCCTGTTCATCATCTGTCTACGATCTTAAAGTGAAAATGAGGTGGTCAGCTGCCCCGTTGTGCATTGGCATTTCTACAGCCCGTACCACCACCAGGAGCCTCTCTGCAGCTTGAGACAGCTCTCCCTCAACTTCATCGTTGCAGTGGAAAGACCAATGACGCATTGTGCTACACAATCAGAGCCACATCCTGTCCTAAAGTGACAAGCAAAAGTATTATTAGCCTCTTCTGAACGGATGCGAAAGCAAGGGATAGAGGTTAAAAAATTTGTCCATGTCTCCCAGAGCCAAGACTGAACACCAGCTTCCTGAATTCCAGCTCTGAATCTTAATCACAAGATCGCACATCCTCTCTCTCCAACTTTAACATGGCATGGAAACACAAGTCAGCAAAAACCCCTCTGCAACGATGCTGTCCTTCCCAGCAGGCCCACCAGCTACTTGGTGGTCAGTCAAATTTGGATGCCAAGGACAGTGCCCACGCCTGTCTTCTGCTGCAGTGCTTGCTCTGGGTGGGATGCTCAGCAGGAGACACTTTTTATTCCCCTTCCGAGAATCAAAAACGGCTGCTAAGGCACGCGGGCAAAGGCTCATCTTGGAAGGGCTCTAGGCGAGCACAGTGAGAGGTATTGTACGTGCTCGCCCATGACAGTACACCTTCAGCGGCAGCTTACAGCCAAAGCTCCGTTGCTCTTCCCTGTGGTTCCTGGCAGAGCAGGGAAGCCCTCCGAGCATGAAGGCAGGCCTTGTTCCCAGGAATCTGCAATGATGTGGTTGAAACACGCAGTTTATTCTCGGCTCGGTTTTAATGCAGCAAACAACTTTTCAGTCCTGTGCCGACCTGACTGTTGGGGGATGCCCCAAAGGTGCGACTGGAAAGGGAATTTTGGTGAACCTGCTTGGAGGTCCCCCTCCCAAATCTCCCCTCACTCCCCAGAACTTCCGCCACGTCCTGGCACGCTTTGGGAATACCTCAACATACACCTTCCTTACATCCCAGCCAGCAGAAATACAGTCTCGTACATCGACTGAGTGTGCAGGTCACATTCACTCACGGAGACCCTGAGGAGTAGAGGCAAGAGGCAGCTCCTAGGCAGCGCCAGCTCTGCGGAGCAGACCACCAGGCACCTCGCAGCCTCTGCCCCACAGGACATGCTGCAGAAAGCCCAAAATCCCTGCTAGCTGAATATCACACAATGCTCATCATCAAGATGGCAGGAGTTTCTGCAGGTGCAAGAGCACTCTGCGCTTGCTGCGTCCTCCCAGAGAGCCTCTGAATTCATAACTGCCATTAAATTTAAACCACAGAATCACAGAATCACAGAATGGTAGGGGTTGGAAGGGACCTCTGTGGGTCATCTAGTCCAACCCTCCTGCCGAAGCAGGGTCACCTACAGCAGGCTGCACAGGACCTTGTCCAGGCGGGTCT
>Ga0065711_1048793_pt1 | contig 11632 bp, 8 predicted proteins | sample Hoacrofraction12_FD_59098 | JGI IMG/M metagenome (GOLD analysis project Ga0065711, IMG submission 59098) | Hoatzin crop microbial communities from Cojedes, Venezuela - Epithelial fraction 12 v2 (version 2) | ecosystem: Host-associated > Birds > Digestive system > Esophagus > Crop | place... | reverse complement strand
GGGGGGGGGGGGGGAGGGGAGCTTTGGCAGGGCACGGGATGCTTGAAGATGTGTAGACTCTCTGCAAATGCTGTGGTGCTTGATCCTGGGGATGTCAGCAGCAGAAGACAGCATTGCACGGTGACGGGGATGTAGGACAGGAACCTGCAGGCAGCCAAGTTCCCAAATGAGTTTTTCTTTTTGTGTCAGCAGGTGAAAACACCATTTTCTTTAAAGGTCTATAAAAGAAGGGCAAGTACTACGTAGATACAGATGCAAATCAGTGTAAGCAAGCTCCTTCTAGGCGTGCCCACATGCTGCAAAATGATGTTAGCTGCACACGTCTGTGCAGCAGTGTCCTCATTCACCCAAAGGTCGCCAGCAAGCACAGAGATATGGGAGAAAGCCCAAGCTGAGTACACCTGCTCGCCATATCCCTGCCTTGTGCCCCGCCCAGGAGGTCATGAAGTCTCTTGCCTCTGTTTCCAGACTGAGCTTCTGAACCTCAGGGGCTTATAAAGTGTGTTCAACAGTGCTTTGCATCTGAATAACGCCTAATCATTATCTGTAGAGATATTCAGAACAACTGAGTATCTACAAGCAACCTCTGCAACAGTTGTTACCATCTAGCAGAGAAGTTACAGACATACCAGGCCATCTGCGACGGAGGCTTTGGTCATCCCTGCGCCACAAAACCCCCATAACCTCAGACAATTCACTTCACTGTGGTTATTCACACAAAAACTGGGCCTGTATCCTATTCCTCATTGCCAAGGAGGCAGAGTAGTGGGGAGTTCAGGAGGAGGAATAATTTAAGGTTAACAGATGAACCACTCTGTGCTCTTTCAGTGCCACTACTTCCCAGTCTTGAACTGACACATTTTATCCCCGCAGTCGGCTGGGTGACAAAATGGCTCAGGCAGCCCTGCAGGTCCTTGGCCCCCCTCTCCTGCTCCCATCTAGCAGCTCCTGCCCCCAGCACCACATGGCTCCCTGCCAGTGATGGCCGAGCATCTCTGCATGCTGCGGGTTCACAACGGTAACCGAACACGGCTCCTCAGAATAGACACGCTCCCCCCACTGCTCCCACCCCCCTGCGTCTTCGGTAACCCTACCCCACCGGGGCAGGGGCTGGAGGCAGGAGACCAGGCGGGCCAGCAGAACAGGAGACGCTCAAGACTCCAGGGATTAACTCCATCCACCAGGCGCAACTGCTGCCCGAGTCCTTCTCCCCACCCCATCCCCGAATTGTCCTAACAGGTGGAGAAGGAGGGGGTGGCCACCACCCTCGCAAGAATCCCTGCACGCATGCCTAAGGGCTGGATATAACCAGGTACAGCCAGAGGCATCCTGGCAGAGGGATGAAGATGTCGAGCCAAATAAAGACATGGAATTCGGCACTCAAGTGAGGATAAAAATACACGGACTTCACCCCTGCCCTGAGCAGAAGGAATGGCTGAGAGAGCTCGCCGCCTAACCCAACAAATTTTGTTCTGCCCTTCCGAAAAGGTTTCACAGAATCATTGAATCATAGGTTGGAAAAGACCTCTAAGATCATTGAGTCCAACCATCCACCCAACACTACCATTCCTACTAAACCATATCCTGAAGTGCCACATCTACTCGTTTTTCAAACACCTTCAGGGATGGGGACTCCACCACCTCCCTGGGCAGCCTATTCCAATGCCTGACCGCTCTTTCAGTAAAGAAATTTTTCCTAATATCTAATCTAACCTCCCCTGATGCAACTTGAGGCCATTGCCTCTCGTCCTATTGCTAATTACCTGGGAGAAGAGACCAACACCTGCCTCACTACAACCTCCTTTCAGGTAGTTGTAGAGAGCAATAGTTTCAAAAGACACGGCAAATACGGACTCAACCATAACATGCAAGCCAGGCCAGGCGTGCCAGGTGTATGCGGGCTTCAGGCCTGGGTATCTGCACGGCCCCCCAGGAGCCACTGCCGAGAGGGAAGAGCTGCCCAAGGCTCACAGAGGGCGAGGAGGCAAGGGCAGCCCAGGGCTGGTGGATGAACACGACAAAGACTGGGAGATGGCCAGGCTTCTTGGACAGGGACGGCTGGAAAAGGAGCCACAGTCCTCGAGCGTCTTGCCCTGGACACTGGGCAAAGTCCCTTGACCAAACGACCAGTGGGTCTGCCCAAGGAGGAGCAGGGAGGGAAGCTGTGGGAGAAGTGCAGGAGCAAGGGTAAGAGCTCCTGGTTGTGTACAGGTTGCAATGGGAGGAATTGGAAGACTGGGGGGGGGACACAGAGGAGGAATGAGTCTCAGAGAAAACTAAAAAGAAGCAACAGCGACTAGACAGAGAAAACAGACTCCATTTTTCTGCACCGCTGAACTGAGTCACTTAGTTTTTTATGAGACCAATGATGTACTAGAAAAAAAAAGAAACCCAGCCCCTTTCACAGACAGGTTTAATGGAAACAGGATTACGTCTGTATTTCACCAGTCGCTTTCCACAGGTGGCTTCCCTCCCCAGATGGCTTCAAAGCTTCACCAGTCTTATGGCTTAGAGGTGCTCAAAACGGCTGGGCAGACCCAGTGTGCTCTGCAGCAGCTGGGATCCAGACAATGACATGCTGACAGGGCCAGCAGTCACGTCACCTATATGCGCGTTTTTAGCAAATTGAATGCAATGTGAATCACACACTCGGGGATGTGGCATCTATGTTAACTGCTTTCACATAAAACCAGCTTTAATTCAGCTCCTTCCTATATTCCTCCTCCCTCCCCATAGCTATCAACGACTTTACAAGAAGTCTCCGAAGCAGAGAAGCTGTCAGGAGGCTATAGCAGCTGAGCATGAGACAACAGGGCTCTTCACACTTCAGCAATACGTTGGAGGCAGCTAAGAGTTGCGGTATTCACACGTTTGCTGGATATCATTATTGCTCAGTGATGAAGGAGTTAACTATGCCAGCAGTTACACTCCTGGGTTTAGATCACCCCACTCTGGACTAACTGGTCTGCACGCCTCTCCAAGAGCAACCGTTGCAAGCTCGTTTACCGCTCATTGCAAAAAAACCTGCTGCAAAGGCGGGGGTCCCCCCACTGCATCCTCGAACATCCAGCTCTGTCTCCGAGGTATGCTTGAAAGCAAGGGGAAAAAACTAACAAGCTGAGATTTGTTAGTATTGCTGAAATTCCGCGAGCCTGGCAGCAGCTAGAGTCATGAGGCTGGCAGCAGCACTGGGAGAGAGAAGCTTTGGTTCAGGCTATGGCCTAATGGGGGAGGAAGAAGGAAGAAGACAGCTGATCTGAGAGGAGATAGAGAGGAGCAAAGTGGAGCACAAAGCAGAATATAGTAACAGATCCTGTCCAAAAATATCATCTGCACAGGAGATGGTAAAACCTCACAGGAGGAGATAAAAAAATGTCCTGGAAAAGGTGTGCAGAGGTGCTCTATTTGGTAAAAGAGTCTCTCCAACTAAAAATCACTTCCACTTTCAGCCCACTCTGACTACAGACTAATCACTTAGTTTCAGCAACAAGCTGGGGCAGCAACCCAGCTGGGAGGACTGATGATGAGAAGATGATGTGCACAAATCAACACATACATATCTGCATACACACAAATGTATGGAGAAAATTCCTTAGTAATCTACTGTTGCGTATCTTAGGCTGCTTCAAAATCCTCTCCAAGGCAGACAAAGAAAGCTTTGCCCTCCTGTATCTATCCTGTGACAGGTAGGCAAGTGGGGCTGGCAGGGGGGCTTGCTGCAAAGCGTCAGGCACTAGCCATTTTGCTGGAGGCAGGATGCTCAATGCTCTGATAAAGGACCACAAGCCCCTGTTTCTACCCAGTACTGACTGTGAACTCTTCCTAGACAGGGGACAGTCTTACCTCTCTCTTAGGAGTGAAATATTGATAACCTTTGTGCAAAACAAACAGCCTGCAGGTACGACTCCAAGAGGCTGGAGAGCAAGAAAGAGGCCCTATGAAGAGGCAGCAGCAAAGAGCAAAGAGTTCTTACCATCAACAGTGTGCAGGGCTGCATGTTGGACTGCTCAGCTTCCTATTTTAGTGCCTTAGACTCCATAGCTTGACTGCTTAGGAGAGTCCGGTTCTCCTTCCCTCACTCCAGAAGGGTACCTTCACTGCAGGGTTATCCTCAGCTCTTCCATGGCTGTTGCCCCTGCTCACACACAGGCATCTTGGACCTGGCATGTGAGCTCGGTCCTTGCTAGAGGCCCGGGTTAAAACCCAAGTGCTGGTTCCACTCCTGCAGATAAGTCCTACCTACTCCGCAGTGTGGGCAAGGGGTCCTCCTGGTCCTGCCCACAACTCTACCAAGATGACACCTCCGTGCCTTACCTACACACTCCCAACGTATCCATTATTCCCTATCAAAGACCACATTTTGCCATACTGTCCCCTGCATCAATGTTTCAAATCCAGAGAACATGTTGGGGCCAGGGACCTGCTGGACCCCCAGTCTATGGCCTGGAGGACCTTGAGTTCAGAGATTTGCACTCAGATCTGCCACTCTACAATGACCTTGTGCAAGACAGGTTTTCCAGCAGGATTTCAGACAAGGAAAAATTCAAAGCCCTCAAGCTATGTATCAAAAAGATGAAAGATCATATCCTTCATTCTACCAGCATTTACAAAAATGTGTAGCGGACTCAGCAGCAACGTGCGGCTGAGAGACTGACTGATGACCTGCAATAAGTACAAAGGCACCTGAGAAATCACCCAGAGCATGAGCCACAACATGCAGCCATCTCTCAACTGCTGTCGATTCAGGAAAACCATCATTTGGGCTGAGTAAGCTTCACTTGAGTAAACTCGCCTGTACTACGGGAAATCCCCTTAGCAGGACTCCAGCAGGTACTGATTTACACAAGTTTTCGCAGTGAAATCCTGGACTGCCATTCAGATCAACTGTCCACACAGGTTCTCAGGACTATTTATGTTGCACTGTGTGTGCAGACAGAATCTGGGAATGTAACCTCTTCCGCTGTTCATACCTCTTCCTGTACCTCTTCCCTGCCGCCCACGCTGCTGCACAGACACTGGCAAAAAGAGTTGGCTAGTGGTCCTCCAAAGCCCAAGTGCCCGACAGAGCAGTTCTATACCCTGCAGCAAAGACAGCAGTGCAATAAAAAATGCCACGCCGAGGAAGAGGTTATGGGACCTCCTAATACAGCTGGGAAAAGGCACACGTCCCCTCGCAAAGCAGGAGCAACAAGCTGCAAGGTACATGCGAGTTGAGAGCCAGGCTTCCAAGGCTCAGCCTCCAACGGAACGCTGGTCCCCGGAGCACACAGCTGCTGGGTTTGAATTGTACAGGTGCTTTCCTCTGGTGATGGCTTTGAAGACTGCCCATTCATCTGATTTGTGAGTTATGTAATCACCAGAGGAAAATAGGGTTTGTTTGCTTGCTTTTTGCTTTAACAGAAATCATGTAATCACTTTAGGTTTAAGCTCCAGTCCAAATCGGACTATTTTTACATTTCAAGCTTGATCTCTCTGGAAAGAGGATGAGTCCTTTTGCCTGGCTTACAGGAACAGGTTCTGATAACACAGTGGCTGCTGGAGGACTACATGGAGAGCAGCGTGTCCCTTCGCATCCTGAGCCCTGGGGTGCACTCCCTGGTTGCTCATCCCACAGTTCCCAGGTAGAGATCCCTGGGAGATGGTGCTGTAACCTGAAGCATGCGACCTGGACAAACCTTGAACACTCTTTCATTTCCCAGTCTCACTCTAACTTTCTTCCACCTATACATCCCTCTGTCATCTCCCCAGAAATCAGTAACTCTCTATTTCATCCAAGGTTTTGAGCTCATCACATTGTTCAGCGTTGCTGTCTAAAATCCAGCAGCCGTTGCTTTCATGATACTTCCCTTGATGTTAGCTGTCATGGTGCATGCTGCCTACCATCTAAACATTGAGGTGCTAAGTTTCAACCAAAGTGACTGACAAAGGATTTGCGCATTATAACAAATCATACCTTTTATTACACGGGTGCTACTCTGTGCACAGACCAAGCCTTAACCACCTGGAATAAAACAGGCTTCCCCACTATGCTATGCCTGTTCCCCACTAACACCCCATTTCTCCACATTTGCAGCAGAGACTGCCTTCTACTGGAGACAGTCTGCGCTTTAGACATGCTTAGACCTTGGTCCAAGCTATCGTAGAAACAAAATCTGTGTATAGACCTTCCTCACAGCGCAGAGGGTTTACAAACTGATTTATTGCCCCAGGCCCCATCAGTACCTGTTTTTGCTCCTTGTCAAACGATTTGGATTTCACTCAACACTTCTTCTCATGCAGAAACGCCCATCATGTCGGCAGCGGGATTAAAATGGCATGTGAGCCAGCCAGGGTGAAAATGTCCCCATTAATTTTTCATCTTTCCTCAGGCAACTCTGCCTATAGATCTACACAGGTATTAAGACAGCCTTGTCAACTAAAATGGTGAGCTCATCTTCCTCTTGCATCCTTGGTGCACAGCCAGCAAGCTGCCAGTGCGGCAGTGGAAGGCAGCAGTCCTCTTGGAGTGGCTGCACCCTTGCCTTACTGGGGAGTCTGGGGCAACCGCTGAGCCAAAGGCAGGTCCCAGTGGACCCTCCTACCACTTCTAGGGGCAGCTGAGCCAATGGTGGCCGGAGAGTGTTTTCGATGGGGAGTTTGATCCCAGGTAGTCTTTTGTGCTGGGTACCACTGGGCAACCATCACTTTGCATCAAAAGTGCTTGCACAGCCTAGAGCATCCCTCCACTGCACACCCGCAAACCCCTTCAGTGGGGCCCACGGAGGTCAGACCATGCTGGGGAATCACGTCTCTGCGAGTGGGCATCTCACTGGGAGACACCGAGCTGCTGCGACTGAAATCCTTCCGTGCGCTGCCCCAGAGCTCTCAACGTCAGCAGCAAAGGTGATCGCACCTCCAAGTTCACAGAGCTGTTCCACTCCAACCTGTACTTGGTCCCCTCTTCTCTGACATCGTATCTCCCTTTAGCCCTCCCCAAACAGAGAGACATTGCAAGAGATGTCAAGAGCAATCATCCCTGTAAACACAACAAAATCCGTATCCACCCTTCCTTAACAGCCCTTGATAGAGCCTGGCCTCCCACCGGCTCCGCTCCCATGCTCGCTGAGCCTGAACAGGGAAAAGACGATAGCAAATCAAGGACACCTTCATGGGAAACAAATCAAATGCTGCCCAAGGTGAGTTGTCAGCAGGTTATTCTCTCTGCTGAGTCCAGGCTGGGAGAACAGCCTTTCCTATAGTAAAGCCATGCTGTTGGAGACCCTGGCTTTCAGGCCAGAGGTAAAGCTGAGGACCAGACCACTTCTAGCCATTGTAGATCCTATGGTCCTTTTTTTATAAGATTAAAAGTGATAAGCCCAATACATTCCAGCTCAGGTGATCACATGTTCTCTACCTTAATCCCTTCCCCGCCCTTCCACAGGTCTGACTGGATAGACTAATAGCAAGCCAGTACCTGCTCAGTAACTTACATTCAGTTTACATACAAGGCACAGCAAAAATAGCAAGCCAGGCTCAGGGAAGGCTCTGTTCAGGGGTACCTGAAGCCAAAAAGACTTCAACAAATGCAAATTAGCAAAAAAGTGTTTTAACTGTGTACCAGGCAGAATTCTTTCTTAAAAAGCTGATGAGGAATTTAGAGATTTGTGTGCATTTGATTGCATGTCTGATCATACATCCTATTACTATAGATCCAGCTGTAAAATATTGCTAAGGATGCAGCCTTACAATACATACTTGATATGAGGACCATTAACAATGAGAACTACGTAAGTACTGGACTCAACCAGATGGCAGCAAGATTTTTGCATTTTCTCATCATACAGTTACTGATGGCTCTGCACCATCATCATAATAGCTTTGTCCTCCAGCTGTATAGTCATAATTGCATTTTATTTTTGTATTTCTTTGCAATTTAGTGCTAAGCGCAGCTCTCAAAATGGCTGCTTTTGTTCCATGTAGGACCCTTCCCTCCCCCCACTGGCTGGCTTTAACTTCTGTTGTGTTCTGTTGTGACAATATGTTTATCTTCTCTAATATTTGTTTACCCTTTTTTATTCCATCTATTTTCTTTGACATACATTTTTAATTAGATGCGCTCTGCTTTCATTGCCTGCTAACACATTCATTTAGAAAGCGCAGTGCTCACTATTGCTGCAAATCTCTGTTGTATGCTTAAAAGGTCAAGTCTATTTCTTGCAATAACCTTTGTCTGGCCAAGTTATCCGTCATACATCACAGATGAGATGAACCCTAAGGAGACCACTTGCATTAAAAATGTATTCAAATCTTTTTCCTTTGGTGATGACAATACGTAAACATGAAGGATAACAGTATCACACCACTACAGTAATAATTATTTTTTACTTTTAGAGAGAATATGCCTTTCTCAAGGGACACTCTTCCTTCTAGACTGGTGGTACTCTTGAAATCTCTGGAGATTTTGTTCAACATGATGCAGTTCTCTTTGAACTAGCACCCACTTCTGAGCCCCTGACCCTCCAAGCCTCCTACGGGCAGCAGGTTTGCTCACCCTCTGCGCATTTCTCTGAAATGCCTCAGAAAACTGGGAAGCACTGGAACCGCCTCATTCAATGCTCCACCAGAGATAGTAATCTCCCATGTGCTTTCCTGAAGCTGGTGCCCAGGATGCAGCGCAGGAGAGAAAGCAACAGGGCTGAAAGATGGGCGTTCTTCCTCTATCCCCATGAGTATGATGGGGGACCACAATGTGGCTGGGGTGCTCCAGGGTCAGCTTCAGCTTTGCAAAACCAGGGGGACACCAGGTTTGTGCAGTTAATTGGAAAGCGTCTTGGAATACCAACCGCAATGGGCGATACTGACCACAACAGCAGTTTGCCTTTTTCCATCCCCCAGGACGGTTACAAGCAGCCCTGGGTGCCTCCACACTACAAGAAAGGCAGCCTTCTTGGGTAAAGAGAACGTGCTGAGGCATGGAGAGGTGACCCGCCTTCACCCAGATCAGTGTCAGAGCTAGGACTGGGATTTGAGTTGGTAACAAGAATCAAAACAGACTGAAATGCTTTGCTGATGTCCCGACTTTGCCCCCACCTTGCCACCGCTTCCTTCACGTCAGCCTCAGTGGCTGTAGAGGTATCTAGAGTCAGTTCTGAGGGGCAATTGCAAATGTCAGGACAGAGGAGGTGGTAGGAAGTCATGGATTAGCGGGCAGAGAGTAGCAGCATGGTCTCAACTCAGCATACACCAACCACAGACCCACGCCTCGAGCAGCCCTGACTCTCAACCTCATGCATTTGTAACCTCCTCAGGTGTACAGCAGCTGGATACCTCTCTGAAGCCAAGTAACTGAACCGCTTCCAAGATAAGCCAGGCTCTCCTCAGCACTGCTTCAGCACTGTAATTAATGCACCAGCCTTTCCTTTTTCCCTCCCCGTGCCAGGTTAGCAAATCCACTGTTACGCCAGTTACTAAAACTGTATCTCGCTCTCACTGGCAGTTTATCAATTTTATTGGTGTGAATATGTCTTCCCCAGATGGCCTTCTGAACTAAACGTGTGGTAGAACAAACAGCTGAAAGCGTGCAGGACAGACAGGGCAAAAAGCTTGCATGATACATGGCGCAGGAGGTTGGGAGAGCGAGACAGAGCCTGTGCACGAGGTGAAGAAGAAAACATGCGTGAGCAGAAGAGAGACATCGCCCGTACCCAAAGAAGCCGTGGGGCTGCTCCTCTGGGATCAAGGGTGGATAACACTGGCAATGCTTGTGCTCATATCCAGGTAGTGGTTCACAGCACCCAGGGCAAGACGTGCAACCCAGGGCCGGCTTTCAGCTAGCCTTCACAATGCCTCTCAACGCACTTGCTTTTGCAGGAAGACATTTCTAGTTTCTGGGATGCCGCGAGAAGCCTACTGTGAAACTCGGCAAAATAAGAAGCATTCAGACCGCCCGCGAGGTACAAGAAGCACTCCCGTATGATGGGAAACAAGTTGCTGAAATAAAGATATCAGCTATCCAGCTGTGTAACCAGGGGTCCTCGCTGTGAAGGCACGTGTATACTAGCCTTCTCCGCTTTCAAAACGCTCCTCAGATTTCATTGCCATCTCAGAAATGATTATATTTGCCCTCCAGGTATTGTCTGCATTGTATTTTAATAATCTGCCCACCTGTTATTATTTTCTCTCCCAAATCTGTCTCTCTTCAGCAGTGCTGTAATTTAACTCCACTTGAAGGCTGCTTGGGTTTGGATGACAACGTTTTCTCTATTAGTACCTGCCAGAGACAAAGCTGAAGCTCATCAAATGATAAACGATCATAACCGCCTTTCACTCTGTGAGATTTATTTAGATCGTGATGCAGAGAAAAAAAAGCTGAAATGCATTTGATCATCACAGCCCTACTGCAGGCAAATGTCAGTCTCCAATCATGACATGACCCACCAGTCAAGGATACCTACTGGCCTCAAAGGTTTTCTAATGACAGTTGCAGCATTGCCACACACATGCAGTGTGGTATTTTCTCTCATCTTTTCCACAGAAAGGTGAAAGTCAAGACCAGATGCTGTTTTTCTGGCAGTGTGGTAAAAGGGGGAGAGAGAGATGGTTGCCACACTGTCTACCATGTCTCCATGGTGTCCAGGCTGTGTCAAAAGAGAGAGCAACGTCCTGCCCTGTTACACCAAAGAAAATGAATCTGGTGAATGATTTCCTGGTGAAAATACAACACACATCCCTCCAACATCAAATCTGAATATATACGGGAGGAGAGGGTAGGGAAAACTCCTTCCTGGACATTATGGGTGACCAGCAGAAGCCCCAGAGTACTTAGGCTTCTCCTGCAAAATTAAAAGAAGTCTAAAACAGTCTGACTCCAGAAAGCCAGGGCTCTGCTATTCTGAAAATGCACATTCAAGCTAGGTCTTCTATGCAGGCCTCATATTTCCCTTGGCCAGCATCTCTTTCAACTGTGCAACACGACATTTTACATACCTAGCAATACTAGTCAAGATCTGTAGCGTCTCCTCCCTGAGAGGAAAGCAGTGGAAAAAATAATGTGTCATTGCACTAAAGTAATTCTGATCTGTCCTGGGGCTATATTATGATGAGACTTCACTCGCTGGTATACTTCCAGACGTTTCCATCTCCTCACTGTCACTTCCTCTCGGATAAGTTCGCCTGCACCGTTTGCATAGCTGTCAAGTCCACTGCAGATGCCAGGAGACTGACAGCTGCTCACACAACTGCACTGTCCTGCACCACAACTCTCCTGCCCGGCCCCGCACCACGGCCAGTGCTGCCACCTCCCTTCAGCACACCACCAGCCACCGACCTGCTCCCTGCCTCTGAAGATGCTTGCAAGAAGGGCCCAGCCAAGGAGCTGTCTCATCCTTGCTGAATGTACCCTCAGCAAGTTTGCTACTGACACAAAACTGGGAGGAGTGGTAGACACACCAGAAGGCTGTGCTGCCATTCAGCAAGACCTGGATAGGCTGGAAAGTTGGGCAGAGAGGAACCTGATGAGGTTCAACAAAGCCAAATGCAGGGTCATGCACCTGGGGAGGAACAACCCCATGCATCAGTACAGGCTTGGGGTGGACCTGCTGGAGAGCAGCTCTGCGGAGAGGGACCTGGGTGTCCTGGTGGACGACAGGTTAAC